>Ga0208373_1000073_pt1 | contig 181760 bp, 147 predicted proteins | sample RifOxyC2_FD_184036 | JGI IMG/M metagenome (GOLD analysis project Ga0208373, IMG submission 184036) | Soil microbial communities from Rifle, Colorado - Rifle Oxygen_injection C2 (SPAdes) | ecosystem: Environmental > Terrestrial > Deep subsurface > Rock core/Sediment | place: Rifle, Colorado...
CAATTGGTTTTATTTGTTATTTTTTTATCACAACAAAGATCACCATGTTTGCTTATGCTTTTGCAAACATACAGTCTTGACAGGAAATCGCCCGCAATCCCCAACGATTTCATACCGTCACCGTTATGCGTCATTGTAGTGCGACACCAAAACAGACAGACAACATCAAAATATAAAGTATGACAAACGAACAACTTATAACAGAATTCCAAATTGTTGAGGACAACTTTAACAAGGCTGTTATTTCTAACAACTTGACCGAAATTTCAAAATTTATTTCGACTGACTGGGTTTTAGTGGACGCACAAGGCGGAATTATCCCAAAAGAAAGATTTTACTACGCTGTAGAACAAGGTTTGCTGAAACATACTACAATGACAAAAGAAATTTTGAGAGTTAAAGTTTACGATAACATTGCACTTGTAACAGGACGTGGGAAAAATACAGGAACTTGGCAAGGCGAACCAATGCAAGCAGACGAGTGGATTACTGATGTTTACCGAAAAGAAAATGATAAATGGATTTGTGTTTTGACACACCTTACACCAGTTTTACAAAAACAATAATCTCAAAATGGTAAGTATAGACACATTTAGAAAATTAGCACTTTCATTTGACGAGGCTGTGGAGCAACCACATTTTGAAAAACCTTCATTTCGAGTGAACAAAAAAATATTCGCAACGCTTGACCAGAAAAATGAAACCGTTACTTTAAAATTATCTGAAATTGACCAATCTGTTTTTTGTTCTTTCGACAAGTCCATAATTTATCCAGTAAGCGGGACCTGGGGCAAACAAGGTTGGACAATTGTTGATTTGAAAAAGATTAGAAAAGAAATGTTTCAAGACGCTTTAACTGTTTCCTATTGCAACGTAGCTCCGAAACGACTTTCAGAAAAATATAAATCATAAATAACATAGACAATGGAAAATAGCAAATCTTACTGTGCAGAAACACAAATGCAAATTAGAAAACCTGCTTTGCAGGTTTTTAATGCTTTCATCGACCCAAATTTGACCAAAGAATTTTGGTTTACAAAAGGTAGCGACAAATTAGTAGTCGGCAAAACCGTCACTTGGACTTGGGAAATGTATAATCATTCTGCTCAAGTTTTGGTAAAAGACATTATTGAAAATGAAAAAATCACGATTGAATGGGGCGAACCTCTCACGACAGTTATTTTTGAGTTTAAATCGTTAAGCGATGGCACAACTTACGTTACCATTAAAGAATTTGGTTACGACAAAACAGGCAACGAACTATTAGACACAGTTAAAGACGCAACTGGCGGTTTTACGACCGTTTTAGACGGACTAAAAGCATTTATGGAACATGGGATAAACCTTAACCTCATTGCCGACAAATTTCCGAAAGAAGTATCGCAACACTAATGACAAAAGAACAACGAACGCATAACAGCGGTAATTTTAACAGACACAATTCAAACTGACAGACAAGCAATAGAATGAGAACTATAATTTTGACAATAACTTTCCTTTTCTTACTGTCCAAAATATTTGGACAGACGGAAGAACCTAAACTTAAAATCTCTCATTTAACAGGAGACTTTTATACTTACACAACTTACAACACTTACGAAGGAAATAAAATACCAGCAAACGGTATGTATATTGTTACAAACAATGGCGTAGTTTTATTTGATACGCCTTGGGACACAACACAATTTCAACCGTTGTTGGACAGCATAAAATTAAGCCACAGCAAAAATGTGACAATGTGCATTGCTACGCATTGGCACAGTGACAGAACCGAAGGACTTGAATATTATAAGAAAAAGGGAATTAAAACGTACACAACTTTATTGACAGATGAATTGAGTAAAAAGAATAACAAAAAAAGAGCTGAATACTTAATTGAAAAAGATACTGTTTTCAATGTTGGACAATATGCTTTTGAAACTTATTATCCAGGACAAGGGCATACAGCAGACAATATTGTCATTTGGTTTGACAAAGAAAAAATCCTTTATGGCGGTTGTTTGATAAAAGGTGCTGACGCTGAAAATTTAGGTTATTTAGGAGATGGCAATGTAAAAGAGTATTATACAACCTTAAAAAAAGTAAAAGAAAAATTTCCTGACCCAAAGTACATTATTGTTTCACATAGCGACTGGAATAATTTAAACTCGTTAAAACATTCAATTAAATTGGCAAAAAAATTGAAAAAGAAAAACTACCGCTAAGCAGTGTATACATCATGCGGATTTCAAAGCAACAACCTATGCGATAGATACTCATAATATTAAAAATGAATTCGATGAAATATCTGCTTCTTGTTGTATCCTTTACCATAAATATGGATATATATGCCGCTAAGGGCATTAAACAAATGACTGATACCAGTTCTTGTTCAACCATCCTTTATATTCATGCAGATTCTGTATTTGTTGGTCACAACCTTGATGAAATGTCTCAAACTACAGGATTAATAATTGTCAATAAACGAGGCGTATTAAAAAGAGAAGTTAGATGGTCTGATTATAAATCTCCTACTGGATTAAGCAAAGCAAAGATTCAATGGAAATCAAAATATGGTTCAATCGTGTATAGTACTCTTGGGAAAGAGTTTATCAATGGAGGAATGAATGAAGCCGGTTTGTACGTTGGCGAAATGACCATGATGGATACTAAGTTTACAGAAGATAATGCCTTATTAAAAATTAATGGATTTTTATGGATCCAGTATGTTCTTGATAATTTTGAGACCGTTGACCAAGTAATTTTGGATTTGGCGCATGTTACGATTGATGGTCCAAATCCATGGCATTATTTTGTCTCTGACAAAAATGGAAATGCGGCTACAATCGAATTTATTGATGGGAAATTACTCGTTCATAAAAGTGATGAAATGCCTGTTTTGGCATTGTTCAATACACAATATGACAAGGAGCTTGAACGCTTAAAAGAATATTCAAATTATGGTGGCCATAAGGAGTTAAGTCTCAATATTGAGGGTAATGACACAAGATTTCTAATAGCAGCAAAGATGTTAAATGATAGCAATGAAACTAATAAAAGTAAAAACTCGGTTGATTATACTTATAAAATACTTAATCAATTACATGGTAATAATAATCAGTGGTCTATTGTGTACGATGTTAAAAGGATGAGAATGTATTTTAATACGAATAATGCAAGGCAAATTCGATATGTAGATTTTAAGGATTTCGAATTTTCAAAAAAATCCTCTGTTATGGTTTTAGATATTCGTGATAAATTAGAGGGAAATGTTTCAAAATATTTTATTAAACATAATGATTCAATAAATAATGAATATATAGATAAAGTATTACAAGTTTGGAAATGTGGCGATGAGACACATCAACTTAGCTCATTTTTTTCTAATTCTGCAAAAGAAGTAATAATTGAAAAATGAAAAATAAAACACGGCATACGTTGTGTGCAACACTGGAGAACGACACTGAACATGATAAACAAAACAGAAAGATGAAAAAAACTAAACTGATTTTACTCTTTACAATAGTTTCAAGTATTTGTCTGGCACAAAAGGAAACGATAAGTATCGATTTCACATCTAAAGACTGGAAAACTTTTGGCTCAGAAATAACAGAATTTGATTCAAAACTGACTACATATATTCCCAAAGGCACTGGAATTGGATATTTGGATAGTTTGTATTTTCAAAATGGAACTATTGAGTGTGATTTATATTCACCATCAGACAAAGCATATTTGGGGATTGTTTTCAGGATTACTTCGTTGAGTAATTTAGAATACATTTATTTCCAACCTCATACAAGCGGAAAATGGGATGCTGTACAATACGACCCCATTTTTAATAGGTCAGCAACATGGCAGCTTTACAATGGGGCAGCATATCAAGCTATTGCGAATATTCCTACAAGAGAATGGTTTCATGTAAAAATCCAGGTTATTGGTGATTCTGCAAAAGTCTATCTTGACAATAATCCAAAACAGGTATTGTCCGTAAAGTTAAAGCATGATTATTCATCAGGTTTTATTGGTGTTTGCAGTTATCATCCTGCTTATTTTGCAAATCTTAAGGTGACAAAACTTGATACAGTTTTATCTTTTAAACCCGAACCAGCAACTGCTTCTAAAAAAACGTACATTTCAAATTGGTTGACTTCTGAACCATATGATAATTATGATTTCACAATTGAAAAACCGTTCTTAAATGATAGCATTGTAAGTAAATGGCAGAATATAAATACTGAAGAAAATTATTTAATGAACCTTAACAGGCATTTTACTTTTTCAAAATCAAAAAACACTGTATTGGCAAAAGTGATTATAAATTCAAAAAAGCCACAAAAAAAGAAATTATATTTTGGCTATAGTGATAAAATAAGAATATACCTAAATACTGAAAGCATTTTTACTGGAGATAATAGCTTTCATGAATCAGAAAAATTTGAAGATAGAGGCTATGTTTTAGATAAACATCAAATGATAGAACTTCCATTAGAAAAAGGAGAGAATGAATTGATTTTAGAAATTTCGGAAAAGAAGTTTGGATGGGGTTTTATTTCACAGTTAGAAGATTTAAATGGAATAGAAATAATAAATCAACCAAAAGCAAAATAAGAATGGAAAACTCAACAACTCAAACAGAATTAATTTCATACTGTGGCTTTTATTGTGGCGCATGTCCAAAGTTCACAAAAGGACAATGTGAAGGGTGCAAAGGAGATAAACTAAAATGTGCAGTCGGATACAAAGCCTGTCAGGTAAGACCATGCTGCATTGAGAACGGATATAATTCATGTGCGGACTGTGATAAATATGATTCAGTTAAGGATTGTAAATTATATAATCCATTCATGATACGATTTGGACAATTTATTACACGGACAAATCGAAGATTAGGTATTGAGATGATAAAGGAAAAAGGAGAAGCCGAGTTTGTAAAATACATGATTGATAAAAATTGGGTAACAATTAAGACAGGAAAACAATAATGCGCAGCACACAATATAAAACAGTTGGGGTTCAGTGGTTTGCGAACATTTGTTTTTCAAACCAACTTTTCCAACGGTGGATACGAACACGCTCCGAAAACCCAACCGTTTCATACCGCCAACCGTTGGTTGCAGTTCCGAAAATACATTTCTAAATCAGTTTTGATTTTATATTATTTGTATTTATATTTGTACAATATTAAGTACATTAAAAATTTTAGCCATGTTAACTACAACACTTTCGGATTTTAGAAAAGACATCAAGCACTATATTGACAATGTGATTGAAAACTTTGAGACATTAATAATTAATCGTGGAAAAGACAGCGGAATAGTTGTTATGTCATTAACCGAATATAATTCACTCTGTGCAACTCAGCATGAATTATCGTCCAAAACAAACAAAAAACGTTTGGATTCTGCAATTGAAAAATTACAAAGTGGGAATTCATTTCAAAAAGAGCTTCTTGACCAATGAAGTACATTTTCGTAGATGAATCTTGGGAAGATTATTTGTATTGGCAACAGACAAATAAGAAATATGTAAAAAAAATAAATGATTTGCTTAAAGCAATTTCACGCGAACCATATACTGGAATAGGAAATCCTGAAGCATTAAAGCATGATTATCAGGGATTTTGGTCTAGGAGGATTGATGGAGAACATAGACTAATATACAAAGTGAAAGAAGATGAAATTCATATTGCAAAATGTAGATATCATTATGATTAAATAAAAAACAGGCGGCAACCCGCGCTCAAACGTAATTGCTTCAAAGGTTTTGGAAGATTCGGCTTTTAAATTAACTGTAGAATGAATTTAAACCAACAATAAGAAATTAAACTCGCAACTACGTTTAGCGCAACCATTGTAAGCCAAGAAATAGACGTGCGGAGAAAAACGAGCTTAAATTCATTAAATATGCGGAGATTGATTCGTATATTTACCGCAAATTGATAAAATAGTTTATGGCCAGATACATTTATGAATATGACAAGTGGCCTGAATTCACATGGGATGACAAGAAAATTAGTGTGATTTTAGGAAAAGTCCGACATCTACAGGGAAAAATTTACGGACAAATGGGAGCACTTGGATTTTCAATAAAGGAAGAAACAATTTTATCTACATTAACACTCGATGTTTTAAAATCATCAGAGATAGAAGGAGAAATTTTAAACTATGAGCAAGTTCGTTCTTCAATAGCCAGAAGACTAGGGCTAGAATATGCTGGGATTGTTCATATTGATAGAAACGTAGAAGGTGTTGTTGAAATGATGCTTGATGCAACACAACGATATGATAAAACCCTTGACCAGGAACGGATTTTTGGATGGCATGCAGCACTATTTCCTTCAGGTTGGAGTGGAATGCATAGAATTAAAACTGGTTGTTATCGCGATGGAGAAATGCAAGTGGTATCTGTACCAATGGGAAAAGAAAAAATACATTTTCAAGCTCCTTCAGCGACAGTTGTAAAAAAGGAAATGGATGCATTTTTAAACTGGCTTAACAAAGAAAACGGCATTGATGGCGTTTTAAAAGCTGCAATTGCACATTTTTGGTTTATAATAATACATCCCTTTGATGATGGTAATGGACGTATTGCAAGAGCAATTTCCGATATGTTACTTGCTCGTTCAGAGGAGAGTCCTCAACGGTTTTATAGCTTATCAAACCAAATATTAACAGATAAAAACAATTATTATGAGATATTACAAAAAGTTCAGCATAGCTCAAGTGATATCACAGACTGGTTAGATTGGTTTTTAAATTGCTTATTTCGAGCATTGGAGAATACAGAAGAAACCTTGAAACGAGTTCTTAAAAAAGCTGACTTCTGGGATAAAAACAAAGAAACAATTTTGAATAGTAGGCAAAGGCTTATTTTAAACAAACTGTTTGATGGATTTGAAGGAAAGCTAAAATCATCAAAGTGGGCGAAGATTACTAAATGTTCAGCAGATACTGCATTACGAGACATAAAAGATTTGATTGAGAAAGGAATCTTCAAGCAGGAAGAATCAGGAGGACGAAGCACAAATTACGAATTGACAGATGAATGGAGGATGCACTAGCTACAACAAATGTATAAAAATAATAGCCGTGATAGTGAGTGATTTAAGCGTTCTGCCCCGCATCAAGTTCGGTGTAACTGGACAGGAAAGTAGTCCGCAATCCCCAACGATTTCATACCGCGGAACGTTGTAGCCAATTTGAAAAAACACTTCTAACCATAAAATACAACGAAATGACAAAAAAGATAAAGATGAAATATTTTACTATTCTGATTTTTAATTTTGCAATGGCCACAATCACTCAAGGACAAACTTTGACTGAAAAAATAGCACAAAATGCCTGTGAATATTTGGATTCAATCGATAATTTCCAAGTTCTCCAAGACAGTATTCAACCAAGCATCACAGCAGCAATGGCAAAAGTCATGATGGAAGGTACCCCAGAAGAAAGAAAACTAATAGGAACTGTAGAGGGTATCAGGGGAACCCTAAAAGAATCATTTGAAATACTCCCCAGTTATTGTTATAATGTTAGACGGTTGGTTATTGAGGATAAAAAAAGTAGGTTTTACAAAAGGTCTGACAATCAGCAAGCAAATGTACATTTTGATAAGGGAAATGATTTTATGGAAAATGGTGATTATAAAAATGCAATTAAAGAATTCAAATCAGCAGTAAAATCTGATAACAATTTTGTTTACGCAATTGACCATCTTGCAATATCATATCGTCATTTAGAAAATTACAAAACTGCTATTAAGTATTACAAGCAATCACTTGATATATTTCCTGAAGGAGATGTAGCACTTTTGAATATTGCTGTTTCATACTCCTTCCTTGAGGATGATGAGAATTCAATAAAAAATTATTCTCAACTAAAATTCTTATACCCTGATAATCCTGAAGGCTATTTTGGACTTGCGAAAATGTATTTCATAAAAGGTGATTATGAAAATGCTTTAGATAATATATTTATTGCTCATAGAATTTATGTCAATACTAATTCCAATTATGTTAAAGATAGTAAGCAATTAATGAGTTTAATGTTTTCAAAACTTAAGGAATTAAACAAAATGGACTTAATTGACAAGAAGGCTAAAGAGCACAATATTACGATAAACTAATAAAAACTACTGGCAACACACAATATAAAACAGTTGGGGATCAGTGGTTTGCGGACGTTTAGTTTTCAAACCAACTTTTCCAACGGTGGATACGAACGTGATCCGAAAACCCAATCGTTTCATATTGTCAGCCGCTGCCAACAATACAAAAGTTGCAAGCGATTCGTTTTTATTCTTACATCAAAAAAAAAACAGAAATTATGCCAAGACAAAGTATATCTTTTTCGAAACCAAATGATGAATGGTTAAAAGCTCAAATAGACAATGAGGAATATTCCAGCAAGAGTGAACTGGTTAATGACTTGATTAGACAAGCTCGGAATCAGCAAGCTCAAATTGACTGGATTAGGGCAAAATTAGAAAAATCAGAAAGTAGTGGTTTTACTACTAAACTAAAGAGCAAATTTTAAAGCAATCAAAGACTTTGCTTAATGGCCGAATATAGATTAAGTAATTCTGCTGCGGAGGATTTAATTCGCATTCATCATTACGGTGTTGACAAGTTTGGGATTGCACAAGCCGACAAATACTTTGATTCGCTTTTTGAATATTTTGACATTATAGCTCACAAAGACCATTTGCATTTGAATCTGTTGACTGCATAAAAAAGGATACAGAAATAAAGTTTACCTTGGTTGTAAGTTGCAATAAAACACATTAGAATTATTTAAACTTATATAAAATGAAACAATTGATATTAACTATTCTATTTTCCCTCAGTACAATGCTATGTTTTGCTGATGGGGGATTTAGTTTCTTTGCTGGAGACTATTACTTTTATATTGATTATGGATTAGAGTATGATAAAACTACCAAGACCCATAATTATAAGTACTTACATGAAACATATTTGGATGGAACAAAAATTTGGCACTTAGAATATGATAAAGTAACAAGGCGTGCTAAGGATGATAAAAGTGTATCTATTGAGGCCTATACTCAAACAGCTAAATTGAAATATTCTGATGACAAAAAATATATTGTGGCATCTATAGGTGAACATGTTTTTATTTTAACTCCTGATTTCGAGATTTTTAGAGCATATAGGAACACTCATTTCAAAAAATGGATGAGTGACAAAGAGATTCTTGTTGTTTCGGAAGATGGAAATGACGGTTCAAAATATGGTACTTCGGATTATATTATAAATTTGAAAGAGAATTCGGGAAGAAAAGCTGATAAATAAATGAGGCCAACACACAATATGAAACAGTTGGTATCCGGGGAGCTGGATTTGGCACCCACTGACAGGTTTTTCATCGGTTCGGTAAAGACGAATCCACGCAGCACTATTTATAGCATAACTATCAAACATTATGCACAAATTATAAAACTCGCATTAATTAAAACTTATAGCACATGATTCGAATTATTTCTATTACATTATTTATTTTTTGTTTTTCTAATTTGAAAGGACAGGACAACCAATTACAAATAAATGTTGGTATCAAACTAAATAATGTTTATGAACCCCCTTCAAATAATAATCGGGTTCTATTAGGCAGCTCTATTGGATTGGCTTACAATAAATATTTAAACAACAATCTGTTTTTATCATCCGGATTATTACTAAATGAAAAAGGATATGGATTAAGAACAAATATTGGTACGGAGTCGATGGATTATAAGGTTCGACTATTTTATTTGGATTTACCAATCAAATGTAACTATGCAATTACAACTGATAATCAAAATATTATAATTGGATTGGGGCCTTATATTGGTTGTGGATTATGGGGAAATATTACAACAGCGTTTATGGGCGATAACGAAACAAAAGCTGTTAAATGGGGAAATACAGGCGGAGATTATGACGGAACACCTGACCATAAAAGACTTGACATAGGATTTAGTGGAAATATTTCATATCAATTTAATAGGATTTCTATTGGTTTAGATTACCAGATTGGAGTTGTTGATTTAGTTCCTGAAGGTTTAGGTGGTGGTGAAAGGAATAATACATTTGGATTACATTTAGGTTATTTAATCAAGAAATAAAAATAACCGTGTCAACGTTAAATCGGCTACCAGATTTAACATATCCTCAAATTAAAAAGGGTATAAAATTCATTCCAATTGAATGGAAAAGCCTAATTGTGTTCTTCATTATTTTTGTTCAGAAAAAAGGTCATATTGGAATTACAATCTCACAGGAGGATTTAATTCAACATTAGACAATATTATGAGACCCCCATGTAGTTAACTACACAATTTAGCAAAGCGTTTTCATGACCAAAGGGCGTAAAACCTCAAACAATTATAGTTCTGTTTAAATAATTGGCGATAGTGAAATTGGTTCTAGCTGAAATGTATGTTGGCAATTGGCTTTGGTAACTATTTGTCACAACTTCAGATACTTACATCAAATCCTTTCCCAGGTTATCCGTTCTCAAATTCAAAATCAGCTATGGGTACGGATTTAAACCTTTAGCACCCCCCGGAAACCCCTAACAGCATAGTATGATTCTGCACCGTTGTGATACACAAAGACATGGTTGTACCGACGATCGCAAAAAAGGGCGCCGCCGAGTTTTCTAATTTCGGAAGGCGTTTTCACCCAACTCGAAGTTTTCGTATCGAAGGTACCAAGTTTCTGCAGTTCCCGGTATTGTTCTTCCGTCAAAAGTTCCATGCCCATGGCAGAAGCCATATCTATGGCACTATTTTCCGGTTTATGTTCTTTCCTTGACTCCAGCGCTTCACGGTCGTAACAAACGCTTCTGCGGCCTTTCGGGCTCTCCACGGAACAATCATAAAAAATGTATTCGCCCGTCTTTGAATCATGGCCAACAACATCCGGCTCACCGCCAGTCCGTTCCATTTCATTGAGCGACCACAGTTTTGCTCCGCCATCTGGCGCATCCAGCTTTGCTTGTATTTTGGTCCATTCAAGACCTGTATGCCGGTTCATGTTTTTCTCAAAACGACCTTTTAATACCCTGATGAGATATTCACGTTGTTCTGGTGTCAACCTTTTCATATTTTCCATTGTCAAAATCTTTTATTCCTATTAGCTTACAATATCTGTTTCTAAATATTTTCAAATATAATTGAATCTGGCTATTCAATAAAACGGTAGTGACTATAACCTTATTTTTCCGCCTATTTTGATATAAATCCAGGCCATGATAACAATTTGAATTATTTAGAAGTTTTATAATCCACGAAGATTTTTTTTAATTGTGGTTTTCAATTATAAGTGCCAAAATATTTACTAACACAAAAATCAAAAGGATACCTTTCGCAGCTCGGCCAGATACTTCCATAGTTTTCCGGTTTGTTGGTCAGGATGTAATTAACCGTATATTCCACATTGGGGGATGTCAATACCCCGCGAACTGATGCTGGTGGAATCCGTTGTTTTCTGATTTTTTTTGTTTAATTTTCAATTACAATTTCTTATTAAAGAATATGATCAAACCAATATCAGCCTATACAATCCTATTGTTTGGCTGCCTATTTATGAATTTTTCATATATATTTGCCCAGCAGGTAGTAAAAGGGAAATTGGTTGTATCAGAGTCTGATACTCCTTTAAAAGGTGCCCGGATAACTGTAAAAGGTACATCCGTTAACACGGTTACCGATGCCCATGGAAACTTCACCTTACACATCGACTCAACGGAAAACCCAACCCTGGAGTTCAATGCCAAGGGCTTTATCGGTAAGGAGATGGGCGTTTCATTCAATGAAAATACAATTTTAGATTTGGGCACGGTTGAATTGGTTTTCGACATTTACAACATTCCCTTCGAGGATCTTTTGAATATTAAAGTAGTTTCGGCCTCCAAATCGGATCAAAAATTTTTTGAAACTTCAGCCAATGTATCAGTTATTACCCGCAGTGACATTGAAATCAGCGGGGCTGAAAACATTCCCGATCTTTTAAGAAATGTGGCTGGGTTAGATATAATGTGTGGCTGGGCAAGCTCCATTGATGTTGGCGGAAGGGGGTTGAATCTGCTGGGAAATTCAAAAACCCTGGTTTTGCTAAACGGCCAACGGGTTAATAATGATTTCACGGGTGCTGTAAGGTGGGCGGAGATTCCTGTTTTTTTAAGTGAAATAGAGCGGATTGAAATTTTAACCTCTCCTCAATCTGCTCTTTATGGAGCCAATTCATTCAGTGCTTTGATAAACATCATCACCAAACCTGACTCTGACTTCAAGAGCACAGATATTGTGATGAGAATGGGAGAAAATGAAACACAGCAATACCAAATCGGATATGGGAACAACTTCAAAAATTTCGATTTCCGGTTTAACCTGGGGATGAACAAAACTGAAGGATGGGGCAACCGCGATTCAACTAAAATCAAAGAAAAGGTGATGCCTTATGTTAATCCAAATACAGGGGATACCCTGAGCGGTAAAATCAAAGACTGGTATAATCTTTCAAAAGCAACGTTCGACATTACCTACCATTTAAATCCGCAATCGAAGATTAATGTCTCCTGTGGAGTAAACTTCGGAACCGTTTCAAATCCCGATTTGAGTTCTTCGTTACTCAAAATTGCCGACAATAATTTTGACACCCATAATTTTCGCTCCATGCTCGAATACTCCAACAACTTTTCCGAAAATGCCCAACTTACCATTCAGGCATCATCGGTTCACGGAGAAGATTTGGGTGGTTATTACAAAGCAAAATACTTCAGGAATGATGGCAATGCGACTTTCAGATATAACTTCAGCGAAATAAACACGCTGGTATCGGGCATGAGTGCTGAAAATGTAAGTTCAAAGTCGCCTTACATGGAAAAAAATCAGGTGGACAAATTATTTGGGATTTTTGTGCAGGATGAGTTAAAAATCAATTCAATATTCAAGATTACGGCGGGCGTCCGATTCGACAAACACACCAGCCTCAACTGGCAATATTCTCCAAGGATTACCATGAATATCTCCCCAATAAAAAACCACTATTTCCGATTAGGTTTTGGCCAAGCCTTTAGAAAACCATCTTTTTTAGAAAATTATAATTACCATACAACAGGTACAAACTCTATAGTTCTCGGGATGGTTACTAGCGGCGGCCATAGCAAACCCGAAAAAATAAGCTCCTATAACCTTGATTATTATAACATCCTTGGAAAAATAACCGCAAAATTGAGCTTATTCAAAAACAACGTAACGGACTTGATTGATACCAAAAAAGTACAACCCTATGGAATATATAATTATGCCATCATTTATCAGAATCATGGGAAAATTAACATTAACGGTGGAGAGTTTGAACTTAAAGCTAAAACTTTTCAATATTTGGAATTTTTTGCCAACGTCTCGTATCAAACAATAAAATATGAAACTTCAATTATTGGCCAAAAAATAAGTGTACCCGAAATAAAAGGAAATGCCGGAGCTCAATTTAACTTGCAAAAGGGGTTGTTTGCAAATGCCGTTATTCATTACACCGGAAAAAAAGAGACCCAATATTCATATATTTATACCTTACCTGACAATAGCACCCAATATTATTTTATGCAACTGCCAGCTTCAAGCATCCTCGATATAAACCTGGGGTACAACCTAAAATTGTCGAAAATAAGGATGCAGTTTTCAGTTGCCTGTTTTAATGTATTCAATACAAAACATATTGAATATGCGGTCTTCGATTCCAGCAGAGCGTATTTCGGGTTAGACACACCGGAGCGGAATTATACCGAAGAAATGAAACGGGAGTTTGAAAACAGAAATGCCCTGAATGATCGTAAACTGATGTTAAATATGGAATTAAGTTTCTGAAATTAAATACATTAATAATATAATGTTTTTTGGGTGTCGTGGCGACATTGTAACTAAATCAGAGACAGGAAACAGTCCTTTAACTTTTCCCTTATAATTTTACCTCTTGGGTTTCTTTCCTTTTTTCTTCAGCCATTCCTCGTTTTGCTCAATTTCATGGATCACCGATTTCCAATTGGTGTCTCCCTCCTTTTCCTGAGCCACCTCCAGAATTTCTTTATACTCGGTTTTACTCATTTCAATCACGGTAATTTTACTACCCAAAAATTCCTGAATCTCATCCAGGATAGGTTTTTCCTCCTTGCTGCAAAAAGATATCGCCAACCCTTTTTCGCGGCCCCGCCCGGTACGCCCCACACGGTGCACGTAGTTTTCCGATTTGTCGGGCAGGTCGTAATTTATCACGTAGTCCACATTGGGAATGTCAATGCCCCGCGAACTGATGTCGGTGGCAATCAATATCTTCACGTCGCCTTTCTTAAAGCGGTTCATCACCCCAAAACGATCGCGCTGATCTTTGTCGCCATGGATGGTAATAGATTCAATACCCACCCGTTCCATGGCTGTTTTCACACGTTCGGCCCGCACCTTAGTACGCACAAATACCAGAATTTTACTTTCGGGGTTTTCCTTGATCATCCGTTCCAAAAAGAACCGTTTGTCGTCCATCTCGATAAAAACCACGGAATGTTCCACATTTTTGGCTACCGGATCTTTTGGCGAAACCTGGATACGGATAGCATTCCGGACCAGGGAATAGGCCAGCTTTTTGATGGTTTCGTTGATGGTTGCTGAAAAGAAAAGCGTTTGGTGGTTCTGTTTCAGCTTCTTTTTAATATCCTGAATATCTTTTATAAAACCCAAATCGAGCATGTGGTCGGCTTCATCGAGGATGAGAATCTCGATCCGGTCCACCCGCAAATGACCCTGACTGATGAGATCGAACATACGGCCGGGAGTGGCAATGAGCACATCGAAACCGTCGTTGAGCTTGGTAATTTGCTGTTCCTGTTCCACTCCACCGTAAATTCCAAATGCTTTCACCTTGGTATGCCGGCTCAGTTTTTCAAAAACCTCGGTAATTTGTTGGGCTAGTTCGCGGGTGGGTACCATTACGAGGCAGCGGATTCCCTCGGCCCGTTGCTTGATTCGCCGCTTATGCAAAATATCGATGACCGGGATGGCAAAAGCTGCCGTTTTTCCTGTCCCCGTTTGAGCAATAGCCAGCACATCTTCCCCCTTTAAAATGGGTGGAATGGACTTAAACTGGATATCGGTGGGTTTGGTAAATCCCAGTTTGCTCAGGTTTTTTTTTAACTCTTCCGAAATATAGTAATCGTCGAACTTCATAGTCATCAGATTTTAGCGGCAACTGGCCGTGTTATTTTTAAAATCATTCAATGCCAAAGATACACCGTGCAAAACTATCAGGCAAACGGGCAAAAAATTGGGGAAGAAATGTTGTTGGGGTTATATCTTACCTACTACCAGCCACTGTTTTAGGCTATGCACCGTAATGACCTGCATAGTTGCGTCTGTATCTGCCGATACGAAACTTGCAAAACCTCTGAATCTATTATGGCGTATGAGCCTGTATTGTAACCAGTAGGTTTTTTATTTTAATAATTCTTCAATCTCCAGTTTCAAAGTTGGTAAGTGCCTCGCAATTGTCCCCCAAATAATCTCATCGTCAATTTTATCATAACCATGAATCACACGATTGCGCATGCTGATTATTTGTTTTTTGCTTGATATTTCAATTGTTGAATCAATCCTTTCAATTCTACTCATTGCTTCTCCAATAATCTCAAACTCACGCTCAACTGCTCTGCGCAACATTTTATCTGACAAATAAACTTTAAAATCACGTTTATCGGCAAGATAATTTTCAATTGAATCTATGGATTCACGTATATCAAATAGGAATTTCTTAATCTCAAGCTCCATAAATCAATGTTTTTGTTTGATTTACAGAATCTATAAAGTACGGGTTAGATAATGATTTATCGGTAACTAAATCAACCGGGCGATGAAAAAGGTTTTCAAACTTATCCGCTAAAACAAAATATGTATCGGCATAATCGCTATAATCCATAGGATTAAATGAGATAAGTAAATCAACATCACTTTGGTCATTAAATCTATCAGTGCAAACAGAACCAAATGCAAATAGTGATTTAACATTATGAGTCATACATAATGCCTTGATTTTATCAATATTGTCAGTCAGTAATTTTTGCATATCAATATTTTTTTTTACAAATCTACTTTTTTTATAAAACTTTTGCAAGGATCGTCTTTCTTCAATTGCTACACCTACCACCTCCCAGCCAGGAACTATTAACTCATCTTTTGGTAGATAAAAACAGGGTGCCTGTTGATTGGTTTTTTGGAACTGGTAGTATTGAAATAGTTTTGAAACAAAATTCTAAGATATGAATCTTGCACTGATAAAAAGTTTTGCACCTATCGACCTGAAAGGAATAAAAAAAGCCGAACTCATGAACCGTATAGACCGAAAATTCGTGGTTCCGCAACACATGATTTCCGATATTCTGGCCGAAGTGATCGAATATTACCTTATTCTGGAAATTGATGGAAAACGGATGATGAACTACCTTTCGGTGTATTTCGACACGCCAGGCAATGAATTCTATTTGGCTCACCACAATGGGAAACTCAACCGGTATAAAGTACGAAAACGGATGTATCTGGACACAGGAACCTGTTTTCTTGAAATCAAATTCAAAAACAACAAAGGAAAAACCCAGAAAAGCCGGATTCTTACGACCAATGATCTGTTTGGTTTTAACGAATCGGATTTGGCTTTTCTAAAAAAAGACCTGCCAGTAGATCCCGTGATGCTGCAACCCAAAATCTCGAACCAGTTCCTTCGCATCACTTTAGTGAAAAAGGATATGAACGAACGCTGTACCATTGATGTTCATCTCAATTTTATCTATAATGGGTTGGATACCTCAATGGAAAACCTTGCAATTATTGAAGTAAAACAAGAGGCCAATTCTGCAAAATCGCCACTCGTCGAAATCTTAAACCAAAAGCACATCCATTCCATGGGTTTTAGTAAATATTGCATCGGCAGGGTACTTACCGATAATGATAATCAATTGAAGTATAACACCTTTAAGCCAAAAATCAGGAAAATTGAAAAAACCATACAAGTCTAAATCATAACTTAAAAATCATCAACATGTCGTTAGGAGAGGTTCATTCATTTATTGAGGAGGTTAAATTATTTGACATTCAATTAATTAACTTAAGTGATTCAGCAGAATTGTTCGTCAGGTTTGCTTTCAATACTCTGGTATTATTTATGCTCATCAAGGTGCTGTATGCCCGCCACAGCAACCGCAAAGATTTCTTTTTCAGCTATTTTGCCATTGGAATCACCGTGTTTTTGCTCTGCTTCCTTTTGGAGAGTGTTAAGCTGGAACTAGGTTTTGCCCTTGGTCTGTTTGCGGTGTTTGGTATCATCCGTTACCGTACCGATGCCATTCCCATTAAAGAAATGACCTATCTTTTCGTTGTTATCGGGGTTTCGGTCATCAATGCATTGGCTAACAAGAAAATCAGTTACACCGAATTGTTGGTTACCAACTTAGCCATTGTGGCTGGTTTATATGCCCTGGAAAAGGTGCTACGGCTCAAACAGGAAAATTCGAAGGAGATTGTTTATGAAAAAATTGGCAATATCCATGTGGATAAAGAAGCGGAACTGATGGAAGATTTGAAAGCACGAACAGGCATTTCCATCAAGCGGTTCGAGGTTAAAAAAATTGATTTCCTGCGCGATACCGCCAAAATTACCATCTATTACGATGCCAATGGCCATCTACAAACAAAATAACTGAACGCAAAATGAGGCAAAAAACGAAACCACGGATATTCTGGGTTGGAATTTTGATATATCTCATTGTTCCGGTAAACTCATTTGCTCAAAATAACACTTGGGAACTGTGGACCGGTGCTGCCCTCAGTAAAAAGATGACCGACCGTTTTAAGGTTTCGATAAACCCGGAGTTCCGTTTTGCCGGGCAATTTGACCAAAAAGAATGGCGGTTAGAGGCTGGAATAGATTACCTTCCCTTCCGGATTCTCGAATTGGGCATCAACTACCGGTTTAATTCCTTACATAACCCGGATGGAGATAAAACCAACAGCCACACGTTTAGCTCTGATGTAAGGTTTAAATATCCCATACAACGTTTTAAAATTGAAGCCCGGGGCAGGTTCACCAACTACAACGAATTTGGTGAACCTATAAACCTCGAAAACCCGTACCTGAGGTACCGGCTTAAGATGGAATATGACTTGCCAAACAGCAAATTTAGGCCAATGACATCGGTAGAGTGGTTCCATCAATTGAGCGAGCACGAAATCAATAAAATTAGGTATTCGGTTGGCGTTGATTATAGATTCAACAAAAAACACGCGTTGGGAGCCACTTATCATTATCAGGATTATTTGAAGAAGGAAAAATACCGGAATATGGTTGAGTTGAGCTATAAATTCAAATTTAATTAAAATCATTCCGTAAATTTGTGAAATAACAAAACCCAAGGGGATAAAAAACATGAAGCAGGATTACAAACCATAAAACCTACTGAATGAGGAAAATCAATACCCTGAAATTGGCGGAAATCGCCTCTATTGTTGTTATCTGGATCATCATTTTTTCATTTCCTACGTTTATCATCAAGGAAAATGATACTGTCAGTTGGAGCGGGGTTTTCCGATACTGGGAGCGGGTTTACCCCTATTTTGTCATTTTTGTTGTCAACCATTTTGTGCTCATCCCATTTTTACTATTTAAGAATAGACAGATACTCTACATTTTTTCAGCATTGATGCTGATTGCCTCCATTTCTGTTGCCTACTTAAACACCTTAGCATTTGAAGATAAACCGTGGAATAGAGAACCTGATTTTAAGGAACGTCCCTGGGAGAATAATCCTGATTCTGAAAAAAAACAATTGCAGTCTGATGATAAATTTAAACCCACGGATACCGAAATGCATAAGCCTGAAAAAGAACCCCGGAATAGAGATGACCGGGAACCATTCGAGCCGGGGCCGCCGAAACCACTTTCATTCCCAAGGTATTTGAACCTGGCGCTTATCTCACTTTTAATGGTAGGTTTCGACACTGGTATCCGGGTAGCTTTTAAATGGTCGGAATCGGAACAGGAAAAGAACAAACTTGAAAATGAGAACATCAAAAACCAGTTGGCTTTTTTGAAACATCAGGTAAGCCCACACTTTTTCATGAACACCTTGAACAACATCCATTCACTCATCGACATCAACAGCGAGGAGGCTAAGGAAGCCATCATCAAGCTTTCAAAAATGATGCGTTACCTATTGTACGATTCCAATGAAAACCTGGTTCCCATTTCCAAAGAGATGGAGTTCAACCAGAGTTACATCAACCTGATGAAATTGCGCTTTTCAGATAAAGTAAAAATTGAGGTAAAGATACCGCAAGAAATCCCACCACTGCGGGTTCATCCCATGCTGTTTATCTCGCTGCTTGAAAATGCCTTCAAACATGGGATTAGCTACAAAAACGAATCGTTTATCCACATAGAATGGGTGTTTACACCTTCGAGCATTCTTTTTGAGATATCGAACAGCAAACACCCGAACAACGTAAAGGAAGAGGCCTCGGGCATTGGGGTTGAAAATACCCGCAAACGGTTGGAATTGCTTTACAGCAACAGGTATCGCATGAACATTGAAGAAACAGACACCGTTTATACGGTAAGTCTTACTCTATTTACTTAAAAACCAATTAAAACAGAAGATATGGATTCCCTACTACGTTGCCTGGCGATTGACGATGAACCCCTGGCCCTGAAACAAATAGCCAATTATATTGAAAAAACACCTTTTCTTGAGTTGGTAACAACCTGTGAAAGTCCGTTGGAAGCGCTCGATGTGTTGAACAAAGAAGTTATCGACCTGATGTTTGTGGACATAAACATGCCCGATCTGAACGGGTTGGATTTTGTAAAGTTATTGGAAAAACATCCACTGGTGGTGTTCACAACGGCCCACAGCGAATATGCCATTGAAGGGTTTAAAGTAGATGCACTCGACTATTTACTGAAACCCATTGGTTATGCTGATTTTGTGAAAGCAGCCCATAAAGCCAAGCACTTTTTTGAATTGGAACAGACCCATGTGAAAGAAGAGATCCGATCGAATCAGGAATATCTGTTTATCAAATCGGAATATAAAATTGTGCGCATCAATTTCAGCGACATCAAGTATATTGAGGGTATGCGCGAATATGTCCGGATATTTACCGAAAACAACAAACCTGTGATGTCGCTCATGAGTATGAAATCCATTGAAGCCATGTTGCCACCTTCTGATTTTATGAGGGTGCACCGATCGTTTATTGTAAACCTGAATAAAGTAACTACCATCGAACGGCAACGCATTATTTTTGATGGAAAAACCTATGTTCCCATCAGTGAACAATACAAAGACAAATTCCAGGCGTTTATTGATAAGAATTTTATTTAAATTGAGCAGTCAGTGGTATCAAGATGTAAGTCAAAAAACAATTAGCTTTTTAGCAAATTAGCTCATTATCAACCCTGAAACCTCGGAACCGCAATGCAATAATGGTACACTGAATTTTACCGATTGATTATGATTTTTTATGGTTTCCTGTTTTTCCATTCATCCAACCCTGCAACCATTCCACCTTTTAACCTTGCAACCCGCAACTTCAATTTCCTGGCAAACTTTTGAACAAATTCCACGTTTTAATAGTTAAAATGCAAAAAATTAATTGGTACCAAAAAAATTTTGTATAATAAAAAATTATTCCATTATTTTTATCACGCTAAACCGATTTAGCAAATTGAACTTTTTATTAAATTTTAACCTTTTTTAGTAGAGTAATTTAAATTTTTTATTGACAGAATGAACCCGATACTTAAAAAGCTTCATATCGGCAGCATCGATCCTGTTTTGATTATGAATGCACCTGATGAGTTCCTTGAGATGGTAAAGCCATTGAATGTTGAGATTCATGAGGAGATTGCGGATTACTACAATTATGTGCAGGTGTTTGCTCATAACACCGAAGAAGCCCAGGATTTGATACAAGATGCACTCAGTGCATTGGAAACCGGGGGGTATTTCTGGTTCTGTTTCCCCAAAGAAACCTCTCCGGAATTAGATACTGACATTGACTATGAAGCCCTGAATGAGCTCATCGACTCGTTTGATCTTGAAGGAGTAACTCAGGTCCCCATTGACGAAAACTGGATGGCAATCAGGTTAAAATTTGCCGACGACCTGGAAGATGACGATGAATTAGTTTCCGGTGAGAAACTCAAAAAACGCTTCCACAACAGCGAGGACTAACGGATTGAAAAGCATTTAAAATGTAAGGCTATTTACTTAACTGTGATAGCCTTTTTTTATACCTGAGATTAGCAAAAAGTTAATTTTTTGCTACATTGTGCAGTCAAAAATGGGAATCTAGGGTCATATTTACTTTATGGTTAAGAAAATATTTCGTCCGGTTGAAATTGTTTTATTGGGTTACCTGGCCATCACGTTGGTTCCCGCGCTTTGGCAAACCAAAAACCATCCCTCAGGAGTTGGCACTTTAACCGCTCATTTGCTGTTAATGGTTTGCATAGCAGGTATAGCCTGCCTGTTTCAACGGTTGACACAGCCTAAAAACTGGCAAATCATTGTCCGGATACTGTATCCTCTGGCCTTGTTGGGTTTCTTATATGGCGAAACCGACTTTTTAAACAACGTTTTAGTCCATGAAAACCTCGATCCTCTCTTTGCCCAATGGGAATCGGCAATTTTCGGGTTTCAACCCGCGCTGGAGTTTTCAAAGGCTTTTCCTTCGCAACTTCTGGCTGAAACCATGTATTTTGGCTATTTTGCTTATTACCTGCTCGTTATTTTTGTGCCATTATACTGGCTCAAACAAAAAGGGTTACCGCAGACTGAAAAATTGGTATTCATCATCATCCAATCCTTCCTGATATTCTACCTGATTTTTGATGTACTCCCTGTTGCCGGACCTCAATTTCAGTATTCACAACTGCAACACGAAGTTCCCGATGGATATATTTTTGGTTTTCTGATTAAACGTATCCAACAAATTGGAGAAGCCCCCACGGCGGCTTTCCCAAGCTCGCACGTGGCTTTGTGCCTGATTCTGTTATATCAGGTGTATCGCGGTGAACGCAAACTGTTTTACTACCTGATGCCCATTGGCATTTTGCTCATTTTTTCAACAGTTTACCTCCGGGCGCATTATGTCATTGACTGTTTGGCAGCTATTTTAATTGCCCCGGTTATTTATAAATTGGTTCATACAATTCAGAAAATCCTTTTTGCCCATTTCCCTGCAATTTATAAACTGGCAGAACCAGTTCAAATGACCTCTATTCTTGAAATTAAAAATTATTAAATGCTATAGATATGGGAATCAAAATTATCGAAGTAACCACGAAAAAGCAATTGAAAGAGTTTATCCATTTACCTGCCAAAATCCATCAAAACCATTCCAATTGGATTCCTCCTATCTACATGGATGAATGGGTATTCTTCGATCCCAAAAAAAATCCGTTGTTTGGCCATTGCGACTACATCCGTTTGCTGGCATTTAAGGACGGACAAGCAGTAGGACGGGTAATGGGCCTGGTCAACCACAAATACAACCAATCACATAATGAAGAGGATGCCCGTTTTTCCTTCATGGAAACCTACAACGACCAGGAGGTGGCCAATGCATTGATTGAAGCGGTGCATCAATGGGCAAAAGATAAAGGTATGAAAAACCTTGTTGGCCCCTTAAGTTTTTCCGATAAAGACCCACAAGGTATGATGGTGGAAGGATTTGAACAACCTCTGGTGATTGCCACCAATTGCAATTTCCCCTATCAGGTCAACCTCCTTGAAAATATGGGTTTCGGCAAAAAAGTGGATTTGGTTACATATAAAATTGACATCCCGGAAGTCATCCCCGATTTATACCAAAAGATTTATGAACGCAGGTTGGTGGCAAATAACATTCACGTGATTGAGTTCAAAACCCGGAAGGCCATTAAACCATACATTATTCCTGTACTTGAATTATTGAACGAAACATTTAAAGACATTTATGCTTTTGCCCCCATGGAACGCCCTGAAATGGAAAAATTTGCCGACAGGTATTTGTCCCTTTTAAACCCGCGTTTCATCAAAATAATTGAAAATCAAAACAATGAACTGGTGGCTTTTATCATCACCATGCCCGACCTGAGTCCCGGAATTATCAAAAGCAGGGGTTATTTGCTACCCTTTGGCATTTTCTATATTTTAAATGCCCAGAAGAAAACCAACCAACTGAACCTGCTTTTGGGTGGTATCCGTTCCGATTTCCGCGATACCGGGCTCGATGCCGTTTTAGGTGTAAAACTTTTAAACGAGGCGCACGCCACAAACCTAAAATACATTGACAGCCATTTGGTATTAGAAACCAACACAAAAATGCGGGCAGAGCTGGAACGGCTGGGTGGTTACGTGTATAAAAGGTATCGGATATTTACCAAACCATTGCACCATTAAAAAGTTGAAAATTATAAGCTGAAAGTTTAAAATAAAGAATATTTTTGCGGTTACTGACCTTAACTTTTGAATTATTGTCATTAAATTACAATGTGTCAAAAAAAATAAAAAACCATGTTTTTAGTTAAGTATTTATTGTTCGTTTTGCCTTTAACCCTCCTAATTCTTGCACAAAGCTGCAGTCTCGACGGAACCTGTTATAACCAGTTAGAGGTTCCGGTAAAACGGTTTGAGATGCCCGATTCGGTGGCCAAAGATTCCGTTGCCATTATCAAGGTGGTTTATCTGGTTTACAACAATTGCAGCAAACTAAATAATGTTTATAAACCCAGCGAGGGAGATACCATCAGCGTGCATATTGTTGCCGATTACAACGGCTGTACATGTCCCGATGTATTGCCCGACAGTGTAGCTACCATAGGATTTACACCAAAAGCAGTCCGGGATTATATCTTTAGAGCGATAAAATACGATAATACCATATTGCAAGATACATTGAAAGTATATAGCAACGTTGGCAACAACCCCTGAAAAGATACTTGCACACTGAAAATGCTAACTATGGTATGTTGTATGAATTGCATACTATAAATAGCTTTGGCATACTTTTAAAGCCAATGAAAGACAATAGAATATTAGTAAAATTTGGTGATAATGTTCGTAAGATTAGAAAAGAAAAAAATTTGTCGCAAGAACAATTATCTTTTAAAGCTGATTTACACAGGACATATATCGGAATGATTGAACGAGCCGAAAAAAATGTTACATTAATGAATATTGAAAAAATCGCAAAAGCATTAGAGGTTGATATTATCGAACTTCTAAAATAACTTTATGCCAAATTCGCCATATAAGGGAAAAAAGGTTTCCGAATGGAGTGCAATTACTGATAAATTAATTGCAATACATCCAATGACTACAGATGAAATTGTAGAAACCGTTCTCAAATCATGGGACGATATTTTCAACTCAAAAATTGGGTCATTTTCAATAGGTAAGGAAATTGAACCCAATCCTCAAATAATGAGTTTTCTTTTACATGAATTAGTTGCACATTATTTGGCTTTAAAGCATCCAGGTGTTTATAAAGCAGGGACTGAAAAAAGCGAAAAGGACATTCATTGTATAACAGATACTTCACTATCCATTGAAATAAAAGGCTCATCGCATCCAAATCAAATTTTTGCAAATAGGAGTTATGCACAACCACAATCCGGTAATGGTCAAAAAGACAAAAATGGTTATTACATTGCAATTAACTTTGAAAAATTTGATGATGTTAAACCAAATCTTCCAAAAATCTTGCTTATTAGATTTGGTTATTTAGAACATACCGATTGGATTGCTCAAACTGCGGCAACTGGACAGCAGGCAAGATTGTCGGCAGATGTTTATAATTTTAAACTAAAACAGATTTATCCTAAAATTGAAACAAAGTAGGTGACATTGCTTTTATCTCTTCCTGTTTAATTACATTTTCAAGCCTGTTTTTGATTGTTTGACAATAATCTTCTCTTATTTCAAAACCGATTGACTTACGATTGTTTTTCATACAAACTTCGGCAGTTGTTCCTGACCCCATAAAAGGGTCTAAGACCAAATTATTTTGGTTGGTAAAACCTAAAACCATCCTTGTTATTAAATCGACTGGAAATTGTGCTGGGTGGTCAGTTCTTTCTTCTGAAGACCTATTTGCGCCTGAAGTAACTTTTGCTATTTGCCAAACATCAGATGGATTTTTTCCAAGAGTATTACATCTCAGTTTTCCATTCTTTTTCTGATTTGGATACTTTACATCAGGGTCTCGTATATCATCTAAGTTAAAAGTATAGTTTTCATAATTTTTAATATACCATAAAATTTTTTCATTCCTTGGTGATAAATAATTTTTTGCAGCAACACCGGCTCCATAATTCCAAATTATTTCCTGATTTAAATAAAATTTCAACTTATCCCATAAAAGATATGTTATTGGGACAGCACGACCTTTATTTGGAACTTCCATATACCCAACATTCAGCAAATAACATCCATTACTTTTAGTAATATCATATATCAAGTCGCTTATTTCCGTAATCCAATTAACGAAATCATTGACTGGTTTAATATTTTCGTATTCCTTTCCAATATTATATGGTGGACTAGTTATTGTAGAATCAATTTTAATATTATTATCCCTTAATATTTTTAGACCTTCAAGACAGTCCATATTGTAAATAATAGAATCCTCGTTTTCATAAAAAGGATTACCCAAAACATTTTTTATTTTGTTGAACATGTTATGCTAATTATAGTATGCAAATGTAGGAACTTAAAATTAAAATACCAAGACTTGTTGGTAAATTTTTAAATTTGAATAAGAATGGACAGTTGCCAACAATGACTCATAAGTAATTGGGGGGTTAAGTGGTTGGTGTACTTCGCTCTTACTTGCAGACTTTCTGCACATGTAATAAGTTAGCGTCCACGTAGTCCCCAACTACTCATAGCCCCAACCGATACTGCGATATAATCACCCATCCAATCAACAGTAAGACACTTTAAGAAGATCCCCAAAAATTCATCCTGCAGTGTGAAAGTATTTGTTACTTTTGCAGCAAATTAATGCACGGCAACATGATCCTCCTCGACAAACCTTATGTGTCTGATTTATTGACAGAAACTATTGCAAATCACCAATTACCCTTAATCAAAAATCAGGAATTCAATTGGCTGAATCTTCCTGCTCAGGTTAAAACCATTGAACCGGAACAGGCCATCATTGAATTGAATGCCAAAGAATATCCCTTGCTTTACAGCAATTCGGAAAATGCCATTGAATGGATTGCGACACATCTGAAGCATACACATTTGCCTGAAAAGATTGAACTTTTTAAAAATAAAGCCAGGTTCCGCACCCTGATTTCCGACTTGTATCCAACATTTTTTTATAAAGAGGTTGCTTACAATGCCCTGGATGAAATCATGCTTGAGGAACTTCCCCTGTCATTTATCATCAAACCCAATATCGGTTTCTTTAGCCTCTCGGTGCATAAAGTGACCAATGCTGCTGAATGGGATTTGGCAAAAGAAGCCATCAAATCATCAGTTCAAAACTCACAAAAACTATATCCGCCCGAAGTAGTCAATACCCAGGAATTCATTATCGAGCAGGTAATTGAGGGCGATGAATATGCCATAGATGCTTATTTTAGTGCACAAGGCGAACCTGTTATCGTGGGCATTTTCAAACATCTGTTTTCTTCAGATACCGATGTAAGCGATAGGGTTTATTTTACCTCGAAAGCCCTTATTGAGGAAATGCTCCCATCATTTACACAATTCCTGAACGAAGTAGGAACCCGTGCCCAGCTTAAGAATTTTCCCATGCATGTGGAAGTCCGCGTGAATGAACATGGCCTGGTAAACCCGATTGAGGTAAACCCCATGCGCTTTGGGGGCTGGTGTACCACTGCCGACTTAACCACGCTGGCGTTTGGATTAAACCCATATCTTTATTATTGCCATCAACAAAAGCCGGATTGGAAAAACCTGCTTGCCGACAAAGCCGGAAAGAACTATTGCATGGTGCTGCTCGACAATTCCACAGGTTATGCAACCAGCCAAATAGAATCGTTCAACTTTCAAAAACTGACAGATTCGTTTGAGAAACCCATAGAATTACGGCCCACTGAATGGAAGCAATTTCCATTGTTTGGCATTCTGTTCACTGAAACCCGTGATGAAAATTTTCGGGAAATAGAAAAGATTCTTACATCGGATCTGCGGGAATTTATAATTTTTTCCAAATAAATGCCCTATAGTACAAAGAAAGGCGCATAGATTTCCATGATTAATTTTTGTATTTTTGGGTGAATTATGGATAACGAAATCAAAAATATTGAGGCAATAATTAATTATTGGCGTGAATCGTCGGAGCAAAATTTAATAAAAACCCAAGAATACGCATGGGCTTTGTTTATGGGGCATTTGGTAATTGAAAAATTATTGAAAGCTCTTTATGTTAAAAATCTACGTAAACATCCTGTATTTTCGCACGATTTACTCCGGTTAGCCGATAAAATGGCTTTACCACCTAACTATGATGAGTGGCTCGATAAAATAACCACTTTTAATTTAAACGCGAGGTATGATGATTACAAACAAAGTTTTCGAAAAATCTGTACCGAAGACTTCTTCAACGAATGGAACAACAAAATTGAAATCTTAAAAAAATGGTTAATCAATCAGTTATAGATACGGCCAATCGCTATATCCAAAAAATATCTGAAAATGTCGAAATCAAAAAAGCCTATTTATTTGGCTCCTATGCTAAGGGCAACGAGCAAGTTGATAGTGATATTGATATTGCCATTGTAATTGGCAAGATGGATGATTTTTTTGAAGTGCAAATGCAACTAATGAGATTGCGTAGATCCATTGACCTTAGAATTGAACCACACCCCATTTGGGAAGGAGATTTTAATTCCGAGAATCCATTTGCCTATGAAATTGAAAAAACGGGCATTGAATTAAAACAAACCAAACTCATCCAATAATCTATGGCTCAGCTAGGGAAATACAATGAATTAAAAGTAGTAAAATGCCTTGATTTCGGGGTTTACCTCGACGGACAGGAGTTAGGCGAGATTCTGCTGCCCACCAGCCAGGTGCCACCAAATACAAAAGTAGGCGACGGGTTGGAGGTCTTTTTATACCGCGACTCCGAAGATCGGCTGATTGCCACCAGCAAAGAACCTTTTGCTACCATTGACCAATTTGCCGTTTTAAGAGTGGTTACGGTTGATAAGGTTGGCGCCTGGATGGATTGGGGATTGGACAAGCACCTTTTGGTTCCTTTCCGCGAACAGAAACAGGATATGGAAGCCGGGAAGCAGTACCTTGTGTATGTGTATATTGACCATGAATCGCAACGGATAGTAGCTTCGTCCAAATTAGATAAATTCCTTGACAATATTCCTCCTGAATATGAAGAAAATCAAGAAGTTGATTTACTTATCAGCAACCAGTCTGAAATTGGGTATGTAGCCATCATCAACCATACCCACTCGGGGATGCTTTACAAAAACGAAGTTTTTCAGCCATTAAAACGGGGGCAAAAGTTAAAAGGCTTTATTAAAAAAGTCCGCCCCGACGATAAAATTGACCTCACCTTACAAAAACCCGGCTATGACAAAATCGGGACAATGGCCGAAAATATCCGCAAACTTCTTATTAAACACAAGGGGACACTACCTTACGGCGATAAAAGTTCCCCGGAAGAAATCTACGGGTTTTTCCAGATGTCGAAAAAAGACTTTAAAAAGGCGATAGGCCTGCTTTACAAACAAAAGAAAATCCTGATTGAGGAGAATCAAATCATTTGGGTTGACGAAAAATCCATCTAAGAAAACTGAATGTCCCATTTTTGTCTTGAATTCTTTTAGGGTGTTCATCTGCATTTTATTGGTCTCATGTCTTACTAAAGGCTGATGAAGTTAAATTATCCATTAAATATTTTCCTTACATTCGTTGTTTCTATAAATTAATTAAAAACTACTAAAAGATGAGAAAATTTACATTTTTAGTGGCGTGTTTATTTGTAGTATTTACCTTATCTGCACAAAAACAAGCCACAAGGAGCCTAATACAAAAAGGGCCGAAAATTAAAAACATTGCCACGGGTGATGCTGCCACCCCTTCAAAAGCGGTAACCAAGATTTTTAATTACGACAACAACGAGATTGCCGGAGGTTTAGGAACAAGTAGTGCACATTCAATCGGTGCTGTTATCCAAATTCCTGCTTCTGCTTTAACATCTTATGTGGAACAGACCATTGACGCGGTGCGTTATGGTATTGACAATAATAGTATCATTACTGCTGCTGAAGTTGTTATTTACGAAGGTGATTTGGATGGTACTCCTGTTATTTCACAAGATATTGCGGTTGGCAGCCTAATATCCGGATGGAACATGGTCACACTTGCAGAAGGTTATAAAATTCCATCTGCCACAGATATTTTTGTAGGTATCATGGTTACCACCAATGCCGGAGGTTATACCGTGTGTTTTGATACCGATGCAGCTTCTGCCCCGGAATACAGCGGCCATCTATTCTTTATGGGAGCATATTATGGAACACTTACAGCAGATGTGGGTATTGATGCCGACTGGAACTTACAGGCTATTTTAACTGATGGTAACGGAATTGGCGAAATGTCTGATTTAACAATTACAGCCATTGATAAAACAACACAAGCTTGCGGTTTGAGCGCTACCGAAACATTGAAAGTTACTTTATACAATGCCGGTCAAAACACCATCAATGAAAAATTCGATTTAACTGTTGAAGTAAATAACACACCAGTGGTTCAACAAGTTTCCGCAACCAACTTTGAACCTGAAACCGAAATGGTGATTGAGGTTTCCAGCTTCGATATGAGCGCGTTTGGTGTGTATGATGTAGTTGCCACCTTCGATTATGATGATGTTTTTACCAACAACAATACGTTTGAAACATTAATAAGTACAGGTGATAGCAAAGTGACGATTGACTTAACAACGGATGCCTATCCAGGTGAAACTCAATGGTACTTAGTGGATATTAATGGCGATGTTGTTGCATCGAACGGTACACTGGAAGCTGAGACCCAAACCGTGACTGAGGTCTGTGTAAATGCAGCCAGTTGCTATACCTGGGTTATTTACGATGCGTATGGTGATGGTATCATGGGTTACAACTCACCTGCAGGTACATTTACCATTTCATATAATGGTGAAGTTATTGCTACTTGTCCTGCAGGTGGTGATTTCGGTTTTGAATATTATGTATTCGGAATTGGAAATGGTTGTCCTGAAAATGATATTGTTTTGAATTCATTAGATATTCCTAGTCAAGCAGCTCCAGGTGAACTTGAAATCAAAGGTAAAATATTCAATAATGGTTCAGCCAGTTTAACTTCATTTGATGTAACCTATACCGTAGGTGATTACACTAGCCCAGTGTATTCAGTATCTGGTATTAATTTAGCCATTGGCGAAACTTATGATTTTGTACACGATACCAAATACAATTTTACAACGGATGGTGATTATACCATCGTGGTTACCGTATCAAATCCAAATGGGGTTGCTGATGAAAACCCAGACAACAACACATTGGAAGATAAAATTACTATTGTTACTGGAATCATGTTTAAAAAACAGTTGTTTGAACATTTCACCAGCTCCACGTGCGGACCTTGTGCCAGCTATACCCCAACAGCCGATGCGTTATTAGCCGAAAACCAGGGAAACTATTCTTTAATCAGGTACCAGGTAAACTGGCCAGGCGAAGGTGATCCTTATTACATTCAACAAGCCGGAGACCGCGTTGATTATTATGGGGTAACTGGCGTCCCAAGTGTATATAGAAACGGCACCTACGATATGGATGTTACCCAACAAGGGTTTAATACATACGCAGAACAAACCACCGTTATTAATTTAGATGTTGAAGGAACCTTTGAAGGAACCAATGTAACAGTAAATGCCACTATCAATCCAATCGCTGAATTGGCTGTGGGTTTAACGGCTCATATTGTTATTGTTGAGAATGTAACTTACGACAATGCATCTACCAATGGTGAAGACGAATTCCATAATGTGATGATGCAAATGCTTCCAACTTCTGCTGGTACCGAATTAGGTACTATTGCAGCCAATGGTTCATTCACCATCACCGAAAGTTTTGATATGTCAACTACTTTTGTAGAAGAAATGGATGACTTATCTGCTGTCGTCTTTATTCAAGATGATGCTACTAAAGAAGTTCTTCAAAGTGAAATAGTTGCTATTACTGCACCAGTTGCTGAAACTGTTACTGTAACATTCAATGTGGATATGACTGCTCCAATTGAATCAGGTTTATTTGCAGTCGGCACCGATGTATTGTATGTTACCGGTAATTTTAATGGTTGGGACGAACCAGGAACTGGTGAATCGCTGATTTTAACAGATACTGATGGTGACAAGACCTATACAGTAAGTGTTGAAATTGCTACCAACTATGGTGAATTACAATACAAATACTTCAGAAACGCTGGATGGAACGGTGGTGAATGGGAAGGTGAACCAAACCGTATCATCACAGTTGGAACCGAAGGTATTACTACCAATGATACATGGATAGTAGGTATTGGTGAAGATTTGTTGAATGCTATTACTATCTCTCCAAACCCATTCAAAGATGAATTGGTAATTAACAATGCAGGTAACGTTAACGAAATTGTTATCAGCAATGTTTTAGGACAAGCTGTGGTAAAAGTTTCTGAAATATCGAACCGTATTGAATTATCTACATCAGAACTTCAAAATGGGGTATATTTCATTACCATTACCGACAACAATAACAACTCAAGAATTGAACGCATTGTAAAACAATAATTTGAGTAGGATTTGAATAAAAAAGGCCCGCTGTTTAGCGGGCCTTTTTTATTCAAATCCTTTAGTACACGAATACCGAAAATCATGGGCTAATTTGCACATTGTCCCATTATCTCAAATCTCCAAATCTCACATCTTGATACTATTTGTCATTTTGAATAATAAGCCACCGCCTTGGTCCGCAGGTTATATTCCGACGACATCACCTGGCCGTAAGCACCCGCGCTGCGGATGGCTAAAAAATCGCCACGTTGTGTTTCAGGCAACATCCGTGCTTTGGCAAAAAAGTCGGACGATTCGCAGATAGGCCCAACTACATCATACTTTGCCTCGGGCATGATAGAAGTAAGGTTTTCAATTTTATGCACCGCCTGGTACAACGCGGGCCTGATTAATTCAGTCATTCCCGCGTCCACAATGGCAAAGTTGGTCTGTACCCCTTTTTTAATGTACAGCACTTTGGTAATTAGGTTTCCGCATTGGGCTACCAATGCCCTGCCCAGTTCAAAATGAACCGTTTGTTTGGGGCGGACAGCCAGAAAATCGTGAAATACCTGAAAATACGAGGCAAAATCAGGAATCAGTTCCTTTTCCGGGTCGGTATAATTGATGCCTAACCCACCACCCATGTTGAGGTGATCGACAATAATATGCCGGGCAAAAAACCATTGCTGAATTTCATTTACCCGCACACACAGCCCTTTAAACGACTGCAAATCGGTAATCTGGCTACCGATATGAAAATGCAACCCAATCAGCTTTACGTTGGGGAGGTTCTCCAAAGCCTGCAACACATCCTCCATCTCCCACATGTTGATACCGAACTTATTTTCCTCCAATCCGGTAGTAATGTAATGATGGGTTGAAGCATTTACATTAGGATTGATGCGCAATGCCACCGCAGCCTGTTTTTCCATCTCGCCGGCCAGTTCATTCAGCACCTGCAGTTCGGGGATAGATTCCACATTAAAGCAAAAAATATCATTCTGTAAGCCCAACCTGATTTCATCGTCCGATTTTCCTACGCCGGCAAATACCACTTTTTTGGATTCGAATCCGGCATTTATGGATGCCTGAACTTCGTTTCCACTCACACAATCGGCACCAAAACCATAGGAGCGTATCAGCTGCAAAATCCGTTCGTTGGCATTGGCCTTTACCGCATAATGCACATGGTACCCATACCGCTTTGACTCATCCTTCACCTGTTTCAGGGTATTTTCCAACAAGTCGAGATCGTACCAGTAAAACGGGGTTTTTACGTGGCTGTATTTTTGAATGTCGAAATTCATTTACTTAGATTTCTGATCGTTAAAAAGATTGTTGCTCAAAGCCACCAATGCCTGCTTTTTGTATTCAGCTTTTACCAGCATCGAAATATTATGGTTGCTCCCCCCGTACGAAATCATCCGTAAAGGGACCTCTTGCACGGCATTAAAAACACTGGCCGCGATTCCTTTATTATCGGCAATCAAATCGCCTACCACACAAATAATCACCTGGTTTTTTTCCACCTCAACGGTACCATATTTTTTCAGATCTTCCACAATCTCATCCAGGTATTTATCATTGTCAATGGTAACCGACATACCCACTTCCGAGGTGGTAATCATATCAATGGATGTTTTGTAGGTTTCGAAAATCTCAAAAACTTTACGCAAAAAACCGTGAGCCATCAGCATCCGCCCGCTTTTTATCTTGATGGCAGTAATCCCGTCTTTGGCTGCAATGGCGCGGATACGTTGCTTGGTACAGGTTCCGGTAATTAAGGTTCCGGGAGCACTCGGCTCAAGAGTGTTTTTGATGCGGACGGGGATGTTGGCAATCTTGGCCGGTGTTACACATGTGGGGTGCAGGATTTTTGCCCCAAAATAGGCCAGCTCGGCCGCTTCGTCAAACGAAAGTTCTGAAATGGCATGGGTATTTTCAACCACGCGCGGATCGTTGGTATGAACGCCGTCAATATCAGTCCAGATTTGGATTTCGTCAACTTGCAAGGCTGCTCCCATAATAGATGCCGAGTAATCGGAACCTCCACGTTGCAGGTTGTCAATCATCCCTTGGGCATTGCGGCAAATAAACCCCTGGGTAATTACGAGATAAAAATTGCCTAACTGGTTCAATTCCCGTTTCAGGTTTTCCCGAATGTAGAATTCATCGGGTTCACCCTCTTTATCAATGCGCATAAAGTTCAGTGCCGATATCAGGTCCGATTGAACACCCATCTCTTCCAGATGGTATTGCATCAGCGCGGTTGACATCAATTCCCCTTGAGCCAGAACCTCTTTTTCTTCAAAGAGTGTAAACACATCGCGCGAAAACGAACGGATATAATCAAAATGGGTCTGAATCAGTTCTCTTCCCTTTTGCTTAAACGGAGCTGTTTTATAAAGCTCGTCCACAACGGTATAGTATTTCTGCTCCAGGAGCGCGATTTTCTCGTTGGCTCCGTCGTGGTTCTTTTTATAAAGATATTCTGAAATCTCGACCAACGCGTTGGTTGTTCCGGTCATAGCTGATAAGACAACTACCTTGGGTTGTCCATCGTTGATAAGCGCGGCAACCTCTTTAATCCGCTCCGGGGTGCCTACCGATGTTCCTCCAAATTTTAATACTTGCACGTTTCCTATAGTTTAATTGTTAATAAAAAAGTCAGGATTTCAAAAAAACCCTGACTCACTTATATTTAAAATCTATTTAAGCTTTTCGATGCCGATCAGGGTTTACCATTAAAAGAGCGTTTTTTACCCATGCTCTTTTCAAGGTGTTTTATCTGTTTTATTTGTTTAATCCCTGTCATATTTTGTACAATCGGGGGCAAAAATAAACATTATTTTGATTGACACAATAATGAATACTTAAAATTAACAAAGGATTTTTAATTTTATTTTAAAACATAATTGGGTTTTAATACTGCATATTAAAAGTATTTACAATGTTTAACTATCAAACCAACATAATTTGATGTTTTCTGAAAACTATTTTCGGATGAGCGCATAATTCACAATAGAATCATTCATCTAAATATAACCCCTAAAATCTGCAAGTCATCTGCGAAACCGTTGAATGTCACGGGCGGCTCAATTTGACACAAAAAAGACAAACAATTGTTGTTCAACTAGTCACCCCGTGACTTACGGAAATAAAGTAACCTTAAAATTGCAAGTGTATTACGACTATTTTGAGAAGCCACGCCGTAACTAAATATCTCATTTTCTTGACCATTATTATTTCACCTGCTGAATTCAGGTAAAACAAAAAAAATACAACATCGGAAACAACGAAAGGAATTACCAAGAATGCAAGTTTTTTTTAATCCTTTTTTTTCGCTATTTTGTATTTAAAATCAATTTATAAAAATGAAAAGAAAATATTTTTTCCTGCTCTTTGTTATCATTTTTTATGCCTTTACAGGTAAAGCCCAAACCGAGGCAGAGTTACTAACCAGGATTGAACAAAACAGGGCTACAGGAAATCTTGTTGAAACAGCCTCCAGTCTGAACAAATTAGCAATTATTTATTGGGAAGAGGAAAAATTGGAAAAGGCACTTCAGACCTTCGAACAATCCGTTTCGTTAAACAAGGAGATTGGAAACAACAACGCCATAAAAATCATTTACAGCAACATGGGAACCATATATTCCGATATGGGACAAATGGAAACGGCACTGGTATTCTTCCGGAAAAGCCTTTTGATTAGCCAATCGCAAGCAAACAAACGCGATATTGCCACCACGCTTATCAACATTGGGACTTCGTTGCTTTACCTAAACCGCGCGGAAGAATCGCTTGAAAATTTAAACGAAGCGCTCCCGGTTTTGCTCGAACTGCAAAACAAAAACCTTTTAAAATCAGGGTACCACCTGTTAGCCGAAGCTTATGAAAAAGTAGGAAACTCGCAAAAGTCGATAGAATACATGAATCTTTATACGGCATTCCAAAATGAAATCCAAAAGGAGGCAATGGAAGCCACCCGGAGTGAGAGCCAGCAAGCAGTAAACCAAGCCGAGCAAAAAACCCAAAAGGTGATTGAAGAAAAAAAACAGACGGAACAAAAATTGTCTATCACCCAAGATTCGTTGAAAGAAGCTGAAGAAATTAACCGCCTGAAAGAACTTGAAATACAAAAGAAACAAGCAGAATTAAAGAGCCAGCGGTTATTGACCCTGGTTTTTGTTATTGGAATGGGATTTATTGCGGTAGTTGCCTTACTTATCCTACGGAGCAACCAACAAAAGAAGCGGCACAACCGCATATTAGAGCACCGCAACGAAGAAATACGGAAACAAAACGATGAAATCAAAGCCCAGAATCTGAAAATTAACCAGAGCATCAACTACGCCCGCAACATTCAGGGAGCCCTCCTGCCCGACAGCAAAAACCTCAAGAACTTATTTCCCGAATCGTTTATCTTTTTCAGCCCCCGCGATGTAGTAAGCGGCGACTTCTACTGGTTTGGCACTGTTCCCGGCAACCCCGATTTAAAAATAGTAGCAGCCATTGACTGTACCGGGCATGGTGTCCCTGGCGCATTTATGAGCATGCTCGGCATGAGTTTCCTTCAAGAAATTGTACTTGATAAAAAAATAATCGAACCCAAAGACATCCTTGAAAACCTGCATATGTTAATCAAAACCGCCCTAAAGCAAGAGACCACAGGGAATGCAGATGGTATGGATGCCGCTATTTGTGTATATAACCAGAAAACGAAAACATTGATCTTTGCAGGTGCCGTAAATCCACTAATCCTGGTTTCCAATGGCGAAGTAAATACCCTAAAAGGTGATTTCTTTGGAATTGGGGGGACTATGAAAGGATCGCCTCCAAACGAACGGATGTTCAGCCAACAACAAATAGAAATTCAAGGGGATACCTATTGTTACATCTTTTCCGATGGTTTTATCGATCAATTTGGCGGGCCAAATGGGAAAAAGTATTTCATCAAAAATTTCCGTCAACTGATTCAGGATATTCACCTATTGCCCTTTGAAACACAACGGGAAAAAATAGCACAGGAGTTAAATAATTGGTTAGGTTCATCGTATCAAAGATTAGACGATGTATTGGTGATGGGGTTTAAATTGTGATTAAAAATTGTAACTTCACATAATTTTAGAAAAAAGCGATTATGAAGAAAATATACTTTTTGGTTTCAATGGTTTTTATGTGCATTGCCCTACAAGCTCAGACACCATTAAAACATGCCTCAAAAATTTACCGCTCGCCCGAAGGCAAACTTTATGTGCAAAAATCACTGCCGCTTTACTTGTATGTATCGACGGAACCCAACCAGAAAGGCGCCATGCACCAGTTACACAGCGACAGCACTAACGCTTTTGCCGATCCCATGTATTTAGATACCGAAGGATACAACACCTTCCGTAGCCCTTCGGCTGTGGATACGGTTACCAAGGAAATCCATTTCCCAATTATGGATGTGGTTTTTGAATTGTATGCCGACAGCCGGCCTCCCGCTACCAAATTGAAGTATGATGCATCAAAAAAATATTTCGATGGTCAAAATTTGTTTGTTGGCAAAGGGCTTCTTCTGGAACTGGAATGCAGTGATGAAATGTCCGGATTGGAGCAGGTTCTGGTTTCCATCGACTCAGCAGCCTATCAACCGTATCAAAAACCTATTGAGTTCAACCAGGAAAAGGTATATTCAATCAGCTATTATTCTGTTGACAATGTAGGAAATACAGAACCCGTACAGGGCAAAATATTCCATGTTGATTTAACCCCTCCTGTATCTGAACTTATTTTTGACGGTGAAAAATCCGAAAACCATATTTCCGGACGCACCAAATTGGTACTTAAGGCCACCGATGGGATTTCAGGTTTAGATGCTATTTATTACTCGATAGATGGTAAAGAGTACCGGAAATATTACCAAAACCTGTATGCCGCCAATTATGTGGAAGGTGAACATACCATTTCTTATTATTCGGTTGACAAAACAGGTAATGAGGAAACCAAGAAAGAATACGCGTTTTATGTTGATAAAACCCCACCCATCCTGGTAGATGAAATTATGGGCAACAGTTTTGTGGTGAATGGACGTGAATATTCCTCTGGAAGAACTAAACTGAAACTCACCGCGGTGGATAACAAATCGGGGGTTAAGGAAATAAAATATTCCATCAACAACGAAGAATATCAAGTGTATGACAAACCTTTTTACCTGACGAATGTGTCAGGTTCACTTTCGGTCGTCTCTTTTGCAGTAGATCAGGTTGGAAACCGGAGCATGGCTGGAGAAAAAAGCACTAAAAGCAGGGCTGCCTTTGTTGATTTGTCGGGGCCACAACTGAAATATGATTTTATTGGAAAGGTTTTTAAAACCCGCGATACTGCTTTTGTGAATCTGAATACCAAGATTTCCTTATCGGCTACAGATGCAGAATCGGGTTTTAAAGCATTGAGTTACAGCATCAATAGTGGTTCTGAAATTCCCTATACCAAACCGTTCTCTATCACAGAGCAAGGCCCTTATGTGCTTAATATTTACGGGTACGATAATGTGGATAATTCAAACCGTGAAGAGCTTAACATTGTGGTGGACAATGATGGCCCCGATATTTTTACCCGATTCAGCATTTTACCCTTAGGTAAAAAAGAGGTCAGTGGGCAATCTGTAGATGTATATTCCAGCCAGGCAGTGCTCTTTTTATCAGCTACGGACAGCAAGGTAGCTATTGACCGGATTTACTACACCATCAAAGGAGAAACCGAAAAAATATATACGGGTATTATTGAAGGTTTTAAACGGGGCAAAGATTATGAAATTGCTATCAAAGCTCTTGATAAACTGGGAAATATAAATATTGACACCGTTTTATTTGCCACCGACAATACAGGTCCAGAGATTTTTACCCGTTTCAGTATTCATCCGAACACTAAAGAAACTATTGATGGTGATGAAGTTGATGTGTATCCATCGCATGTATCCCTATTTTTATCGGTAACCAATGCCACCGTAGCCTACGACAAAATCTATTATTCCATCAATGGCTCCAAAGAAATGATTTACCAGGGGATCATCGGGGATTTTAAGTCAGGTACTTTAATCAAAATGAAAGTGCGGGCTATCGATCGGTTGGGAAATGAAACCGACAAGATAATCGTATTTAAAACCGAAGAATAGGTCAAAAATTAAAAAACACAAAGGGCTGTCAGTTAACTGGTCAGCCCTTTATTTTGCGGAAAAATATTAGAGATATTTTTTAAAATCCCAACAATCTATCGGATAATTTGCAAATGCTGTTGATCGGTAATTTTCTCACAATAACTGCATTTCAAGGCAACATTACCATTCTTATCAATCACCTTAAATTTGGTCACAATATGTTCATTATTGGTGATACATTTAGGGTTCATGCATCGCGCAATTCCAACAATTTCGCTGGGCACGATCACCTCGCGCTTCTCAACTACTTCAAAATCTTTAATAATATTCAGTTTTGCAGTGGGTGCTACCAAGGCAATTTTATTGATTTCAATATCTTTAAAATACTTGTCGGAAACCTTGATAATGGCTTTACGCCCCAACCTGTCGCTTTTGAAATTGGTGCCAAATGTTACCAGGTTTTCTGTAATCTGATCCAATCCCAGGATGGATATTACGTTGAACAGGTTTTGCGCGGGAATATGGTCGATAACGGTTCCATTCTGAATGGCCGAAACACTTAATTTCTTATCTTCTTTCATTTCAATGATTTTTTTTTAATTATTTCAATCCCAATATTTTAGCCATAATTGCCTGGCGGGTAAAAACACCATTCAAGGCTTGAGGGAAATAATAGGCTTTGTGGTTTGTATCCACATCGGTATTGATTTCGTTTACCCGTGGCAATGGATGCAAAATTTTAAGATTGTCTTTGGTTCCATCCAACATCTTGTTTTTAAGAATATAAACATTTTTAACCTTCTCGTATTCCAGGGGATCAGCAAAACGCTCGCGTTGCACACGGGTCATGTAAAGGATGTCGCTGTCTTTAATGTTTTCAGCCAATTCAGTGTGTTCTTCGTATTTAATCCCTTTTTTATCAAGAAAAAGCTTGTATTCTTCGGGCATCTTTAATTCGTCGGGGGCAATAAAAATAAAGGTAGGATTGAAGTATGACATGGCCATAATCAATGAATGCACGGTCCGTCCATACTTTAAATCACCAACCATCGAAATTTTCAGGTTCTCCAGGGTACCCTGGGTTTTTTGGATGGAATACAAATCGAGCAAACATTGGGTAGGATGCTGGTTGGCTCCATCGCCGGCATTAATTACGGGCACGGTGGCTACTTCGCTGGCATAACGCGCGCTACCCTCAAGCGGGTGGCGCATCACGATCAAATCGGAGTAGTTGCTTACGGTTAAAATGGTATCCTTTAACGATTCCCCTTTTGACACACTTGAAGAAGAAGAGTCGGTAAAACCGATAACCCGTCCACCAAGGCGGTTCACGGCACTCTCAAAACTCAAACGGGTACGTGTGGAAGGTTCAAAAAAAAGAGTGGCAACCACTCTTCCTTCAAGAATATTTTGAACCGGATTTTTTTCGAACTCGGCAGCTACCCGTAAAATCTCGATATAATCCTCTTTCGAATAGTCGTCGATGGAAACTAAGCTTTTGTTTTTCATTCAGTTAATACTTAAAGGTGAGCATAAATAAAATCCTTCAAATATAAAGCCCCTTAAGTAAAGAATGAATTTTTTAGGCTATGGATAAATAAGTTTGTTTTTCGTATCTTTGTAGCTTTCTTTCCTAAATGTTCCTCAAAAAACCATTTGAAAAAGTAAAAAAGCCTATTAGCTTTCAAATATTTGCATATCCTCAATAGATATGTGGATTTTTAGACACGAGACACAATACAAAACCTGTTGAATAATCTAACACCCACAAGTAAAATATAAAATAGCAAGCAGATGGACTGATTTGTTGCGGTACGGTTTCACTAACTCAGAAGATGCTGAATGGATGTAAAGTATTCCTCTTCAAAATAGCCGACTACGGCCTGCGGATTTTAAGAAACACAATTGAAAGCCCTTCAATAGCCAATAATCTGCTACGGACCCTTTCCCCATCCTGCTTCCGGATGCTCAATTGAATGCGGCATGTATTATCGAATTGCTGATGGCTCTGCTCCGGGTTTTCCTCTTTAAGTACCTTCATCACCTCGTTCATAACCGCGTACCCAAATTCGATGGTAAACACATCCTGTTCAAACTTTTCAATAATGGAATTATTGGCAATGGCATCGGCGGCGGCAGATCGGTAAGCATGGATTAAACCGGAGACCCCTAACTTGGTGCCTCCAAAATACCGGACTACCACAAGGAGCACGTTGGTTAACCCAAACGACTGTATTTGCCCCAAAACCGGAGGGCCTGATGAATTTGAAGGTTCCCCGTCATCGCTGCAACGAAAAGCTTTTAAATCGGCACCCAAACGGAACGCGTACACATGATGGCGGGCATCGTAATATTTTTTCTTCAACTCTTTCAAATGTTCCTTCACCTCACTCTCCGATGCCACAGGATAGGCAAATGCCAGGAAACGGCTTCCCTTTTCTTTATAAACCCCCTCCGATGTGCGGGCAAGAGTCAGATATTTATCGGTATCGGAAATGTTCATTGAAATCAATAGATGGGTAGATTTTTAGACATGAGACACGAGATAAAACATATCTTATTGAAAATCATCACTTAATGTTTTTGTTCATACTTTTTGCATATGACAGATTATCATCTACTTATACAAATTTAACGAGTTATTATAAATACAATAACGTTGAAACTGTCCGAAAATACGACCTTTCGGTGTAGATTCCAACTTCTTTTTAAGATTCGCCAAGAAGGAGTACCAAAACCTTGTTTAGTCTTTTTTTCCACGAACAGTAAATTTAATGACTCTAATTACTGAATTATATTATATTTGTATTCTATTTTTCCATATTTTAATGCTTTTGCATACTTACGTACTGAAAAACAAATAAATTTTACTAATTTCACCCATCTATTTACTACAAATAACATGGATAGCATCTATTCTAAGTTGAGTCACCTGGAGGAAGAAGGAATCCCATCGGCATTGTGTATCCTGATTGATTCAGGAGGAAGTACCCCCCGAAAATCGGGCACCAAGATGATAGTTTTTTCTGATGGTTCCATTTTCGGCACCATCGGTGGAGGAAAACTTGAAAAATTGGTGATAGACGAAGCCATAACCTGTATCAAAACAAGTCAAACAGGCCTGTTCAACTACCAGCTAACCCAAGATGCCGGAATGACCTGTGGAGGAAATACTACCGTATTTATTGAACCTGTTCTATCGAAAAAAAGATTATACATCTTTGGTGCCGGACACATTGGCGCCTTTTTAGCTCCAATAGCCCATCAATTGAACTTTTCGGTAACTCTCATCGACGAACGCCCAGGCATCATGGATTCGATAGATATTTCAAAAATTAATTGCATCAGCCTGCCTCACGAAGAAGCCATAGCCGCGTTGACTTTCGACAGTAACACGTTTGTGTGTGTAACTACGCACAACCATGCTCATGATAAAGAAATTATCGGGCATATAGGTAAAAAAAATGTAGCTTACCTTGGAATGATTGGCAGCAAAAGCAAAGTGGCTTTATTCTCAAAAGAATTGATGGAGGAGGGGGTGTTAACTCAGGAAGACATCTCAAAAATAGACTGGCCCATGGGAATTCCCATCAATTGCCAGACCCCACAAGAAATAGCTATTTCCATTTTGGCCAAATTGGTTGATGTCCGTTGTCCACCAAAAGAAACTCCGAAAAGATGAATTTTGAACGGAGCTACATAGAATTCCTTTTAGGAAACAGGTTGGAACGCATCACCTGGGAAAAGCAGCAAACGCTCTCTCCCACCACAACGGTTTTGCAATACCTGCGGGGAATGGACCACTACAAAGGGACCAAAGAGGGATGTGCCGAGGGAGATTGCGGGGCTTGCACGGTTGTGATTGCCTCGGTTTCCGGCAATGGAAGATTGACATATAAGGCCATCAATTCCTGTTTGATATTTTTACCACAATTGCATGGCAAACAATTAATTACCGTAGAACATTTGGCTCAACCAAAAGCATTGCATCCGGTACAAAAAGCCATGATTGAGTTAGATGCCAGCCAATGCGGATTCTGCACTCCCGGTTTTGTGATGTCAATGTTTGCCTTATACCACACCATCCAGAATCCTACTGATGAGGATATTTTGGAGGCGTTTTCAGGAAACCTTTGCCGCTGCACAGGGTACCGTTCCATTATCGGCGCTGCCCGGAAAGCGTTGTCAACTCACGCAACCGACCGTTTTCAGGAACTGGAGCAAGAGACCATCCAGACCCTTCAATCCATTGAATGCAACGATTCGAGGTTTACCAATCTCCATCAAACCTATTATTTACCGAGTAACCTAGCCTCTGCCCTAAACCTGAAATTTACCTTTCCAGATATCGAAATCAATGCAGGGTCGTCGGACATTGCCCTGAGGGTGACCAAGAAAAAGGAAGTTTTAACCTCGTTACTGGATCTTTCCGGTGTTAAAGAATTAAAATACATAACCAAAACATCGCAAGGGTTCGATATCGGCAGTGGTACCGATTTGCAGTCGTTAAAAGAGGAACTGGGTGAGGAACTACCGTCATTAAAGAAAATCCTTTCTGTTTTTGGTTCAAAGCAAATACGGCAAGTGGCAACCTTGGGGGGAAACTTAGGTTCGGCTTCGCCCATTGGCGACCTGATACCTTTGCTCATGGCGTATCAGGCCAAATTGGTACTCAAGAGTCTGATTCAGGAACGGACCGTTGCAGCAACCGAATTCATCAAAGGATACCGACAAACAGCTTTAATTCCAGGCGAGATTATTACAAACATCCACATTCCAAATCCCGATACCACATTAATCATTGATGTGGAAAAGATTTCGAAACGGACCGATTTGGATATTTCAACGGTTTCGGTAGCTATGAGGCTTCAATTAAAAACTGACAGAACCATTGAAAGTATATTTTTATATTATGGTGGCATGGCTGCGACAGTAACCTTTACAAAAAATACATGCACTTTTTTGGAAGGTAAAAAATGGGAACCTGAAACTTTAAAATCGGCTTTTGAATACCTTGAAAAAGATGTTAATCCCATTTCAGATGCCCGGGCACAAGCAGAAGGCAGAATGGCTTTAGCCAAAAATCTTTTGTTGAAATTGTGGCAAAACAACCCTAAATAGACCAACAATGCAACACAAAGTGTATCACGAAAGTAGCGAATTGCATGTAACCGGGAAAGCCGTTTATATTGACGATATAAATGTGCCTGCCAATACTTTGCATGGGTATGTGGTGACTAGCAAAACAGCCCGGGGCCGGTTGTTGGGATTTGATATTTCAGAGGCACTTAAAATCCCTGGGGTTTCAAGTATTCTCTCATGGAAAGATATACCCGGGCATAACCAGATGGGAGCCATTGCCCCCGATGAAAGCGTTTTGGTTGAAGACGGGATTCAATTCGTGGGACAAGCACTATTTCTGATTGCGGCTACCACTGAGTCTGCGGCCATTGCGGCTTCAAAATTAATTCAGATTGATATTGAGGAGTTAGAACCTGTGGTAACTCTGGCCGATTCGATGACAAAAGGCTGGAAACTTCAGGAAACCGTTGTCATGAAACGGGGCGATGCAATTACAACTTTTAATCATTGTCCTCATGTGCTTCAAAACCAATTAGAAAGCGGAGCCCAGGAGCACTGGTATCTGGAAACACAGGTAGCTTTGGCTGTTCCAGGAGAATACGATGAAATTAAGGTATATAGCTCCACACAACATCCAGCCGAAACCCAGACTTTGATAGCCGAAGTTCTGGGAATTGGCCGCCATAACGTCACTATTGAAACCCGAAGGTTAGGTGGAGCTTTTGGGGGCAAAGAAACACAGGCAAACATGGTGGCTATTTGGTCATCGTTATTGGCTACTGCTACGCGAAAACCTGTAAAACTAAGGCTCTTCCGCGACGATGATCAGAAAATGACCGGGAAACGCCATCCTTTTCTTTCGCAGTTCAAAGTAGGCTTTACCAACGAAGGAAAGATTCTGGCTTACCATGTCTCGTTCCATGCCAATGCAGGATATTCTACCGATTTAAGCATGGCCATTCTGGCCCGGGCCCGGACCCATGCCGAGAATGCTTACTATATCCCGGATATTTTAATTGAATCGACGGCATGGAAAACCAACCTCCCATCAAATACGGCTTTCCGGGGATTTGGGGCACCACAAGGTATCTATGTCATTGAAGAAGCCATTGAACAAATTGCCCAATACCTGAAAAAAGATGCTGCCGAAATCCGCCACCTGAATTTTTACAATCAACCCGGACAAACTACGCCTTATGGCGAAGTAGTTGAAAATAACCAATTGGAGACTATCTGGAAACAATTAATCCAAAAGTCGGATTATGTGCGCCGAAAAAGTGAGGTGGACGCATTCAATAAAAAGAATCGTTACATCAAAAAAGGGATTTCGTTGACGCCGGTAAAATTTGGAATTTCGTTCAATACCCCATTTTTGAACCAGGCCGGGGCTTTAATCAACATTTACACCGATGGTACGGTTCTGGTAAATCATGGAGGTATAGAGATGGGGCAAGGGTTATATACCAAAATCAGGCAAATTGCCGCATCCGGACTTGGCATCAACATGGAAAAGGTACGGGTAAATGCCACCACCACTTCCACCATTCCGAACACATCAGCCACAGCAGCTTCTTCGGGGACTGATTTAAATGGGATGGCTGTGAAGAATGCTACCGACAAACTGAAATCCAGAATTGCCTCCTTTTTAAGAAATCATTGGCAGGAAAGCTGTCCCAATCTGGCCATTGAACCTGATGGACTGATATTTACCAATAACACAATTACTTGTGCACAAAATCCAGAATTATCTATTTCTTTTAACGAAGTCGTTAAACTGTTATACACCAACCGGATAAGTTTAAGTGCCAAGGGGTTTTACAGCACACCCAATCTTCACTTCGATAAAGAAACCCAGCAAGGACGGCCTTTCTATTATTATGTGTTTGGCATGGCCGTTTCGGAAGTAGAACTGGATTTGCTCACCGGACGGCATATAATTCTGAGGACCGATATTTTGCATGATACCGGCAATTCCATCAACCCGAACATTGACATTGGACAAATTGAGGGAGCTTTCATTCAGGGAGTGGGCTGGTGTACCACCGAAGAAATTAAATGGGATGCCAAAGGAAACATGCTAAACCATTCGCCCGACACTTACAAAATTCCCGGTGTGCGCGATATTCCGTTAAAGTTCCATGTTTCGTTGCTGGAAAATGCCCCCAACCCGAACACTATTCTGCAAAGCAAAGCCGTGGGGGAACCACCATTTATTCACGCACTTTCGGTATTTTTTGCTTTAAAATACGCTGTATCATCGGTAAACAACCATGCTGCATATCCTGTTTTGAACATTCCGGCCACGAACGAAAAGCTGGTTTTGGCTATTGAAAATATCTACAAGGATATGAAATAACTTGGTCTCCCTGTTATAAAAAGTGCATTATGTACAGCCGGAATATACTGAAATAACTTCGAGCCATTTACTAATATAATACAACCGAGATTCGAAATCGTCGGGGAATAACTTTTGAATGGTATTTACAAAAACCTTCTCATTGTTATAAATCTCGGTGGTTAGAAACCATTTAACCCGATTTGCTTCTTGCTGCCGTAACTTATCAGCAAAATCATCTAAAAGAATAAACTTATACACATTTTCCAGTACCTTGGCGTAAAGTTTTTCTTTCGACCTAAAATAATAATGAATAGAAGTTTTGTTTACCTGAGCTAGTGCAGCAATTTGAGCAAGTGTTGTACCATGAAATCCATATTGCAGAAATACTTGTTGGGCTGCAATTTCAATTTTAGTCATCGTCTGTAGGTATTCGTCTCCGTTTTTTCTCATAGTGTATATAGAATTCAGTAGTTAGCCTCTAAAACCTCAATTTTTCAGTCATAAAACCAAACCGGAGCACATCTAACTGATGGCTGAAATACATATTATAATAATCCAACCCATGGTAATATTGCACAAAGAGCCCAATATCTTCTAAGAATCTTGGGTGATAATAAAATGTTAAACTAATGTTTAACCTGTTTAAAGATACATAATTCCAATTGTTCAATTCACCAAATAACCATGTAGCCTCCCCTTTAACGGAGATATCTGCGTTTTTCCGGGTATTAGCTGTTTTATTATCGGGAAGCTTAAATATTGAAAATGCAGTATGCCACCTATACTGGCTATAAATCCCTTTGAGTTCATCCTGAATATAGGCCTCGGGATGAACCTCGAACGATGTTTTAAAAAACTGGTATGCATTAAAACGTTTATTAACATTGGTAGTAATAAGGCCCAGCTCCAAAAAATTTGTAGAAAAACTTCCGTTTTTTAAGTTTAACTCCCCATTTTCTAAGAAGAAATCCCCATCCTGTCCGTTTGAATGGTGTGTTACACGGCCATACATACTGAAATCGGGTGAGTCCCTATTTTCTTTAAAATTGTAATACACCGTAATTTGTGGCATATAGCTGGGCGTGCGCACCGGTTTCGATTCTTCCTGATACATCCGGATGATAATTTGGGGTGTCAGGACTCCCATTAATCGTGAGTTTTTGCTTTGCCTGAGGTAAAAGTTTGGAATAATATTTCCTTCGAACCAGAGGGGTTCGATATTCCCAATATCTGTGGGGAAAGTGATATAGCTATTGCCTTGATTAGCCTGAGATATTACAGATAGTCCAATCCGGGATATTGAGTCACTTTCTTGCCCTATACAGGTTTGTGTATAAGCTAGCGTGAATACGACTAAAACAACAACAACATTCTTCATACTGTTTGATATTAACGATAAACTGCGACACCAAATCCAAACTCTATAATGTCATTTAAAGGAATTGTAGCATTCCCAAATTTACTTGCTATGTACAGCCCCCTGCTACCTGCGCGAACATAAAAAGCGGTACCAGAAGCTGGTGTTTTATTACTTAATAGCTTTGTTTTGATTTCTCCACCCAGAAAAACTCCCGAATTTCTACCTGGCGACCACCAGTAATATTCAGCTGGATAATGGTCGGGTAGTTTTATCCAATATTCGCTGCCAAAGGTGTGATGTATGAACCAGCCAAAATTTAAAGGCATTAATTCAATGTTTGGGTTTATTTTATATCGCAATAATTTGGCTGTTAATTGTAAACTAACACTGTGTAAATCGTCAGTTGAAACAGATTCAGGTACATAACCATAAAAATAGGAGACCTCTAGTTTTTGATTAAAAAAGGTATATCCAACTCCCATAGAAATAAAACCTATACCTCCGGCAAATTGCATTTTCACATAATCAGGCAAAAACTTTTTATACCTTGTAGAATCGTAGTTTTGTGAAACCTGACCAAAGGTTTTTACTCCAGCAACAAGCATTAGCAGTGTGATTATACCTACTATTTTAAAATTCAATTGTTTCAACTTCAAACTGATTATTTGATATTTTTATCGAATTATATTTTAGGTGTTCCACTCCAAAAACATTTACAAACGGAATGCTATCGGCAAAAGGTTTATATATTTCATGGTGATGCAAATGTCCATGCACGGTTAATAATACATTATTGTAATGAGCCAGTGAGTTTTGAAAAGCTTCTTTCAGCGAGGCATCAAAATCACTATCAGTTGGTGGTACATGGAATATTACAACAGCCTTTGTAAAATCAATGCTTGGTTGTAACTGGTTATCTAACCATTTAATATCAGGCACATTGCCGTTGAATTTAAACTCGCGACTGTTTGTATTTATATAAACAAATTTAATGCTGGTGTATATAAAGCTATAATTTAAATCCCCAAACATTTCCTGATAAGCTTGCGAACCATTGCCCACCAAATCGTGATTTCCGATAACAACAAAATAAGGAACATTTAATTTAAGTAGGTATGAATTACCCCATAAATACTGTTTGGGCAACCCAAAATCGGCAATATCGCCCACATGTATTACAAAATCAATAGCAGGGTTTTTATTGACTGCGCTTACAAACAATTCCGTTTCATCAAAAAAACGATGGGTATCACCTGTAAATGCAATGGTTATGGTATCGTCATTCTTACAGTTGAGAAGTCTTTCAATATTTCTCTGGTTAATATCCCTGTTTTCATCACTAAAATCAATAGCATAAGGAGAATAGTCAAACAAATCCTCGCATGAAGTATTAATGAAAATGCCGATTAACAGTAATATTTTTAAAGTTGTTCTCATGCTCATTTGTTTTATAGATATACCATCTTAATCATCAATACTTTATTGCTATTAAGTATAAAAGAAGCTTTTTCAAAATTGGGTCTGTTTGACAAACCAATGGTCTGATAATTTGAGAAACCAATGCCTTCTAATGGCATAATAAATCCTTTCTCAATTTTACCATTACTGTTTTCGTCATGTAAAATATTTACAGCATATTTACCTTTAGGAATATCGTGAAATGTTATTGCAGATGAGCCATTTGCTATTTCAGCCTTCAATATTTTATAGCATTTCTTATAGGATTCATCAGGAATTGAACCCTCTTTATTGTACAATGCAAACTGCACAATTCCTTTTGAATTCCGTAATTGTTCGACTTTAATGGTTAACGAAAACGTCGGGTCAGGTTCAATACTAAAAGATGAGAAAATGAACAGTCCCAGAAAAGCGCTACTAATTATACCAAACTTCTTCATTATAAAACCTCCTTCTTTTTTGCAAAACGCTCTTTAATACTATCTACCACATAATACACCATTGGAACCAAATAAACAGTCAAAATCATAGATGAAAGCAACCCTCCAATGATTACCCATGCCAAACCGTTTTTCCACTCGCTGGCTGTGCCTTGTGCCAATGCAATGGGTAACATTCCGATTGCCATAGCCAGTGTTGTCATTAAGATGGGTCGCATACGTTCCTTTCCGGCAATAATCAATGCCTCTTTGTAATGTTTTCCCTGTGCTTTTAACTGGTTGGTAAAATCGACAATCAAAATGGCATTTTTTGTAACCAAACCCATGAGCATGATTAATCCGAGTTGTGCAAACAAGGTTAAATGGTTTAACGATAAGTTTAATGCAAGAAAAGCACCTATGCCAGCCACAGGTATGGCAAATAGGGCAACCAGTGGGTAGATATAACTATCGTAGAGGGCAATCATAATCAGATAGATAAGTATAAATGAAATAAGCAATACCGAACCCAAAGCCCCAAAGCTCTCATTTTGTGTTTTAATATCAGCGCCCCAGGTCAATTTTACCCCTTCGGGCAAGGGTTGGGTTTTCAAAAAACTAATGGCTTCATCAGCCAAAGTTCCTGAAGGTCGGCCAAACGATTCGGAAGTAATGGTTACTGATGGTTGTCGGTCTAACCTTTCGAGCAACGAAGGTGAATTGCCCTGCACCACTTCAGCAAATTGTGAAACTTCAATGGGTATGTTCATTGGATTTACAATGGAAAGGCGTTGCACATCTTCGAAGTTTTTCCGGTCAAAGTCGTCTAACCAAATCCTTACCGGATATTCTGTACCATTTTCGGTTAAGGTGGCATCATCATTTCCAGTGAATGCGGTTCTTAAATTTAAACCCACATAAGCGGTTGTTAATCCCAAACGCTGCATCTTATCTTTGTCAGGAATTACCTTGTATTCCGGACTTCCTTCTTCAACCGATAATTGAACATTATCGGCACCCGGTATTTTTTCAATAACCGCTTTCAGTTCATTACCTGTTTTCATTACCAAATTCAGGTCGCTTCCGCTCAAGGTTATTTTAATAGGCGCCTGTTTTGGCAGTAAACCCAATACCGCCATCGAAAAGTTAATTCCCGAAAATTCCTTTTTCAGCTCTTCGCGAAGCGATTTCATAAACGCCTCCGTTTTGATGCTTCTTTCCTTTTCAGGTTTTAACTGTATGGTAAATTCCGATACATTGGACGAACCAACCCCAAGACTACCTATACCTGTGCTTGGACCGGCAATATTGCTAAAAAGTGTGGCTGCTTCGGGTTGTTGCAATATAAAGTTTTCTACTCGCTGGGTGCGGATATTGTTTTCCTGAACCGTAGTTGTTTTATCATATTCCAGGTTTAAACGAAACTTGCCCTGATCGCCGGTTGACATCATCTCTTTTCCAATAATACCTTGTTTCATTATAACAACAGTCATTATCAAGAGGGCGAACACGATTCCGGTGAAAATAAGTTTATGTCGAAGTACCCATTCCAGTTGGTGTCCATACCAATTGATGAAGCTTGTTAATTGTCTTTCAAACCATAGCAGAAAACGGTTTACGAAGTTGGTGGGTTGCAAATCCTCCTTTTTTCCAATGCGCGAAGCCAACCAAGGTACAAGCGTAAAACCAACCAACAGGCTGGTTAGTGTTGAAGTGATAACCACTATTGAAAACTGTTTAAGCATATCGGCAACAAATACCTGCAAAAACAGGATGGGTAAAAACACAACCACATCGACCAAGGTAATTGAAATGGCAGAAAAACCAATTTCCATACGTCCCTCTAATGCCGCATCGCGTTTGTCTTTTCCCATATCAAGGTGCCGTTGAATATTTTCCAGAATTACAATGGCATCATCAACCAATATTCCAATAATTAACGACATGGCTAATAAGGTCATCAGATTTAAGGTAAAACCCATTAGCCACATTATGGCAAACGCGGTAATTAATGAAGTGGGAATTGCTATCAATACAATCAACGAATTCCGGTAACTCCTTAAAAACAGAAACATCACCAATGAAACCAGAATTACAGCTAAAATCAAGTCGTCAACCACTGAATTTACAGCCGCAATGGTCATGTCGGTTGAATCATCGGCAACAATAAATTTCACCCCGTATTTGGAGTTTGCACTTTCAATTTCTTTGAGCTTTGTGTGAACTAATTTTGAGACTTCCACAGCATTGGCATCGCCTTGTTTTTTCAATAAGAGTCCTATTCCGTTTGCTCCATTGTATCGGCTTACTGAACTAATTTCTTTCACCCCATCGATAACAGAAGCTACATCTTTTACATACACCGGTATTCCTGGAGCAGGCATCGCTATCTGCACATTCATAATATCGTTTACACTTGAAAATTTTCCGGTCAATCGAACCGAATTACTTTCCTTATCTGTTTGTGCTTTACCGGCTGGCAAATCAATACCCGAGCGGTTAATAGCATCAACAACCTGACTTAATGATATTTTATACAGGTTGAGTTTATCCTGGTCGGCCTTTACCTGAATTTCACGTTCCTCGCCACCCAGCATCGTAATTTCGGCAACTCCTTTTAATTGCTGAATTTGCGGAAGGTATTCGTCCTTCATTTTCTGATAAAATGCTGTAGCAGACAAGTTGCTTGATGCACTGATGGATATAATTGGCAAATCATTCGGTGAAACCTTACTCATAACCGGGCTTAGAATGTCAGCCGGAAGATCTTTTTTGATATTGTCGATGTAGCGCTGAGCATCCTGCATGGCAATGTTTAAATCAGTACCGTATTTCAGATTGGCAATAATAACCGATGCATTGGGCATCGACTTGGTTTCCAGGTAGTCAATTCCTTCGAGATTCGACAGGGCATCCTCTATTTTTCTAGAAACAGAGGTTTCCACTTCGTTGGGTTCGGCACCCGGGTACATTGTTTTAATTACAACTACCGGCTGGTTGAAATCGGGCAATAATTCATACCCCAGGTTTGAAAAACCTATGATTCCCAATAGGGCCAATACGCTGAAAAGAACGATAATCAGCGATGGACGGTTGATTGCTATTTTTGTAATATTCATGATTTTTAATTGCTAATTGACACATTTGCACCTTCGAAAAGGTTAATAAATCCGTTGGTAATTAGTACATCGCCTTCAACTAAACCGCTAGATACCAATATCTTGTTTTGAAATCGTTTAGAAATGATGATATTTTGCAACATGGCTTTACCATTTTTTATTGTATAAACCTGGGGCTGAATGTTTGTTCCAACAACTGAAGAAGCAGGGATAATAATATGCCCTCCTTGCTGATTGTTTTTTAGTTGTACTTTTCCGAACATGCCTGATTTGATTTTTAAATCAGGGGTATTGTTCACCGAGAATTGTACAGGAAAGCTATTTCCCATGTTGGCTTTGCTGCCTGTCATTGCCACTTTTCCCATTAATTCTATTTCAGGATATGCATCTGAAGTAAGCTCATAAGAGTCTCCGAACCCGAACTGGTTTAACTCTTGTTCCGGAACATTCACAGTAAACTTCAAAAGCGAAATATCAGTAAGTTGCAGCAAAGGAATTCCGGGTGCAGCAAAAGCTCCCTCTTCGGTTAGTTTTGCAGTAACGATTCCGCTAAAAGGCGCTACAATAGTTGTTTTATTTATTTGTTCAAGCAACGTGGCTTCCTGCACTTTTGCCGATTTTAAACCTAAAATGGTCTTTTCCAACTGAACACCCTGAATGGCATCGGCATTAGCAAGTACAGTGTATCTTTTCACATCATTTTCTAATCCCTCAATTTGAATTTCAACAGTTTGCAATTGCAGTTTCAGCAGTGTGTTGTCTAATTGAACCAAAGCCTGACCCTTTTTTACAGAGCTTCCTAAATCAACCCTTACTGAATTGATTTTTCCCTGAATCTCCGCACTTATTTTAGTTTCTTTGTTGGGTTCAAATGTACCTGTGTAGGTAATATCGTTTTCAACTCGTTCAAGCTTCAAGGTAATAGCCTGTACATTAATTGCTTGCTCCTTATCGTATTGATAAACCCTGCTAACCGTAGTTTCCTTATTTTTCGTAAGTTGAAATACCGTTATGGCTATTAATGCCAAAGCTACAACTGTATAAATTATTGATTTTTTCATCGCTCTTAATTTTATTTTATGTTTAATTTCTGAGTGAGATATTTCCTGTCAACTTTTTTAATTCCAAATCGGCTTTCAGGTATTCAACAATGGCTGATAAATAGCTTTGTTGAGCCTCGCGTAATGCATTGTCGGCAAGCAAAACTTCGGTAAGGCTTACGGTTCCCTGTTTTTGCTGTAACAACATTTGCTCATAAACCGTGGTTGCCAAATTTATTTGCTCTAAGGTGTTTTTAATGGTTTGTTGGGTTACGAACCTTTGTTGCTTTGCATTTTCCGAGAGCATACTGTTTTGTTCATTAACCAACGCAACTTGCAATTCGCTATTTTGAAATTCAATTTTCTTTTGATTGATTTTCCGGCTGGTTACTGTTCCATTGAAAAGCGGGTACGAAATCTGAACCCCCGTAAAACTTACCGGAAAAAACTTTAAAAAATCATTGGAGGCATCAGTATATCCAAAACCTACCTGACTGTAATTCCCAAGTATCGAAACTGAAGGTAGTCTGGAATGTTTGAGTGTACTCAATTCGCTGCCAATAAGTCTATTTTGAGTACTCGCCAATTGCATGTCAACAGTCTCCAAATTTTGATAATCCGGAATACTGAGGTTTTCTATCTGCGGCTCAATAGCTATATTTTGGTTGAACGGAATTCCCATCGAAAATTTTAAGGCATTTACCACCTGATTATAACTGTTGGTTACCCTATTCCGTTGTGTCAGTAATTGTTCTTTTTGCAACTCAACTTTGGTAACATCACTTTTCTTTATAATTTGTTGATTATAAAGCAATTGCAGGTTTTCGAGAAGCAGTTTTGTATTTGTCAAATTGCTATCGATAAAAGCCTGCTGGTGCTTCAAAATCTGGGCATTGTAATACAGATTTGAGATTTCAAAATACACTTGTTCCTCCGACTTTTTGTATTGAAGTTCACTTAGTTCCGCTGCAATTTTTGTAGTTTGTATGGCTCCATAAACCTGTGGATTGTATAAGGGCATTACAAATTGAATAGTTGCATTGATATTGTGAGGTACCCCAAACTGAGCTTCCTTAAATTCTCCTTCCGGGGCAGTGGGATTAAAGGTTGTCATGGGCATCAACTGGTAAGGCAATTCAAAATAATACTTGTAATCGGCGCCAATAGTCACCTTCGGTATTAAATAAGCTTGGGCTTCGTGCATCTTTTCTTCGCCCAGAAGCATATTGTTCCTACCCATTTGCAGGTTTTTATTATGCACCTGTGCAGTATCAATGCACTGCTTTAGCGACCATGGCTGAGCCTGTCCATAAAGAGAAGCAGCCAAAACAACCAGCAAAACTACCGGTTTTTTTACTCCATTTGCGTTCCAAAATATTTTACGCAGATTTTTAATTGCCTTCTTCATTGTTCTGATTTTTTAAGTTTTTTAATTCAAGTATCATTTCATGAACAAGCTGTTCATCTTTCATAAAAATCCGGAATCTTGATAAAATTTTGTTGACCAATAATTTGGTTGACACTTTTGTTTTAAAAGTATGGGCTGTTTTCCCGGCTTCTATTATTGTTGAGAGATATGTTTCCGCAATATTTATTATTCGTTGAATTGAAATTTTAATTGCATCATCTCTTTCTGCAAGGTTTTTATCAAAAATGATTGACAGATAATAGGGTTTAAGCAGGAACAAAGCGTACAACCTTTTAAATAGTAATTGAAGTTCGGTTTCAGGTACAATACCTTTGTTGGTGATTTCCTGAACAATAGAATTTAGTTCGGTTTCAAAGCAAACCAGAAGCACTAAAAGAATATCATCATCTTTTGTAAGATGATTATTAAGCTGATTCTTACCTACACCCACCTCTTTTTCAAGATTGGGTATGGTTAAGGCTTCTAATCCCGAATTCATAATAATTCGGGCAGCTTTGTCAATAATTAAGGTACGGGTTGGCTCCATGATTTAATGCCTTTTAATTAGTGAATATTCACTAACTTTATTTTTAAATTTTTTTATCTTTCAATCTGCTTTCTCTTATTGAGTAGAAAAGAAGCTGCTACAAATAATAGGGTTAAGGAAATCCTGAAAATCATTGCCCCAATTGTTTTAGTTTCATATATACCACCGCTATTAATATGTACAAAAAGCCCCGCAAAAGCTATTAAGAGTACTAAAACAGAGCTACTTAAAACTTTAGTTGTCCAAGTTTTATTTGCAACAATCCCATAAGCTACTGACAGGTAAAGTAGGCTGCTAATAAGATTTGCCACCACTACAATAAGCACATAATTGCCTTCTTTTGCCCTTATGCCGAATAAGTCAAATACTACCGAACTGCTTAAAAATAGAGTTAGCAATCCGAAAGCCGCAATTATTGCAGCTGTCGCATAACGAAATACCGTTTTCAGTTTCATAATAATTTAGTTTGCGTTGTGGGTTTGGGTGCTTTAACAACCAGAATACGAGCTAATGCATTTGAATTATTGTACAGACAGTGTATGATGTTCTTTGGGCTTTCAACCAAACAATCGGCTTGCACTTGAACCTTTTCGTCACCAACTAATACTTCAGGCGACCCTTCTAATATGTAAAAAAATACATCCACAGGGGTAATATGTGGTTTTAGGGCCTCTCCCGGTTGCAGGGTTATGTGCATCGCCTGAGCTGAATCATTATCATATAATTTGCGAACATCCAGTTTATGCGGAGTTTCAACAATCGGTGTTTCTTTAACAACATTTATTTTCATAGTTTCTAATTTTAGTTTTTAAGCAATATTTTTATAGAGTTGATAAACTCCGATCCTTTTTCTATTAAGTTGAACTCATAACCGGACATGTGCCATTGCTTTACAAACATTCTTAACGAGCCCATAATCATTACTGATAAATGGGAAGCTTCAATATCAGCACGTATTTCTCCGTCTCCTTGTCCGCTTTCAATAATCATTTTTAAACTAGCAATGTTTTTATTCATTATTTCCTTAACTTTTTCAGTCAGCTCCACCTCGTTGCGAAAAATCTCTTCAGAAAAAATAACAGAAACTAAGGATGGTGTAGTTGAAAATTTTTTGAAATGATTTGTAAATAAATTTTCAATTTTAATCAGTGCATTGTCGTTTGAATTTAATTGATTCGTAAAAAAATGCTCTGTGTTCTGTTTGAAAAAATCAAGAATGGCTAATAATATTTGAATTTTATTCTCGTAATGACGATATATTGCCGACTCAGCGAAACCAATTTTCTTAGCAAGATTTTTTATCGTAAGCGATTGTATGCCGCTTTCTGCAATCAAGGCCAACGAAACATTTATTATCTCTTGCTGCCTTTCTGTAATTTCTGTACTCATATAAACCAAAATCATGTGTGTGAATATTCACTCACAAAGATAACTCATTTAAACTGAACAATCCAAATTATTTTTGATTTTTCTTGCCAGTAAAAATTCAACACCTTGGCTTTAAATGAAAATTCCACCTTTTTAAAATATTTAAAACATTCAAAACAATTGGAATGGTTATTCTTATCTTATTGAAAACTAGTTAATAATCATTTGAATCGAAAATCGAAAGACAATCAGGATTAATGCATCTAAATTTGAATTATCGTGAATAATTACCGCTCAAAAGTTTGATACAATAGTTATCTTATAGATATAAATTAATGAAACACTTTAGGTTTTTATTATTTTTGAAATAAAAAATGCGGCTACTACTTTTCGTATGGATTCTTTTTTCTTCGTTGGCTGGTTTGGCGCATCCGTTGCACCTTTCGGTTTCAAATATCGACCTCCGGAACGATTCCGTTTTTTTATCGGTACGGGTATTTTCCGATGATTTTTACGCCAACCTGCTCACAAAAAAAAAACATGCGGTTGAATTTAATAACTACTCAACCCAGGATTCACTTACCAGGCAGGCCATTGCGTATATAAAAAATCAGTTCAACATCATTCATCAAAACAGCCCGGTTGACCTGCAATTTTGTTCTAAAAAAGAAGACGAGCTATCGGTTTGGTATCATTTTAGCGGGGTATTTCCTTATCAAAAAGGAAAAATAACCATTGAAAACCGTATTTTAACCGAGTATTTTAGCGATCAAAAAAATCTGGTCATCATCCAGATAGGTGAAGAGCAAAAAGGATTAGAATTTAACAATACTACTTTACATTTAGAACTGGAAATTAACTAACTGCATGATTAAAAAAACCACCATATTATTTATATTTTTTATTCAGGTTTTAATGGCTTTTGCCACACACAATAGGGCTGGAGAAATCACCTACCGCCAGATTTCGGATTATACTTTTGAGTTTACCATTACCACCTTTACCAATACCAAGCCTATGAGCGATGGGACTTTACCAGCCGACAGACCTAGTTTACCAATCAATTGGGGCGATGGAAAATCGGATATTTTACCTAGGGTGGGTATAACTAAACTGTCTGATTCATACCAAAAAAATGTATATGCCGGGTTACATACTTATGCCGGGCCTGCCACGTTTGAAATCTTTGTTGAAGACCCCAACCGGAACGAAGGGGTTCAAAATATCCCCAACTCGGTGTTAACTGTTTTTTCCATTAAAACCATTTTACAAATCAATCCCACCCTAGGATTTAATAATACACCGATATTAATGAATCCTCCGTTAGATCAGGCAGCGATAGGACAAATCTTTATTCACAATCCGGCAGCATTCGATCCCGATGGAGACAGCCTTTCGTATGAACTGACCATATGTACCGGCGAAAATGGCGATCCCATTCCCAATTACACGTTTCCGCCATCGAGCAACCGCCCCATCTTTATTGAACCAGCCACCGGGAACCTGATCTGGGATAGCCCTACAGAACCCGGAAGCTACAATGTGGCATTCTATATTTTTGAGTGGCGGAAGGGGATTAAAATTGGCCGTATCACCCGTGACATGCAGATTGAGGTTTACGAATCGGATAACCGCCCGCCAACCATTGACAGCATCCCTCCCATGTGTGTATTGGCTGGCGATACCGTTCAATTTACCGTAGTGGCGCACGACAGTACCGACGAAACCATCTCCCTTTCAGCTACCGGAGGGACTTTTACTACAGATGTGCCATCCGTATTTACATCGGCACCAGCTAAAGGAACGGTAACAGGGTTATTCACCTGGTATCCACAATGTACAGATATCCGGGAGCAACCTTACCAAATAATTTTTAAAGCTACCGACAACAATGATGAGGTAAGTTTGGTAGATCAACTGAATGTTGAGATTACTGTAATGGGGCCTCCTCCCCAACTTTTGAAACTGGAACCCACAAATAATTCCATCCACCTGAAATGGAAACCCTATTATTGCCAAAACCAAAAAGGTTTCTTAATTTACCGAAGTATAAGTCCCTTTGGGTTTGTCCCTGACAAATGCGAAACCGGTGTTCCATTATACACTGGATTTCAAAACATTGCAGAAATAACGAACCCCGAAGACAGCACCTATATTGACAATAACAATGAAATGGGACTTCCGCAGGGATACAATTATTGTTACATGATGACAGCCAACTTTGACAATGATTTGGAAAGTATGGCCTCTAATGAAATGTGTGCCGAACTGGTGCGGGGAACACCTATCATCACCAATGTAAGTGTTACCCGGCACGATGCAGTAACCGGCGAAATCTTCGTTGGTTGGTCGCGCCCTCTGGATTTGGATACATTGAAATATCCGGGACCCCATCAGTACATCATTAAAAGAGCAGAAGGAATCTGGGGAAACACCTATCATACCATCGACACCCTCGAAGGTTTGGACGACACCCTCTATTTTGATCAGAACCTGAATACCATTGACTTTGCCTATAATTACAAAGTTGAAATCCATAACCCAGGCGGACTGACGGAGTTGCCCATGATTGCCAGCTCCATTTTTCCAAAGATTGATGGCTCGAATAAAAAGTTGACACTGGGGTTCCTCAAAAATACCCCCTGGACCAATTACAAATACACCGTTTTTAGGGAAAATGAAATTTCAGGTCAGTTTGATAGTATTGGCACCACAACCTCAGAAATTTATGTAGATCCTGGCCTTGTCAACGGGCAGGAATATTGTTACCGCGTCACCTCTTATGGACAGTACGATCTGCCGGGAATTAAAAAACCGATTGTGAACCTGTCGCATACCAACTGCGGCGCACCCATTGATACCATTCCGCCGTTGGCTCCCGAATTAAAGGTTAGCAGCGATTGTGAGTATTTCTACAACACACTCACCTGGACCATCCGGGATGACATTGGCGAAATCTTGAAATATAATATTTATTTAGCCACGGGACCCAATGCCAGTTATACCCTCACTGATTCTGTAATGAATCACGACACCCTGATTTACAGGCATTATGCCGGAAAGTTCCCTTCGGGATGCTACCGGGTAACCTCGGTAGATTCGAACTACAACGAGAGCCCTTTCTCAAATTATGTATGTGTGGATATTTGCGATTTTTATGAATTGCCCAATATATTTACCCCAAATGCCGATGGCATCAACGATTTGATGGTCCCCATGACTCCGGCCGATGTGATTGATCATGGCATTGACCACATTGACCTGAAAATGTATTCGCGCTGGGGCGATTTAATTTTTGAAACCACCAACCCGCATATTGAATGGGATGCAATAAGTTCGCAAACCAAGGTCAAGGTTTCGCCCGGGGTTTTTTACTATGTTTGCGAAGTGTATGAGAAACGCATCTCGGGCGTTGAGCACCGTACCTTGACCGGATTCGTGCATGTAATTTATGGAGAGAACATACCTCAAACCGAATAAATGCTGACTTAGTGAAAAAACATTGTTACATATCGATACTCTTGCTCGCAATCCTTGGATTTCAAGCCCAAGGCCAGCTATCGTTGAACCAACAGCTACTGATTCTTAAAACGTACCTTTCACAGGGAAAAATACAGGAAGCACAGCAGTTTATTGACAAAAACATCAAACAGTGGACTCCCGAACTGCTCATGGAACAGGGAAATGCTTATTATTTAGCCTCAAATTTTAAAGAGGCTTTGAACCAATACCTACAAGCAAATCAACAAAACAACAACATGGGCGTTTACCAAATTGCAGCGTGTTATGCCCAAATCAACAAACCTGAGCAGGCTTGCGGATATTTAAAGCAGCACCTGCAATCGAAAAACCGGGGGATGCAATTCCAGATTAAATCGGATGAGGCATTCCGAACCATCGGAAACTCCTCGGCATGGAAAGAACTATGGAAAACCGACTGGTATTCGAAATATGAACTGATGTTTGAAGACGCCTGGTATGAATATTTGAATAAAAAATATGCCGAGTCGCTGGAAATATTGAACCAACTGACAGGAATCCGCAAATCAATGACGGAGGCATTTTACCTGAAAGCTTTGGTTTATGAAGTTTTGGGTGAAAACGAAAACGCGTTGATTTGCATTGATAATGTTTTAAACAAAAAGACCGTACAGGCCAAGGATTATTTGGTTAAAAGCCGGTTGGAACTGAAAACCCAAAACCCCCGGAAAGCATTTAAAGCCATAGAGGCCGCGTTGGAATCCGATTCTACGCAAATGGACCTTTACCTTGAACGAGCCAAAATAAACCTTGCCATGGAAAAAGAGGAGGCTGCCGTGCAAGATATTGCTTTCTTACTTGAATACGCCCCTTCCACGCAAGTATATCTGTTGGCCAGCGATATTTATGCCCAGGCTAAAGAATATAATCTGGCCATAAAATCATTGAATCAGTGCATTTTAACCGACACATACCAGCCTGAACTTTATATCCGCCGGGGCGATTTATATGCACAAACCCTACTTTTTGAGTTTGCCATAAAAGATTTTACCATGGCTTTGGATTTTCAACCCGCCGACGGTGAATTATATTACAAACGCGGAAAAGCCCGGTTGGGCATGGGAAACCGTACCGACGCCTGCTCCGACTTCCAAAAAGCCTACTCGTTGAAGTTTACCGAAGCCGACGCCATGATCCGGCAACATTGCCAACAACATTTGAAATAGCCAGAAAATAGTATCCGGTACAAAGTATCAAGACAAGATTTCAGTATCAAGATATGAGATGTGTAGATACAAGAAGTGAGACAAAAACAATTAGCAATTCAACCATTTAACCCTAAAACCCAGCACCCTGAAACCTTTCTCAAATGAGCAGATGATTATCCGGTTTTTCAGCTTTCCATCACGGCTGTGTGACTAATTAGGATTTTTAATATTTAATCGTATATTTACGATTAAAAAGGGAGGGTATGGATCAAAAATTTACTAATGAGCAATGGAAGGCTCTTTCCATTGAATCTATTGCCGATGGATACAAGTTTGAAATTTCAAATTTTGGACGGTTAAAAACCCAGAACAAAGCAGGGCAAATGGTTTTGGTATATCCATCAAAAATTCAAGGGTACCCGATGATAAACATCAAACTGGCCAATGGCAAACGCACTACCAAATACATCCATAAATTGGTGGCCGATCTATTTCTTCCGGAACCTGACGAGAATTCACAGTACGTGATACACCTTGATTTTAACAAAGAAAACAACCACGAAAAAAACCTCAAATGGGTGACCCGGCCAGAACTTTCTGAACATCTGGCTAAAAACCCAAACCAAAAGAAAGGGGTTATCCGGTATTCAAAACTTACTGAAACCGATGTTATTCGGTTAAAAAAGAAAATACAACGCGGCAAAAACCCTCTGTACAAAATTGCCAAGGAGTTTGGGATTACCCACACGCAGCTCAACCGCATCCGTAAAGGCGAAAACTGGGGGCATATTGCTATTGATTAAACCTAACTTAGTCGGATACATGATAATCATACCTGAGTGTTATGTGCAACCTTAAATCGATAGAAAGCATTATTTGAAATGACATAGAATGAGAAACCTTACACTAATAATTTTGTTGACTATTTTAAGTTCATGTAATGGCCACACTAAAAAATTAAATGAAGAATTATCGAAAAGTGATAACTTTTCCTCTTCTGAAATTAAAAGTCCTGTTGTAACAATTGATGGAGTCGTTTACTTTTCAGTTAATAATGGTCTGACTTGGGAGAGTAAAAGCGAGGGGCTGCCAGATTCAATTAATATAGCTTTGGGAGGAATTGCTGTTTCCGACAAATCACTTGGAATTGCAACAAAAGAAAAGGGAATTTTTCTTTTTGATTTCCAAAAGAACCTTTGGATTAATATTACAACTGACAAGAAAATTATTGAAAGCAATCTTGGGCCTTTAATCTTCTTTAAAGACCAAATCTATGTAGGAACACAAACGAGCGGAGTTTTTTCGTCTGCAGACCTGGGAGAAAATTGGACAAAATTAAATACAGGTCTTGCTAATTTTACAATTCGAAAATTTGTTCATATTGACGATAAATTGTACGCAGGTACTAATGCAGGGTTATACTCTTTCAATGAATTTGGGAAAAAATGGGAACTGGAATACGGAAACAGTACAATGCAGGTAAATGGGTTAACCGAATTTGATGGAAAGATTTATATTGGAACAAATCAAGGGGCGTTCACGACACCCAAAGACCGAAAAGAGTGGATACAAATAATGGCAAATCGTACCTTACACAACATTAGCTCAGATGATAATACTATTTATGCAATGACGTATAATGAGTTACTTTCTTCCACGGATAAAGGATTAACTTGGAAAAATATTCAAAATGGGTTACCTGCTGAACTTTATACTTTTAACGTAATTAAAAATGGTAATTCAGTTTTTGCGGGACAATGGGACGGGGTTTACCGAAAAGATAATGCAAATGAAATTTGGAAATCGTATAGCAATGGGTTGCCAGAAAAATTTGCGATAAATAATATGAAATTATATAAAGGAACTATTGTAGTAAGCGGTAGTGAGAGAAGACTAAAAAGAGGAATGAATACGGACAAAAATGAATTTAAATAAAGGCAGCACATAACGCGGTATAAAAAATTGCCGTGACAGTAGGTTACGCAAGAATGTAGCCCGCGTCAACCCTTGTCTAACTTGACAGGAAATCGGCCGCAATCGGCAACTTTTCATACCGCAAAACGATAATCCACATCCTCTATTGACACTTCACTTTAAATTAAACAAACATTCGTGAGAAGGCTTCAAAATAACCTAACCATGAAATTTTTACGAGCTGCACGATGAGTTACCGAAAAAGTGCGATTCTTTAACTTGGGATTTTACGCTTCTTAATTTATTTATCCACCATTTCATTATATGTTTTAATCTTATACATGAGGGGATGTTACCTAAAAAACCGCAAATCATCTGGGAAACCGTTGAAAGTCACGGGGTGAATCAATTTGATACAAAGAAGGCAAACAATTGTTATTCGTGACTTGCGGAAATATGGTGTTAAATCAAACTAATCAGTTACGATTAGGACAGCTTAAAATAGTAATGTGAAAAAATTAAAAAAACCATTATCATTTTATAAAAATTAAAATCATATTCATATCTTTATGATATTATTTTAATATCGTAAAAATATCAATTATGAAAACAGAGAAAGAATTTCATGGCATGAATGGTTATGTCGCTTTTTTTATCTTGTTGGCAATATCCTTAGCCTCAGGGTATGGAGTCATCGTTAAAGAATGGTTTCTTTTGGTAATTTTGCTGGTGGCGAGTTCCGCCTGTTTTATTGGGCTTACCATCATCAATCCTAATGAGTCATCAGTCTTGGTTCTGTTCGGAAAATACAAAGGGACGCTGCGCACCAATGGGTTCTATTGGGTAAATCCATTCTTCATCAGGCGGAAAATTTCACTTCGTGCACGAAATTTTAACAGTGATCCAATCAAAGTGAATGACAAAGTTGGAAACCCTATCATGATTGGGATTGTTTTAGTTTGGAAAGTTGAAGATACCTTTAGGGCAGCTTTTGAAGTTGACGAGTACGAACATTTTGTACGTGTCCAGAGTGAAGCTGCCTTAAGAAAATTAGCAGGTCAATACCCTTATGACAACTTTGAGGATGAAAATGCTAACATTACCCTAAGAGCGAGTGGAGAAGAGATAAATACACGTTTAGAAGAAGAATTAAAAGAACGGTTAGATATGGCAGGGATTTATGTAATAGAAGCACGCATCAATTACATTGCCTATGCATCTGAAATTGCCGGTGCCATGCTTAAAAGGCAGCAAGCTACTGCCGTTGTTGCTGCCCGTTCAAAAATCGTGGAAGGTGCCGTAGGAATGGTTCAAATGGCCCTTGAGCAATTAAAAAACAAGGAAATTATTGATATGGATGCCGAAAAGAAAGCAGCCATGGTCAGCAACCTAATGGTCGTATTATGCAGCGAAGAATCGGCCCGTCCCATCGTGAATGCAGGGACACTGCACCATTAATAGTAACACCCTTACCTGAATGAAACAGAAAAAACAATTTGTATTACGTATTGATGCAGATAAGTGGGCGGCATTGGAAAAATGGGCGACTGATGAATTCCGGAGCATCAACGGGCAAATTGAGTGGATCATTGATAAGGAACTCAAACAAGCCGGGAGGTATAAAAATCAGAATCCTGATGGTCTGGAAACAGAAAAGCCGGCGTAACCCGGCTTTTCTTTTATACCTGAAATTCTTTCACTTTTTCCATTCCCACCCTGACGGCATCCAGGTTCATGGGTATGAGTTTATGGTGCCGCTCAGGCAAAGACTTTTTGAGGCCTTTTTCCACATTCTCGGTTTTAATTACCGGTTTCAATTTTAAAAAGGCTCCCATAATAATCATGTTAAATGTTTTGGGGTTCCCCATACGGGCAGCCTCCTCGGCTCCTTCAATAACATAAACTTTAATATCGTTGCGCTTGGGAGGGTGTGTAATGCCGTTGGGATCGAACAACAGCAATCCGCCGGGCTTCACGGTTTTTTCAAATTTATCGAGCGATTGCTGGTTCAGGATGATAGCTGTATCAAATTCATGAATGATGGGAGAACTGATGCGTTCATCGCTTACAATAACAGTCACATTGGCGGTACCACCGCGCATCTCTGGACCGTAAGAGGGCATCCAGGAAACTTCCTGATTCTGCATCACTCCAGAATAAGCAAGGATTTTACCCATGGAGAGTACACCTTGTCCGCCAAAACCGGCTATAATGATTTCTTCAGTCATATCAATTGGATTTGTATTATTCAATGAATTTTCTGTAATCCTCTTCGTTGTCTTTTTCAGCATCCTTCAAATCACCGAGCGGATAAAACTTGAACATATGTTCTTCCATCCATCGGTTTGATTCCACCGGTGAGATTTTCCACCCAGAGGAACAGGTTGAAACAATCTCGATAAATGAAGTTCCAATTTTCCTGGCCTGGTTCTCGAACCCTTTTTTGATGGCTTTCTTTGCTTTGCGTACTGCCGCAGGTGTATGCACACTTTGACGGGTTACATAAGCAACACCGGGCAATTGGGCAATTAATTCGGTAATTTTCAAAGGATAGCCATGTAGCGCGGCCTGACGTCCATAAGGGCTGGTAGCCGTAGGCATCCCGATCAAGGTAGTTGGAGCCATCTGGCCGCCTGTCATCCCATAAATGGCATTGTTTACAAAAATTACGGTAATATTTTCGCCACGGTTGCAGGCATGCAAAATCTCGGCAGCACCAATAGAGGCCAGGTCGCCATCGCCCTGATAGGTGAACACGTAATGGTCGGGCATCAACCGTTTGGTGGCTGTAGCTAAAGCCGGAGCACGTCCGTGGGCGGCTTGCTGCCAGTCAATGTCGATGTAATTGTACGCCAACACAGAACATCCTACCGGAGAAACACCAATGGTTTTTTCCTGAATATCGAGTTCCTCTATCACTTCGGCTACCAGTTTGTGGGTTACACCGTGGCTACAACCCGGACAATAGTGCATCACATTGTCGGTAAGGATTTTTGTTTTTCCGTAAACAAAATTTTCCTTTTTAATAATATCTTGAATTTGAATCTCTGACATAATTAATTTCCTCCATTGATAAATTTTTCAAGAGCAACCACTACTTCACCCGGTGATGGAATTACACCACCGTACCGTCCAAAATGCGACACCGGCACTTTTCCGCTAACAGCCAAACGCACATCGGTCACCATCTGGCCGGCACTCATTTCTACCGAAAGCATCCCTTTCACCTGATGAGCCAGTTCGGCAACGCGTTTGGTTGGGTAAGGCCACACGGTAATGGGGCGCAACAACCCAGCTTTAATACCTTTGCTGCGGCAAATTTCAACTGCTTTTTGGCAGATGCGGGCAGATGAGCCATAAGCTACCAAAAGATATTCAGCATCCTTGGTCTGGAACTCTTCGAAACGGACCTCTTTGTTTTCAATCTCGCGGTATTTGGCCTGGAGTTTATGGTTATGGATTTCCTGTTTTTCGGCTTCCAGATCAAGTGAGGTAGCAATGTGGCGTGCCCTATCTTTTGTTTTACCGGTGGTGGCCCAGCTTCCGCTTATCTTTTGGATTTCGGCATCAGTCCAACGGGGTTTAACATCGCTGACAATTACCTTCTCCATCATTTGACCAATCACACCATCGGAAAGGATGATGGCGGGATTACGGTATTTAAAAGCCAGTTCAAAGCCTAAATCCACAAAATCGTACATTTCCTGAACTGATGCCGGGGCTAATGCTATCAATTGATAATCGCCATGACCGCCTCCTTTGGTAGTTTGGTAATAATCGGCTTGCGATGGTTGGATGGTCCCCAAACCGGGCCCGCCCCGGACCACATTCACCAAAAGGCAAGGAAGTTCGGCACCAGCCAGATAGGATATCCCTTCAAGCATCAGGCTGATACCGGGACTTGAAGAGGAGGTCATCACTTTTTTTCCGCAAGCGGCACCGCCATAAAGCATGTTGATGGAGGCTACCTCGCTTTCAGCTTGTAGCACCACCATCCCAGTTGTCTCCCAAGGTTTTTCAACCATCAGGGTTTCCATTATTTCCGATTGAGGGGTAATTGGGTAACCAAAGTAACCATCGCAGCCACAATGGATGGCTGCTTCAGCAATTGCCTCGTTTCCTTTCATCAATTTTAACTCACCCATTCTATCTGTTTTTTTTAATATCGTGAAACTAAACTTTGACCTTATACACTGCTATTACACTATCGGGACAAACCAATGCACAATTGGCACAACCAATACACGCTTCGGGATTCTCCATGTGGGCGTAGTTATATCCTTTTCCGTTTACTTGCTTGGCCAGTTGAATAACATGAGTGGGGCAGGCTGTGACACAAACACCGCAACCTTTGCACTTTTCTTTATCCACCTCAATGGCTCCTCTCACTTTTGCCATAGTATCTAGTTTTAGAGATTATTGTTGTTAAAATAAATGTACAAAAATTGGTTAACCTACCGAATAATCGGCATGGAATTGTTTGACCCGCTTTTCCAGATCGGGAAACTGCGACCGTTTTACCTGGCTCACGCAAGCCCGCAATCCTTCGGTACGTTCACTTCCACAGGTAATTAAACCAATGGCACTTATTCCGTAATAAAGTAGCTTTTTAATCAATTCGCCGCTTTGCATCCCCGGGTATGAAATGGTAAAATAAAATCCATCGGCCAGTTCCCGGTCAATATCTTTATCATATACCAATTGAAAGCCATTCTCGGTAAAGATGCGCTTCATAATAGCTGCTTTTTCGCCATATTCTTTAACTTCTTCTACAAAGTTGAAGGTACCTTCGTTAGCTGCTTTAAGCATGGCTGCCATTCCATATTGAGTTGAATGGCACACCCCACTGCTAAAGGCATAAATCAACCTCTGAATCAATACATAACCCAATGATGCCACGCCAAAACGTTCTTTCAGATTTGGATATTCGCGGCAATACAGAGCATCGGAGATACACAACAAACCAATGCGTTGCCCGGCATAACTAAAAGCTTTGGAACTTGAAATGAGTAATATATAATTATTGGTATAATTAGCTACAGTTGGCTGATAGGGAAAAACTCCCGGTTTTGAAAAGTCGTTCCGGAAATCCATGGCAAAATAGGCCAAATCTTCCAACACGATTAAATCGTATTTATTGGCAATGTCGCCGATAATCTGCAATTCCTCTTCGGTAAAGCAAATCCACGAAGGATTGTTTGGGTTTGAATAGATAATGGAATTGATATTTCCTTTGCTGGCAAATTCCTCTAATTTGTTGCGCAATTTTGCCCCCCGGTAGTTGTAAACATCAAATTGGGCAAATTTATGCCCCATGACTTTAAATTGTGTTTTCTGAACCGAAAAACCCGGGTCGATGAACAGGGCGGTATCTTTTTTAGGGTCAAGGTTCGATACCAGCATAAACGTGGCATAACCACCTTGCATGGAACCTACGGTGGGCACACATCCAACCGGGTTAACATCAATATTCATAAAGTTCTTTACAAACCGTGATGTTTCGTCCTTTAAAGGTTGAATGCCATCGAGCATGGGATAGATGGCTGCAACCCCGCTTTTTAAAGCTTCAATTTCGGCTTGGGTTCCCACCTCTGGTGGTTTCAGGCCTGGCACTCCCATTTCCATGCGGATAAATTTTTCACCCGATTCGGCTTCGATAACATTTACAATTTTGACAATTTCGCGGATGGTGGCTAGCCCCAAATCGGGGATGTTCGATTGCTGAATGGCACGGTTTACTATCTGAAAGTCGATTGGTGTTTTCATCATAATTTGAGCGTTTCGCGCGTTCAATTTTGCTGCAATTATAAGGAAATTCGAAAGAAGCCCGAAGGATAACTACATATTTAATAACAGCAATTTCAGTAAGCAAAAAAGAGATTGCCGCTTACAATCTGAAAGCATAAAAAAATCGCCTATTCTATTAAAAAATTCTTAGTGAAACTAAGCGCCATTGTGGTTGAATGATTTTACCACTAAGACACAAAGTCCACAAGAAACACAAAGAAGAACTCCTTCCCGGTTAATTTTAACTCCAAAAAAGATTAAGTTCTATGCCAAATACAAATGGATTATACAGGTTTCTGTTTTGTAGTTTCTCTGGCACCATTATTACCACAATGGGCATTACCACTTAAATCAACTTTGAGCCATTAAAAAGTACAGATGCCGTTATATCGTTTACATTTCAGGACAAGGTATGGCTTTATATTTTTTTTGACGATTTGATTGCACGACAAAATAAGTTATGGTAATTTCATGACCGCCTCCGGTCTGAGAAATAAGGTTCCCCAACGACATATCGAAACTATAGCTGAATATATAATCTTTGTATTTCATGCCAAATAAATAAACCAGTGCCGAACTGGTCGGATACTCATTTATAGCAGGGAAACCGCGATACCACAAACCTATCATGTAAGGATGCCTGTTGTAATAAGCTCCAACATCTAATTGATGAATGGACGACTGCAGTCGGTAATTGAAAGCTGCATGGATGTATTCTTTGTTTCTGTTCCTTGTTTTATGGATTACCGGGATTTTGACCCCTCCAAAAACCGACAGCCGCATATCGGTGTATTTAATATCGCTCCGCAATACAGGCGATAACGACATTAGGTGATCAACATTAAAACCCAACCAATAATTGTAGGTGTATAACAAACTGGAGACAGCAAAATCGGAATGTTGTATTTTATCAAAAGGGAGGATTTCGGAGGTAGCCCCCACGTACTGATTCAAAAAATATTCATCGGAAAAACTAATGGATGAATAATCAACCTTACGACTATAATAATATGCGGCCAACCCAGGTTGCAAAAACAATTTACGGGTTAACTTAATGTTATACGAATAAGAAAACGAGATATTATTTGTTACTAATTTACCTTGTCCCGCATTGTCGGAGTTCACATATAATGCAAAACCGCTCCGGAGTTTTGGCAAATAATGGTCAACGGAGAATGAATAGTTAATGAAGGTTCCCGGAATTTTGGGCCATTGATCCCGAAAAGCCCCAACAAAGCGTGTTGAGTGAGAACTACCGGCAAATGAAGGAGCCAGGTAAAGCGGGTTGCTATAAAATTGCGAAAAATGTACATCTTGAGCTTTCACCTTAGGGAAAAATCCAATTAACATTAATAGTCCAAAAATGATCCGATACTTCATGCTAATTGTCTTTAATAATTAATAAAACGTTACCTGTTTCTTGGAAAGGTTGTCCACTATTATAGCGGCCTCTTACTATAAACACATACACATCCTGAGGTAATAGTTTATGCTTATAATATCCATCCCAGCCGATAGCAACATCCGTGGTTTTAAATACTAAAACACCTGATCGGTTGTAAATAAGCATTTCAAATTCAAGCAATTCCCCATTTATCACCATTGGATAAAAAACATTGTTGGAACGATCTTCGGGATCATACGTACCTCCTGAACCCCCAAAAGGATTGGGCGTAAATGCCTCAGGAAATTTAAATTCGCTGCTCTTGATTACTTCTACCGCATCAAGTAACAATAAAGAATCGGTACATCCTTTATCTGAGATTACCGTTAAGGCAATGTCGTAAATCCCTTCTTCAGCTTCTTTGCCCTTATAATCGTAAGTTGGGGCGTATTCGGTTATACTGGTCCCATCGCCAAAATACCATATACTGGATACAACACGCTTTGAATAATTAAAACAGCTTATATGCTGGCCGGGAGTATATATTTTCTTAGGTGCTATATCAAAATCGGCCACCGGGTTTTCGTAAACGGTGATTAACGTATCTTTTACAACAGTTAGTCCCAAAGGTGCTGTTACTGTAAGGACCGCGTTATAAACCCCTGGCTCCTCGTACTCATGAATAATGCTATGCTCGGTAGATGTTTCACCATCACCAAAATCCCATGTATAGGGGGAACTCCCAATACCCCCAATTGTGGTATTTACAAAGTTGACACTTAATGGTGGGCAACCATTGGTACTTGATGGTTCAAAATCGGCTACTGGCATCACAATATAATTAATAACAATATTATCGGATGAAGTACAATCATCGTTAGTAATAGTCCAGGTAAATACATTGGCACCTGACCCCAAACCTCTGACCATAGTTTCAAAATTACCCGCATCCTCAATGGTAGCCGGGCTGGCTGATACTTCCCAACGGCCAATCCCTTGAGCCGGTTTGTTCCCTATCAGCTGAATATCAGGTGTATTCACTTGTCTATCTTCTCCGGCATTCACGTATTCATAATTACTTGTAACTACAATATCATCGTGTAACGTGCAATTTAAATTGGTTACAGTCCACCGGAAGGTGTTTTCATTGAATTTAATCTTGTTCACCTGTGTTTGATTGGAATCCGGGGTCACAATTACAGCATCGCCAGATACTAAAGACCATACCCCTGTTCCTATCTCCACAGGTTCTGCAAAAAGACGGACCGAATCACCACAAATATCGACATCGTAACCGGCAAAAGGCTTGCTGGGCTGGTTATTCGTGAGGGTAACCTCATCAAAGGAATAACATCCATCGAGGCTTATGGTCCAACGAAGGGTTGTTTTACCCAAACCAATGCTGGTAATCTTTGATTCTGGATCATTAATACTTTCAATAGCAGCAGAACCTGAAACCATGATCCATTCACCGGCACCTACCGAAGGAGTATTTGCTGCCATAAGTGTACTATCGGCACATAGTATTTGATCGGCACCTGCCACTGCTTTTGTAGGTATGCTGCTGGTAATTATAACAGTATCGGGAACATGGCAATCGGAGCTGGAAACTTTCCATTGCAGCTTGTTCTGTCCCTTACCTAAAAACCGCACAACAGTTTGATAATTGGAGGGATCATCAAAACTCCCGGAACCACTTATGATAGACCATCTGCCTGTACCTATGGTCGGTGGGTTTGCTGAGAGTACTGCTGTATCGGAACACACAACCTGATCGTTACCTCCAAATACATCAACCGGCAAATTACTGGTAATTATTGTTTCATCATAGGAAGAACAATCATGATCGGTTATCATCCACCTCAAAACATTTTTTCCTACACCCAAATTTCTGATTGTAGTTTTAGGATCGGTTTCATCGTCAAAAATTCCAATGCCACTCATTAGAATCCACAGACCTTCTCCATAAACAGGAGTATTAGCCCTCAAATCAGTCTGCTTTCCGCAAACTGACTGATTCTCACCAGCCAGGGCATCGGTAGGTTTATAGCTTCCTACAACTACAATATCTGAGGATACACAATTGCCGTTTTTCACCATCCACCGCAACTGATTGGCCCCATTCGATAAATTGGTTACTAAGGAATTTGGGTCGTTTGGATTGGAAAATACAGCACCACTGCTGCCCACTACATTCCATGTACCAATACCCGGATTTGGATTTGATGCCAATAACTGATATTCATTTTCACACAAATCAATATCAGAACCAGCAGTAGCTAGAACAAAATCATTGTTAACAAATACTTCATCCAATTCGGAACATCCGTTTTTAGTAATGGTCCAACGATAAATATTTAACCCTCCTGAAATATCGGTAACTACTGCTTTACTATCACTGCTATCGGAGAAAACTCCGGAACCACTTTGAACCGTCCACTCCCCGGTTCCCTGCAATGCCGGATTGGCATCCAGAACTACAGAATTCACACATATTTTCTGGTCGTAGCCTGCTGCCGGGGTTGTCGGTTTATTGTTGGTAATGGTAATATCATCAAACGATTTACAGGTTCCCTGGGTAATTGTATATCTTAATACATTCTGATCAGGCCCTAACTTGGTAACAATATTGCCATTGAAAGTTGCGGCTCCTGATATGCGGCTCCACGATCCTACTCCATAGGTTGGTGTATTGGGGAACAGTGAGGTTGAATCAAAACAGATAACTTGGTCGCTCCCTGCATCAGCAGTAGTGGGTGTACTATTGATAATGGAAACGAAGTCATCGGAAATACAACCATTATTGTTGATGGTCCATTTTAATATATTTGAACCTGACCCAAGATCTGTAATAAGAGATTCAGCATCGCTGGTATCAGCAATATTTCCTGATCCACTAAGAAGTGTCCAAACTCCAATCCCATAAACTGAATTATTGCCTGCCAGATTTGTTTGATTGGTACAAAGAGTGATATCGGTTCCAGCGTCAGCCTGAGTAGGTTTGTTGTTTAAAATTGACACTTCGTCCCAAGTAACACCTATTATTGAGGTTCTAACTGTCCAACGCAGAATATTTTCTCCATGACCTAAATTTGTAACTTTGGTAGTCGGGCTATTTATATTATCAAAATTTGCAGCCCCTATTATTACACTCCATTCGCCGGTTCCAATATTTGGAACTTTCGCTGAAATGGTTGTCACATCTGTACAAATAGTTTGATCAACTCCAGCATTCGCCGGTTCCAGAAGAATGTTTTCAACAACAACTGTATCGGACAATGTACAGTTTTCTCTTTGCACTGTCCAAACAATCGTATTTGGGCCAGGCATCAGGTCAATAATTTTGGTCTTAGGATCTGTTGGATCCACAAACGAACCGCCACCGCTTAACAGTTCCCAAAATCCGATGGTACCATCTTCGGGTTCCATTGCATTTAAATCCGTTTCTTGAAAAGCAATTATCTGATCCTCGCCTGCTTCGGGAGCAAAAGGCCTATTATTAGTAATAGATACGGTGTCGGTGGAGATACACCCCTCGTTATTAACCTGCCAGCCAAAGACATTTAAATCCTGATTCAAACCGGTAACAAGACTGGTCGGTGATGAGGGAGTTACAATGGTTCCTTGTCCTTGGAAAACCCTCCATGAAGCTCCTGAGAGTGGGGTTTGTGCTTCAAATTGGGTATTACGGGAACATATTACCTGATCAGGGCCTGCATTAACTTCAACCAATAGGTTGGTTATAATGACCTCATCACTAGAGGTGCAGCCATTCTGAGTTACTGTCCATTTAAAAGTATTTATGCCCTTATTAAGTAAATTAACACTTGTATTATATAATGATGCATTTTCGAAAACACCATCGCCATTAACTATATGCCAGGTACCTCCGGTTGTTTGATTTGCACTTAGTTGAATGGAAGTACCACATACTGCATTATCAATACCTGCAAAGGCAACTGGTAGCGGGTTTACTGTTATTGGAAGGGGTGTTGAAATAGCACCATTGCCACAACTGTTTTGACCATAGACGGTAATTACATCAACCAATGCATCGTTTCCATAATCAACCTGAATGGAACGGGTTCCTTCGCCGTTTACAATAGTGGCACCATAGGGAACATCCCAAACATAAGTTTCAGCATTTGCAATCTCAGGGACTACATAAAATACATTGGTTGAACCTTGGCAGACAGTTTGGAGGCCCGAAATTGCGCCTGCATCTGCCGGGTATTCATTAACTGTTAAACTGGATGGATTTGTGATTTCGTCATTACACCCACCAGTAATAACGCACCGGTAAACACCAACATCGGTTTGAGATACCCCTAAAATAGAAAGAACATTAGTATGGGTACCAGAAATGTAACCTGCAATATCTGCAGGTATATTTACACCATTCTTTTGCCACTGGTAGGTTAATCCATCAGGGATTGCCATTACCTCAAAATAACCCGCGTCACCATTACACACAGCCATATCAACCGGTTGTGATTGGATGATGGTCCTTCCTATTACAGTTAGAATTGCAAAAGCACTATTATCATAGGTACAGCTATCGTCAATCCTACATGAATAATTACCTGCATCTTCTGTGGTTAAGTTATTGATAATCAAATTTGCAGTTGTTGCTCCTGTAATATTGACCCCATTGCTTATTTGATTTCCGTTTTTATACCATTTGTAACTAACATTCGAAACATTGGCAACTACGGAGAAAAAAGCAGTCTGTCCCTCACACTGAGTCAGGTTTTCAGGTTCCGAAGTTATCATTACTACAGGTTCAATTGTTACAATGGCGGGGTTACTTATTTCAGATACACAAATATTTGATATGGTACACCGGTATGAACCTGCATCGGTATTTGAAATATTTGTAATTACCAGTTTACTTGTGCTTGTTCCAGAAATTCTTGGGTCAGCAGGCAGTGGTGCACCATCCAATTCCCAGGTGTAAGTTAATGTTGGGTCGTTGGGTCCTACCTCCAGAACTAAGATATTACCATTACATAATGTCTGGGAAAGAGGCTGACTGGTAATGGTGGCCAACGAGTTAACAGTTAAAGTTACTACATCGCTATTGGCAATGTTGTTAGTACCCGTTACCACACAGGAGTATGAACCCGCATGAGATAAATTTACTGCTGATATTACCAGGTTTGGCGAAGTAGCACCGGAAATTCCGCTGCCATTGGTTAAATTACCTCCGTTAAATTTCCATTGATACGATACAATGGAGCCAGTTGCTACAACCGAGAATTGGGCTGATTGTCCGGCACATACAGGTGGTATAGGTTGTGGTCCTGTGATGGTCACCGGAAGGTTGACGGTTAGTATGGCAATATTTGAGATTACCGAACCACAATTGCCAGTTACAATACAACGATAGACTCCTGCATCGGCAGATACAACACTTGCAATGCTAAATGAACTAGATTGAGCACCTGGAATATCAACATTATCTTTTTGCCATTGATAGGTTGAATTTACCCCAATAGCTGATATATTGAAATTAGCTGTTAAGCCTAACAATACACTTTGACTTTGAGGATGACTGGTAATTTTGGTGGAATCAAAAACAGTTAGTGTGGCCGAATTACTTTCAATGATACCACATGTGCTACTAAGTTCTGCTTTATAAATACCCATATCTGCAGGTGTGGCTAAAGCAATCGTCAATTGATTTGTATTAACGCCGGTAATTCTACCATCATTTACTAAAGGTACGTCATCTAATTTCCAAATGTAACTGAGTGAACCGGTACCAGTGGCATTCAGCGTGAATATGGCCGAATTGTCTTCACAAACTTCGGCATTTGCGGGTTGAACCGTAATGCTGATTTTTGGATTAACCACAACAGTGGCCGTATTGGAGATAATATTACCGCACGATGCACCCGAAACCATAACTGTATAGGCACCGGCATCAACTGGTTCAATATTATTAATTGTTAAGGTACTTGTGGTGGCTAAAGGAATATCGGTATTGTTTAGTTTCCACTGATAGCTTAAAGGATTTGTACCAGTTGCTTCAACAAACATCTGTATGTTGTCGCCCTCACAAATGGCACCACCCAACGGTTGTTTGGTAATAGCCGGTATTGGGTTAACCACAACCTGAGCCAATTGAGTCTCGGTAGTGTTGCAAGTTCCCACAATTTCGCAGGAATAAAAACCTGCATCGGTTGTAAGCGCATTGGATATAGAAAGGATTGCCGTAGAGGTTCCTGAAATGGTTCCATTATCAGAAATGTACACGTTATCCTTTTTCCACTTATATTCCAGAATGGTTCCTGTTGCTACCACCTCAATGTCGGCACTGCTGCCCTGGCATAAAGTAGTTAACGAAGGTGGTTCCGTTCCAATCTGAACCAGGCCACTTACGGTAAGGGTAGCTGGTATGGTGAGTAAATCGTCTTGGCAAGTACCATCTACTTCGCAAATATAGGAACCCGATTCAGCAGGTGTTAGCCCGGTGATCCGCAGCTGATTGGTAGTTGCACCGGTTATTATGGCACCGCTTGCCAGAGTTTCATTAATTATTGCCGGAGAAGTCGCGCTATTCTTATACCAAGTGTAGGTAATGCCGCTACCCACAGCGGTTACAGAAAAAGTAACCTGATCGCCTTCGCATCGATCAGCGCCTAATGGATTAACTGTAATTGCAGTGGTAGGATTAACAGTAAGCGTGACTACATTGGATGTACGTAACGGGCCACAGCTTCCTGTAACCGTGCAGGTGTAGTCACCCGCGTTATCAGGTGTTGCATTGGAGATATCGAGCACATCGGCATCAATACCTGTTATATTTGCATCAACAATTGGCTGCCCGTTTTTCTTCCATAAATAAACCAAATTATCGCCTGTGGCAGAGATGGTTATGGTTGTTGATTCACCTTCGCACAGGGTGGCATTACCAATAACAGGTTGTACCGTGATGCTAGTGTTCCTATAAACGTTAAGCAACGCAATTTCAGAGGTTATATCGCCACAATCGGCAGTAATTTGGCAGGTATAAGAACCGGCATCCCCTGTTGTCAAATTTGTAATGGAAAGCTGGTTTGAAGTAGCTCCAGAAACTGTTCCAACATTGGCAAGAGGTGTGATGCCTTTATACCATTGATATGCAACATTGCTGCCCGTTGCAAATACAGTAAAGGTAACATCGGTACCCTCACACTTATCGCGGCCTATGGGCTGTGTTGACAATATTGTTGTTGGGTTTACCGATAAGGTGACACCGGCACTGGTTAGGTTGCTTCCACAACCACCAGTAAGGGTGCACGTGTAAACACCCGCATCGGAAACATTGGCGTTGGTGATTTCAAGCACATTGGTATCAACCCCTTCAAAGTTTGTGGCCGTAATTGCCGCTCCATCCTTCTTCCATTGGTAACTCAGATTATATCCCGAAGCTTCAATGGTAATGGTAGTAGCCGCTCCTTCGCAAAGGATTGGATTAGCAATAACTGGCTGAACATCAATGCCGGTAGTTTCATTAATGGTAAGTACCGCCACGTTACTCGAAATATCGCTTCCAAGAGGACAATCGCCCGATACTACGCACCAGTAATTTCCTTCATGGGCTGCTTTACTTACACTAGGTAAAGTAAGTGTTGCACTATTTGCTAATGGTATTGGTCCAATTAAACTATTATGCCATTGGTAAATTAAGTTACTACCGGTGGCTGTTACATTAAATACCACATCGCTTCCCTCACAGGTCGTCCGGCTAATGGGTTGCAAAGTTATAGCCGTTAATGGGTTAACCACAAGGTTAAACAAGTAGCTGGGTTGGGTACTTCCACAATAACCGGTAACATCACAGGAGTAGGCGCCGGCATCGGAAAGCTGAGCCGTAGATATATTCAGGACGCTGGTTTGTGTGCCCGATATATTGCCTCCATCGCTAATGGCATCGCCATTTTTGGTCCATTGGTAAGCTAAATCATCACCTGTGGCCGCTATTGTAAAAGTAATGGAACTATTCTGACAGATAGTTTGCGTTGCATCAGCCGCTGGGGTTGTAATGGTAGTTAACCTTTTAATAGTTAGTACCGCCGGATTTGTGGTTATCGTACCACAAGTACCCGTAACTATACAACGGTATATTCCCTCATGGGTTATTTTATCGAGGTTGGTAATGGTAAGACTTGGACTACTTGGTAAACCAAGGCTTACATTATCGAGAGTCCAGTCATACGTTAGGTTCCCTCCCTGAGCTGCCACCGTAAAAGTGACATCATCGCCTTCACATTTGGTACGGCCAATGGGATGCGTATTTATTACCGTTGTGGGATTAACTATTAGGGTACTTAAATTGCTTGTGATTGGGCTTCCGCAAGGAGACGACACAATACAGCTATAAATACCACCATTTGCTGCCTGGGCGTTGCTTATATCAATTCGGTTGGTAGTTTTTCCCAATACATTGGTCTCAGTAATAGGCGCACCATCTTTATACCACAAATAGGTTAAATCATCACCGATGGCTGTTATTTCAAGGCTAATGGAACCATTCTGGCAAACAGGAGGTGAAGCTGCTGGCTGTGCCGTAATTATTGGGTTCACGTTTACAACTAACTCAGCTATACTGCTTGTTCTATCAACAGGCAGTAATCCGCAAGTGCCTGATACAATAGCAAAATACTCATTTTCATCACCCGGCGTTAGCGGATTAATTGTATATTCCCTTAACGTCGATATTGAAGTTAATGGATCATCACTCCTATACCAGTTGTATGCAGTAACATTTCCGGTTGCATTAACCGAGAAAGTATGGCTATCGCCCTCACACTTGGTTACATCAATGGGGTTTTCAGTAATAGTGATGGATGGGTTAACAACTACCACTGCTGGTTGGCTTATTTCAGTTCCAACTATGCAGGTATAAGCACCCTGATCGGCTACGGTAACGGAACTAATGTTAAGCGATGAAGTTGTGGCCCCTGATATTCGGGCATCATTTACAAGGCTCGTATTACCGCGTTTCCATTGGTAGGTATAACCCGAGTTGGGTTCAACCGACAAAGCCAAGGTTTCCCCTTCGCATTTTGTAGCGTCCAATGGATGCTGTGTAATAACAGTAGTAGCGATAACTGACAAGTCGGCTGAGCTACTGAGCACATCGATGCAGGTGCCAACAATTAAACAAGAATAAGTTCCGACATCTGCTGGTGCTGCATTGGAAACCGTAAGGGTTGAAGTATTCGTACCAGAGTAGTTACCTACGTCATTTATGGGTGTACCATTATGTCTCCATTTGTAACTAACAATTTCACCAGTTGCAATAACTTTTAAGGTTGCCGTATTGCCTTCCAATACTGAGGTGGAAACAGGTTGTATTTGAATATCCACATTCTCCTGAACAGTTAAAGTAGCATACAAATCGCTTTCTGTACCACAGGTACCGGTAACCACACTTTGGTAAGTCCCGGCATTTGCCGTTGCGATACCGCTAACCGTAAGGGTACTGGTGTTGCTTCCATTTATTTGGCCCCCATCGGCAAGCAAGGTGCTGCCTTTATACCATTGGTAGGTTAAGTTTGTACCGCTTATAACCGTAATTATAAATTGGGCATCGGTTCCCTCACACTGGGTTAAGTTGCCCGAAATGGTTACATCGGTATCCAATCCATCGGTTATGGTTGCAATGTTGGTGGTTGTAACTCCACAGCCATTACTTACCTCAGCCCGGTAATCGCCAGCTGCATTTGCGTTGTATATCGAAGTGTTAGCACCGGGAATAGAAGCAAAACCTCCACCATTATCAAAAAACCACTGGTAAGTTAAATTGTTGCCTGTGGCAAATACGGTTAGGTTTACCGGTGTACCACAACGAGTAGTGCTAATTGGATGTTGCGTAATTACTATAGGAACCGACACATTTAATTGGGCTTGTGCGCTGGTTTGCGTATTGCAACCACTGTAAACCTCGCAACTATATTGCCCTGCATTGGCTAAAGCCACATTGGCAATAACCAATGTTTGGGCATCGGCTCCCGAAATGGAACCACCGTTTGATAAGGGTTGGCCGTCTTTTAACCATTGGTAACTTACTACGGTACCCGAAGTGGTTATGCTGAAATTCACCGTTTGTGCCTGACAGGCATCTACCGGAACAGGATCCACGTCAACAGTTACCTGCTCATAAACAGTAAGGTTAGCCATTGTAGTGGTAACAGTGCCGCAGAAGTTGGTTACCTCGCAGTAATATTGGCCGGCATCGGTTGGGTCAACGGCAAGTAATGTAAGTGTTGAAGATGTTTCACCTGCCAACGGACCAAAACCATCGAACCATTGATACAGTGGATTGGTTCCCGATGCCACCACAAAGAAACTGGCCGGTAAACCTTCACAAACAGCCCTGTCGCGGGGTTGCGTAGTAATGGTTATGGGTTGGTTAACGGTAAGCAAAGCATCAGGCTGCACATCGCCACAGGCGCCTGTTACAAAACATTTGTATATTCCAGCATCCGCAGTTACCAAATTATTGATATTCAAACTGGCGGTGGTGCTACCCGAGATCCTAACCCCATCGGTAAGTGCGTCGGCACCTAAGTACCATTGGTAATTTAGGTTGGTGCCGGTTATTGGAGTAACTGTAAAGTTAGTACTGGTTCCTACGCATTGTTCAACATCTGCCGAAATAGAAACATTCGTTGCCTCTCCTGCAGTAATTACTGCCATATCGCTGGTCCGGGTACCGCAAACATTGGTTAAATCGCAGTAGTAGCTTCCTGCCAATGCAGGTGCGAATACCGTATTGTAGGTAGGACTGTTTGTACCAACCGTAACAGGTCCGCCTCCATTATCAAAGTACCATTGATAGGTATTTACAGTGCCCGTTGACTGTACGTTAAGTGCCAAAGTACCTAAATCGCATACCACATCGCTTTGAGGGTGCTGGGTAATGGCAATGGGGTCGCGCACCGTTAACAGTGCCGGATTGCTTTGGGTATTCCCGCATGGGCTTATCACATCGCACCAGTAGCTACCGTTATCAGCCGTTACTGCATTGTTAATGGTAAGCGTTGGTAACGATACACCTGAAATTCTGGCATCATTACTTAGGGCTACCAAGCCCTTGTACCATTGGTAAGTAGCTCCCACAGGGGCTGTTATGTCAAATTCAAATGTAGTGTTACTATTGGCGCAAACCTCCTGGCTTACAGGATGCGAATTAATCACAATGTCATCCAGTACGGTAAGTTCCGCATCGCTGCTGTTAATAGGAACACATGAAGTGTTGGAAACTACGCATCGGTAAAGGCCGGCATCGCCGACAACAACAGAGGTAAGCTGTAGAGTTGAAGTAGCAGCTGTGGGATTCGCAATAATATTAATATCAACCCCATCCTTTTGCCATTGATAGATAAGGCTGGTTCCTTCGGCTTCTACGCTAAAGGTGGCATCGCTACCCACACAAGCGGTAGCTGCTATTGGATTCTTGCCGGTGGTAATGGTTGGGGGAGCCTGAACGTTAAGTTGAGCACCTGCTGTAGTTGCCGGTGTTCCGCAAGTTCCCATTACGATGCACGAATAACTGGCATCATCGGAAAGTTGAATATTGTTTATGGATAAAACATTACTTATGGAACCGGAAACCCGGCTGTCATCAATTAAATCAACGCCATCTTTGCTCCACTGATAGGTGAAACCGGCTTGCAATGCACCTACTGTAAAAGTTACATCCTCATCCACGCATTCATTTACAGTGGTTGGATCTGCAATAACTGAAGCTGCATCAACTCCCTCAGTAACCACCGCACTGTTGGTTTGCTTGGTGGCACAACCATTGGTAACTTCGCAATAGTAAGTACCATCATCGCCTACTGCAAAAGGATTAAAATCAAGAGTAGTACCTGTGGTTAATGCCACAGCAGGTGCTTTATACCATTGGTAAGTAAGCACTTCGCCTGTGGTAGTGCTGGCTGATGCATTCAGGTTAAAAATATCACCCAAACATTTTGTTTTATCTTGCGGATGGCTTAGTATGGTAATGGTATTGCTAACCACGGTAAGCTGGGCACTGTTGGTTACCAGTGAATTGCAGATATTGGTTATCTCACAGCTATAAGCATCCTCATCGGCTGTAGTAACATTGTTGATAATGTATGAGGCCGAAACAGCCCCCGAAATATCAACTCCCCCTTTGCGCCACTGATAGGTAACTCCGGGTTCACTGGCAGCCACGGTGAAAGTAGCTGTATTTCCCTCACAAACGGTTTGATCCGTTGGGTCGGTCAAGGTAAAGGGGTTAACCAGAGTCACGCTGGCCATATTGCTGCTAATGGTTCCACAATAGTTGGTAATGTCAACATAATAATCGCCTTCTTGAGCCGCATTAAAAGCATTCAGGGGTAGTATTGGACTGTTACTTGCTGGCACAGCAACAAAACCTCCACCATTATCAAAATACCACTCATAAGTTAAGTTTGTACCTGCCGATGTGGAAACCGAAAGGTTGGTATTGTCTGCTGCACAAACTGCTTTGGTTTGTGGATGTACCGATATAATGGGTGCCACATCAATGCTTAATACACTGACGGTGCTTGTAACCGGAATACCACAAGTACCGGTAACTATAGAGAAATAGCTGCCGGCATTGGCAACCGCAACATTAGTAAGGTTTAGGGTAGCATTGGTTGCCCCAGCCACTGGGTTTAATGCGTCATTTTTGTACCATTGGTAGGTTAAACCCACACCCGTAGCAACAACAGTGAACGACACATTATCGTTAACACATACATTCTGTGGGGTTACAGGCTGTGTGGTTATAGCTGTAACCGGATTAACCGTTAAAGTAACCTCAGCACTATAATAGGGACCACCACAGTCTGTAGTAGTAACCATACACCGGTAGGTTCCGGCTGTGCCTGTGGTATAGTTTAAATTAGTTTCACCAAGAATATCATTAAATACTCCAAACCCATCTTTAACTTGCCATTGGGTTGCCAATACATCGCCCGAAACGGCAACAAAGAACGTATGATTACTACCCGAGCAAACAGTCTGGCTCGCGGGTTGGGTAGTAAATACAACCGGTTGTTTCACATCAATGGTAGCCGAAGCACTGGTTACATCCCCGCAGGTACCCCTTACTATTACAAAGTAACTATCCGATTCTGTTGCGGTAACTCCGGTAAGAGTTAGGTTTGCTGTGGTAGCATTGCTATAAACCCCTCCATCGGAAACAAGTACCCCACCCTTGTACCATTCATAAGTAAGGTTATCGCCCTGAACACCAATATTCAGATTATAATCTTCACCCTCGCAAAGGCTTATGGTGGGTACCGGTAAATCGGTAGTAATAGCTGTTGTAGTAAGCAAGTTCAGGTTAACAGTAACTGTTGGAACCGTTGCACTGCATGAATTGGTAACTTCACAATAGTACGAACCAACATCGCCGGCAGCAACCCCGTTTATGGCCAAACTTGAACTGGTTTCGCCTGGTATAAGCACCGCCCCTGGACCATACCACTGATAGGTTAATGCAGTTCCGGTGGCAGCTACACTAAAGGCCACATTGCTTCCTAAACAGGTGTTTATATCGGTTGGCTGCGATGTTATTAAAATGGGGTCATTTACCGTAACAGTGGTAGATGCCGAGTAAGCATCGGGGCATACTCCACTGCGGACTACCGCCCTGAAATGGGTAGTAGCAATAAGTGCACCACTGGTATAGGGATTTGCTATGCTGGCTATATTTATCCAATCACCGGGGCCGGGAACCGCTACGGTTGAATATTGCCAACCTTGTATGGTACCTGTCTCTCCGGCAAGTGTAAGCGCGCCACTGGTAGCACCGGAACAAATGGTTGTACCACCCGAAACAAATCCCCCGACAGAGGTTGGGGAAATAGAAATGGTTTGGCTTCCGGTCATGGTATTTTCACAACTTGTTACATCGTCAGTACCTATTACCGTATAAATTCCCGGAGCGGTTTGATTAACAAAGGTTATCAGGTTTCCGGTACCCGGCAAAGTAAGCCCGGTGGTTAACCCATTTAAATAGAGTTCATAAGTAACTCCCAAATCGGTATCAAAAATATTGATGGGCAATCCGGGGTCTCCCGAACAATAAGTTCCGCCTCCTGTAACATTATAAGCCGTTGGTAACGGATCTACATTTATGGTATAAGTGGTGCTGGCCTCACAGCCATCTACGTCGGTACCGGTTACTGTATAAACAGTAGTGATAGTGGGCGAAATAGTAATGTTATCAACTAAAGCACCTGTGTTCCATACATAGCTGACAGCACCTATGGCCGTAAGGGTAACCGAAGTTCCACTGCACGAGTTTTGACTCCCGTTAATCAGCGTATTGATTCGGACATCGGGGGCCGGTTGTACGGTTATATTTAAAGTTACCCAGTTAGATTCTCCGCAAGCATTTACCCCACGGACACGGATGTAACCGTCAACACTTAGCAATGGAAAGTCAACCGATACGCTGGTGCCGGTTATTGCGCCGGGTATGGTAGCGGCTCCTGCTGCAATTTCCCATTCGTAAGTGGTTTCGTCGTTAAAATCAGTAGACAAAATAGAGTAAATTACGGCCGTGGTTCCTTCGCAAACCAAGGGATAGCCGGAAATTGAAGGGACTCCCACTACGGAAGGAATTAGATTCCGGGTAACCGTTATTGAACTGCTAACGCCGGTGGGGCAAACCAAATTAGCAATATCCGCTCCATTAACTGTTATATTTCCAGTAATAAAAGCTGGGTCGAAAGTCACATCAATGGTATTTCCTCCATCGGCAACCAAGGTTACATTAGCAGGGAGTACCCAATTATAAGATGCAGCATTACCAATGGCTGCCACGGTATAGGTATATGTTGTAGTGCCATCGGCACAAATTGCGATTGGCCCGGCAATAGGTCCTGCATCGTCAATGGCTGGTATTTCAGTAACGGTAATGGAATTCAGGAAATCAACCTCACAACCCGTGGTCGGGTGCACAGCGGTAACAGTATAAACACCGTTGGTATAGGTTCCCGGAAAGGTAAATGCTCCATCGGCACCGCTATTGGTAGTTTGCACCGTGGTAGTGCCATTACGAATTAAACGGTATGTAAATGTATTCTGCGAGTTGGTAACTCCCAGTTGCACCCCAACGCCACCTTCACAATAATCCGATCCTCCTGGATCGATTACGGAATATTGCAATGGAATATCGAGTACATCAATATTTTTACTGATTGTATTGATGCAAGAGGTTGCTATATTGGTATATGTATAAGTTATGGTATGAATACCTACTGTAACGGTTGCCACATCAGGATCGAAGGTTGCCGTTCCGTCACCATTATCGGTTAGACCCGGAATAACGGTAAAAACACCATTTGCATCGGTAGGGCTTCCTGTTAAGGTAATAGGCACCGCATTTTTACAAATTTCCCCCGAAGCCGGAATACCATTAAAATCGACCGTGGGTAATGGGTTGATGGCGAAAGGTTCAGTAATGGTACCGGTACAACCATTTAAGTCATCAACTGAATATGTAATATTAAAAGTACCCGTTGGGTTTATTGCCAATGGGTCAATTTCTGCGGTTCCATCTCCATTATCAATGGCCTCAACACCCGGTGTCCATGCTCCAGGGAATATAAAGGTTCCAAATCCTAAAGTACCAGAGGTAGGATCGCCGGTTACTGTAAAAGCTGCTTCATCGTTACAGTAAGCTGCATTTAGGCCAGTTATATCAACCACAGGAGCAGCATTAACTTCAACATTATTACTGGTTAACGAATTTACACAACCATTGCCATCGGTGTAAGTATATGTTAGCGTAAATGTACCAGGACCTGTAGTAGCCGGATCAAAAGTAGCCGGATTTACGTTTCCGGCAGGATTTGAAGTAAAACTTCCACCAAAAGGTGTTGAAACTAATCCTACAGGTGCTATATTATTACAAAAATTAATGCCCCCATCCTGAGAATCAAAACTACCAATATCAAAATCGAGCACGGGTAATGCCTCAACCCGGACAACAGTTGTAGTTGTATTTGAACAGGAACCACCTGAAATATAATCAACGGAATATTCACCTGCCTCATTCGCTTCTAAAAATGCCAATGCACTATTATCAGGGTAAGAAACGTTGGTTGTGGGATTAACTCCATCGGGGTTAAAAGTGATATCCCACGTCCCCACACCTGTCCCGGCCGGGGTTAATGCTAAAGGCTGGTCAGCATCACCCACACACATATCATTTATTGGAGTAATTGTTACCGGATCGCCAACTGTAATATTTATGCTTGCCCCAGCCGTACAACCGGTACCGGTTGTTCCTACTACTACGTTGTAGGTTAATGTATAATTACCTATACCCTCGGCAGTTGCATCAAACCAACCCGTGCCATCGCCATCATCTGTAGTAACCCCACCTAGAGTACGTGTTATATAGGCTTCAGCGCCCATTCCATCGGAAGTTAGAACCTCAACGGCCGGGCTGCCATCGTTACAAAACACATCACCATTTAAAGGTTGAACAAATGAAACTACAGGTGTTGCATAATTAAGAATTTCAACCGTAGCATCCACATCATTACTACATCCCCAACCATTTGTATATCTATAATTTATATTATATATAGCAGATGTCCATGCTGTTGGGTCAAATTCATCATCGTTTTCAATAAATAGTGCAGTAGTGCTTGTCCATTCAGCCGTATTAGGGCCAACACCAAACCCAGACGTAGGTACCGGGGTTGCCTGTAATTGAATATTTGGTGGGTTTTTACAATATTGGTTACCATCGATAGGAATGGTAATAGGTGATTGTGAGAATGTGGTTACTGTAATATTACCAGTAGCCTTACAACCTTTTGTATCGGTAATAGTTGCAATATATATCTGGGTTGCCGGAGCAGCACCCAATACTGCGTTGGGTGGACTAACGGTAACTGTTTGTAATGAAAGACCACCAGGTAACCAGTTATAATTTGTTATGGCTCCATTCGGAGTAAGAATTGGATTAGCCGTTAAATCAATACTTTCTCCATTACAAATAGAATGTGTCGGTGCATTTGAGGAGGTTAACGACATGGTTGGGTTTGATAAGAATGTAACCGTAACGCTGGATACATCCGTACAGCCCAAATTATTCGTAACAGTAACAGTATAGATTGTGGTACTTGAAGGGTTTACACTAGTTGTAACACCTGATGTTGCATTTGACCAATCATAACTTGTAATTACCGAAGGTAACGGGGAGGTTGAAGCACTTGCATCAAGTATAGTACCTATACCGTCACACATTTCCCTATCTGGGCCTGCATTAGCTGTTGGGGTTTTGTTAACTGTTACATTTGCGGTAGCCGAACCGGAACAACCATTTACATCAACTACATCAAGAGTTACAGCGGTAGATGAGGCGGGTGCATATACATAATCCGTAGGAGGATTCCCAACGCCGCTAAACACACCGCCATCCCAAGACCAAGTGGCAGCATTAGGGTTTGATTCCCCCCTTAAACTAATCGTATTACCTTCGCATATGGTAAAAGAAGTTACCGGACTTATTGTAACGTTTGGGGTTGGGTTAACAATAACCGTAACTCCTTGAGAACTTGTACAAGAATTATTATCAACTACCGTTACCGTATAAGTTGTACTATTTAATGGAGTTGCTACAGGATCTTCTAAAAATTCATCATCCAACGTTGCACTATTATTCCAGGTATAGGTGCTAATACCGGCAGCAGAAACAGCATTGGCATGCAGTTGTGTTGAAGAACCAGAGCAAAGGGTTGCATCATCAGCAGAAACTGATGGAACAAATGTAGGTAATGGGTTAGCCACAACTGTTACAATATTGGTGGTTAAAGTACAAGTACCTTTAGTAGCCAAAATCTTATAGCTACCAGCAGCAACAGTTGTCCATGTCAAATCAGCACCTGTTCCTATCTTAGCAGTTTTATAAATTGCATTTCCAGGATCCGTATAAATTTGATAATTTACACCTAATTCCGATAAAGGAACAGTAATTGTTCCGGCAGCGGCCCCCGCACAATAATTGGTAGCCGTAATTACTTTATTCACAGGTAATGGGTTAACTGTAACACTAATGGTATTTGAGGTTTCGGTACAATTTGATCGGGTAATATCGACATAATAATTGCCTGATGCAGTAGCGGTATAGCTATTACCCAATGCTGTTGCAATTAATACGCCGTTTTGGTACCACGAATAGCTGTCGCCATCAACTGGGTCGGCTGAAAGGTTTACATTTCCTCCATCGCAGAATGTGGTTGCACCCCCGGCGGTAAGTATGGCGGTAAATTGAGGCTCAACAGTTATATCTGCATTTACAGGGGCTCCTACCAAAGGAGTATAGGTTAAAGTATGGGTCCCCAAACCGGCAAAGGAAGGATCAAAATCAGTACCTATAACACCCGTACCTGAGAAACTACCTCCTGCGGGAGAAGCATAAAGTGTCAGGTCAATTACAGGGTATGTTAAACAAACCGGTGTGGGCGGGTTAAATGTTACAGCACCTGCGGCAACAATATGTACCGTTATGGTTACAGTAAAAGCACCCCCACCAACTTTGGAGTAAGTAATTACATAATCGCCTAAAGCCTGGTTTGTATTAAAAGTACCATTACCACTACCAAGATCCATAACCCCAGTTCCAGAAAATGTACCTGATGCTGGTGTAGCAGTGAGGGTAATCAACCCTGTATTAAATGGATAACTCGAATCATCAGTGGGTGCTGTTATTGCTTGTCCAAGCAGCATTTGGGAGCATGCTAAAAACACAAGGAGGTAGATTAATCTTGACATATATTTGAATATCTTCATATTTCTTTCATCAAATGGTTAATGATCGTGTTAAAAATAACAAAATAAAGGTACTAATATTTCAACATGTGCAGAATCTCAATCAACTACTTTTATTTTCAGGTTTTTAACTCTCTAAATATAACCAAAACTTACCGATTTTTGATTTGGCAAATAAAATATTCTAAAGCAGGTTGTTATAATTTTGGCAAATCGTTGATTTTGAATGTCAGAACCATCAAAATAATCATCAATTGGTCGTTATTTTCTGACATAAATAATCAAAAATAAGTAATAAAAAGGTGGTCGGTTTAAAAACCAAAAATACCTAATTTCCGCAAGTCACGGCGTGACTTGTTAATTAAATGACACTTATGGATAAAAAACAGATGCTTTTTAATAAAAAGTCACACCGTGACTATCAGCAAGTTTGTATTTCTTTCTGCGGATTTAAGGAAATACCCTGAGTTGAATACAATTTCTATTGGATTACCTTAAATCCGTAAGCCGGGGTGCAGCTATTCTGAAAAGAAGTATTTTACATCATTCCTGTATCATCTGGTTTAGTGGAACCGCGCCACGGTTAAGCAGTTCATCTTCTTACGGTTTTTATAATCCATTTGCGGATTTTAGCAATTAAATTGTTGATTAATATATTTTGAGACACGAGACAATGAGCTAATGAGCCGGTATTTTTCGAACCACTAACCCCGAAGAGGTTTAATCCGGGGATTTACACTAAAATCAGCGAAAAAATCAGTTTTAACGGTGATCGGTATAATTCAATCAGCACAAAAAAGTTTGGATTTGGGATTTCAAAGATTCACCCCTATCATCCCCTCAAGGGGATACTTCCTCCGTAGCAGCAATGCTAGCCCTATTTCAAACCAGAGAGAATGTTACATCGGAATCTTGTTAAAAAGGAAAGCGCGACGGTTTTTCTCCATCGCGCTTTCCGTGTATTCAGGGATACCAATTGTTCTATTTCTTAACCATCTGATAAACCTCAAACTCCCCTCCTACACCAATTTGGAGCAGGTAGGTCCCCTGCGGCCAGGCAGTTACATCAATTTGGGCCGGGCGCGAGGTGGTTTCAGCCTGATACATCAACTTACCCTGCAAATCGGTTACCTGAATGGTCAAAGCGCCTATTGATTCCGGAAAAACGATGCTCACTGTTGCATCGGCCGGATTTGGATACACCCGAATACCCGAAGCCCACCATTGGTGCACATGGGTAATGTTCTTTACATACACCGAATCGCTGAACTCACAGGTGTTTGTTTGAGTAATGGTTACCGTATAGGTGCCATTTGCCGTAACCGAAATGGTTTCGGTGGTGGCTCCTGTGTTCCAAATATAGGCATCGGCTTCCACTTGCGGGGCCAACTGGTATGGAAATGCTGTCACCTCAATGGTATCGGCGCCCTCAAAAAATTCAGGTGCAGCATATACCGGAATGCTGTATTCAGCCGCATCCATTTCCTCCTCACCAAGACCGATGAAAAATTTCAGGGTATGTTCACCGCTTTCTGTCAAAGTAAGCAAATTGGCAAAATTGTAAATCAGATTTTTACCTGGGGTCATGTCACTAGCTAATTCCACGGTTTCGTCCACCACGTCCGATTCATCTGCCTGGTAACTCAACACCAACTGGGTGCCTGAATTCAGGGTACGTGTTCCTGTATTGGTAATTTCAATGGTTACCTCCTCGTGGTACAACGAGTCGCATCCAAAAAGCGGCTGGATGAAATCCGTTATTTCTACTTTAAATGGAACAAACGCCACATTTAGTGTATCGGAATTTCCGCAACCATGTTCATTCATTACCTGTACCCAATATTCACCGGCTACTGTAACAGTTATTGTTTGCGATGATGCGCCAGTGTTCCATAAATAACTGGCAAACCCTTCTCCTGCATCCAGAATTACCTGATCATCGTCCGATTCAATATCCTCACCCAAATCCACCTCGGGCAATCCCCAGGTATGGATGGTGGTATCCAGCAATGTTTCGATGCTACCAATAATGGCCTTCACTTCCAATACGTACGTCCCTTCTTCTGAAAGATCCACCGTGGTTTCGAAAGCTATTTCCACTTCGCCGCCGGGAGCTAATGGCTGCGTAAACGTGTAATCCTCAGCTACCGAATTCGATTCATTGAGCTGGAATTGAATGATGATGGTACTATCGGCTGAAAGGGTATCGTTACCCGTATTGCTCAGCACAAAGTTGATCTGCTCGTCCACAGCATGCAAACAGGAGTCTTTGAGCCCTTCGATGGACAGAATCGCGTAACCTGGCTTCAAGAATAGGACCGAAACAGTGGTCGTGTTGGCACACCCGTGTTCATTGGTAACCGTAACGGAATAATCCCCATCCTGCGTTACCGGAATGCTTTGAGTGATGGAATCGTTGCCCCACAAGTAGGAAGCAAAACCGGCCCCGGCGTCCAAAAGAAGCGAACCCTCATAAGTTGTCGTATCAGCCGGAAGCGGAATGTTGGGCAGTCCCCAGGTATGGATTGTGGTATCTAAAGCTGAAGTCCGGCTTCCAATAGTCACTGAAACTTCCATGAGATAGGTTCCTGCCTGCATTAATTGGGCAGATGTTTCGAATGGTATTTCCACCTCGTCGCCCGGTTCAAAAGCCGAAACAAAGGTGAACGCATCCACAACCGGGCTTCCGCTATTTACCGTGTATTGAATATCAATAATACTGTCGGCATGAATGGTGTCGTTGCCATTGTTTTTCAAAACAAATGAAAAATCGGTGACCGATTCACGGATACAGCTATCGGCCAGACCAAGAATATCAATCACATCGTAAGTGGGAAGCACGAAAAACAGGTGGATGCTATCGGTATCGGTGCAGCCATAGCTATCGGTGGTTGTCACGGAATAATCTCCAGTTTCGGTCACTTCCAGGGTCTGGTTGTGCGAATTATCGTTCCATGTATAATTGGTAAATCCCGGGCCTGCATCCAAAACTACCGATTCATTGTAGGTAACAATATCTTCGCCAAGGTGTACGGAATCGGTTCCCGTGTGGATGATGCCTGCAAAACCGTTGTTGTCGGTTTTCACCTCGTTATCCATCGAAACGGAAGCTGTAAAATTGTAATCACCGGCACTATTGATTTCCAGAGGCACGGTAAATGGATAATACAATGTTTTTGTTTTATACATGCTTTCTGCCAGTATAAAGGTTTCGGTAGCCGAAATGCCGTTGCATTGGTACGATACTTCCATTTCGTGCCCGGCCTGAAGGGTATCGGCACTGTTCACCGAAACGCCTATCTGCACGGTCCGGCTGATGGCAGGATCACAGTCGTTTTCATCACCCAGCACATCGGCAACAATCAGGTCGTAGGTGAAGATTTTAAGCGTATCGGCATCGGTACAGCCGTAGGCGTTATTAACCAATACATGATAGGTTGCCGAAGCTGGATTAGTCACATTGTAGTGATCCAGTTTGGAAAAATCTTGCCATTGATAATTCGCATAACCGGGTTGTGCCTGAATAATTACTGTATCAGGCTGCGTGGTATAAATATCGGGGCCAATATTTACTGAGGGATTTTCAAACTCAAAGATGGAGGTATAAATGGTATCATTCTCCGGAAAAAAATCATTATTATAGTCAATCCGCAAACCGAAATCGTAGCTTTGACCTGACTCAAACGACAGGTTTTCAGAAAGATTAATTGTTTTGGTATTATCTGGTGCAAGGTCATAGGGCAAATTGAATGGCTTTTCAATCCAGCCTCCGTTATTCAACTGATAATAAGCACTCATACCAGTTCCTGCAGGAATAATATCCTGTCCATTGTTGACCAGAAGGAACGATATTTTGGTAGTGTTGCTTAACTCACATTGACTAAAAGGTGTATATATTTGTTCAATCCCTAAATCACTGGCAAGTATAGTCACGGAATCGGTAGATGTTTGGCAAAAATGGGCATCGGTAACCGTAACTTTATATTCCTGGGATGAAGTATTAGGGATTTGGATTATTTGAGATACCGATCCTGTACTCCAACTATACGAGTTGAAAAGGTTGCCGGCATCTAACAAAACTGTATCCGCTTGTTTTGTAATGATGGTATCGTATCCCAAATCAACAAAATAAATTCCGTAGGTTTCAAAACCTTTACTTTGGGAGTTGTCATTTAAGGACAAATCGTATTGTGGAAGAATCTTTACCGATATTGAATAATTTCCGGGCTGCGAAAAATCAAATGTCTGGCTTAAGTCATAATCAAAATCAGCTAAACTATTCACCGTTGCCGTTAAAATAATATTTTCGTTATAAACAGCATTATTGAATGTAATTTGAGCCGGGATAACAAAACCTGCCGGATATGAGTTTTCGCTTAAATTCCGAAGGCGTACCTGAACTGTTTCAGCAGCAGTGTGGGCACAAGCATCGGTAGGGTTGAGAATAGAATCAAGTTCCCAAGAATCGGAAAAAACCCATACCGTATCACTGGCGGTACCACAACTATGAACATCTGCCACTTCAACATAATACTTCAATGATTTCTTGTCTGTAACAGAAAAAGTCTGATTTGTAGAATTATCCTGCCAATCATAAGATGCAAAACCAGCACCAGCATCAAGAATAATCGGTGAAGCAACATCGGTATAAAGGGTATCTTGTCCCAAATCCAGTTCAGGATTGGGATAAACCTCGATACTGGTATAAGTGGTATCGTTCCGATAATTCAGTTCCGGTTCAAAAACAGAATAGCAGCTAATATCCTTTACTCCAACAATATCAAAATCAGGTTGTTGAACAAATTCATAATTTATTGTATTCCCATTTGCCAACGACGATGCTAACGTAATTGTTTCAACTACCGGAGTCTGGTTATTTATTTTATATCCAACTTGCAAGGTATCTCCAATATGATACGTGGTATCCCCATTATTTAAAAGGGTTACTTCCAAAGCTGGAGTAAGCGTATTCACACATCCGCCCGAAATGCCTAAAATTTGAGTTACAGCCAAATCGGTAGTGGAACCCATGATTTCAATACTATCAATAGCCAAACAATCATAAGAATTGGTAACTGAAACAAAAAACATTCCAGCGGTATCTACATTAAAATAGCGGTTGGTAGAAGCATCGTGCCACAAATAGATTGCAAAACCCGCACCTGCATCAAGTTGCACGGTATCGGGCTGGTTTGTTCCAATATTTGGCCCTAAATTGTAATCGGGCATGCCATTTACCCGGATGGCTGAAATAAGGGTATCGTTGGCAACCCCTGCCGAATAAATATTTGAATCGCCTGGGATGTGTGTATAAACCACAAAATCATATTGCCCGCTATCGCGCATATTTACGGGTTCCGAAAAGGTAAAATTGACTGAATTACCTGGAATCACGTTACTTGCCACATAAAAAGTATCGGTAACCACTAAGCTGTTATTCACTTTTAAGCTTGCAATTAAAGGGTCGGTTGTTTTAAAATCCCGGATGCCAAAATTTTCAATGGTTACCTGAACATCTTCAGCATCAGTAAGGTAACAAGCCGTACCCGGATTAATAATGGCTGTAATACCTGCATCGGCAGGGGCTTCGTAAATACGGATGTCATCTATCAAAAAACCTTCATCGTTGATGGAATCGTTGGATGCAAAAACCAAACGGAACTTTACCAATTCAGCACCTGTCAGTTCCGAAGGAAGTGTTTGCCGGGCCATCCACCATCCGGGAGTGATAGAATCCCAACCTTGTGTTCCAAGGCTCTCGATAGCTCCTGAATACCAATTCCAATTATAGGGATCGGTGCCGGGTACCAATTCCCAGGTAGCACCTTCATCTAAAGAATATAAAAGAGCCAATCCATCTTTGCCGACTTCGGTTTGGCTTTGAATTTTTACTTCAAAAATAGGTTTCTCAACGCTAGAAAAAACCAGACAAGGGCTCTCAATCCAGCTGCTATCGTTATCGGGGTAATTATTAGCCAATTGGGTTGCCCAACAATAGTCACCCGAGGCTGGTTCATTTAACACCGCCCCAGCCGGATCGCCATACTGCCATGTATTGTTTCCACCGCTTTTCCAAAAACCATCGCCTTCTTCAAAATCTTCGACATAGGGTAAAAATAGCGTAGGAAGAATGTAAAGGGTCGTATCAAACTGGTCGTTCCTATCATCTTGGTCGCCTGATAGAAATGTCTTTACTAATACACGATTATTTCCGGGATTTGTTAAATCGACAAGCGAAGTAAATGTAAAATCATACGTACTGTCTTTAGGCAAACTGGCAAATAAAGTATCAACAGTCCAGGAAGAACCATCATCTGTTGAAAAGCCAATAGGAATGGTGTCGTTGGTTGCATCATAGCCAAAATTCTTTAGGGTCACCGTAATAGGTTCAGGTGCTATATGTCCGCATCCAGCATCAGGCAACACCCAGGCAATAACCCCGGCGTCGGTATGAATAAACGTTCCGGTAACTGCAAAATCGTCAACATTCCAACCCGAAAATGTCCAGGTATTATTAGTGGGACCAACCACATATCTTAGGGCAACCTGATCGGTCCGGTCAGCAGTATTTTCAAGCGAATAAGCTTTTTGAGACCATTTGCTATCGTTTATTAATGATGTATTATGCCAAACCGTATTCCAGTTTCCACTATTATTCAGGTCGATCTGTATTTTTGCAGAATCGGAATTCTCCACATTCAACCAACGGTAAAATTGCAATGAAACATCTTTAAAGTATTTGCAACTAAATGCTTCAATGGTTGCAGTACAATGATTATCCATCAAATCGTTCTCATAATCACCATGTACTAATCCTTTTCCTGTTAAATCAGTACCTAAAACCTTATTCCCATTTTGGGCATATTCGGGATCAGGGGTCCCAAATGCCCCACCTATCCCGGAAGGTTGATCAATCTCAAACTCCTCTACAAGAGTCCAACTGTCAGTATCTTCAAAATCATCGAACACAACCGATTCATTTATCGTGCGGGTTCCGGAAGGATTTAAATCAGCAAAAGGATATTTAAGCCCATTTACAATAATGTTATCCTTGCTTACTTTAGCATCTAACTTAAGTCCATTTAAAGTATGGGTGGTATCAACCGGGACATTGTACGTTATCCACAAGTAGGAATAACCGAAGGGCAAGTTGATTCCTAAATCAGTGAATATGGCCTTACCATTTTCAAATTTCAAACTATCCCCTACCGGGTTTTCATTTGAGAAATAGTTGGTGGTACTAAAGTAAATCCGTATCCCTTTTTCAGGAACAACCAGAGCCGATTCCATTAGCGCATCAACAACCAACGTGTCGATAAAAAGATTTCCATCGTTTCCTTTTACTGTAAAGTCGATACGCAATATCGGATTATTAATTGACCCTGTTGGAACCGTATTAGTGGAAGCCTGCACTGCTTTAATAGATTCAAGGTATTTTGGAATGATCCCCGTTTCAATGATACTAATATCATCAACACACATTCCCCACCCGGGGCCAACAGTACCTTCAAAAGTCAACTGTACATTGGTGAACCGGACACTGTCCGGAATCTGCACGATACCTTCCGTCCATTCTTCTTTCGGTTCAATATATTCTGCCAATAAAATCCAGGAATAGGGTTCTTCATCCACAGAACGGTAATAAATCCTGAGTTCATCATTCTCAGCCGATAAAATGGTACGGGTATAATTGGCATACCAAAAATGGAGTTCGGGTTTTATTGCCAAACTCAAATCAATAGTTGGAGTTACTAATTTTGTAATGGTAGATGTTAAGGTGCTTTTCTCAAAAAGAGCATTATAACTTCCTTCGTAGGCAGCTGGGGGCCGCCGTGAATTGGGTATCGAAGGATTGGTAGAATATCCCCCGTTTTCGTACCTCCAGTTTAAATTCGAGGCAACGAATATATTTGACCAATTGTCGGGAATGCTCCCCCCATTCTCAAAATCTTCTTCAAAAAAAACAGTTTGGCTTTTCAATTCCAGTTGGAAAAGGAAAACCAATAGTACGAAACAGATAAATTGTAAGTTTTTCATAATTGGGCTATTTAGATATGTAGCAAAAGTCGTTAATGATTTAGAAACTTTCTAAACAAAATTACAAAATCTAATTTTTAATTCTCGATCCGATAAAATAAAGTTGATAAGCAATATAAAATGAGGTGGCAAGAAATTAAAAAAGGATTTAAGAATCAGGCCTGAGGTTTGAAAGCTGTTTGGTTTGGTGATTTTGAGCATTTATCTACAATAATTGTTAAAACAACTATTTATTTTGAATCTTTCTAAAAAACTATTTCCCCCTAACTTGACATGAATTCAAATATTGGTATATTAGTGGGACACAAAATAGTGGTTCCTGAAATCAAAACAAACAGACTGAAAACAGCCAGATTTTATAAACGAAACACAAAAATAAGATGACGAAGTTCATTTTTTTTATGATGAATAGCTTTTTATTTTCTGTTTTATACCATAAAGATTATAAGAGCGTTTTTGTTTTCGTTTCGTAAAAATGAAAAAAAACATATGAAAAAGTTTCTTTTTTGTACAATCTTACTGCTTTTTACTATAAAAGGGGTAATTGCCCAAACCGATAAAACCTTTTGGTTTGCTGTACCTGAAGTTACCTGGAGACATAACAATGCAGGTGGTGAACCCACCTACATCCGTATTTCAGCCCTTGACATTTCAGCCCAGGTTACACTTTCCATGCCTAAGCAAAGTGGTTTTACTGCCATAAACATTACAGTACCAGCTGGTACAACCTCTACTATTGACATTACAGGGTATATCCGAACCGGATATGTAGCCTCTCCCCTCAATGTGGGAACTGCCAACGATGCCAACTTTATTGAAAGTGGGTTGCCCGGACGTGAAGGAATCAAAGATACCAGAGGTTTCCTGCTTGAATCGGATAATCTGATAACAGCCTATCTGGAACGTAGTAACACCAATAACTGTGATATATGGGCTTTAAAAGGGGATAATGGCCTGGGTACCGATTTTTTAATACCTTCTCAAAATTTTTTCTATAACCAAGGTTTTTCTGCGCCCGAAGCTTTAAATGCTTTTGATATTGTGGCCACCGAAGATGCCACAACCGTTTGGATAACACCCGAAAAGAATTTGAAGGGCCCTGGTGGATGGAATGCCGGGGGAACTTACTCCATTGTGCTTGACAAAGGGGAATCGGTAAGTTGTGTGGCTACCGATGAAGCTGCTTCTGCCCACTTAGGGGGTTCGAGGGTAACTTCGAATAAACCCATAGCCATTATGTGGAAAGATGACTCTGTCCATTCTGATTTATCGGGCTGTTATGACCTGATGGGCGATCAATTGATTCCCACCCGGCTGGCCGGATTGGAATATATTGTCATGCGTGGACAATTGGGGCAAGATGCCGCAGGTGCTAATGTAAGTCCAAACAGTGAGTTTGCTTTTGTAATGGCGACACAAACAAACACAACCATAACTTATACCGATATTAATGGAACCACAAATTCATTTCTTACGAATATTGGGGATATTGAACGAAGATTGATGAATGGAGCCCAGGTAGGCTCCCCTTCACCTACTATTGATTATTTGCATATTGAAGCAGATAAACCTGTGATTGTGTTCCACGTTACCGGGTTTGGGTGCGAAATGGGAGCAGCCATTTTGCCAACCATTGACGGTTGTACCGGTTCGCTGGATGTGAGTTTTCAGCGTTCAACTTCAGAAGGTTTTTTTCTGACCATAATGACCAAATTTGACCGACTGAATGGTTTCCATATCGAAATCAGAGATGCTTCCAATAACCCAACTTCTTATCCTATTCCAGCCGCATGGTTTACACAAGTGGGTACCACAGGCTGGTATTATCTAAATAAAACCAACAACAACAACAGGTTCTCCACCGATCACACAATTGCAGCCAATGGAGCCTATATTCCTCAAGTACCTACCAATAGGGTTTCGCGGGTGTATAATGACGTAGGGGTTTTCCATTTGGGATTAATAAATGGGGGAACAGGTACTGGTTGCCGTTATGGGTACTTCTCCGATTATTCTGAAAACCGGGGTTCTGCTGTAGCAAGCAGTACCGATTCTGACTTAGCTACGGCTTGTTATGGTGATTCTGTCCAGTTAAAAGTTAACGGGGGCTTAACTTATGATTGGAATCCAAAACTATATATTACTGACCCAAATATTAGTAATCCAATTGTATTTCCTCCAAGTGGGAACCACGAATATACAGTTGTTGCCTCCCGTTCGTGTTGGCCTGACACAACCATGAAAGTGGTTATTATTATTGACCCTGAGGTACGTGCTTACTATGAGCTAAACTATTCAAATACTACCAATTGCTCTCCGCTAACTATTGATTTTGACAACCAATCGGTAGGAGCAGTTACCTATTATTGGGATTTTGGCGATGGAACCCACTCCATTCTTGAAAATCCCCCATCAAAAACATATACCAATACCAGTGGTGTTACCGAAACCTATACTATCTCACTTACTGTAGGTGGAAACAATTGCTACGATTATTTCGAACGTACCATTGAAGTTTATCCCAGCGTTTCGGTTGAAATTGTCCCACCCGATGCCCACATTTATGGTTGTGCCCCTTTAAGCTATACTTTTGGTAGTAGCTTAAACGGGAATATCGATATATTATATTGGGATTTTGGCGATGGCAATTTAACATATTCAAATGCTTCACCCACTCACACATATAATAATCTGACAGTAAATGATGTTACCTACCAAACTATTTTAGTTGCCACTGACACTACTTTTGGTTATTGCGTTGACAGAGATACAGTTCTAATTACTGCATATGATTATGTTGAAGCTGATTTTACGGCATCAAAAAAACAGGGATGTTCCCCTTTATCCATTGATATTGTGAATTCAAGAAAACCGAACTTGACTTATGCCTGGACTTTTGGAGCCAATTCCACACTAATCGGCAATCCGGTAACAGATGCTAACTTTAATGTAAGTTATCAAAATACGGCTGTTGCCAACATGATACGCAATATACAGGTTATCGCATCGAATAACGATGGCTGCACAGATACTGCTAATTTTAATGGTGTAACTATTTATCCGGAATTTAATACTACAATAAATGTATCCAGTATTCCAGCACCACCAAATAATTGTAATCCGGTTACTGCAACTCTGAGCAACACAACTACTCCAGCAGTTGCAACCAAATTTTTCTGGAGTTTGGGAGATGGGGCTACATCCAGCAATAGTGGAACATTTACACATATTTATGAACATACCGAACCAAATATAAAAAACTACACTATAGGGTTAATTGGAGAAAGCGATTATGATTGCCGGGATACCGCTCCAAATGCTTTACTAAGTGTTTTACCCTATATTGATGCCAGTTTTACTGTAGACGACACGGTGGATTGTAGCCCAATGACCATTTCAATTACCGACAACACCAGTCCAAATTCAGGAACCGTTACTTCACTATGGACCGATAATAGTACCGCATTTACTCCTTCAGGTTCTACATTCAACCGAACCTTTACAAATCAAACAGGGGCTATTCAGGATCATATTATTGAATTAATTAATTCTAATGGCACTGCAAGCTGCGATGCTTTATTTTCAAAGGTGATCAGAGTCTATCCCGAATTTACCGTTGATTTTACCAGGAGCGATACCCTGATTTGCCACAACAGTTCCATCACCTTTACCGATGCCTCGGTTTATACAGGGGTTGGAACTGCTATGGCTTCTGGGACTGATGTAAGCTACCTTTGGGATTTTGGCGATGGAACCTCTTCAAATCTGGAATCACCGGCACATACATTTAAAAATACCCAGAATTCAGGTATTACAAACCAGGAATTTAATGTCACGCTAACTATTACCTATAATAATGAATGTTCGGAATCAATTACAAAAAAAGTATATGTGTATCCAAGGGTCATACCTTCCATTAGTACCGACGCCGTACATATCTGTACCCCCGATACCATTACTTTTACCCAGAATTCAAGCAATGCGGACCTGTTTAAATGGTATTATGATAATGCCCAGGAAACTGTAGGTATTTCAGCAAGTTTTGCTATTGAGAATTCCACTCCCGGCACTATTGAAAACCACACCATTAAGCTTGTGGCCAGTAACGATTTTTGTAAAGATTCTGTCACCAAAACCATTCAGGCTTACCCACATCTGATCCCGCAATTCGATGTGGACACCACATTTAGCTGTAATCCGGGAACCATTGAATTTAATAACATTTCTACTGGGGGCACCTTATCCTACAACTGGACATTTGGTGATGGAGACATCGGCACCAATGGATTGGGCATCTTTACCCACAAATTTACCAATACCACCAACGATAGTATCACATACAATGTAGTTTTAACTGCAACCAATGGTGCAGGCTGTTCGGAAACATTTGATTCTGTGATTACGGTATTACCATTTGTGGATGCCAGTTTTATCACAGATAAAATTACTGGTTGTTCACAACTAGATGTAGAGGTAACGAATACCACATCTGCAAATGCTTATGTTCAGACAGCAACTTGGGATTTGGACTCAGGCACAGGTGTTACCAGCAATACCAACCCATTTGATGTGGCATACAACAACCAAACGGGCGGAGTAGAAACTCATACCTTACAATTGACAAACACCAATGGAACTGCTGCCTGTGATGTAAGCTATTCAAAAACCATTACGGTGTATCCCGAAATTGAGGCTTTGTTCGATACCGATGCCGATACCATCTGTAACGGTGAAACCATTTCCTTTACCAACCAAAGCTTTTATCGGGGAACCATAAATCTACTGCCAGCCAATGCGGCTACTTTTACATGGAATTTTGACGATAATGCTACCTCAACGTTACACTCCATAACGCATAGCTTTACAAGTACAATTACAGGAACAAGTCCCCAGAAATTCACCGTCACTTTAACAATCGCGGCAAATGGATGTTCCGATGATTTCTCCAAAGATATTTGGGTGTATCCTATGGTAAAAGCGCAAATGACCACTCCAAACGTATTATTATGCAGCCCCGACACTATTACAATTACAAACACCTCGTTGGGTGCCAACCAATTTAGCTGGGTTTTCAGCGACGGTACAGCGACCCAAACTACCACAAATATAGATGAATACCCTATCATCAACCCGCTTCAAAATGACATAGTGCCAAAAACTGTATATTTAACGGCTCAAAATGATTTTAGCTGTTCCCATACCGATTCATTAAAACTGACCGTTTACCCGGAATTGATTGCCAAAATAAATCCTGATGTTATCTCCGGCTGCGGTCCATTGGAGGTTGTGCTTAGCAACCAAACCGCCGGAGGAAACAGTACCAACAACCTTTTGACTTACGCCTGGGACTTTGGCGACGGACTCACAAGCACCACAGCCGATGCAACAGTAACACATACGTTCAGCAACCGCAGCAACTCCGATGTTACCCGTTCCATTTCCCTCATTGCCAAAAACAATCTGGGCTGCACCCATCAACACGATACGGCAGTTACTGTATTCCCTGAGGTAGAGGCCAAGTTCACCTACATTAAAACCAGTGAATGTTCGCCTATGCAAGTATATCTTGATAACAATTCCCTAAACGGAACAACTTTCAAATGGACAACAGGTATTCCTGCGGAAAGTATCATTCTAAAAAACAATACCGACGGGTTCTATCATACCTATTATACCAACGAAGCGAATGATACTACAAAATATACAATAAAACTTTACACGGTGGATGACACCCACACGGAATGCAGCGATACCACTACCCAGGACATCATAATTTATCCAAAAATTGTAGCTTCGTTTGCCATCAACGATGATACCGGCTGTGCCCCGCACCTCACCGGGTTTGAAAATACCTCTACAGGTTACCAGTTTAACTCCACCTGGAGCTATGGCGACGGAGGCAATGGCGAAACCAGTTTTGAGCCCGAACATACCTTTGCCAATAGGACTGCGGTGACCCAACATCCAAGTGTCATATTAAAAGTGGTTGATAAAAACGGTTGCGATTCAAGTGTCAGCCACCCAATGACCATTTACCCGCAGGTAATTGCCGGTTTTACCTTTGAAAAAGATTTAGATACCGTTTGTACCCCCATCCCTGTTACATTCAAATACCCTAGCGCTGCCATCAATGGGAATAAATTTACCTGGGACTTTGGCGACGGAACACCTCAGGAAATTAAAACAAGCAGGACAACACTTTCACATGTATTCGACAATACCAGTTTTAAAGATGCAAAAAACTACCCCATTCATTTAATTTCTGAGGATACCCTTACCGGTTGCTGGCACGACACTACGCGTTTAATACGGATTTTCCCAAGACTTAACCCAAACATGGAAGCTATAATCAACGCCGGTTGTAATCCGTTAATTACCTCATTTTTGAATACAACCACCGGAGGAAAGGTAAGTTATAACTGGGATTTTGGTGATGAGCAAACATCTACCATACCCAAACCTGAACATACCTTTGTGAATTTTAAAGCCCAAAATCAAGATTATCGCATTATATTAACAGCCACTCAGGATAGCACCGGCTGTGTAAAGACCGCTAGCGATACGGTTACTGTTTATTCCTATGTTAAAGCCAGTTTTGGCTTGGTGGCAGCCGATCAGACCGGAAAAGGGGTTTTGGTGGGTGGGTGCACACCGTTCGATGTGGAAGTTACCGATTCCTCGAAAGTAAACCTGAGCACAGGCGGGCATAAGCTCTGGGATTTTGACTATACCTTTACCATTGCCGACTCCTTAGCCGCTAAACATCAATTAACATACCCAAATCCGGATACTGCGGCACCGCTCTCGAACGAATATTACACCATCCGCTTGGAGGTGCGGAATGCCGAAAACTGCCCCGATACCACCTCGCAAACTTTGGTAGTCTATCCCAGGCCGGTAGCTGGTTTTACCACCGACTTTGAAGGGTGCCATCCTTTTACCATCGATTTTGCCAACCAATCGGAAGCAAACAGCGGATATAGTTATTACTGGGAACTAAGCGATGGCTCAACAGTGGTGGATAGTGTTTTTAGCCATACCTTCTTCAATTACGACCATTTCGATTCTAAAAACTACGACATCCTACTGACTGCCTCATCCGAAAACGGATGTACCGATACCTACCAAAAACAGGTAACCGTGTATCCAAAACCTCTGGCGTCTATAACAACAGATGTAGATCGGAGCTGCCCCCCGTTTGATGCAGTTTTAAACAATACCTCGAAAGGTACCGATTTAACCTACTATTGGGATTTCGATAATGGAGAGACCCTTGAAACGCAAAGCGATGCCGATCAGAGCATTACCTATATCAATAACACACCACAAATAATAACATACAATGTGACTTTACTGACAAATTCGGAGAATGATTGCAAGGATACCGTCATTCAGCCAATAATTGTTTATCCAAACGTGGTTGCCACCTTTGCTCCCGATGTCCGTGAGGGTTGTTCCCCACTGTTGGTCAATTTCACCAACCAATCAACCCCGGTATCGGCCGATGGCGCTACTGTTTTTGAATGGAGTTTTGGCGATGGTGTCTCATCAATAAACAAAAACCCGATATACCGCTATGTAAACGAAACCAATCACGATACTACTTATATAGTCACATTATATGCTGCTTCGGTTCACGGATGTAGCAGTACCATTACCGATGAGGTGACAATTTATTTAGCACCAAACGCTGAATTTCTTGTTTTACAACCTATTAAACAATACCCCGACACCATTTTTACCTTTAAAAATATGGCAAAACCAGGTCCTTGGACTTTTGACTGGGACTATGGCGACGGTTCCCCTATTTCGCATGTTGCCAGTGAGTATCACGAATATGCTTATACAGGTTGGGCCCCACGGAGTAACTTCTTCATCGACACGGTGTGGTTTAAAACCTACAGCAACAACTGCCGTGATTCTTCCTGGCAAATTGTTACACGTAAAGCACCCCCACCTTATATCAATATTATCGACAGGAATCCCAAGGGGTGTATCCCGCTGCCAATTCAATTTGAAACCACCTATGAATTTGGTTATCATGATTCCATTATTTGGGAATTTGGGGATGGAGTGATTTCAACCGAAAAAGATCCTTTCCATGAGTATGATACTGCTGGCATCTTTGTCGCTTATGTTCAAATAGATGGCGATGGCGGAACTTTCATTGATACCACTTTGGTTGAGGTGTATCCATTGCCTATACCAAGTTTTGAATTGTTACCGGATTTTGTGATGCTACCCGACCAAAAGGTACAGTTTTATAATACTTCGTATGGAGGGGTTTCCTTTTATTGGGATTTTGGTGATGGCAGAAGCTCAACCGAACGAAGTCCATCTTATTTATATTCCAGCGAGAATCTGGATGGATATCCGGTCAAATTAGTGGTTACTTCCAAATATGGTTGTGTTGACTCCCTGACCCACGATACCAAAGTGGTAGTGAGTGGCCAAGGTTATATACGGTTCCCCAATGCCTTTTTACCTACCGACGATAAAATGGATGGTTCGTATGGCGAAACTTCTAACGATGTTTTCTATCCGTTCCATTACGGTATCCGCGATTACGAATTATGGATTTTCAACCGTTGGGGCGAACAAGTATTTTATTCCGACAAAGTGGAAGTTGGCTGGAACGGCAGGTACGGCAATACTGGAAACATTTTGGGGCAGGATGTCTATTTCTGGAAGTCGAAAGGTAAATACAACAATGGGACCCCATTTAAACTGGCTGGTGATGTCACACTTATTAGACGTTGATTATGTGTAGAGTTAAATATATCTCACTTTTATTCATATTACTGGCAAGTTTACCATTGTTGGGGCAAGACCCCCAGTTTACTCAATTCTATTCGAGCCCATTGTATCAGGCACCATCGTTTGCCGGTGCCATTGATGGATACCGGGCATCGCTTAATTACCGCGACCAGTGGCCAAGCCTCCCCGGTAAAGTTACCACCACTATTTTTGCCATGGATTATAATCTATCTGCATTAAACAGCGGATTGGGGATTATCGCCATGAAAGATAAAATTGGGAGTGCCGACCTTTCAAACCTGAACCTCGGTTTTTTATATTCCTACAATGTACAGATTAACCGAAAAGTCTTTTTCCGCCCCGGGGTTGGATTTTATTATACCCAACGCAGCATTGATTACAACGCGATGATTTTTCCTACTGAAAACAACAACCCGAATAGTACTTCACCCATTCTCGATGCTGAAATAACCGACCATATTCAGGCTGCCGATGCCAGCGTTTCCGGGTTGCTTTTTATCTCAAATATCTGGGTGGGTTTTACAGCCGATCACCTGATAACCCCCAATATTACTTTTACCGATCGGGTTAACAAACTTCCCATTAAATACACCTTGTTTGGAGGCTTCCGGTTTTATAAGATGGAACGCCTTATTGGCGCCGACCGCCAAAGCGTTACCCTGGCAGGCACCTATAGACACCAGGGTGTGGCTGACCAAATGGATTTGGGATTGTATTGGTCCTACGATGCCATCTCGATCGGGGCTTGGTACCGCGATTTGCCATTTATCAAAGATTACTCACGCCGTGATGCCTTGGCTGTGCTTCTTGGCTACAGATACAAAGATACCAGTATCGGTTACAGTTACGACTTTACGATCTCGCGGATGATTACCAATACCGGTGGCGCTCATGAACTTTCACTCATTTACCGGTTTAATATTGAAGCTAAAAAAAGGTTCAAACCCATTCCTTGTCCCTCATAATAATAATTTATGATAGAAGTTTTATCGCTAATGACCCTAGGCATCTTATTGGGTTATGTAATCCGGCAAAAGAAAAAAATTACCAAACGAATAAACCATTCTATCTTTTGGGTGGTATTGCTGTTACTTTTTTTCATGGGAGTTTCAGTGGGCAGTAATCCTAAAATTATGCAGAATTTACAAACGATTGGCCTCCGGGGGCTTGAACTTGCACTGTCGGCCACTTTTGGAAGCATCCTGCTGGTTTGGTTGGTTTTTTCAGTTTTCTTCAAGTCGGGATGGCCAACTAAAAATTCCAATTCGCCCATAGACAAAAATACCAAATCAACCCTTCCATGAACCGATTATTGAAGAGCCCCCAGCTATGAAAGCCAGCCTACTCATCGTTCTATTCTTTATCTTAGGTGTCTTGGTAAGTTATTTTGGGTTACTCCCAAAACTGCTGCTGCATGCCGACATAAACTCCTATGTGCTTTATCTATTGATGTTCGTGGTGGGTATTGGCATAGGCAGCGACGAAGAATCGTTGGCTGTTTTACGAAACATAAAATTCAGAATCCTTTTGATTCCCATCACTATAGCAATAGGTTCTTTAGCTGCCTCAGCCCTTTTTTCATTTTTAGTTTCCGATTTAACACTGAAAGAATCCATGGCTGTAGGTGCCGGATTCGGTTATTACAGCCTCTCAAGTGGCATTATAACCAAAATACACAGCGATAGCCTGGGAACCATTGCATTGTTAGCCAACGTGATTCGAGAAATTTTCACCCTGCTTTTTGCCCCCCTGTTGGTCTTCCTGTTTGGGAAAATGGCTCCCGTAGCCAGTGGCGGAGCAACTGCCATGGACACCACGTTACCAATTATCACAAGGGTTTCGGGAAATGATATGGGTTTAATTGCAGTTTTTAGTGGCATTGTGCTAACTTTAATCGTTCCATTTTTAGTAACTATAATCTTGACTTTTTAATCTCTAAAAAAAATGATTCACAACATATATCACCTGTTTCTATTTCTTTTTATCCTTTCGGGATGCCAGGCTGGCAGCCAAACCCTGATAGAACAATTACGTTCGTTACCCAACGTGGTGTCTGTAGAAGCGGTTACCTATGATGCTAATTTTGCCGAACAATACGAAGTGTATTTCGAGCAACCGCTTGATCACAACAATCCGGTACTTGGTCACTTCAACCAGCGGGTGATTGTATCGCATCAGGGGAAGCAACGGCCTGTTGTAGCCGTTCTAGAAGGGTACCAAATCTGGAATGGCCAACAGGACGAATTGACCCAGCTATTGAATGCCAACCAGGTGAATATTGAGCACCGTTTTTTCAAAAGCAGCCGTCCCGACAGTGTTCCTTGGGAAAAGCTTACCATTTGGCAAGCTGCTACCGACCAGCACAAAATCATTGAAGCCCTACAGACTATTTATCCTCAAAATTGGATATCGACCGGAATTAGTAAAGGCGGACAAGCTACCATGTACCACCGGACCTTTTATCCCGGTGATGTTAAAGCCAGTGTAGCCTACGTAGCTCCGCTCAACTACCAACGTGAAGATCCCAGAATCTACCGGTTTTTGAATTCGGTTGGCACCGCTCAGGATCGGGAACGGGTATATGACTTTCAATGCCTTTGCTTTGAACATTTTAATGAATTGGAAAGCATGCTGAAACAAAAGGCCAAAGACTATTCCTGGACTTTTGAAATGGGCACCAAGATGGCTTTACAGTACACCATCCTGGAGTACAGTTTTGCCTTTTGGCAATGGGGGGCTTTCCGTCCGGATGAAATTCCTGGCAAAGAATCCACCACTGATGATATTTTCTACCACCTGAACCGGGTTTCGGGCTTTACCTTTTTCGAAGCTAACGAATTGGAAGCCAACCGGGCCTTCTTTTGGGCGGCTTTAACAGAGATGGGCATGTATGGTTACCAAACAGAGCCATTCCGCAAGTATTTGGGCGATACTGCTGATTATACTTTTGATTTTTCTGCCCCAGAGGGAAAACAACCTGTGTTTAACCCCCAAGCCATGCAGCAGGTAAAAAACTATTTGGATGGCGATGCCAAAAACATGCTGTGTATTGTAGGCGGGTTAGATACCTGGAGCGCGACAGCCTATGAGCCCAGTGGTAACAACAATTTGGTCCGGATGACCTTACCCAACGGACATCATGGTACCCGTATTAAAGATTTCAACCCTTTAGAAAGAAAATATATTTATTCACTCTTAGAAAACTGGATGGAGGTATCCATTACCGATCCTTTTACAGATTAATCATTACCTGCTTTATATAACAAAAATGAAAAATAATTCCAAAGCTATCTTCTTTGCTTTGCTCTCCGTACTCTTATGGAGTACAGTTGCTGTTCCATTTAAAATCGGGTTATCGCATTTTCATTACATCCATTTCGTATTTATCACAATTACCATTGCTGTATTGGTCTCTTTTGTGGCTTTACTTCTACAAAAAAAGCTGAAACTCCTTAGAATACTGACCCGCAAGGAACTTCAATTATCAGTTTTCGGTGGTTTTTTAAATCCGTTTTTATATTATTTGATTCTTTTTAAAGCCTATTCCATCTTACCCGCACAAATTGCTCAGGCATTAAATTACACCTGGCCTATTATGTTGGTATTGCTTTCGGTCCCATTTCTGGGGCAGAAATTGAAACTGAAAAGTATGGCAACCCTTTTATTAGGTTTTATGGGTGTGTATTTCATTGCCTCGCAAGGCCAACCTTGGCCATTGAAACCAGCACAACCGTTCGGGGTGATGCTTGCAATAGGGTCATCGGTTATTTGGGCAAGTTTTTGGATCATCAATACAAAATCGGTTTTAGATGTAAGTTTGAATCTATTCTTAAATTTTTGTACCGGTTGGGTATTAACCGTCCCCTTGCTTTTCCTTATTCCTCTCCCAGCAAATATCCCCATCATTGGTTGGTCAGCAGCAGTATATTCCGGGGTTTTCGAGATGGGGATCACCTTTATTGTCTGGCTTATGGCGCTCAAATTAGCCGACCGTTCCGACACCATCAGTAATTTTGTATTTCTATCACCGTTTATGTCATTATTCTTTATCTACCTCATCTTACACGAACAAATTTACCTGACTACCTTATTGGGTTTAGGGCTGATCATTGCTGCAATATTTATCGACAAATGGATGGCCGGTCAAAAGAAGTCAAGTTAAAAAGCCCTGCAATGATAGCAGGGCTGACGATTAGGGTGTAAAACGGTGTAATGAGATGAACTCCCGGGCAGGAGTCATAGTTATATAACATCATCATAAAGAAATTGTTCCACAATTTTTTCTTTTGAAATAAAATCAACTATATTGCATCAAGACATTTCTAACATAAAACAAACTGATGAGGAATAAATTCATCATTCTCAACCTTTTCCTTGGGATTGGTCTGCTTGTTATGGCCGAAACGCCTCCTTATTCACTGGATCCTGATAAAAAACTAAACCAGTTTAATTTTGACCGTTGGACTACTGAATATGGATTACCAACCAACTCGTTGCTCCATATCTTTCAATCTTCCGAAGGGTATATCTGGCTTTCGGGTTATAGTGGAATAATAAAGTTCGACGGACAGAGGTTTACTGTTTACAACAAGAAAACCACCCGGAACTTCGAAAGCAACGTCACCGGGCGGATTTCAGAAGATAACATGGGAACCCTCTGGTTTACGACTCAAGAAAACGGGTTGATTTCATACAAAAATGAGGAGTTCAAGTCGCACGGGACCAGCGAAGGATTTGTCCACCTATATCGTGCCATTTACATCGATGATAGAAATGCCATTTATGGAGCCTCATCCGACAAGGGTTGGTTTATATATAAAGAGGGTAAGTTTACCACCCTTTCTTTCTCTATGCCTTTAAATAATATTGAAGTCCGAACGATAGTGGAAGGTTGTGATGGTGAAATTTATTTTGGGACCCTAGGTGAAGGATTATTCATCTATAAAAATGGGGAACTCAAGCAATTTGGCCCCAGCGATGGGCTCAAGAGTACATGGATATACAGCCTATATTTTACCAATGAAAAAACCTTACTTTTAGGCACCAGCAACGGGTTGTACGAATACGATTGTAAAAAATTCACCCCTGTTATTACTCAAAATATTTCCACCATCAATGCCATTACCCAAGACAGTTATGGCTCCACTTGGTTAGGTACAAATAATGGAATCATCCGCTTGAAGAAAGGCAAACAGGTGTCCGAACTTATTAAAGATTCTCAAGGGTTGCCTCCCAGCTTTATCAACGACCTGATTTTTGATGATGAAGGTGACCTTTGGCTTACCAATTATAAAGGAGGATTAACCCGGATTAAAGATGGAAAATTTACCAACCACAACCAAAACAGTGGGTTGTCGGGTAAAGCCGTAAATGCTATCTGCGAAATCAAATTCGGGAGTTATTTAGCTGCTTACGACAATGGTGATATTGACTTAATTACCAAAGATGGGGTAGCCCTTTTTGCCACCCAACACAAGTTGCTCGGGAAAAGAATCCGCCACATCCTAAAAGACTCCAAAGAAAACCTCTGGATTAGCACTTATGATGGATTGCTCAAAAAAACAGCTTCTGGAAAAGAGGTATTTTATCACACAGACAATGGGTTCCCGGCGTCAAAAATCCGCCTTGCTTTTGAAGATTCAAAAGGAAATATTTGGATTGGGACCCGGAATAACGGCCTCATTAAAATAAAACCCGATGGCAGCCTTACATTAATTGATGCTAAGAATGGCCTCAATTCCATGCTAATTATGTCGATAGATGAAATGCATGAAGGAACCATCCTGGTGGGCACCAACGATGGAGGGTTGAATTATATTAAAAATGACTCCGTGTATAAAATCCTGAATAAAAACAGAGGTTTGCCAAGCGATATCGTATTCAATGTTCATGAAGATTCAGATCAGAATTTCTGGATTGCCATGAATGGTGGACTTTCCTACATCAAAAATGATGTCATTTTTAATATAAACTCTAAAAATGGTTTGCCCGACGATTCACCATTCGATGTCCTCGAAGATGAATCGGGTAACTTATGGCTCCCCTGCGTTTCCGGAATCATTAAAATAAACAAAGCCTCATTGCTTAATTTTATCAGTGGGAAAAATCCAACTTTTGAAAGTTATTTATACAACCAAAACGATGGAATGGCACAGGAAGAATGCAATGCCACAAGCCAATCGCTAAAAGCTTCCGACGGAAGTTTGCTTTTCCCTACCATCGATGGTATTGCTCAAATAAACCCCATGCACCTTCAGGTAAACACCCTGAAACCAAACGTGTTGATTGAATCGCTGTTTGTAAATAACAAACCCGCCAATTTGCACAAACCCATCATCATCCATCCCGGAAAAAACAGGCTGACCTTTGAATTTACTGCTCTTAGCCTTCACGAACCTCAAAAAAACCGATTCAAATACCAACTGGTAGGTTACGAAGAAGAATGGACCGAATCGGGAAATAACCGTTCAGTATCTTATACCAACCTACCTCCGGGTTATTATACCTTTAGGGTAATTGCATCAAACAACGATGGCATTTGGAATGAAAAAGGGGATGCGGTTTCTTTTAACATCAAACCCAAATTCATCCAAACCAACCTTTTCTATGTCCTCTTGTTTCTGGGAGGGTTTATTTTTGTTTACGGTATTTATTTATATCGTATCAGGCAATTCAAATATCGGGAACGGGTACTTGAACTCACAGTACAAAAGAGGACTTCGGAAATTTCACAAAAAAACCGGGAACTGGAAGAACAAAAGCAAGAGATTGAAAGTCAAGCCGAAAAACTTGCCGAACAAAAAGCAGAATTGGAAAAAATAAATGCCGATAAAGACAAAATGTTTTCCATTATTGCCCATGATTTGCGAAGCCCCATGGGCAATTTTAAAAGTATGTTGGAAAGCTTGACGGCGGCCCCGGAATTCTATGATGAACAAAAACGTCAACGGATTCTATTGGCACTGACCGAAACAGCTAAAAATACCTTCGATTTATTGGAAAACCTTTTGAACTGGTCGCGCACCAAAATGAACCTAATGACTTATGAACCAACCATCTTTGTTATCAATGATGTAATTAATGAGATATTAAAACTTTCGAAACCTATCGCAAATAAAAAGAGCATTACCATTTTGATTAAAACCGAACCCAATACCACGGTTTATGCCGATGTGAACATGGTAAAAACCGTCTTCCGGAATTTATTGATGAATGCTATCAAGTTTACCAATGAATTCGGCACCGTTGAAATTTTCTCCCAATATAAAGAAGAATACATTGAATTTGCAATCAAGGACAGCGGAGTTGGTATTTACCCGGAATTACTCAAAAATCTTTTCAATAACCAAATCATCCAAAGTTCTGTAGGAACCCACAACGAAAAAGGCAGTGGCTTGGGGTTGATGCTCTGCAAAGAATTTGTCGAAAAAAATGGCGGTACCATTCATGTCGAAAGTGTCCCAAGCGTGGGCAGTATCTTTTATTTTACCCTTAAAACCATCCCTGATTAAATTTCTATTTCCTATCCTACCAACAAATAGTTTATAAAATTTCCACAAGCAAACAATTTATTTTATTTTTGATACGTTAAATTGTTTTCAACCAAAAAATTCTCCACATTATGAAAAGGATATTCATATTAATCTCTTTTTTGGCCATAAGCTTGTGGCTTTTCAGCCAAGAAAACCCGTTGCACGTTGAAACTTACACGCTAAACAATGGATTAACTGTGTATTTAAATGTCGATCACAGCATGCCGATGATACACGGAATGGTTGCTGTAAAAGGTGGTGCTAAACGCGACCCAAAAGATGCCACAGGTATCGCGCATTACTTTGAACACATCATGTTTAAAGGAACTCCCGAGATTGGCTCCATTGATTACACCCAGGAAAAGGTATATCTGGATAGTATTGCCTTACTTTACGACCAATTACCGACCGCAGCTGATGAAAATGCCCGATTGGAAATCCAAAAACAGATCAACCGCATTTCAATAAAAGCTGCTGAATTTGCCATTCCAAACGAAGTGGATAAAATCCTCAACGGCATGGGAGGTATTGGTATAAATGCCGGCACAAGCTTCGAATCAATTGTTTATTATAACAGCTTTCCGTCGAACCAGGTCGAAAAATGGCTCGAAGTATATAGCCACCGGTTTGAAAACCCCGTGTTCCGTTTGTTCCAATCGGAGCTGGAAACCGTTTATGAAGAAAAAAACATGTACGCCGATAACCCCATGAGCCGCATGTTTGAAGAATTTTCCAAACAGTTTTACCGCCAGACTCCTTACGGCCAACAAACCATAATCGGAACAAAGGACCATTTAAAAAACCCGTCGCTTAGTAAAATGGCGGCCTATTTTAATACCTATTATGTGGCTAAAAACATGGCTTTGGTTTTAGCCGGCGATTTTAATCCCGACCTTATTAAACCCATTATTGAAGAGAAATTTGGCAAATGGCGATCAGGCGAAAAACCATCGGACTTAAACCTGAGCGAAAAACCATTCAATGGCCGGGAACAGTTCTCGGGCAGATACACTCCTGTAAAAGTTGGGTTCCTGGGTTTTCAATCGGTACCCAAAAGCCATCCCGATGAAATGGCTTTAGAACTTTGTTCCAACCTTTTAAGCAACCGCGCCGGAACCGGGTTGCTCGATCAATTGCGCGACGAAAACAAGCTGATGTATGCCGGGGTGATGAACGACTTGCATACCGAACTGGGCGGGACTTATGTGTTTTTTGTACCTAAAGTAATCGGGCAGTCGCTGAACAGTGCCGAAAAAGAGGTTAATGTTCAGTTAGAGGCACTCAAAAAAGGAACCTTTAGCGATGAACTATTCCGAGGGGTAAAAACTGAAATGAAAAAACAATATGAAAAATGGCTCGAAGATATGCGCTGGCGGACTTATGCCATTATGGACGCCTTTTTGTACGGGGTTACCTGGGAAGAATATTTGTCGGCATCTGAAAAAATTGACAAAATTTCAAAAGAACAAGTAATAGCCATTGCCAATAAATATTTTGGCCCCAATTATTTAGCATTCCATTCCCGGATGGGGTTCCCTAAAAAAGACAAAATTGAAAAACCCCCATTTAAACCGGTTCCTGGCATGAATGGTGACAAAAAATCGAAATACGCACAAAAAATTGAACAGATGCCTACCGTCGATATGGCTCCAAAATTTATCGATTTTGAGGAAGATGTTGCAGTAATGAACCTCAACAAGAATGTAAAGGCATTCATCACTCCCAACCCCATCAACCAAATTTTCAGCCTCAAACTCGTTTTTGGCAAAGGAACCTATAACGATCCACTGGCAGAACAAGCCATCAAGGTTTTTGAATATGCGTCGCCCGAAGGAACCACCTTAAAAGATTTCAAAAAACAATTACAGTTATTGGGATGCGACTTCTCAACCTCTGCCGACCAAAGCACCACTACAATAAACATCAGTGGCCTGGAGGAAAACCTGGACATGACTCTGGACTTGTTTCACCATTTTACCAAGAACATAACTGTTGAAGAACCGCATCTGAAAAAGTTGGTTCAGGACCTGAAAATGGAACAGAAATTTGAAGGAAAGGATATAAGTACAACCAGCAGTGCACTAAGCGAATATGCGCTCTATGGAAAAGATTCAAAATACTTAAAGCGTTACAGCTTAAAGGAGGTTGAAAAGCTTACGGTTCAGCAATTGGTTGGCAAAGCCAAGGAAATTACCGGATACGGTTTTGAAGTTCACTATTGTGGAAAATTGGCTGCTACCGATTTTGCATCAACCTTTATAAAGCAATTCCCAATTGATGGCACCTTTACACCCGGAGTTGGAAAAATTGAACCCGATCGTGTCCCGGTTACCGAAAACACCATCCTTTTTGTAAACGATAAAAAAGCCATCCAAAGCCATATTTCCATTTTTGTTCAGGGCGGGTTGAACGATGAGCCTAGCCGGACCCAAATGGCTGGCTTTAACGAATACATGGATGGTTCCATGGCGTCCATCATTTTCCAGGAAATCCGGGAATTCCGCTCCCTGGCTTATGGTTCATCGGGTTCCTACCGTCCTTCGTTTTTATTCAGTAAACCTGGTTACTTCAGCGGATGGCTCTCTACCCAGGCCGACAAAACCACCGAAGCCATTGATGTATATACTTCAATCCTAAAAGAAATGCCCCGTAAGCCGGAAAGAATAGACGAAGTACGAAAAAACCTCACGCTTTCCATTAATGCGCAACAACCCATGTTCCGTTCTAAATCATCGAGTGTTTCAAACTGGATGCAACAAGGTTATACCAAAGATCCACGTGAAATAAGGTATCCGGAGTTATTAAAATTAGAATTCTCAAGCATTGAGGAGTTTTATAAAAATAATGTCCAGGGGAAACCATGGTTAATTGCCATCGTGGGCAACAAAGAACAGATTAACATGCTGGAATTAAGCAAATATGGTAAGGTGGTTGAATTAAAACCTGAGGATATTTTTAAGAAATAGTGATTGTTTTAAGTAGATTCAGATTACGATTCTATTTTATTATTATATTTAACAATATTTACAAACAAAAACACCCATTAAAATTTAAAAATTATGAAAAGGTTAGTATTTAGTATGCTATTTGTTTTGACAATAATGTTAATAATGCCAGCACAAGCCCAAAAGTGTAAATTAGATTTTGATAAGAAAGATCCAATTACCGGAGAACGTGTTAGACGAAGTTATATAAACATTAATATGTGGGCAAAAATGGCATTATATCGAGCAAATGATGATCTGCGTTTTGAATTAAGTTTTGCCAGAGGAGGAGAAGATAATTTTGCCATTCCTGCCGGTTCAAAAGTATTTATTAAATTGGGTGATGAATCAATTTTAGAACTTGTTTCAGCAAATGAAGCACTTCCTGTTTCTTTTGTCAATGGAAATCAAGTGGCGACCTCTTTTGCTATTTCATACTATATAACAAAAGAGCAAATGCAGCAAATTGGTAAATTTGGAATTGTATTTATAAAAGCTGCAGTAATAAATGATATAACAGCTAATTACGAAGTTAAAAAGAAAAAAAATAAAAAGATTACACAATCCGCATTGTGTATAAGTCAGGATTGATTTGTCTTCTAAAAAAGATTTCAGTATGAAATGTTAGGTAATTTTAAAAAATAAAAACGCTGATGAAACTGAATTTGTTTCACCAGCGTTTTTTTTAGCTAAAATATAATCTATCCAGCCTGGATTATTAAGTATAAGCCAACCGGACTTTTATTTCGTAAACAACACCTTTGGGGCAATTGATGTTTAACGAAGGCAATTGCATCAGTTCGTTTTTAACAAATTCACCCAAACCCGTATTGCTGGAACTCAATCCAACTACCTGAATCTGGCAATCTTCATCAACAAAAAACTCGATGTACACATTACCTACCAGAACATTCCCGGTTTTTTGCTCAGGGTTCCGAAGCTCTTGTTCAATAAAGTTTTTTAAGCCAATAGGCAAATGCGAATAAGTTTTTGACCCGGCAACTGCTTGCACTGAAAAAAGAATGGAAATCAATGCTACTACTAAAAATGGTTTTAAGGTTTTCATAATTGTAAGGTTTTAAGGATTAATAACATTTATTAAGGGTTACCTAAATTCCGTAGTCACGGCGTGACTTGTTAATTAAATGCTTCTTATTTATAAAAAACAGGTGCTTTTTAATAATAAGTCACACCGTGACTATTAGAAAGTTTTTTTCTGCGGATTTAAGGGTTGTAAAAATTAGAATTAAATATTTTCAGTTTCTACAGGAGTATATTCGCCCCGTTCCTGAATAATTGCCTGATATAAAGATGCAAATGCACCGTTTATCCACATTAAGGCTACAAAAAATCCGAATACCAATACAATAAGGCCGGCAACCATCAAGGCAAAGGAAACAATGTATAACCACAAAATCTCCCATCCCTTCCCCTTGGTTAAACGCCAGCTTTCTTCAACAGCTTTTACCGGATCGAGCCTTTTATCCATAACCAGATAAGGAACCAAAGCCAACCGACAGGCAAAGATAACGCCGGGGATGATGAGGAAGGCAAAACCAATTCCAATGATGGCCACCCGGAGCAAGCTTGCCAAAACCACATTCAAATAATTGTTGAATACATCGAACAATTCTTTTACTTCAAAATTCTGAACCCTGATGGCTTTTAAATACAGATAATCGGCACTGTATAACAAAGGAGACAACAGAAAAATAAAATAGAGGAACGAAAAAGTCCCCAATACCGAGGCCAAAAAACTATTGTGGTCGGTTCCATCCATGGCCGACATAGGAATATAGGCAACTCCTATAACCAAACCTATTAAAAATAGGGTGATAAAGCGGTCCCAAAGAACATTCCAACTGTGGGTCAATACGGAACCCGTTTTTGTTTTTAGATTTGCTACTTGCGTTTTCATTTTTGTTTGCTTTTAATTAATACTGTTTTAAAGGTTTTTAACATGCGGTTTTAAATCCGAAACAAAGATATATCGGCAAACAAGCCCCGTCAATCCAACCAAGGTAGGATATTGAAGTTTTCCTACTTCGGTAGGGATGCCCGGGCGCAAGGATTTCTTCTCCAACTAAAGTTTGGTTTCAGATTTTTATGTAAATTTCCGGTATGATTCAAGTAGCTATCATAATTACCATTTCGCTCAGTCTGGTACTGGGTTTTTACACCATTATACTCCTGCATAATTCGCGGAACAAATACACGCTGGGGTATTTAAACAGCTTCTTTTACTATCAGGTTTTATTATTTCTTTTTGGTTTCTATGGAATCCTCGGAAGTCTCTTGATCCGACAAATCCTACCAAAGTTTGATATAAGTTTCACGGGAATTGAAACCATTTCGCAGCTTTTGCCATTTATTGGGCTTCCATTTTTGATTGCGGCCTGGTACATGCAACTGAAAATGGCCGGCGAATTATGTAAAAAGAAGACCCACAGGCTGGTACCCATTGTTTACTTTCTTTTAGCCACCCTGGCTTTTTTGGCGTATGGTCTGGTTATTAAAAAAATACCTGAATTTACAATTGCCGATCAAGAGAGCCTGCGTAGGTATATTTTATTAGGATTTGTAGTTTTAGAACTGTTGGTACAAGGGTATATTTCTTTTGAACTCTTTTTTAACTCGTTCAAGCAAAAAGATCATCTCCAAAAACGTTTTTTTACCCAAGCGGCACTCATCGTTGCTGTAATAGCTCTTCTTAAAACGGCTTCATTATATTTTTCGCCCATCCATTGGGTGGTGGGTATCTATTTTATCCTCATCTTTTTTGCAGGAAACCTTCCTTTGTATTTTTACCTGTTGAGTCAAATTCAAAAATTGCCACAACCCGAACAACAATCTCCTGTTGAAATCAACGAAACACTTTTTGCTAAATACAAAATTACCCAGCGCGAACAGGAAATTATTATCGAAATCTGTAAAGGGAAAACCAATCAGGAGATTGCCGACAAGCTTTTTATCTCGTTACAAACGGTTAAAGACCACACCCACAATATTTTTCAAAAGGCCGGGATAAAAAACAGGGTACAGCTCTCACAGCTTTTTGGCAAAAATTCCCGGTTATAGTAACTGGTCCGATGGCAATTTAAAGAAGAACCGCCCATGAATATTTTAACTGAAGATGATTTAGATAAAATAACCTTTGGAGGTTTATTAAAAATAAAAAATTGCCGGAGAGTAGGCTTTCAATGGTTATAGCCCGCTACAACTTTACCTGTGCCCGGTTCGGAATTGCCTCATAATCCCACGCTGAGCATAACCATAGCCATTTACTCCATCATCCCGGTATTTTTTCGTACAAAGCTTGCTCCCGTTTGAGCAATGAAAGGAATTTGGCTGGAGTACCGGTTTCAAAATGCATCGGATTTCCAACGATAGGGTGGATAAAATCCAGTTTTACAGCACTCAAAAAGAGTCCTTTGCCTTTAAAAAACAGATGAGAACCGGCATACAATTTATCTCCCAGAATTGGATGTTCCAAACCTGACAGGTGGATACGCAACTGGTGGGTACGCCCTGTGAGAGGTTTCAGTTCCACTAACGAAAGATGCTTGTACCTGTTGGAATTTGCAACCTGTATTTTCTTAAATTCAGTTACAGCTTCTTTACCGTCAATGGGGGCTTCAATAATTCCTGCAGCAGGCAAATTACCGATGACTATGGCTTGATATACTTTGGATACCTGCTTCTGCTCAAATTGATTCCCCAGTTCAATCCGGGATTTTTGGGTTTTGGCAACAATTAAAAGTCCGCTGGTTTGATTATCGAGTCGGTGTGCTGCTCTTGGACGTTCCAATTTATCGGATAACGGACTTGGCTTCAGATTAAACGGAAGCGCGTTTTCAATGGTCCTAAAATAATTTCCGCTCACACCAAATCCCGCAGGTTTATAAATGACAGCCAAATAATCGTCTTCGAATAAAATGTTTAAGGGTAGGTTAAAAACCTTTTTAAGGGGTCGGTCATCATTCCCGTAAATTGAAATTATCTGCCCGGGATTCACATACCAGCCCGTTTCAGGCTTTAACCCATCTAATAAAAGAAGCCCTTCTTTTATTGATTTTTTGGCACTGTTCCGGCTCAATACGGTGGATATTGATTTAAGAACATATTCCAAAAGCCTTATCCGTTCTACATCGTCAGGAATGATATGTTGTTCAAGCAGTTTCAAAACAAATCCATTTTTATTTATTAAAATCGAAAAGCAGTAATAGTTGCAAAATTAACTTTCCAGAATAAATGATCACCATACCCGCCAAAAAGATAAAATTTTATACATATATCTAATTATTTATATATTTGCATTCGTAAAATTTTACGACATGCTTAAATCTATCATCAACAGAAGAAGAATCATCCAGGCCCTGATTGGCGCGGCAGTTTATATTGTAGTTTCGTACTATCAAATCAGTTTGTGGTACGTGTTGCTGGCAGGAACCATCACCGGTATTGTTTTTGGAAAGATATTTTGCCGTTGGATGTGCCCGCTTGGTTTTTTTATGGAAATTATCATGGGGATGAGTCCGGAAGGGAATTTCAGACAGATGTACCAATACCATAAAATAGGATGCCCCATTGCCTGGGTATCGGGTTGGCTGAACAAATACAGCTTTTTTAAAATAAAAACCAACAAAACAACCTGTTTATCGTGCGGAAAATGCGATAAACAATGCTACATCTCGACCTTGAATCCTGAATACAGTTTATACAAAACCGGGAAAAGGCATCCGTCGAAACAGTTTAGCTGTAGTAAATGTCTGAAATGTGTATCAGTATGCCCCAATGGAAGCATTACTTATAAAATAGCTCCACTAGGGGAAATGGCAAGTTAACGGCTTTCGTTCCCGTTAGTCACCCCAACTTTCAATTTTTAATTTCACCACATTTTCATTACCAGTGTAGGTGCGGTTTTCAACAAAACCTCCAAAAAAATTGCCCTCAACGGTATTCCAATCGCCCCGGGTAAATTTAAAACCCGATCGTAAATAACGCAAAGGAATCTGGATGGAACACGCTCCTTTGCCGTCGCGTTTAAGTATATAATTAGCATCACCCGGATCCCACCCATTGAATTTCCCGGTTATGTAAATATTATCTTTTTCAGGAGTGCGTTTGGGCAACTGCTCTAACAGCACGGTCACAATTTTTTCATCCGGTTCAAAAAGGTCATTCCATTTGGCTACGTTCAAAAAAACTGTATCGCTGCATTCCTGTACAAAATGTCGCGGAAATATATATCGTCCACCTTCATCAACCTCTTGGGAACGATGGGTCCCCCGGCAAACAACGTAAAACCCGTCCAATGTTTTACGCCTCATTGTCAGTGTATGCAAACCATTTTCCTGCTGGGTAAAAGCATATTTCTCGGGTTTGTTTCCAAAAGGAAATTCGTGACCAATCAAATAAAGAACATCGGTACCGGGCGTATTTTTAGGCAATTGGTTGATAACCAATGTTAAGTCTTGGCTGTAATGCTTTGGCAAGTCTAACCAATTTTCAATTTTTAGGTAAAGAGTATCAATCTCGTCATAATTATATTCCTGGTTATTCATTTTATGACCGCACTTATCGGTAAATTCTGTCCACCAACTGCCACGGGTAATTTTAAATGAAAGCCCATATTTTTTTCTTGGCAAAGAAATCATGTATTTGCCTTTGGCATCTCTTCTGAATATGAATCCGTCGTCTCCCGGATTCCAGTCGTTAAAATTTCCTGCCAAATAAATTTTATCTCCTTTGGGGGTATTTTCCGGGATAGCGGTTAAAACTATAGTTACATAATTCAGTTCCGGTTTTGCCATGTCGCTCCAGTTGTCGATTTGTACAACAACGGTATCGCCTCTCTCAAACTCAAGCACCCTCGGTTCTTTTTCGCGGCCAAAACGGTCAGCCTCTGAAATAGTAATATCTTTTCTGATAAATTTATAGGTGAAAAAGTTCGACGATTTGTTGTTCCACGAAATGCGGGGAACGGTGACAAAATAATTGGACCCATCCGGGTTTTTCCGCAATAGAAATTCGGGTTTGGTTCCAGGGTTCCAGGCATTGAAACTTCCGGCAATTTTAATGGAATCCTGAACAGGAGTATTCAACGGAATGCTCTCGACAATAATGGTGATAGAATCGCAATTCAATGGCTCAAGATCCCGCCAGCATTCAATCCGATGACTTATGGTATCCCATCTTGAATATTCCAATTGGTGGTCTTCAATATCGTTACCACATCGGTTTGCCTCCACGGTGGACCAATTTCCCCGGGTAAATTTATAGGCCAATGTACCAAAGCTTCTGGGTAATTCTACCATATAAGTGCTATCGGGCTTCATATGAAGCTGAAACCGGGAATCGCCCGGATCCCAATGATTAAAATTCCCTGTAACGTAGATAGGAGCCCCTTGAGGGGTATTCCCGGGAATACTTTCCACTTTTAGCACCGCTTTTTTGCAAGAGTAGGCAAGTATCAAAAAAAATAAAATATATAAAATCCTTTTCATCGTTGTCATCTTTAAAGTTCCATCCATTCCAGAAAATCAGAAACTTTTACCCGGCTAATCAGCACATCTTCGGTTGTTTGAGGCACCAATTCAATTTTCAACCGGCTGTTAAAGTGTTTGTGTATCTTGACTATAGAGTCTTTATTGGCCAAGTAGCCACGGTTTAACCGAAAGAACAGTTTTGGATTTACCATACCGGCCACCTGGTCAATTGAAAAATCAACCACGTACCGCTTTTTATCCAATGTCATCAAGAGCACTTCATTATCTTCGGAATAAAAATAAGCCACCTCGTTGAGCGATATAAACTTTAACTGGTCGCCGGATTTTACCAGTATTTTCGACTTATATTCTTTGGGAACCTGAACCATATTCAATAGGTTATCAAGCTGTTCCAACGTCAATGAGGCTTTTTGGGGCACCCGGTGTGTTTTTAACGACTCATATTTTTGCAACGCATTGTTCAGAGCCTGCTGATCAATCGGTTTTAAAAGGTAATCGATGCTATTTACCTTAAATGCCTGAATGGCATAGGCATCGTAAGCTGTGGTAAAAATAACCGGAACGTTGACCGTTGTTTGGGTAAAAATTTCAAAGCTCAGTCCATCAGCCAATTGAATATCCATAAAAACCAGTTCGGGGGCATCATGAGCCGAGAACCATTCTACGGCATCTTCCACCGATTCGATACAAGCAAGTACCTGATGTGTAAAGCCGGTGTTCTGCAATAAGCGTTTCAACTCGTTTTGCGCAAATGGCTCATCCTCGATAATCAACACATTAAGCATCTGTTATTTTTTATACGTTGATTCAATTAATGGAATCTGCACCACAAACTGAGATTCCGAATTCTCAATTACCACCGGATTGGGCGATAAAAACTGATACCTGCTTTGGATATTTTTCAGACCCTGCCCCGATGAATATCCCTCAGCAGTTTTAATTTGAACATTGTTCCGGATTTCAACATACCCATTTTGTGCAACAATTTCAATGGTTAAAGGCTTTTTAGCACTAATAACATTATGCTTGACAGCGTTCTCAATCAACAATTGCAAAGTCATTGGAGCAATCATGGAGTCAAGCAAACGGTTGTCGATGTTCCGTTTAAAAAGCAAACGGTCCGAAAACCGCAAACCCAATAAATATTCGTAAGCATCAATAAAAGTGAGTTCTTGCTTCAGAGGGACCAAATCGGTTTGGCTATTTTCGAGAACGTACCTGTAAACTGAAGACAACTGGCGGATGTAGCTGGCAGCAGTATCCACATTTTCATACATTAACGATGAAAGTGTATTCAAACTGTTAAATAAAAAGTGCGGGTTTATTTGGTTTTGAAGGGCTTCAAACTTCGATTCGGCACTCTCTTTTTTAAACCGTTCCATCTCGGCCAACGAATGGCGCCATTGAAAAAGCAGGAATATCCACAAATTCAATAGATTGTACAAAAAAGCTACCAATATGACGGTAAAAATAAGGATTAACTCATCGGTAATAACAACCAGTACATTTTGGTAAAACAGCCATAGAATCAGCCACCTAAAAACCACAAAAAGTGAAAAGATAATCAAAATCTCCAAGGCTAACTGAACCAGAAACCTTTTTATCAAGGATTGGTTCCAGGGCAGGGCGTTATTTAACCTTTTCTCAAGCAAATAATAAATATAAATAACCAGAAAAGCCAACCCAACAGATTGGAAATAACCAAAAAAAGGTTGAAAGATGCTGTAATTTTTGTATAACAACCCAAATATCACATCGCTGATAAACTTAAAAAAGATACCGGCAACCAGAGCTGCCGATACCCTTATTTTTATGTTCTGTAAAAACGACTGATACTGCATTGGAATACGTTGTTTTGATTTGCTAATGTAACTAAAAATCTCATTTTTACCTGTTAAACCCTATTGATTGTTACCAACCAATAAGGTTTTGGCACCATGTGCCATTTCATTATCGATATTAATTGGTGTTGGGATTTGCACAATACCTTGTTCGTTAATGGTAACTAATTCGCTACAAGCTACCTGACCTTTGCACATTACCTTGAAAAGCAATTTTGATTGTTTATAATCTGCTACATCGTAGGTAATTTTCATCATACCATCGGTTTTAAAAGCACGGCCATCAATTTTTTCACCTTTTTCGTTGTAAACCAATACTTTGATTTTGTTTTGATTTACATCAAGATACCTAACCACAATTTGATTGTCGGCTGAAAGTTGCACATCGGCTTTGCATGGTTTCACAACTGAATTGTTTTGAGCATTTGCTGCTAAGACTGAGAAAACCATCAATGAAACTAAAAGAAAGAATCGTGTTTTCATAGTAATAAAGTTTTAAGAATTAATAATTTAAATTTCACGATTCAAAAATACTATGCGGGGCTGACTAGGACAATTGAATAGCGTTGGACTTCATTTTTTGGTTGTTGAAGTTTAGATTTTAGACATTGAAATACCACTCTAAAAATTTCATATTTAACACGAATCCATCATACAGGCAAAAATATTTTAGCAGAATAGTTACCAAACTATAACCAATCAAAGGTTTTTTACTATTTTTAAATCGGTCATTCCCATTTCGGAATGTCGTCCAATGTAAACGGCTCATTGAAAACAGGTTCAAACAATTCACAAATTCATTCACATGAAGATAGTTCATATTAGCGCTGAATGCTATCCTGCCGCTAAAGCCGGCGGTTTAGCCGATGTGGTCGGTTCCTTACCAAAGTACCAGAATATTGCCGGCCATGAATCGTCGGTGATAATGCCGCATTATTACACCAGGTTCCGCAACGACAATCTGTTTGAACAGCTTTTTCAGGGATCGGCTAAGATTGGCCGGCACGATTACCCTTTCAAGGTTTTTAAATTATTGCAAAACCCCATCGGGTTCGAATTATTTTCCATCGAAATCCCAGGATTGTTTGATAGGGAACGGATTTATTCGTATCACGACGACACAGAGCGATTCATCACCTTTCAGGTAGCTGCCCTGAATTGGATGAAAGAATGGGAAATCCTGCCCGAAATAGTTCATTGCCACGACCAGCACACCGGGTTTGTTCCATTTATGATAGCAAACATTTACGAATATGGCCGTTTGAAAGAAATCCCCACGGTTTTTACCATCCACAACGGACAATATCAGGGCCAATTCGGTTTCGACCGGATGCACTATTTACCGCCTTTCCATTCCTTTTTTACCGGCTTAATTGAATGGGACAAAGCCATCAATCCCTTAGCCTCTGCCATTAAATGTGCCTGGGAGGTTACAACTGTTTCACCCTCGTATATGGATGAAATCGGGGAATCGATGAACGGTTTGGAACCCTTATTGCGTGCGGAACGTGGAAAATCTAAAGGCATTCTGAATGGCATTGATGTCGAGGTTTGGAATCCTGCCACCGATGCCATGCTTGAAAAAAACTACACACTAAAAACCGTGGAATCGGGAAAAAAAGCCAATAAAAAATGGTTATGCGACCAATTTAATCTGGATACTAAGAAACCCCTGTTCACCTTTATTGGCAGGCTTGTTGGCGAAAAAGGAGCGGATCTGCTTCCTGAGGTTATCTATCAAACACTGTCGCAACACCACGATAAACTGAATGTGTTGATTTTAGGTTCGGGCGAACGACACATTGAACAGGCCTTGTGGGACTTAGAACCACAGTTCAAAGGTAACTATTGTTCGTATATCGGGTACAATGAAAAACTTTCGCATGTTATTTATGCCGGAGCCGATTTCTTGTTAATGCCCTCAAGAGTAGAACCTTGTGGATTAAATCAATTATATGCTTTACGTTATGGCACTGTTCCTGTTGTACGCCGGACGGGTGGCCTCAGGGATACGGTAACCGATATTGGCGACCAGGGTTTTGGGATATGCCACGACCAGTGTGTCACCTGGGATATCAAGCAAGCTATTGAACGGGCCATGAATTTATATGATGCGGCGGACGAATTTAAAAATATCCGCAAACAAATTATGCAGATAGACCATTCATGGAACCGTGCAGCTTTAGAATATATTGAACTTTACCAAACTATAAAAAAGTAGTCATATGAAAAAGAATGTGCTAGCAATCATTTTAGGGGGTGGACAGGGGAGCCGGCTCGCCCCGTTGACAGAAAACCGGTCGAAACCTGCAGTCCCTGTGGCTGGGAAATACCGGTTGGTGGACATACCTATTTCGAACTGTTTGAATTCTGACATTGACAGGATTTTTGTGCTTACCCAATTTAATTCGGCCTCCTTAAACAAACACATCAAAAACACATACAATTTTGGCTTCTTCAGCGAATCGTTTGTCGATATTTTAGCAGCTGAACTTACTCCGCGCAGTGGAACCTGGTTTCAGGGAACGGCTGATGCTGTGCGTAAATGTATGCACCATTTTCTCAATTATCCTTTTGATTATGCTTTGATTCTATCGGGCGACCAATTATATCAAATGGATTTTAATTTAATGTTGGATGCCCACATCAAAAAAGGAGCCGACATTACCATTGCCACCCTTCCGGTTATTGCAAAAGAGGCGCCTGAATTTGGCATCCTGAAAACCGATACAAAAAGTATTATCAAGGAATTTATCGAAAAACCCTCACCCGATGTGTTGCCCCAATGGACCTCAGAAGTAAGCGATGAGATGCGCCACGCAGGCAAAAATTATCTGGCATCGATGGGGATTTATATTTTCAACCGGGAATTATTAATCAAACTCATGGCCAATGAGGAAACCAAGGATTTTGGCCGCGAAATAATTCCACAGGCCATTAAAGATAAAAAGGTTCTGAGCTTTCAGTACGAAGGTTACTGGACCGATATTGGTACCATTGATTCCTTTTTTGAAGCGAACCTGAGCCTTACCGACGACATTCCAAAATTCAACCTATTCGATAACTCCAATGTTATTTATACCCGTGCCCGGATGTTGCCACCCTCAAAAATATCAGGCACTACCTTAGAACGCACCTTAATTTCCGATGGATGCATTATACTTGCCAGCCGTATTGAACGCTCCATCATTGGCATCCGGTCAAGGGTTGGCAAAGGGACCACCGTGGTAAACTCCATACTAATGGGTTGTGATTATTACCAAAACCTGGAAGAGATTAACAAAGAAATAGGTGGAACCAAAAGAATATTAGGTGTGGGGGAACGCTGCTATATCAACAATGCCATTGTAGATAAAAACTGCGCTATTGGGAACGATGTCCGCATCAATGGCGGCAAGCACCTTCAAGATACCGACAATGAATTATTTGCCGTAAAAGAAGGTATCGTGATTATTAAAAAAGGGACTGTCATTCCCGATGGTTTTGTGATTTAATACTGCTAAAAACAACCAACAAATTACAAAGAGGCTGTCTAAAAAGTCATCGGATGAATATCTTTACTTATTGTGGTGATTTTTAATATGTATTAAATCAATTAAAAATTCATCCGATGACTTGGATTCCAAGAATCCTACTTTTTGGACAGCCTCTTTTGTCTTTTCCAGAGAGAAATTACAGGTTGTTTAGGGTCAGGTTTACCTCGTACCCATTGATTTGAATCAGTTTTGTAGGGTTATCAATTTTACCGTAGAGGTAATCGTATTTAAGGAAGTCAGAATCTTTGTCGTGATAAATGATTTTATATTCTTCGCGTAAGAACCTGAACTCAGGATAATTGACGACTCCTTTAAACCGATAGGCTGCATTTTTACTGATAGTCAGGTTCAACTCAAGGTACTTGCCATCGAAAAGCAATGACGTAAAGGCCTCATTTACCGAACTGATTTTAACCTCCTCCTCATAGCCATCCATTTTTACATAGCTGCTCAAGTTTTGGATTTCCACATTGTTGTATTTGCCATTTATTGAAATGAGTGAATCCACCGATTCAATCAAAATTTTATTTTCATACCCCTCCATCATTTTCAAAGACTTCAAATTTATGGCGTCAACCTCAAGGTATTTGGCGTTCAAATCCAAGGTATTGGTCTTCTTTAGGTTCAAGCTACCTTCGTACATGTTTGCTTTAATGTTGGGCACATCGCCCAAACGGATGTTGCAATATTTTGCCTCCATCTTTGCTGCCGGAAGCTTGGTGATAGCCATTTTATCTTCATATCCTAGGTAATTGAGCCCGCCACAGGTGGTTGTTTCTATTTGTGAATATTTCGAGTCAATGTCGGCATTGCCCATTTCGGTGGCCCCGAAACGTGTCTCATACAGTACCAACCTGGCTTCCCCTACTTTATCAAACCTTATTTTTGAATATTTGGCATCCACCTTGAGCTTTCCGGCGATACTTTTGCCCACAAAATCAAGATCGTAAGCTTCAAAATTCAAATCCCCATGCACCGAGAACAGAACGTCTATTTTTCCATATTTACCATCTATATTCAGTTCCATCTCCGATGGCAGGTAAATCCGAAGCTTTTTAATCTCGAAGGTAAAATCATCGAATTTAAGTTTATTCCCATCTTTTAAAACCACATAATTTTGTTCACCAAACCCAAAAAGCGACCAACTTTTGAGGTTTGAGTAAAAATTAGTATTTATGGTAATTGAATTCCCATCCTGCTTCAAGAGTTCGGTTTTCATTGCTTGTTCAAGTTTAGCAAGGGCATCGGAGTTATCGCCCTCAGCCACATACTCAATTTGCACTACAATTTTATCTTCCTTTACGGGAAGTATCTCCGCGTGGGTATCGTACAAATGAATGGTTACCTGGGGATTGCTTTTATATGATGCCGTTGCTTCCCAGGTTTTGGTTTCCTGACCCAATACCCCCAACGATACAATAAAACTGAGTATTCCGGTTACCAGCCAGGGCAACTGCTTATATGTCAATTTTTTTAGTTTTGCTTTCATAGTTCACTTGTTTTTGTTTTTCGTAAATCAGTTGTTCAATAATGCGCAAGCGCTTTTCATAGGTATCGAGCAGTATCACAACAGCCCGTTCGTTAAAACCGGCTTCTTTTAAATCGCCGAGTCCTTTTTGGTACAATGTATCCAGACGTTTCAGTTCATCAATCAACAGAGCTTCCATGGGCGATGTCGGACTTTGGATTAGCGTGTATTGTTCCCACTTTTGGCTTACCTGCTTTTGATATTGAAGTTCCCTCCGGGCCAGTTCTTTATTTATTTGGCTAAGGCTGGTCAATTGCTGTTGCATCACCCACTCGTGCCGGACCAACATCCCAATAGCAAAAAAAAGAATGACCGATGCAGCAGCCCATTGTATATACAACCTCCTCCGTTTAGCAGCACGTTGTTTCTTTTGAAGTATTTGATTCCAAACCGATCCGTAATCGCCTTGTTGGGTGTCCAAATAGGCTTTATTCCTTTTCAAATAGTCTTCCATTTCCATATCCAGAATCTTTAACCGCCATCTAATTTTCGGCCACCAGAACCTTTAATTTTTCATTCAAAAGCTTTTTCGAACGGTGGTACTGCACTTTACAATTGGTTTCAGAAAGCCCGAGCATTTCTGAAATCTCGCTAAACTTATATTCCTCAATGGCTTTGAGTGTAAACACTGTCCGGGCGCCATCGGGCAGCGACTCAATGGCCTGAATCACCTTTTCCATCGGAAAATCCTCATCAATCCATGTATCAGCCTCTTCCTTTGTATTCGATTCAATGGCTGGGGTCAGTGGGCTTAAAAATCCTTTACGGCTTCGCATGGCCGTAATGCTTTGGTTTACCACAATCCGCTTGAGCCAACTGCCAAAAGAGGCCTCGCCTTTAAAAGAACTCAATTTCGTAAAAGCTTTCAGGAACGATTCCTGCAACACATCTTCGGCATCGTAACGATTACCGCAAATGCGATAGGCCACATTATACATGGCATGGACATATTGCTTGTACAATTCATGCTGTGCCTGCGTGTCGCCCCGTTTGCATTTTTCAATTAATAGTTGTTGCAATGTAATTTGATGCTCCAAAGTTTTTGCTTTTACTGAATGAATGACGCCAGGATAGTTAAAAGGTTAAAAACAAATCACCATTTTTTCTGATTCGGTGCAAAATAAAAAACATACCTTTTAACCCCACGAGGTTTTGGAACCTGCTCCTGATAGGTTTGGAATTTTACTCTAAAGCTTTTCAACAAGTGACAAAGTCCTACTAAAGCCTGTAACCCTACGAGGGTTTGAAACCCTCGTAGGGTAGCTAACAGCCTAAAATTCTGTTGAGCTATTATCCAACTGCAACACTGATTTAATACTTTTCAGGCACAAAATTTTGATCGGTAATGGGTGGACGCATGTAATTGTCATGTTCCTTCCTTGGAGGCAATTCAAAAGGTTTCGGAGTCAAATCCTCATAAGGGATGATACTCAACAAATGGCTGATGCAGTTCAGGCGGGCCAGTTTTTTATCATCGGCACGTACCACATACCAGGGAGCCTGTTTAATATCGGTGTATTTGAACATCTCGTCTTTCGCTTTTGAATATTCTACCCAGCGTTCGCGCGACTCCAAATCCATGGGGCTGAGTTTCCAACGTTTGGTAGGGTCGTTGATACGTTCCTGGAAACGGTGTTCCTGCTCCTCATCAGAAACCGAGAACCAATATTTTATCAGTACAATATCGGAACGGACCAGCATCCGCTCAAACTCCGGACAGGAACGCAAGAATTCTTCATACTGTTCCTTGGTACAAAATCCCATCACATGTTCCACCCCGGCACGGTTGTACCAACTGCGGTCGAAAAGAACCATCTCGCCGCCGGCAGGCAGGTGAGCAACATACCGTTGAAAATACCACTGTGTTTTTTCCTTTTCGGTGGGAGTCCCCAAAGCCACAACGCGGCAGATTCTTGGATTCAGAGGTTCGGTAATCCGCTTGATGGTCCCCCCTTTTCCTGCTGCGTCACGACCTTCAAAAAGGACCACAACCTTTAGTTGTTTAAGTTTAATCCACTCCTGAAGCTTTACCAACTCGATTTGAAGTTTGGCTAACTCTTTTTCATATTTCTCATTACTTATCGAGCGGTCGTCCCGGGTTTTGGGCTCCACGTGCTCGTGCTTTTTTTTCTTTCCCATGATACGCTGAATTGATTGAACAATGACATAATCCAACTAATTTACTTATAAATGATTAGAAATGAAATAATCCTGAAATAATTTACACGAATGCAAATCTTTCCTGATAAAATTATCTTAAAAAGGAATCTGCCCTTTTTCTCATCAATGCAAAAGCAAGAACCGTTTTCAAAAATTAAAAAAATTTCAATCACCACATCAATGGATTCAACAGTTTCAGAATTTGATAATACAACTCGTGTAAAAACAAAACAAAAACCGATTTAACCTGTTATCTTATAAGCTTCTACATTCTATTAACTCAATAGTATCTTTAAAAATATTTTGATTATGCAGTTAAAACCGGATCACCCAGAAAAAACATTTATTGCACAAGCCCAGAAGGTATTGATACAAGCCAAAAACCAGTCGGAGATTGCCTTACGGTTGGCCGAATTTGGATATACCGAGGAAAAAATTAACGAAGGTCTTCAGATTTATCAAAATGCCAGTACCTTAATTGATGTTGCATTGAACAATGATTTGAAAAAAAACACTCAATTCCGGGAATACCAGTTGGTGAAACACCAATTAGAAAAACTTTACCAACAACACCGCCAAAAAGCAAAAATCATTTTCCGCAAAAGCCCAGACGTACTTACCATGCTCAATTTAACCGGCAGCATCCCATTCTCCTATACCGAATGGAAGAACACCCTCATCAGCTTTTATTCCGGGATATTGGCCAACCCTGTACTGCAACAGCGTTTGATACGGTTCAAAATCCCGATGTCGGAAATTAAACAGGGCCAGCAACTGCTCCGGTCGTTAGAAATTTACCGCAACAGATACATTAACGAAAATGGACTCCCGAATGAAGCGGTTATTGAGGAAAGTGAAATTATGGTTACCCTCGACCATTGGTTGGATGATTTTTTAATTGCGGCCGAATTTGCCCTCGAAGACAAACCCCAGCTGCTCAAAAAACTGAGATTTAAAAAAATATCGCACCGTTAGCAATTATCTTGAAGCAAAAACAACTACCCATTATGCAACCTTTTCAGAACCATGTTGCCATTTTTAACCACCCCTTTTTAAACATTCACTCCTGTTTTTGTTATTTTTGGATATGGCTTTAAAACAAAAAACACCCAAAACTGACGCTGTGTCCCTCCTCAGGTTTGAAACACCGATAGGGACTGTGGTTTCGGTGGCTTCTGCCCATGGAATAGAATCGGTAAGTTTTACCGATGAAGATTCCGGACCGAAACCGGAACGACCCATTACTGATGATTTTGAAAAATTCCTACACCCTTTAAAATCGCAACTGGAAGAATATTTTGAGGGGAAACGGAAAACTTTTGAATTGGCCTTGGCACCATCTGGAACACCTTTCCAGCAAAAGGCCTGGGACGTACTGCAAAGAATCCCTTATGGAGAGACCCGGACGTACCAACAACAGACCGGTTATATTGGTGACCCAAAAGCAATACGGGCGGTAGCCTCGGCCAACGGGAAAAACCCGGTTGCCATTGTTATCCCCTGCCACCGGGTTATTGGAACCGATGGAAGCCTAACCGGGTATGCCGGCGGGTTGTGGCGGAAAAAATGGCTGCTGGAGCACGAACACCGGTTTACGGAACAAAAAGGGCAGCTACGCCTGGAATTTGGAACCTGATTAGTTTCTGTTGAAAATATGTACTTATTTACCTACCTCTATTCATTTTTAATACACCTAGAAAGCTATTTTTAAGAAGCCTTGTTGAATGCAGAATTTTCCTGTTATTTTTGAGTTTTATTTGCAAACTATAATAAGTGAAAGACTTTTTATGAATTCCCAATTTAAAAGAGATTTGTTGTTTTTTGTAGCCATTTTTGGTCTGTTAAGTGTTCCTTTTTGGTTTACCGATTTAGATATCTGGCTTCAGAAACCTTATTACAATTCCACCGGCGGATGGTTTATGCTCCATGTCCCCTTTTGGGATTTTATCTACAAATACGGGATTTTTCTGGGCTATTTTGTGGCTTTGGCTGCCCTTGTTGCGGTGAGCATTTCGTATTGGAACCGGGCCATAGTGGTCTGGCGCAAAGCTGCATGGTTCCTGCTGTTTGTAATGGTGGTGGGGCCTGGTATTTTGGTTAACGGAACATTCAAAGATCATTGGGGAAGGCCGCGTCCCCGCGAAATTACCCAGTTCGATGGTTCCGATAGTTATGTAAAGGTCTGGGTTAAGGGACAAACCCAGGGAAAATCGTTTCCCTGCGGACATGCCTCCATGGGGTTTTACCTTTCAGTGGCTTTTCTTTTCTTACGAAATCGGAATAAAAGTTGGGCTTGGTTTTTCATGCTGTTTGGTACTTTTTATGGTTTGTTAATCGGTTATGCCCGCATGATTGCCGGTGGCCATTTTGCCAGCGATGTTCTTTGGGCTGCCGGAATAGTCTGGTTTACGGCTATCGTAGCCTTTCATCTTTTTAAAATAGATAAACCCGTGGATTTAGATCAATGGGATGCCGGCCGCCAGAAGAAAAAGGGGCGAAAAGTAGCTTTGTTGGCAGGGATTCTCATTCCGGTACTTACCATTGGTATTTTGTTGGCAACACCATACATTTCCAAAAAAGAATTTATCAGGCGGAAACAGGAGTTGGAGGTGCTGGCTCCAAAGGTTATTCAATCTTCATTTTCCGAGGGCAACATCCATGTAACCTTCGATACCCTTTTTCAGGTAAAATATGCCGTAAATGGGTTTGGGTTCCCTAACAGCAAAATACGGTGGCGTTTTACCGAAAGCGATACCTGCCAATATTTTCTGGAACGGATGGGTTGGTTTACCGAGGTCCGCAACGAAATTCAGATGAAAATCCCCATCGGTGTTCCCTGGGAAAACCACATCGGGTTAAAAGAGGGAAAACTCTTTTTAACCTTGCCTGGAGATAGTTGCCAATGTAATCTTACCATTGAGGTGTTGAAAGGGGAGGTTTATTTAAATGAATTTAATACTCATACTGAAATTTATATTGATGCCCCTGCTATTGATGATAAACGCACAACTAAAAATAACTATCAAAAAAACCTATCGCCTGAAATTTCAATTAAATTATATAGTGGAAAGGTAGTTTTAAGTGATTGATGAACTTGTGATTGGTCTTAATTTCTTCATCAAATTATGATTAATAAACTTTTTAATAAGTAATTATAAATCTATTGATTATAAAATAGCTTACTTTTTTGGCACTAAAATTGATTAAGTTATTCTGTACGTACGTTTCACTAAAATTTATTAATTAAACTTTTTAAAAGATGAAAAAAATTGTTGTTGTTTTCATAGCTATTGCTATGTCTTTTTCAGTAAAATCACAGGATGTCATTAAACAAAAAGAAGTGGGTATCAGCTTTCGGGATTTAAACAATTTTGGAATGTTCTTTAAAACGGGTACATCCCAGTCTTTATGGAGATTTGGAGCAATGAGTACTTCCGGAAATTTTCAAAAGAGTGAGTATGACAGTACAGAAGTAAACCAAAATTCATTTGGTTTGAGACTCACTGCTGGTAAGGAATTCCGACAACCTGTTACTGATGCACTTAGTTTAGTATTAGGAATGGATGCTTCAGGTTCAGTTTCAGTATCGAAAACAGATGATGATGATGTATCAGTGGATAATCTTGATTATAATGCAAAATTTAAGACTTATGGTGTTGCACTTAATTTTATTCTTGGAGTCAATTATCAATTAAATGAAAAATTTTCTTTGCAAGGTGAAATTCAACCATCGGTTTCATATCAAATGTCCCAGATCGAGAGAACTTTTTTTAATGGAAATGTTGAGGATTCAGAAACAACGGGTTTCTATTATCAATTATCAAATTCCTCGGCCACCTTGTCTTTGGTTTATCGTTTTTAAAATTCTATCAAAACGTTTAATAATCAAGACCTCCGAACTTTTGGAGGTCTTGTTGTTCCCAAGGATTAGTAAGATAATTGAGTAATTTTTATCGAATAATTAAAATAAATTGGCTTTCATAAACTTTAATTTTAAGAATAGCTTTGAATCAATTTGAATATCTTATCAGGAACATTAATTTTGCCCTTCAAAATAAGTAACAGTTTATGGCTCAAAAACCTTCTATCCCAAAGGGAACCCGCGACTTTGGCCCATCGGAAATGGTCAAACGGAATTTTATTTTCGATACCGTGAAGTCGGTGTTTAAATTGTATGGCTACCAGCCCATTGAAACCCCGGCCATGGAGAATTTATCAACACTCATGGGAAAATATGGCGAAGAGGGCGATAAACTGCTGTTTAAAATCCTCAATTCGGGTGATTTTTTAAAGGGAGCTGATGAATCACAACTTCAGCAAAAGAATTCACAAAAAATAACATCATATATTTCAGAAAAAGGATTACGCTACGATCTTACCGTGCCCTTTGCCCGATTCGTGGTCCAACACCGCGAGGAGGTTCAATTCCCCTTTAAGCGGTACCAGGTGCAACCGGTTTGGCGGGCCGATAACCCACAAAAAGGCCGTTACCGCGAATTTTACCAGTGCGATGTTGATGTTATTGGTTCCGATTCATTATTGAATGAGGTGGAATTGATTCAAATTGTGGACGAAGTCTATCGGAGGCTGAATATTCGCGTGGCGGTTAAAATGAACAATCGCAAGATTCTTTCGGGAATTGCCGAAGTGATTGGCCAGCCCGATAAAATTGTGGATATTACTGTTGCCATTGATAAACTCGATAAAAACGGGATTGAAAAGGTAAATCTGGAGTTGGAGGAAAAGGGGCTTCCCAAATCGGCTATCAACCAGTTGCAACCTATTTTACATCTGTCGGGAACTAATTTTGAAAAGTTGCAACAAATAAAATCGGTGTTAGCAACATCAGAAATTGGATTAAAAGGGGTAAGCGAAATGGAAACCGTTTTTAACTGGTTGGCTCCTTTGCAGCTTCAAACTCCGGTGGAACTCGATTTAACTTTGGCCCGTGGTTTAAATTATTATACCGGCGCTATCTTCGAAGTAAAAGCACTCGATATGCAGATAGGTTCCATTACCGGAGGTGGCCGATACGACGACCTGACCGGAATCTTCGGGTTACCCGGGGTCTCGGGTGTGGGCATTTCGTTTGGTGCCGACCGTATTTACGATGTAATGGAACACCTCGATTTATTTCCCAAAAATGCAGCTACCACCACCCAACTGTTGTTTATCAACTTTGGCGAAAAGGAACAAAGCTGGTGTTTGCCTGTCATTCAACAGTTACGGAGGACTGGAATCAGCACCGAGATGTACCCCGAACCAGCCAAGATGAAAAAACAGATGAGCTACGCCAACGACCGCAAAATTCCCTATGTGGCTCTGGTAGGCGAGGAGGAGATGAGTTCCGGGCTTATTACCCTGAAAAATATGGAACTTGGAACACAGGAAAAGGTTGGGGTAGCGGAGTTGATGGAACTAATAAGTAATGCTATAATCCGCAAATAGGAGTTTTAAAAATTAGAAAGTCATCCGATGACTGAATTAATGGTATCTGTCCATCATTGGATAAAGCCATCGGGTGACTTACGGAATAAGGGTAATTGAGTTTACCTCCGAAGACAGTTCGCTTACCCTTTAGGAGACGGTAAGCATACCTCTAAGTAGTTTAGCGTACCAAAAATCGTTTCTTTTATGGAACCTCTACTGGCAAAACCCCTGTAAATTCATAATTGCCGGTTAATCCATCAACCAATATTTTTTGCGACAGTTTATCGGCGCTGTAACAGTTGATGCGACACCAAACGCGCGACATGTAGCCCAGGTTTTCATATGGATTGCCAAAGGCGATACTGATCACTTTATTATGAGGCAGTTTATTCAGCGACCACACTGTCAACGCCCCTTCGCCCCTTAAATCAAGCGAGCCCCACGGATTCGCGGGATTACTGTAAAAGGCAAAGATGAATTTGTCGTAGGTTGCCGCCATGTTATTCAGTTCATGGCCATGACTAAAAAAGGATAAGTTCGAACGGATATCCACTTCAAATCCTTTAGCCTGTAACGCCTCTTTTAAGCTAGTAAAGGCAGCCTGCTGGTCGCCATCGGAAACCACGCACAGCAGCATCTTTTTTGAGGTGAGGGTATCTAAGGGGAGCAGGTTGTTTCTGTTGTCCACGAGTGTCATCGATTTTTGGATGATTTCTGTGGCTTTGGACCGGTGTCCTACTAATAAATCCTCTGAAACAGGTTTCACCACCTCGTACCCATCATCGAACAAACCTAGCTTCTTTTTCATGTTCCAAACACGGCTCACGGCATCATTCAAACGCTCTTCGGAAATTTCCTTTCGTAAAATACGGGCTTCCAGTGTATCGATAAACTCCAGCGAGGGCCATAATAATATATCGGTTCCCGCTTTAAAACATGCCATTTCAGTCTCCAATTGATTCTCATAATAACCCGAAATACCGGCCATATTGAGCGCATCGGAAACAATCACCCCTTTAAAACCGAAGGTTCCCTTTAACAAACCGGTCAATAGCTCGGGCGATAAGGTTGCGGGAAGGTATTCGCCATTCAGTGTTTCCTTTTGGTAAGCAGGAAAGGAAATGTGCCCGGCCATTATAGCCATAATACCATCGTCAATCAATTTCTGAAACACCTTGCCATACGATTCTTGCCATTCTTTGTAACCAAGCTTCATTTGCGAGGTGTTGAAATGCTGATTGATATAATCGGTGCCATCGCCCGGAAAATGTTTGGCTGTGGCCGCCAGTTTCTGGTTTTGCATGGCTTTTACCTGTTCCGAAAGCATCCTTGCGGCCTTTTCAGGGTTATCGCCCACCGAACGCACATTCACCAGGTGGTTGAAGGGGTTTATGTTCAAATCGGCCACCGGATTCAGAATCCAGTTCATGCCGATACTCCTCAGTTCACTTGCAATAATGTCACCAAACCAACTGGCATAAAGCGGTGAATCGGTGGCTCCAAGCCCCATTTCAGCAGTTAGTAATGTATAATTGGGCATGGCGTTTCCCATCCCGGTTTCAAAGTCTTCTGAAAAAAGCAAGGGGGTTTTGCTGGCTTTTGAAAGTTCTAAAACCGTTTTTATATACAATTGCGACAGGGAATCGGGGGTAGTGTAATTCCCCAAAACCCAGTTGGCAATGAAGATGGCACCTACCGGATATTTCATAAAAAAAGTATCCACGGAACCATTCCCCGCCTCCATAATTTGATTCTTATCATACCCTAAGCAAACCACCTGCCCTATTTTCTCGCGCAGGGTGAGGGATTCCCAGGAGGTATCGGGTTTGTCTCTTTTGTCAGCATCTGTTTTGTTGTTTTGGCAACTGCTCAAAAAAAGTACGGTCAAAAGGAAAATGCTATTAAGCAAATGTGCTGTTCTTGATGTTTTTCTTTTTCTCATCACTGGAAGGTTTTGTATTAGATGAAATTACAAGTTGTTTATTAAAGTGTATGCATCGGCGATTATTATTTTACCGTGTTTTTACATTTACCAGACCAATTTTTTATCTCTAATCGAATTATCTCAGTCCTGTTAAATGATTTCTCAGCATATTTCAATCCTGAAGCTTTGTCATCGGGTGAATATTTATCAAGGATGAATGCCAATGCATTCATCCGTTCCACTGCAGGAAGATTTCTATAAGCACGGCATTCTAAAATGATGCTTTCATATTCAGTTGTAAATTTTTCTGATATTACATTTGTTCTACCGACAATACAAAATGATACAGCATTATCTTTCTCAAGGCATCGCAATTTTCGACCTTCCGGGGCACAATGTAAATATATGGATTTATCACCATCCCACACGTAATTTATTGGCACACTATATACACCTGATTCAACACAGTGCATTGACAATACACCATATTCGCCCGTCTTTAGGAGATTGAGCGCAGGTTGTTCGTCTAAAACCCTGTCCTGTCTTCTGATTTCCGAGTTTGAATAAATCATAGAATGTTCTAAGTTAGTATTTATAAATACTTTCAATCATTGAAATCCCAGACTGGGTTTTAAAGTATTTTTTTTGAATGCTTTCTATAGAATGTCTCGACAGTTCATCTTCATGAATATTAACTAAGAAATCGGCTTCAACTAAAATCTGAAAATCTAATCCGTCAATTTTCTGGTATGAATGGTGACGCCCTATTATGAAACAGATTCTATCAAGGATTTCAATATCCAGATTTATCTCTGAAAGCAAATCCCTGGCAATTGAAGGTCCTTCTATTTCCTGATAGTGCCCGCTATTCGAATGGTATTTCTTTTCAGCTTCTTTAATTCCAATATCATGAAGGATAGCTGTTATATCAACAATCAATATTTCATTGTCCGATAGTTTTTCTCTCCGGGCAATGCAGCTTGCGAATCCATATACTTTAAGGGCATGATTAATTCTCCGGACATCAGTCCCAAAGTATCGGATCATTTTATCGATAATTCTATCTGTCATAACATTCTGGTTTAGTTCAGTTTTACTTACACAACGTTGTCGGGTTGGTAAGTCCATAAAAAATGCACCTCTTTAAATCCCCATCGATCCAGTTCAACCATGGGTTAACGCTGAGGCCGCGTACCACACAAAGCTTTTTTTTATTGTGCTTAGTGCATTTTAATACTTTCCATAGGCATTCTTCCAATTATCAGCAATTGCCATAAATTCAGAATAACCATGCTCCTTTATGAAAATAACCGCTTGTTTATATTTCTGGTATTTATGGCCATTTTTGGCATACATGGCGCCAATTACCTTACAATCATTCAATTCTTTGCAGTCTGCACATGTGTTGAGTTTTTTATCTCTGAAGCAACAAACCTTAATCTTGCATTTGGCTTTATCAATGCTTCTTTCTCCAGTATCAAAGCCTAATCTACAACCTTTACAGAATCCTTCAATGTAAGGCTTGCATGTCTTACAATATGCTCCACAACAGCCTACAAATCTATTTGAACTGATCACTTGCAACCTTTGATGTCTTTTTTTCATTCTAACGTCAAATTTAGTAATTTTTAGTTCCTACTAAATCTTGACCATTAATTTGAGAAATTTATAGGCTCGACTGTGGGGAATACGGAACGGCGTTTTATGGTAGATGTTGTGCCTAATGCGCTAAAGTCCAATTTTTTCAATTTTAATATTACTGATTCTTTCAAAATGAGTTACATTGTTAGTAACAAGAATCATATCATTATCAATCGGAAATACATCAACGAGTAAGTCAAAACCGTCTATTAACTGGCCGCTTTTTCTTAATCAAGCCTTTTCGGTAGCGTACAAACCCAACGAATTGAAAATGGGTAATATCAGTATTCCTGTTAAAAAACCTTCAAGTATCATCTGATTTTTATCAGGGTATTCGCTATTTTTAACGCCAAATTTCAACTCTGTCAAGAAGGTAATTTCAGAAATAAATCGTTGCGATTTAGGAATGGATTTTAACTCTCTTTTAAGTTAAATTTTCCTTTTATGTAGTAGATACAAATATTTGTGTTTAATAAAGAACCTCTCAAAATGCTTCAATCTTTCGGTTAAATGTTCTCGAATTTCTAATCTCGTTAATAATTTTTCAATATTTGTTTCCATTTTTTTAGCTCTTAAGAAGATTACCGATTCTATTCCTATGGTCTTTCAACACCGTTCATAATCCATCTGTGTGTCTGGGATGGATTACGATCTAAAAGTTGGGCGCTGGCAATTTTAATTTTATCGTTTTATTAAATCATCCAATGCATCCAAAAGACGTTTTATATCATAGTCAGTAATATGCAAATAGGGTGCAAAGCGGATTGATTTGCCCCGCTGGCTTATATAAATCTTTCGTTCCCTTAGTTCGGATACCAGGTTGCCTTTATAGTCAGCGGGTATCAATGCCCCAAACATGTGGGGGCACCGTTGGGAGTCCTGTGGGAGTTGAAAACCAAGCTCAGTCAGGTGCGATGCTATTTGCCCGTTGATTGTTGAAAGCGAACCGGAAATTTGTTGCACGCCCCAGGCTTTTATTTGCTCTAACGCGGCTATTGCCCCCGGCAAAATGGTTGTAGTACATTTTTCGCCAACATCGAACCGACGTGCGCCGGGCATGTACTTGTCGGAATAATTAACGAGCGATGCAAAATCTTCGGCGTTCTCACGGGCCAGCCATGTTTCTTCCAAAGGACGGGAATCGCGCCATTGTTCTGAAACATACATCAGGCTGAAACCATAAGGGCAAAGAAGCCATTTATACCCGGCTGCTACAAGAAAATCGGGCTTTATCGTGTCTATAGAAAAAGGCATTGCCCCCAGTGATTGGGTTGCATCTACCACCAGCACACTTCCGGTTTTGTTACAGGCTTGCCGGATTGCCCACAAATTGATGTACGCCCCGTTTGTCCAATGGCAGGTAGATAATGCAACTACTTTTATGCCGACATCAATTTTATCAACAATTGCTTGTGTCCAGTTGCCATTTGCGGGTGTTGGAACTGTAACCAGGTTTGCACCCCGTTCTTGTGCGATGCGTTTCCACGGTAGCACGTTGCTTGGAAACTCTTCTGCTATGAGCAAAATATTATCTCCTGTATGCAACTGTGGTTCAATTGCACGTGCAGCGGTGCTTAACCCGTAGCTTGCCGCAGGGATAATTGCGTAACCATCGGGGTCGCCCCCCAAAATATCGGACGCTAACCTTCTGATTGTTTCTGCATCATCAAAAAAGCTTGATGCTGTCCGTTCCCACGGATGGCTCTTTGCCGAAACCCCGGACTGTAACCTTTTGCGCGATTCGTTCAATTGTGGTGAGTTGTAGGCACAATTGAAATAGGCAATGTCATCGGGGATATCAAATAATTGCCGTTGTGATTGTATCATGTTTCTTTTAGTTATCTATTTGAGCATAAAAAATTTATTTTACTTGCGCCCAACATTTCATGGTATGAGCTGTGAGGGATTTCGGGGCTGTGAGGCTATCAGCCGATAGGAAGCCTTATCGGTGAATGATACGTCTGATAAACCTCTGAAGTCCCAATGTTTTCTGAATGCAAGTTGTAGCAGTGCTTTCATTTTTAATTCATTTCTTCTTATTTCTATTCCATTGCCAATATAAAAATCCAATTGGTCCAGTGATACTTTCCTTTGCATCAATAAAATCGGCACGTATAAAAGCTAACTCTATCCTGAAAGAGTTAAAAAATCTTTTATCATTATTGATGAAAGGAGCAATTCGTGTCGCTAAAATAATCTGTTCTTTTCTAATAATATTGTCAGCATAAAGAAATGTTGAACCATATGATGCTGTAGAATGAAAAGAAATCCATTTTTTAAATCTATAATCTAAGCTTATAGAAAAATCAGGGCTTATATAATTCCTAAACGATTTGCTATATTCATGTAAAGTATCACCGTTTGATATCACCGTATTATCAATATAAGTTGCTCCTCCGGAAAGGTACACGTGCCAAATATCAGCTATTTGCCAGCTTAAATTGATATGATTGTACCAATTTTTGCCTTGTCGAATTACGTTCAAATAATCAAGATTTTCAAATTGGTCTCTTTCATCTTTTAAATATTGGAACATAGTCTCAAAAGAAACTGATGGCCTAATTTTCTTTTGCATTAATAGTCCAAACCGAAAATTAAAACTAGGGACTCCTCCAAGCCAACATTCAAAATCAAGTTCTGTTGTTATCTTGTCTGTTATTCCCCACCAGGCCCAGCTTGGATAAGGGGTCAATGCCTGATTGTATGCAAACTCTCCTTTTTTAAGAACATATCCGGTAAACCCATCAGCCGGATGTAGCATTATTTCAGTTTGTAGTCCATTGGATACCACCAAAACCGAATCTTGTTGAGCGTTTAAAAAATTATTGATTGTTATTAACCCTAATATTAGTGTTAAAATTTTTCTATCCATGTTTAATATTTTTTGAACCGACTGAAGGGAGAACGGCAAAGCAAAACCCGTATTAGCGATACTGTGTTGCGTGACATAAATTATTCATACTCAATATTTATCAATCGAAATTATGAAACTATAATCATGTGATTCAACTGGATTTTGATTAAAATTATCAGGTTCATCATAATCTTTTATCTCATAATTCCAACTTGAGATGCTGTCAAATAAATTTTCAGAGTATCCAATTACGGTATCAATTGAAAATTTCATAACTTTTTTGTCTTTATTAAATGGAGTTATATGAATGCTATCAAATATTTTAGCAGCTAAACTGAATGGTTTTTGGTCAGTATTTTCTGAGTAATAAAGGGACTCATTTCTATTTGATTCAATATTATGTTCAGTTCCGTTGTATCCACTGCCAAAGTCGGAAAAATCGTATAAATCATTATGTAAATATTCGCTCTTTGGGAACAGTTTAACTGCAATTTTATTATCCGTTTTGTTCTCAATTAGCAATTGCATGCGATAACTTGTCTTTTCTTTGCAAGAAGTTATCAGAATCACGACGATTAATAAAGGTAAAATCCTCACCATTTTATTAATATGAGTGTTCGTAGTATTCATATTTTAATGAATCTGGCCAAGTCATGGTCAATTTCCTATCTAACCCGTTTCCAATAGTATCAGTCAGAAAAACGTAATCACTGTAAGAAATAGCTTTTATCTTCCCAATTTGGCCGTAGAACTCTAATAAAAATGAGATTATTTTACTTATAGATTCCAGTTTTTGCATTAGGTCGAGCTTTTTTAAACGGCTACCCAAACATACAAAAACTATTCAAAAGTACACTTTAACTCCAAACTCCAAAACCCATATTTCACATCTCATGTCTCCTTATCTCATTTCGTCTGGTCTCTTATTATTTTCTGTTCTAAATCATACCCTTTTTTGTTGTGGTGTGGAGGGGTTTTATTTCTTTTGCACAGGATTTTATATATTAAACCGAAACAGATAAATGGCAACAATTCATTATATTACACCAAACCACCTTTCGTTTGAGCAGATACATGAAATTATTGAAGGCAATTATCAATTGGCTTTGTCAGATACGGCGGTAGCTAAGATTGTGCATTGCCGGCAATACCTAGATAAAATGATTCAGTCGCATCCCGAACCTATTTACGGTATAACCACCGGGTTTGGTTCGCTTTGTAACAAAAGCATCTCCAATGGCGAGTTGGGGCAGTTGCAGAAGAACCTGGTGATGTCACATGCCTGCGGAACCGGTGCCGAAGTCCGCCCCGAAATCGTCAAACTGATGCTGTTTTTAAAAGCCCACGCCCTGTCGATGGGAAAAAGTGCGGTTCAGTTGATTACCGTTCAACGGATTATTGATATGTACAACCACAATATGTTGCCGGTGGTTTTTGAACTGGGTTCGTTGGGCGCATCGGGCGATTTGGCTCCTTTGGCTAACCTGTTTTTACCGTTGATTGGGATGGGTGAAGTTTACTATAAAGGCAAAAAATATAAAACCGACGAGGTGTTGGCCGAACTGGGTTGGGCTTCCATTGAACTGAAATCGAAAGAGGGGTTGGCTTTGTTGAATGGAACCCAGTTTATGGGTGCCCATGCTGTTTTTAGTCTGTTAAAAACATTTAAACTGGTGGAGGCTGCCGACGTAATTGGTGCGGTTTCACTGGAGGCTTTCGACGGTCGGTTGGAACCATTCAATGACTTGCTGCACCAAATCCGTCCACATGCCGGGCAGATTGAAACAGCAAGCAACATCCGGAAATATGTAGAGGGAAGCCGGATTATGGCTCAACCAAAAAAACATGTGCAGGATCCCTATTCGTTCCGGTGTATTCCCCAAGTACACGGGGCTACCAAAGATGCTGTGCGGTTTATCGCGCACATTGTTGAAACTGAAATCAATTCGGTGACCGACAATCCCACCGTTTTTCCTGATGAAGAATTGGTGCTTTCGGGTGGAAACTTTCACGGGCAACCTTTGGCCTTGAACCTGGATTACCTAGCCATTGCCATGGCTGAGTTGGGGAATATCTCGGAACGCCGTACCGCCCAGTTGATTTTAGGGTTACGCGGATTACCTGAATTTCTGGTTGCCAATCCCGGGCTAAATTCCGGTTACATGATTCCGCAATACGCAGCGGCAGCAATTGTGAGCCAAAACAAACAACTGTGTACGCCGGCCAGTGTCGATTCCATTGTGTCGAGCAACGGGCAGGAGGATCACGTGAGCATGGGCGCCAATGCCGCCACCAAAGCGTTACGCGTGGTTGAAAATGTGGAGCGTATTTTAGCCATTGAATTGATGAACGCTGCACAGGCACTTGATTTGAGAAAACCGTTGAGACCCTCTGTGTTTGTTGAGGAATTTGTAACACGTTTCCGCGAAAAGGTAGCCTTTATTGATGAAGATAAGGTAATGTATCCCGAAATTGAAAAGGCTGTTCAGTTTTTGCAGAAGGAATTATAATTGGTTGAATGATTATCTAAAATCGGCAGATTCAATTTATAATTCCCTGATAGTCATCGGATGACTGCAAAAATAAAATTACTAAATAATTAATGCTAAGGGTATCGAAATCAAAAAAGTCATCCGATGACTCGTGGAATCAAAGGACAATATTTATCAGTGTTGAACCAATCGCCGAACCTTTTGTTTTCTGGTTATGGAGAATATTAGGACAATATTGATTGCCGGAGCTTCCGGCTTTATTGGACAGGCATTGACTCATTTTTTGGTTGAACAGGGGTACGAAGTGAAGGTTTTGACCCGGAATTCCCAATCGACAATTGCAACGTTTCCTGAAAAGGCAACCATTCTGCTTTGGCCGCATGTATCTGAAATCAAAGTGAATTCTGTTTTATACGCATGTGATGCTGTTATCAATTTGGCGGGAGAGAATATTGTAGCCTTGCGGTGGAACAAGAAGAACAAGAAAAAGCTACTTGAAAGCCGTACCCGATCGGTTGAAAAATTACAACAAATTATCTCTGGGCTTGAGCAACCACCAAAAGCCTGGATTCAGGCTTCGGCCATTGGTTATTATGGGTTTAACACACAAACCCCGGTGGATGAAACAGCACCTAAGGGCTCAGGATTTTTGGCACAGGTGGTTGATGAATGGGAAAATACACTGACAAATTGCCAAATATCCTCTACCCGTAAAGTATTTCTTAGGTTCGGAATTGTGATAAGCCCAAAAGGTGGATTCCTTTGGCAGATGAAAAAAATGGCAAATCGAGGATTGGCTATTTGCCCGGGGAATGGTTCCCAATTGATGTCGTGGATTCACCTGGAAGATTTACAATGGATGGTTGAACTTGTTTTAAATGATGAAACATTGCAAGGCCCTGTGAATGTGGTAAGTCCGGATACAATATCTATATGGGGTTTTACCCAGCTATTGAAAAAACATTCACGGGCATGGGCAGCGTTAAAAATGCCATCGTCGATTTTTAGATTTATATTTGGACGGGAAAAAACCGATGAAATATTCTTGGCTCATCAACAGGTGGTTCCAGGAGTGATGGAAAATCATCAATTTTCTTTTCGATACCGAAGTTTTGAACAGGTCTTTAAGAGTTGAAAATTTTCCAGATGATGATCTTTGAATAGGAAGTTATTTCAGTTTGAACCCGATTTTGAAATCCACATTAATCCACGGGTAAAACCCTGGTTTGCTGTAGGAGTCGTTTGGAATCAGTGATTTATCAATATCTGTGTTGGCAAATACATAGCCAACACCGGCGCCTGCAAGCAATTCAAATGTTAAAACGCCTGTTTTATTAGGCTGGTTATATACAAGAAGTCCTGGGTTCACTGTTAATTGGGTACGGAACCTGTTGACATCCCATTCAAATTCACCATTCTTTTTTATACAATGGGTGTAAAGGTTTAACCAATCGGCGGATACAAAAAAGCCACTTTGCGGATATTGTTTGCTGAAATACCTTCGAAGCCCGGTATTTGACTTTATGCCATTGATTTTTTCCACAGGTTCAACAAATAGGTTGTTATCACGCAGCACATGAAACACGTATAAAATATCCTGATTGAAACTGTAGCGGGGGTTTATGAACGATTCAATGCCCATCCCCAAAGCAGCGCTTTCTGTCATCACATCGCCAAATATGCTGGATGTTAAAGGAAGTTTTACAAGAAGGCTTTTTTCAGCAGGAATGTCTTGCGAAAAAGAATTGAATGAAATCAAAAGAAAAATCCCAATTGATAGGAAAATGATTTTGTGAGCAGAATTATCCTTTTTTTTCATAGCATGATTTCAAATTAATCCGAAACCAAAATTAAGGAAAATATTTGTTCATCAATGTGTAATCGACATTATTTGATTGCCCATGGCAGCTGATACATCCGGCACCTTTATTTGCCGAAGGCTCGGCCACGGTACCATTGGCGTTCACGTAACCCCAGACCCAGCCATTGGCATCGGCATTGCTGTTTTTCGATTGTTTGTATAAGATGGCATACATTTCAAGAGTGGTTTGGTTTCCGTACAACTCTTTAACTATCAACGAGCCTTCAGTAAAATCAGTTCCAGCGATTACTTTCCCAAGAGTGTCGAGCTGGGTAGCTGCAATGCTATTGTAACGGGTCCGCAAAAAGGGTTGGCTATGGCCACTGCCAATGCTTTTGTCTAGCAAAGCATCGCTGTTCTTGTACCAGGTAAATCCTTCGGTAGCCTTGGCAAGGTTGTACAATTCCAGATCAGTAGTATCCGTATCTTCGTTTTTATCGCACGATGTAAACACAAAAAATACAATGAAAAGAATTCTGAAATTCCAGAGAAAAGAAATTGTCTTCATAGCATGTACATTTAATTATTTTCAAAACAATATTACACTTTAGTGTTTCAATTGTTCTGTATTTGAATATAATTTCAGACTTTTAGGTGTTATTTAGGTTTCTGATATATTTATTTTTTATTGTTTGTAGTTCCTCTTTGCGGTCATCGTCATAAATATTTTTATGCAGGTGATCCAGTTTTTTTAACGAACCGAGAAGATGTAGTTTTTCATTATTGTCCAGATTTCCGGTAGTGATTGCGGAAACAATTTCCATCTCGCTAAAAACTTGAAACATCACCGCTTTCCCTTGAGTTGTTATCCTCACTCTTTTGGAGCGCTTGTCAATAGGGTCGTCAAACTCTTCAATATAGTTTTCTTTCAGCAGTCTTTTGATAATGTCGGCACCCGAGGTAATGGAATCCATCAGGTTGTAATGGGTAAGTCCGGTTTTTGTCATGCTTTCACGAAACATGAGGGTAGCCATAAAGGCATAGTCATCGAGCCCGGAAAGTTTTGTGTGTGAAAGGATTTTTTTCGCATAAACACGGGCATATTTAGACATACGTCCAATGAGGATGCTTATTTGTACATCGGGCGGCTGCATGGCGATGGAATCCTTTTCATAGCTGGCCATATCTTCTAAAGAGCGAGGTTTTGAAGATACTTTTTCCATGAGCCAATAACTAAAATCTTCTATCCGGAAGGGCTGATCTACTTTTTCATTTTCAAAAAGCTCTAGGTATTGGACCAATTCTAAAAGATTCTTATAAATCATTGTTATTAAATTACGTATTCGTATAATATATTCTCATTATTGAAACAAAAACAATTAATAAATGTTTAAATAGAACTAAAACGTATTAAATTTAAAATTATTTTGCTTATAGTTATGAGAAAATATTTAGTATTTGTTTTACTTTTGCCATGTACTTTGTTGGGTTATTCACAAAAAGGAAGTTTGGAGGGGTTGGTTATCAATTCCATCAACAATGAACCAGTATCCTTTGCCAATGTAGTTATTTATGGTACCACAATTGGTTCGGTAACCGGTTTTGATGGGCGTTTTAGATTTTTTGGATTGGATCCCGGTTTTGTGAAGGTTCAGGTTTCATCTATTGGCTTTGAAACGGTTATTTCTACCGAAATCAGAGTTACCAACGCCAAAATTGCTTATATTGAAATCAAACTAAACGAAACTTCAACCCAGTTGAGCGAAGTGAATGTGAAAGTTTCACTTTTTCAGCGAAAGGAGGAAAGCCCCCTATCTATGCGTAGTTTAGGGGTAGGCGATATTGAAAAGAATCCGGGCGGAAACCGTGACATTAGTAAAGTGATTCAGTCTTTACCCGGAGTTGGAGGTACAGTGCCTTATAGAAACGATGTTATTGTGCGGGGGGGTGGTCCCAGCGAAAACCGATTTTATATTGACGAAGTGGAGATTCCAAACTTAAACCACTTTGCTACGCAAGGAGCATCGGGCGGCCCGGTGGGAATTATCAATGTGGATTTTGTCCGTTCGGTCGATTTTTACAGTGGGGCTTTTCCGGCCAACCGTGGAAATGCGTTGAGCTCGGTGCTCGATTTTAAACAAGTAGATGGCAATAAAGAGAAAATGAAATTCAGGGTTTCTGTGGGAGCCTCTGATGTTGCTTTTACCATGGACGGCCCTTTGGCGGATAAAACCAGCATGGTTTTTTCTGTCCGGCGTTCCTACCTTCAATTTTTGTTTTCAGCACTGGGGCTGCCATTTTTGCCAACTTACAACGATGCCCAGTTTAAAATAAAATCGCGCATCAACGAAAAAAACGAAATTACCTTTATCGGGTTGGGGGCATTTGACCGGTCAGCTTTGAATCTGGAGTCGGATGAAACCGAAGAGCAACGGTATTTATTAGGCTATTTGCCCATCTATAAACAATGGAATTATACCGTTGGAGGCGTCTACAAACACTACCGCGAAAATGGATACCATACCTTGGCAATCAGCCGGAATCACTTGAACAATAGCTCCTACAAATATCTTAATAACATTGAGGAGGACCGTTTAAAAATTCTCGATTACCAATCGTCGGAAATTGAAACCAAAGCCCGTTACGAAAATACACTCAGGACCGATAATGGATTTAAAATAAATTATGGAGCCGATTTACAGTACGCCCAATACTTCAACGACACCTATCAGCTTCGGTTTTTATCGTCAGGAGCCACCACTATTGATTATGAAACAGAACTCGATATGTTCAAGTGGGGGGCATTTGGGCAAGTGGGCAAAGGTATTTTTAATCAACGGTTGATTGTATCTTTTGGTTTGCGGGCCGATGCCAACAGTTATTCTTCAGGGATGAATAATTTAATGAAACAAATGAGCCCAAGGTTGTCGTTGAGTTTCCCTATTGATGAAAAATGGGCGCTAAATTTTAATACCGGAAGGTTTTTCCAACTCCCAGCTTATACCTCAATGGGTTATGGCGGGCAAACGGGAGTGCTGGTAAATAAAGAAAATGGAATCCGTTATATACAGTCCGATCATTTGGTAGGGGGAATTGAATACCTTCTGGATGAAAACTCGAAGATAACGGTAGAAGCTTTTTATAAAAAGTACAACTATTATCCATTTTCAGTGAACGATTCTGTAGCGATAGCCAGTAAAGGAGGCGATTATGGAACTTTTGGCGACGAAGAATTGTTACCCATTGGCAAAGGCCGATCGTTCGGAGTGGAATTGTATGCAAGGCACACAAACTTGTTTGGTTTTAATACCACTCTGTCGTACACATTTGTCCGCAGCGAATTTTTAGATGCGCATGGAACATACATCCCTACTGCTTGGGACAACAAACACCTGTTCAATATTATTGCCACCCGTAGCTTCAAACGGAACTGGGATTTTGGATTTAAATACCGGTTTGCCGGTGGAACTCCTTATACACCTGACGATGTGGAAAAAACAAGTTATGTGCAAGCTTGGGAATCGCGGCAACGGGCTTTTATTGACTACCGGAAGTTTAACCAGGAAAGGTTTAGCCCCTTTAGACAATTAGATATTAGGGTAGATAAAAGTTATTATTTCGAAAAATGGTCGCTCATGTTTTACCTCGATATCCAAAATGTACTAAATGCAAAGTCCGATTCGCAAGACATTTTAACCGTGGCTACCGATGAAAGCGGGAATAAAATTATTATAAACCCTACAGATTCTGTTGAACAGCAAAAATACAGGATGCGTTATATTCCGACCGAGGGAAGCGGAACCGTTTTGGCTTCGGTTGGTGTGATAATTGAATTTTAAAAAATGAAATGACCGTTGCTTAAAATACAATAGCCACCGCTTTATATATCTTCAGGATGATTGAAATCAGGTTGAAATAATAAATTTTATTGACCAACATCGGTTTGTAAACTGAGGTATCTCATTATCAATCCGAATGCGCAACATATTGTTTTCAATAACTTTACAAGGATGGAAAAAGCTTTGCACATTTTTTTTGTTTTTGGGCTGTTGTTTTTTTTCAACCACTTGCAGGCACAATTTGGCGTGGAAGAATACCATCAGGAAGATGGGTTGCCTACCGATTTGGTGAAAGCTTTTGCTATTGACGGACAAGGATTTCTTTGGATTGCTACCGATGGCGGAGTGGTACGGCACGAGGGGAAAGATTTTATCCCCATTGAAAATATAGAACAGTCATCAAACTATTACAAGAACCTGCTCCAGTCAAAAAAGTTTGGTTTTATTGCAGCTTCGGACGACGGGCTCATCACCATTTCGGAGGATAATGGACGTTACTTTGGGGAATTTACTCAAAGTGCTTTAAATCTTGAATATTGGCGCGATGATAATTATTCAAAATCATTATTCGAGGCTTCCGATTCTTCACTCTGGATAGCCAATAATACCAGTATTTTTCACCTCACCCAAGATACTATCATTTCGGTTCTATTACCTAAAGATTGCCATACCACCCATTACGTGAGGAATCACCAGGTTCTGGAATTAAACAATATAATTTATGTAGTCTGCCACCTGGGAACCATTTTCAGACTGGAACCCGGTTCAAATTCCCTTATTGTTGAACCATGGGTTTTTCAGGGTGCCGAGGTGTTTTCATCTGCCAAAATTGATGAACATAATATGCTTATTGGTAATGGAAACGGGTTGATAAAAATAAACCTTTCCGGGGACGGGAAAATTAATGAGGTGTTTGATTTAGAGTTTCCTTACCCAGTTTCAACTATCGAATACCATGATGGGAATTACTATTTAGGCACATGGTCGCAGGGATTGTTCACCGCTATGATTCTTGAAAACAAACTCAGTTATACACATATCGAGGCTACGGGTCAACAGACTATCAACGATATCTGTTTCGATAACCAGAACCAGACTTGGTTGGCCACAAACTTTGGTATTCTGCTCCTCCGTAATCGGATTTTTAATAGTAGGTTTACCGATGTTACAGAAAATTATATTCAGGATTTCTTTTTTGATGGCGGCAACTGCCTTTATTATAGCGATGGATGGCAAGTGGACCGGATAAATTTGCAGGAGAACTCCGTGGAAAGAGTTTACAGGATAACAAACGATTTGATTTTGCAAATACTTAAAAAGGACAAAGATTTATGGATGAGCACCTATAATGGAAAGATACAGGTGTTGAAACCCGATAAATCCATACGGACACTTGACTTTTCTAGTAAAGGAAAAGAAATTTTAAATTTGGTGGAAGATAAAAACCATGCTATTTGGTTCCTGCAAAACCGGGCACGGCCTACTTTGGTAAGAATCAACCCAGATGGTTCATCCAAAGAATTCAACTTCCTTCAATATCCTGAACAATATTTCATAACTTTAGAGATTGATCCTCAGGGTGAACTATATGTAGGTGGGCATGGGTTCGATTCCTATTTATTCCGATTTGATTATTCCAATGATACATTTATAAATTTAAGCAAGCCAATCAACGGGTTGCGGAAAAAAATATTTGAAATCAATGATATGGCTTTTTCTAAAAGCGGAAAGCTTGTTTTAGGAACTTCAGAAGGTATTTGGGAATATACAACTGAAGCATTATCGCGCATTGATTTGTACCAGATGAATATTGAAAATGTGCCATCAGTTACCTTCGATAACCATGAAAGGCTTTGGTTTGTAAATTCCAGTGGGTTGAATCTTTTTGATGGGGAGCAGTTTACGGTTTTCAACAATTTCGATGGGTTGCCATCTACCACAAACTCTCCCCGAAATCTGCTCATCGATTCATACAATACGCTTTGGATGGGGACTAATTTAGGATTGGCATCGGGAAAAATATTGTACGAAAATCGCCCTTCACCGATGCCTAAATTAAGATACATTGAGAACAGCACCCGGACCTACATGCCCAACCAAGTGTCACGTTTTTTGGAAAAAACACAGTTGAAGATAGCATTTACGGCCCCGTTGTATCCTTCCAAATTCACAGTTTATCAATACAGCTTGGCCATCGGGGGTAAGGAGGAGTGGATTGATATTAAAAAAAATCAGGAGGAATTGGTTTTCGATCAATTGACACATGGCCCATATACTCTAAAAATACGGGCCAAAGGGAAAGGTTTTTATCAGTGGAGCGAACCTTTGATATACCGTTTTGAGATTTATAAAACATGGTACACTCAGTTTTGGGTCATTTCGCTATTTTATTTTGGAATATTGGCTATTATTGTTTTATTCATTAGTTTATCCCGCAAAAAGTCGGACCTGGAAAAAAGAAAATTGGAAGCAATTATTGAACTCCGTACAAAAGCATTACAAGATCAAAATGAAGAATTAAAGCAGTTAAATATAAGTCTTCAATTGGCCAAAGATAACGCCGACACAGCTATCCGGGCCAAGGATCGGTTTTTTTCGATTGTTGCACACGATTTAAAAAGCCCGTTCAATACATTGATTGGTTTTTCAGAGCTCTTGGTGAACAATAGGGATCAAATTCCGGAAGAATCAATGCAGGAGTTTTTTGAAGAGATGCTCAGAACCTCAGAAAATACCTATAAACTGCTTCAGAATCTGTTAGATTGGGCTAGATCGCAAACAGGTAATTTGGTAGTTGAATGCAAATCCTTCAAGGTTGAAGATGCCTTGAAGGAGGTGTTAGATACCATTACTCCTGCAGCAAAACAAAAAAATATACAGATCGTTTTGGAACAGCAAAATGGAATTGAATTGTGGGCCGATGTTTCATTGATCTCCACTTCATTACGCAACATACTTTCAAATGCTGTAAAATTTTCATACGCTGACAGCCAGATTGAATTGAACGTGAAATCTTTAGATCAGGATTGGGTGGAAATTACAGTGTGTGATTTTGGGGTAGGCATTGATGAAGAAAGGCTGCCTTATTTATTCAATATTGAAAAAAATGTTTCAACATTGGGTACAGCATCAGAAAAAGGCACAGGTTTGGGTTTGATTTTGTGTAAAGAATTCATTGAACGATGCCACGGAACCCTTGTGGTTGATAGTCAAATTGGAACAGGTACCCTGTTTACTATTAAACTTCCTTCGCATGCAATAATTTAACCTATTTCATTTTCTTAAACGAAGTTTTATAGCAAAGAAACCATATAAAATGTCATTTGTCAGCTTTTATTACTTGCTGAATTGTACCTTTGCCTACCAAAAATCAACAGAATAAGTGCACATGGATATTCATGCAATCCTTAAACTTCTCAATGGAACCCTTGTTGCCGGGCAGCTGGATAATACAACGGGATTTGAAAACGCTTTTGCATCCGATTTAATGAGCGATGTGCTTACGGTTGATGCAGATAATACACTTCTGATTACTGGCCTGGCTAACATTCAAACCATCCGCACGGCAGAAATGTCCGACATTGAATGTATTATTGTGGCTCGCAACAAAAGAGCTACCGAAGAAATGATTGAATTGGCAAATCACAGCCACATTTGTATTATTGAAACCCCATTCTCGGTTTTTCGGGTAGCGGGTTTGTTGTTTCAGTACGGATTGAAACCTTTATACTAAAAGGAATGGATTTTATCTTTAATATAGAAGGCGGCGATTTTACCAATGCGGGTTTTGCATCCAGCGAAGTGAAAAAAATATTAAAAAAGCTGAATGTGGATCCCAAAATTACACGGCGTGTTGTGGTGGCATTGTACGAAGCTGAGGTAAATGTTGTAGCCCATGCCTACCGTGGTGTTATTCATGTAGATATTGATACCGATCATATTGGTATTGTGCTCGACGATGAAGGACCGGGGATTTCGAGTATTGAGCAAGCCATGCAGGAAGGGTTTTCCACAGCATCGCCCAAAGTACGCGAAATGGGATTTGGGGCTGGGATGGGATTGCCCAACATCAGTAAAAATGCCGATGTATTGAATATTACTTCAGAGGTGGGTAAAGGAACCAAGGTAGAGATTATCACTTACCTGAAGCCTCAATAAGACTGATTGATACTAGAAATGACCGTTTTTGAAAAATGACGATATGGACGCACCTTTTTTCTTTCATGCATTAAAAGTAAATGAAGAAGTTTGTATTGGCTGTTCTCATTGCATGAATGCGTGCCCCACCGAAGCCATCCGGATTTGGAGAGGAAAGGCAGTTATTGACGAAAACCAATGCATTGATTGTGGTGAATGTCACCGGGTCTGCCCGGTGAATGCCATTTATGTAGATCAGGATGAGTTTGATACCATTTTTAATTACAAATACCGGGTAGCCCTTTTCCCATCGGTCTTTATCGGTCAGTTTCCTGACGAAATTAAAGCAAGCCAGGTTTACAAGACCTTGCTCGAAATTGGTTTTACACATGTGTATGAAGTGGAACGGGCTGTTGAAATACTCAATGAATCCATTCTCGAATATCAGGAAGATACTTCCAGGGAACACCCCATCATTTCTTCCTTTTGCCCGGCCATTATCCGTCTGGTTCAGGTAAAATTCCCATCACTGGTAGATAATATTTTAAAACTGGGAACCCCCAGTGATATCGCGGCCCAGTTCTACAAAAAGAAGTTGATTGATAAAGGTATCGCTAAAGAGGATATTGGTATTTTTTATATTACACCTTGTGCAGCTAAAATAGCAGCCATCAAAAGTCCGGTGGGCGAGGAAAAATCAGTAGTTAGCGGAGCCATAAACCTGAACAATTTATACAATAGGGTGTATCGGAAAATTAAAGAGGGGAACCCTGACAATACTATTGAAGCAGAACCTACTGAACTTTATGATTTTGAGATTCTTTGGACGTTGACCAAAGGAGAGTCCTCAAGAGTAAACGGGAGGGCCCTGGCCATTGATGGCATCCACAATGCAATGGAGTTTCTGGAAAAAGTGGAAAACGAAGAGGTCACGGGCATTGATTTTCTGGAATGCCGAGCTTGCCACGAGGGTTGTGCAGGAGGTATCTTGAATCCCCAAAACCGGTTCCTGATTGTAGAGCGGATGCAGGACCGCGTAGCCCGGAACAGGGAAAAAGGAGGAAATATTACGCCCTCAGGCATCAACAACTACAAAGAGTATTTGAAACGGAAACTGCCCCTGGGCGAAGTGGTTCCCCGCTCGATGATGATGCTCGATACCAATATGGCCGAAGCCATGAAAAAAATGAAACTGGCCCAAAAAATTGAAACCCAATTGCCCGGCATAGATTGCGGTGCCTGTGGGGCCCCTACGTGCCGCGCGCTGAGCGAAGATATTGTGAAAGGAAACGCATCCTTGTCGCACTGCGTATTTGTACAAAAAGTATTGATGAAGAATGGCGAAATCAACATGGATACGGCATTTGCCATTATTGACAAAATATGGGGAGAGCAACGCGTGGTAAGGGGTTCGCTAAAGAAAAACAACGAAATTTAAACGAATAGATATGACTGTCAAAGAGATTATTGAAACCTTGCAGCTCACACTTGTTGGGGGCGGACAAGGAATGGACAAAGAGGTTACCGGGGCTTATACCTCCGATTTGTTGAGCGACGTTATGGGAAACATTAACGAAGGCAATGTTTGGATCACCTTGCAGACACATAAAAATGTGATGGCCATTGCTTCACTGCGCGATGCCAGTGCTGTTATCTTGGTAAAAGGCCTCCAACCCGATGCTGATATGCTAGAAAAAGCCAACGATGAGGGGATTCCTGTATTGGTAACGGAATTACCCGCTTTTGAAATTTCAGGCAAACTTTATCAATTGTTATTTAAATAAAGGTTAAAATGCCCATTTACAAGGCCGATTTGCATATCCACACTTTATTTTCACCTTGTGGCGATTTGGAGATGAGTCCTTTCGGTATTGTTGACGAAGCTTGTAAAAAAGGGCTGGACATTATCGGGATTACCGATCACAATACCACCCGGCAAGCTCCATTGATTCAGGAATTAGGCCATGAGCGTGGTTTGTATGTACTTTGTGGCGCTGAGGTAACTACCAAAGAGGAAGCCCATTGTCTGGCTTTTATGCCCAGTGCCGAATTTCTTGAAACATTTCAACAGTATTTGGATAAACACCTCCCGGATATTCCGAACAGTGAAGACGAGTTTGGGTATCAGGTATGCGTGGATCGCGAAGAACAGATTGTTTTTCAGGAAGAAAGGCTTCTTATTTCCGCTCTGGATCAAAGTATTGAGCAGGTGGAACAGATGGTTCATTCGTTGGGGGGGATTTTTATTCCTGCACATATCAACCGCCCAAGGTATAGCATTATCAGCCAGTTAGGTTTTGTGCCATTAGAACTCAATGTAGAAGCTTTGGAACTCTCAAAACATGTTTCGATTGCTGATTTTAAGGCTGCTAACAAGTATCTGAACAATTATTCATTTATTCAAAGCTCCGATGCCCACTTTTTAAAAGATATTGGGACCGTGGTTACCATGTTGAAAATGCACCACCGCTCCTTTGACGGAATCCGTTCCGCTTTAAGGAATATAACCAAAGACTGCAGGTAAAAAGTTGAAAATAAAAGCCTAAAAATCAAGTCTAATGTCTAAAATCTAAATTCTAATATCTAATCATTTATAATAGTGAAAGATTTTTCAGAACATATTCTGGATATTGTGCAAAACAGCATCAGGGCAAATGCCAATGACATCGGGATTGCTGTTTTGGAATCGAAGAAACAGAACCTTTACCAAATTACCATCACTGATAATGGCAAAGGAATGGATGCCGAAACACTGTCTAAAGTGGTCGATCCGTTTTATACTTCACGGACCACAAGAAAAGTAGGGCTGGGTATTCCCCTGTTTAAGCAAAATGCAGAGCTGACAGGGGGAAATATGACAATAAACTCCGATTTGGGTAAAGGTACCATCATTTCTGCCCAATTTATCCTGAACCATCTCGATAGACTTCCGGTGGGCGATTTAGGGGGTACCTACCTGCTTTTAGTCACCGCCAATCAAAACATTAATTTTAAAATTACCCATACAACCGACCAAGGCGAATTCAACTTCGACACCAGGGAGGTGAAGGCTATTTTAGGCAATGTTCCTGTCACAGAAGTTTCCGTAAGGAAATTTTTAAAAGAAATGCTTCAGGAAAACTTGAATGAAATTGGTGCGGAATGCTAGGGGATGTTCAATTTAATTCAGCAATTTTTGACGGGGTCAATTTACTTCTTTTCTCTTGAAAAATCCAATGACAAACTAAAGGTTTGCTATTAAACATACTTCCATTGCCATCTTTGTATTCGCCGAAAGTGACTGTTTGGGCGATAGTCCTATTAATCATTTAAAAATAAGAATTCTAGAAAAAGTTATCTAAATTACCTCCTTTGAAACATGATAAAAATCATATGAAAAAACCCTTATATAAACCGAGTCTAAATAACTGATATAACCCATGTTAGACTTTTTTCGTAAACTTGCACCAAAATATAAATCAGATCTTTTTAAGTAACTAAAGCGATATAATTTATGGTAAAAGTGAAGTCGTTAGCCGATTTGCAAAACCTCAAAGCAAATTTGCAGACCAAGGTTGATTTAAGGGAAAAGGGAGACAGTGCTGAAAGATTGGTACAAGTGAGAGTGGCTATGGCAACTTGTGGAATTGCATCTGGAGCCAAAAAAGTAATGGAATTTTTCATTGACGAGTTGGAAAAACGGAATATTGATGCAGTGGTTACCCAAACCGGTTGCATGGGTTATTGCTACGCAGAACCAACTATTGAGGTAAAATTACCCAATCAGGATCCGGTGGTTTTTGGATATGTAGATTCAAAAAAAGCCGATGAGATCATTGAAAAATACATCAAAAACGGGGAGCTGGTACCTGGAATTATCCCTGTGAATTATGAAACTATTGACAACAATAACCAATAGGAGGAAATTAGAATGGCAAAATATAAAATGCATCTTCTCGTTTGTGGTGGCACTGGTTGCAGAGCCTCAGCCAGCGATGCAATAGTAGGTAAACTGCAAAAAGAATTGGATGAAAAAAACCTTCAGGACGAAGTTCAGGTAGTTATGACTGGCTGTTTTGGGTTTTGTGAAAAGGGCCCTATCGTGAAGGTATTGCCCGACAACACTTTTTACGTGCAGGTAAAACCTGACGATGCCAAAGTGATTGTGGAAGAACACGTGATAAAAGGCCGTAAGGTAGAGAAACTGCTTTATAAAGATCCAGCCGATCAAAAAGAAATCAGCGACTCAAAACACATGGGTTTCTATAAAAAACAATTGCGTATTGCCTTGCGGAATTGCGGAGTGATAAACCCGGAAAATATTGAAGAAGCCATTGCCCGTGATGCATACGCTGCTTTGGCTAAAGTATTGACCGAAATGACACCTCAGCAGGCCATTCAGGAGATGATTGATTCCGGATTACGTGGACGCGGGGGAGGTGGCTTTCCAACAGGTATGAAATGGAAGATTGCTTCACAAAACCATGCCGATCAAAAATATGTGGTTTGTAACGCCGACGAAGGTGACCCGGGAGCATTCATGGACCGTTCTATTCTGGAGGGCGACCCACATTCCGTTATTGAAGCCATGGCCATAAATGGTTACTGTATTGGGGCTACCAAAGGTTTGGTGTATATCAGGGCCGAATATCCTCTGGCCATCGAGCGTTTAAAGATAGCCATCAATCAAGTACGCGAATACGGACTTTTAGGTGATGATATTTTAGGAACCGGATTTAGTTTCGATATTCAGCTTAGGTATGGCGCCGGAGCATTTGTATGCGGTGAAGAAACAGCATTGATCCATTCCATGGAAGGTGAACGTGGCGAACCTACCTTTAAACCGCCATTCCCTGCTGAATCTGGTTACCTGGGCAAGCCAACCAACGTGAACAATGTGGAAACTTATGCCAACATACCTGTTATCTATTTGAAAGGAGCCAATTGGTTTAATAAAATCGGTACAGCAAAGTCAAAAGGAACCAAAGTATTTGCTTTGGCCGGAAAAATAAATAACGTAGGTCTGATTGAAGTGCCCATGGGAACCACGCTTCGTGAGGTTATTTATGAAATCGGTGGTGGAATTAAAGATGGCAAAAAGTTTAAAGCCGTTCAAACCGGTGGTCCTTCCGGCGGTTGCTTAACCGAGAAACACCTGGACACCCCAATTGATTACGACAATTTAATTGCTTCCGGTTCCATGATGGGTTCGGGGGGTATGATTGTAATGGACGAAGATGATTGCATGGTGTCGGTAGCGCGTTTCTATCTAGACTTTACCGTAGAAGAATCATGCGGAAAATGTGCTCCTTGCCGTATCGGAAACAAAAGGTTGCATGAGCAATTGGATATTATCTGCAAAGGAAAAGGAACTTTAGCTGACATGGATAAACTAAGGAACCTGAGTCATGTAATTAAAGACACATCGCTTTGTGGATTAGGGCAAACCTCTCCAAACCCTGTTCTTTCCACCCTTGATAATTTCTATGATGAATATCTGGAACATGTTCACGATAAAAAATGCCGTGCAGGTGTGTGTAAAGACCTGATGCAGTATATCATTGATACTGAGCCTTGCGTAGGTTGTACCGCTTGTGCCAGGGTTTGTCCGGTAGGTGCTATTTCTGGTGAACGGAAAGGGCCACATACCATCGACCAGACCATTTGTATCAAATGTGGTGCATGTATGGATAAATGTAAGTTTAACGCGATTAGCATACATTAAAAGAGGAGATTGAATAATGGAATTTGTTAATTTAACGATAGATAATAAGTCCGTAAAAGTAGAAAAAGGAACCAGCATCCTTAAAGCGGCACGCTCGGTAGGTATCGATATCCCTACCTTGTGTTATATGAGTCTGGGCGACATGAATATCGAAAACAAACCCGGAGGCTGCCGTATTTGTGTGGTAGAAGTTGAAGGACGCCGCAACCTCGCCCCGGCATGTTGTACCGATGCCCATACCGACATGGTAATTAAAACCAATACCATGCGCGTGTTAAATGCCCGCCGTACGGTGTTGGAATTAATATTGTCCGATCACCCTGCCGATTGCTTGATTTGTGCCAAATCAGGCAACTGTGAGTTGCAGACCATGGCTCATAAATTGGGCGTCCGCGAGATTCATTATAAAGGTGAAATGTCAACCTACAAAGAAGACTTTTCGCCATCCATCATCCGCGATATGGACAAATGTATTATGTGCCGCCGTTGCGAGATGATGTGTAACGAAGTTCAGACCGTTGGTGCGTTGTGGGGTGTTAACAGAGGATTTCAAGCCGTTGTCTCCCCGGCTTTTGAGATGGATTTGGAAAAATCGACCTGCACCTATTGTGGTCAGTGCGTAGCTGTCTGTCCTACCGGAGCATTAACCGAAGTGGACCACACCAACCAGGTAATCCGGGCTTTGGCCGATCCAAGCAAAACCGTGGTAGTACAAACTGCCCCAGCCGTACGCGCTGCCTTAGGCGAAGAATTCGGTTTGAAACCGGGTACGTTGGTTACCGGAAAATTGGCTGCCGCCTTACGCAGGCTTGGTTTCAATTTTGTTTTTGATACCGATTTTGCAGCCGACTTGACCATTATGGAAGAAGGTACCGAACTTTTGGATAGGTTGGGCAGGCATTTGAATGGCGATAAAGAGGTGAAACTTCCTATTTTGACTTCATGTTGCCCGGGTTGGGTGAACTTTTTTGAAAAGCAGTTCCCCGAGATGAAAGAGATACCATCAACCGCCCGCTCTCCCCAGCAGATGTTTGGAGCCATTGCAAAAACCTATTTTGCCGAGAAAATAAAGGTGAACCGCAAGGATATGGTGGTGGTTTCAGTAATGCCTTGTTTGGCTAAAAAATACGAATGCCAACGTGAAGAATTCGCCACCGACGGCAATCCCGATGTAGATTTCTCCATCTCGACCCGCGAATTGGCTGCATTGATAAAAGGGGCCAACATCGACTTTAATCTATTGCCCGACGAAGATTTCGATAATCCGCTGGGCGAATCGACCGGTGCCGCGGTTATTTTCGGTACTACAGGTGGTGTAATTGAGGCTGCTGTCCGCACTGCTTACGAAATTCAAACCAAGAAGAAACTGGAGAAAGTTGATTTCGAGGAATTACGTGGTTTGGAAGGTGTCCGCGAAGCTACCATTGATTTTAATGGATTACCTATCCGGATTGGTATTGCTCATGGTTTAGGAAATGCCCGGAAATTACTTGAAGATATTAAAGCAGGTAAATCGTATTTCCATGCCATTGAAATCATGGCTTGCCCCGGTGGTTGTATCGGTGGTGGAGGTCAACCCCTGCACCATGGCGATTCTTCTATTTTAAAAGCACGCCAGATGGCTATTTACCAAGAAGATAGAAATAAACCTATTCGGAAATCACACGAAAATCCATTCATTGTAAAATTATATGAGGAGTTTTTGAAACACCCGATGAGTGAAAAAGCGCATCACCTGTTGCATACACACTACTTCAATAAAAAGAATGAGTTTATCATTGAGTAGGGGCCAATTCATGTTGAACGTATAAAGAAAAAGATTATGTCAAGCGTAAAAATAAAACTGAACCCGAAAGAGGTTGAAAAACTTAAAGAGGTGTGTGTTTCATTTAACAATGAAGCGGGAGAACTGATTAACGTGTTGCACAAAGCACAAAGCCTGTTTGGCTACCTGCCTGCTGAAGTGCAGGAAATTGTGGCTCAGGAATTAAAAATACCTGTAGCCAAAGTTTACGGAGTGGTCACGTTCTATTCCTTTTTTACCATGATTCCTAAAGGGCAGCACCCGATTTCAGTTTGCACAGGAACAGCCTGTTATGTCCGTGGAGCTGAAAAGGTACTCGATGAATTCAAGCGCCGTTTAAAGATTGAGGTAGGCGAAACCAGCCCCGACGGCAAATTCTCATTAAGCTGCCTGCGTTGTGTAGGTGCTTGCGGATTGGCTCCGGTGGTATTGGTCGGCGAAAAGGTATATGGTCGGGTTTCGCCCGACGGTGTAGCTGAAATTTTAGCCGAATACGAATAAAAATATTTCTGATATTTTGTAGTTTACAGAAGGCTGTCTCATACGAGATGGCCTTTTGTACGATATTATCCCATCATTGGACAATGAGTGCTTGGTTAAATTACTTTTTTTGTATGTTTGTGTCAATTGAATGTACCTGATTGGAAACTGTAGCTCAAAATAGTATTGTTTTTTCCCTTGACAAACAGCAGTTTGAACTGCTTTTCAAGGCTCATTACAGCAACTTGTGTGCTTATGCCAATAATTTTTTGAAAGATTTGGAAGCATCTGAGGAGGTAGTCCAGGAAGTGCTTTTCAAGCTCTGGATAAACCGCGAAACCATTGAAATTACTGCTTCGGTACAATCATACCTTTATAAAGCGGTAAGGAACAGTTGTTTGAATGTAATCAAACATGTAAATATCCGCGAGAAGCATAAAATCCATAACGAACGGATAATTCAAATGGAAGAACAATCGGATGAGGATCAAATGATTGTGTCGGAATTGGAACAAAAAATAAGGCAAACCATTGACCAGTTGCCTATTGAGCGGCGGAAAATATTCATTATGAGCCGATACGATGGTTTAAAATATCAGGAAATTGCCAATAAACTGGGCATATCGGTTAAAACGGTAGAAAACCAGATGGGTAGTGCACTCAAGTTTATGCGGAGTGAATTGGCCGATTACCTGCCGTGGGTGATTTTGTTTTTGGGCCACTTTTTAAAAAATTGATTTTAATAGCATGCAGTACAACTTATTAACAAAACATATAAATTCCGTAGGCGTAATATGAGTGGTCAAGAGAATGAGCTTTTTAGTAGTGGCACGGCTTCTCTAAATTGTAGGCGAGAAAGTGATTTTAAAACTTACACATTCGATATAGCCGCCCCGAGATTTGCTGATTTTAGGAAATATATAAAACTCAAATAGGGGTAAAACAAAATCCGATTGTCTTACCCATATAAACGATGGAAAACAATAAATTACATATCGATGAAGTAATACTGGCGCAGTTTCTTTTAGGAGAAACCACAGCCCATCAGACGGAACAGGTCATGCAATGGTTGCTTGAGTCTGCGCAAAACCAAAAAATGCTCGACCAATTGGAAACGCTTTGGGCTGAGTCGGGCAAACTGACCCCAACTCCTGTTGCGGTTGATGTTCAGCAGGCTTGGGATTTAGTGTCGGAAAAAGTAGATTCATACAGCCAGCACCAAAACGCTAAAATTATCCCTATTGTAAAAACCAATTGGTTCCGGATGATATCTGGTGCGGCTGCTGTTCTGATAGTAGGACTGGCAATTTTCAGGATTGTTTTTGGACCGCTATTCCCGGCTCAAACGCGGACTCTGGTCAGTACCGATACAATGATCAAAACCTTTTTACCCGACGGTTCGGTAGTGGCTTTGAACAGCAATTCACAAATCTCCTTTCCCGAAAAATTTGATAAAAAGAACAGAGCAGTGATCTTGGAAGGAGAGGGTTTTTTCAAAGTACAGCCCAATCCCAAACAGCCATTTGTTATTCAGGCTGGTGGCGCGTTTGTAAAGGTATTGGGTACATCATTCAGCGTAAAAGCCCATCGTGGTAGCGATGTTGAAATAGCAGTTGCAACAGGTCTGGTAGAATTGTACCGGATTGATAGCATAACTGGTGACACAGCTTCCGTTCAATTAGCTTCCGGCCAAAAGGGGATTTTACCCCATGCCTCAGGAATACCTAAATTGTTGGACCAACCGATGGCTCCCGATGACTTGTTCTGGGCCGACCAGACACTCATCTTTAAAAAAACAAAGCTTTCTACTGTATTTGAGGTGCTTACAAAACATTATCAGGTGTTGGTAAAGGTGAGTAACCCTGGAGTTCTGGATTGCCTTTATACGGCTTCTTTTACAGGAAACTCCATTGATGAGATACTTTCATTGATAGCCATCACTTATAAGTTTGAGATGGTTCATTATGATACTATGTATGAATTGAAGGGGAATGGTTGTTTAGATGAGTAAGGGCAACATAATAATGTTTGCAGGCATTGTTGCCTTCCTCTTTTTAAAGGAAGTTAACGCCCAGACAAACCTTTTGTCGAAGCGGATTTCCATTTCAGTAGAGAGCATCCCCATGGAACAAGCCTTGATGAAACTCAGCGAAGTGGGTGGATTCAATTTTTCATATAATTCCGATATCTTTCGTAGCGATAGCTTGGTTACTTTAAAAGTCAGAAATAAACCGGTTGAAAATGCCTTGAAACTATTGTTTGCCGATAAAATGCGGTATAAAGTAGTAGGTAACCATATCATTATTTTGCCCAATTCTGAGAAAAAAAATACCGAACGTACGGCGAACAAAGAATATGGAATGGGGGCTTATACCATTACCGGATATGTATTTGATGCCTCTACTGGACTGGCATTGCCCAATGCCACTATTTATGAGGTTGACGGCAAAATAGTTGCTTATTCTAATTCTATCGGGTTTTACAAGATTGTGTTGCCTTCCGATTTAAATTTGAAAGGGCTTACTTATTGCCGTTATGGTTATTTAGATTCCATCCTTTTGATCCGTCCTTCGAAATCGGTCCAGATTGATGTGTCGCTGCAACCGAAACAAAAGGAACTGATCAAAATCCAGACAAGGACCACGGTATTGCAAAGCGACCTTCATGGAAGCAGCATCGTAAATTGGTTGGTTCCCAACGAAACCATGTTAAATGCCGAGAACCTGAAGGTTTATGAAAAGAAAACGTTTCAGGTTTCGTTACTGCCTTTTGTGGGGAGCAATTATACGTTGAGCGGAACCGCTACGAATAATTTATCGCTGAATATTTTAGCCGGATATTCCGGTAGTGTGGATGGAATTGAGTTGGGCGGGTTGTTTAACATTGTTAAAAATGACGTGAAGGGTTTGCAAATGGCCGGTTGGGGGAATATTGTCGGGAACAATACGGAAGGGATTCAGATGGCGGGCTACTTTAACCTGAATATGGGCTCGGTTACCGGAGCTCAATTGGCAGGTTTTCAAAATACCCTGAGAGGCGAAATGCACGGCATCCAGGTATCTGGATTTAACAATGTGACCACACAGCATGTGGATGGAGCTCAAATTACCGGATTTGTAAATGTTGCTTTGAAAGATGTCCGTTTGGCACAGGTGGCAGGTTTCGTAAATTACGGAGGAAACATTGGCGGAATTCAGGCTTCGGGGTTTGTAAATGTAGCTATGGGCGATGTAGAAATGGCCCAGCTTACCGGATTTGTTAACTACGGAAAGAATATTGGCGGGCTACAGGCAGCTGGGTTTGTAAATTATGCCGATGGTGATGTGGATGCGGCACAACTGGCTGGCTTTGTTAATGTGTGCAACAGTGTTACCGGAACTCAATTGGCAGGTTTTGTTAATGTAGCTTATGATACTGTCGAGGCGTTTCAGGGAGCCGGTTTTGTTAATTATGGAGGTTCTGTAACCGGAACCCAGTTGGCTGGCTTTGTAAACGTGGCTACTGTAGAAAATACAGGGTTCCAGGGGGCTGCATTTGTTAATATAACCCAAATACTAAATGGGGTTCAGTTAGCCACCGTAAATGTTTGCGATACCGTGGAGTCGGGGGTGCCGATTGGTTTTTTTAGTTTTGTCCGCAAGGGTTACCATGTGGTGGAACTGAGTTCCGATGAAACATTTTTTGCTAACGTAGCTTTTAAAACAGGAACCGCTAGATTCTACAATATTTTCAAATTTGGGAAAAGTACAGCCAATCTTTATAGTTATTCCTATGGCCTTGGGTTTAAAAGGCCTCTGAAGGGGAAACATTCTTTAGATTTCGATTTTACTTTCTCTACCCTACAGGATAATGGAAACCAGACAGTATCTGTGGGTAAGCTATTTAAGTTCCAGCCTTGGTATAGTTATCGTGTGGCCAAATATTTTACATTGGCAGTAGGCCCTTCGGTATCGGTTTATAATGCAAAAATACAAGATTCCGAATCCTTGTTTAACAACATTGCCTTTCATCCATTTTACACGAAAGATTATTCCGGAAACCGCTTGCAGATGTGGGCAGGGATAGCCTTGGGGATGCGGTTTTAACTGCCCGGACGTTTGATTCCTTTGCATGTTCAATCCATTGTGCCTGTTTTTATTCTAAGGCTTACCTGTACTGAATCAATGGGTATTTATTTTTTGATAGCAGTCAAATAAAAAATATACGATTCGTAAGATTATCAATAGGTTATTCATAATAATCCATCATTTATTCAATTTTTATTTACCCCGGATAGGGGTATTATTTTTTATGGTTGTCATCCTGAAAAATGAAATAAAAAATAATGATTTAACCTTTAAAAGTAAATGCAATGAAGACAACCTTTAAAATTTCAGTATTCGTATTGATGTTTTTTTTAACAATGAATGTATCGGCACAGGAAAAAGAACCCATGAAGACGATGCCGTTACAGATAAGTTTGGTTACTCCTATAGGGACCAATGGCATGGAATCATGGAATACCATCAATAACGTTTCGCTCAATTATTTTGGTGCCTATTCAGGTGGGCTTAGTGGTTTTGAAGCATCCGGTTTCTTTAATGTGCTCAAAAGTAATATGAGCGGGGTACAAATGGCAGGATTCTTTAATGCCGATATGGGAAAGACCGTAGGTGCCCAGTTTGCAGGTTTTGTAAATTACAACCATCGGTATTTGAATGGAGCCCAGTTTGCAGGTTTTGTAAATGTGGTGAACAGCCAGGCCGAATCCTTTCAGGGGGCTGGCTTTGTGAATGTTACCCTGGGCGACATGAAAGGTGCCCAGTTTGCAGGTTTTGTCAATACAGTTCATGGGGATATGAACGGGTTTCAGGGAGCCGGGTTTACCAATTATTCGCAAGGCAACCACATGGGGCAAATCAGCGGATTTGTAAACACCAACATTGGCGATTTGAAAGGCGTACAGATCAGTGGATTTGCCAACCTCAATACTGGAGCAGTTGATGGCGCTCAAATAGCTGGTTTTGTGAATATAACGAAAAGACTGAAAGGTGTTCAATTGGGGGTCTTTAACTATGTCGATTCGCTTGAAGATGGCCTGCCGATTGGTGTTTTGAGTATAGTCCGTAATGGCTACCGTGTTTTTGAATTGGGTACCACCGAATCATTATATGGAATGGTCAGTTTTAAAATAGGTACCAAAAAATTCTATAATATCTTATCGGCAGGTATGGCCGTCCGTAACGATAAATTATTGTGGTCCTATGGTTATGGTATAGGTACACAGGTTGCCATAGGCGCAAAAGCCGATCTGAATTTTGAAGGATTGGTTTATCATGTAAATGAAGATGAATGGCAGGACAACAAATTGAACCTGTTGAATAAAATCCAGGTGCTGGCATCATGGAATTTCAGCAATGGCATGTCTTTATTTGGTGGCCCTTCATTCAATGGAGTGGTCTCTGATCTGAAACAAGGTGACACTCAAACAGACAATTCATCAATTCCTCCTTACAGTGTTTGGAAAAAGACATACAGCAATGGAACCCAGGTTGTATTGTATCCGGGATTTTCAATGGGAGTAAGGTTCTAGTTCAAAACTCATCTTAAATCTTTTAAAACGATGCAAAAAATATCAAAAAAACATAAGCTGGCTTTAATGTTACTGTTTGGATTGTTGACCTTAGCCGCGAAATCGAATACTATGTATTTTCAAACCATCCGGGGTACCATTGTTGATCAGGATTCAAAAACGCCAATCGTGGGGGCCAATATAATTATTATGGCATCGGATCCCATTATGGGTACAAGCAGCGATGCGGAAGGTAATTTCAGGATTGAAAAAGTACCGGTAGGCAGGGTCAATCTGCAGGTTAGCTGCCTTGGATTCGAAAATAAATATATTCCAAACCTGGTGGTAGGTTCAGGAAAAGAAGTTGTCATTCAGGTTGAGATGACAGAATTGGTGGTAAAACTCGGCGATATCAACGTTGTGGCCACAAAAAATAAAGAAGAATCGTTAAATGAAATGGCAACTGTAAGTGCAAAGGTTTTTACAGTGGAGGAAACCAAACGCTATGCGGGCACTTTTAACGATCCGGCCCGGATGGTATCAAGTTTTGCCGGGGTTACCAACAATGCCGAGGGAAATAACGACATCGTTGTCCGAGGGAATTCCCCTAAAGGTATTTTATGGAGGCTCGAAGGTATTGAAATACCCAATCCCAACCATTTTGCAGGCGAAGGTTCATCAGGTGGGCCAATCAATGCGCTAAACAGTGCCATGTTATCAAATTCCGACTTTTTTTCAGGGGCTTTTGCTCCTGAATACGGAAATGCCTATTCGGGGGTTTTTGATATGCAACTGAGGACCGGGAATAATGAAAAGAGGGAATATACTTTTTCTGCCGGGGCCCTTGGAATCGACTTTACCCTCGAAGGACCTTTCAAACGGGGTAAAACAGGTTCATACTTAATTAACTATCGGTATTCCTCGTTGGGCATACTCGATGATTTGGGTCTGGTGGATTTTTATGGGGTACCCAAATATCAGGACGTTTCATTCCATGTTGTTTTACCAACCCGGAATCTGGGATCGTTTTCCGTTTTCGGGCTGGGTGGAAAAAGTGGTATTCTGCAAAAAGATTATTCTGATGATTCGGAATCATACGTTACCCGCCAGGGTGATTTTCAAACAGGTTTAGGCGTAGTGGGTGTAAACCATACCTATCTATTGACCGATCACGCGTTTATTAAGAATACTTTAGCAATTGCAGGAACCCAAAGTAAAGGTATTTATCAGATGCGCGATTCGCTGGGGAATTTCTTTGATGCCAATATCGATGATTTTGTGAATACATCGGTTAAAATAGCTGTTACTTATAGTAATAAGATTAATGCGCAGCACCGTATCAAGGCCGGATTGATTTATACCGATTTGGGATATGATATTTTTTCAAAATATGATGTAATCGGGAACGGTAATTATACCCAAAGCCAGGATTCCCGGGGTAGGGCTGGATTGGTACAAGGTTTTGTAAATTGGAAATACAGGCTCTATCAGGATTTAACCTTTGTTTCGGGGATCCATTACTTGAACTTTCTGAAAAATCAGAGCCAATCGGTGGAACCCCGGTTAGGTATTGATTATCAGTTAGGGGCAGGAAAAGTTTTGTCAATGGGGATTGGCGTCCACAGTAAGGTAGAAGGTATTTCAACCTACGATGCAAAAGTAAAACATGATGATGGAACGTATTCTTCTCCTAATAAAGACCTTGGCTTGGCAAAAGCCTCGCATTTCGTTATTGGTTACAAGCACCAGATTACAGAACAGATGTATCTGAAAGCGGAAGCATATTACCAGTACCTTTATAATGTGGCAGTTGAAAACAGTCCTGCAAGCCCGTATGTGTTGAATAACGAGCAACAGGGCTGGAGCGACAGGGAATTAATAAATAAAGGAAAAGGAAGGAATTATGGGCTTGAATTGACCGTGGAGCGGTTTTACTACAACAATTTTTACTTCTTGGTAACAGGCTCGCTCTTCGATTCTAGGTTTACTGCTTTTGACGGAGTTGAACGTAATTCAGCCTTTAATGGAAAATTTGCCAGCAATTTTTTAATTGGGAAGGAATTCCGGATTGGGGATAAGTCAAAAAACCGGACGCTGGGGGTCAATGCAAAAATTACCTATTTTGGAGGGAACCCTTATACACCGCTCGATCTTCAGGCATCTCTGGACGAAAACAATGGGGTGTATGACATGGCCCAATACCTGGAATTACAAGGCGATAACGTTTTTAAGACTGATTTCTCAATTAGTTACAGGCGCGACCGTGAAAAATCCACCCATGAGTTAAAGCTGGATGTGCAAAATGTTACCAACCATCAGTCAAAAGTTTATGAATATTACGACCAGGGTTCCCATTCCATCGAATCGGGTTATCAATGGTCTATTTTCCCTAATGTGATTTACACCATTCAATTCTAAATACAGTATCTTGTGGCAACAGTTTCAAATATCTGCGATTGGTTCACCTATTTTATAAAATATGCTTTTTGGGTTGTTTGGCTCCTGTTGTCTGATGTTTTCAGGTAACCTGATGTTTAACAGCCCCAATTTTTGAGTCGGTGAATAAATTATAAAAACCTGAGTCTTAGCTAAATCCATGACTGACCATTGATATTAAAAGTAAACGAAGAAATTGAAACACTGTTGACACGGGTTTTTTACAGATTAACACTGATATAATTCAAAAAAAAAAAAACAGACCAAAGGTTGCCTTTCGGCAGACAGGGCAGCCAGGTCTGCTTAATCTGTATATCATTTCAAACAGCTTATTTTGAATCGTTTTAAATAATTTCCCGTTAATTCGTATTTTTTCATAATCTTTTCATAGTTTTGCCTCGGTACTACTATGAAGCATAATTTGAAAATAGCAACTGTTCAATTTTTAGTATGGGTATTTGTTTTTCCCATACTGTTTCAGTCGTTGCACAATATTTTTCATCACCTGCAAGAGGAAGATTTATGTTGCCATACCGAGGTTCGTGGGCTTCAATTTAATGTTTTTGAATCGAAATGTCCGGTTCTTTCTTATGAATCGGCTACCATGGACTTTCCCGGCCATATTCCCATTCAAAGGGTTAATGCTTCATACCAGATACTGCCTTTTGAATTATACCGTGACCCTTTGATTGATTCAAAGGTTAACACCCGTAATTTCAGGGCTCCACCCGTTTCATGATTCCTTGAAATATTTCCGGTTTTATTTTATTAAATGCTAAAGACTTAGCAGTTTTTTTATAACTCTATGTCTTATATGCGAAGCCAAATCTGTGTTCATGTTTGCATGAGAAGCATCATGCATGCTTGGGTTTTTTATTATTCAACTGATCATCATGAAATTACTATTTCTATTGGTTATATTTTTCCCTATTCTTGTTTGGGGACAAGCTGAGTTCCGGGTGTCAGGAACGGTTTCCGATGAGCAAGGTAACAACCTTCCGGGCTGCCATGTCCATTTTGGCGAAGTATGTGCGGTGACTGATAATCAGGGTTTTTTTGAATTGACCAAATTTAGGAAGGGAACCTATACGTTTAGTTTCACATTTATGGGGTTTCAGAAACTGGATACATCCATTCAATTGAACCAGAATATTTTATTGAAAATAGTTTTAAAACCAGATAGCCGCCAGTTGGGTGAAATTGCTGTTCAGGCATCCGGATTCGATACCACAGGATCAAAAAGTAATGAAATTATCCACTCGCGCTTTATTCTGGAAAACCTTACCGGAACATTTGTGAAAAGCCTGGAAAGGTTGCCCGGGGTCAACACGATGGATGTGGGAGCCAATGTCTCAAAACCGGTGATACGCGGGATGGGCTTTAACCGGGTGGTGGTAGCCGAAAATGGTATTAAGCAGGAAAGCCAGCAATGGGGGGCCGACCACGGGCTGGAGATGGATCCTTTTTCAGTGGAATCGGCCGAAGTGGTAAAAGGTGCATCAGCCATTGAGTTTGGCAGCGATGCTATGGGCGGTGTCATCCAGGTGGTTAACAACAAGGTACCTGCAAATAAAAAGCTGTCGGGCGATTTGAGTCTGCTGGCCAAATCGGTGAACCAGGCAGCAGGAGGGTCGTTGCTTTTTCAGCAGAGGAATAACCGGTTTTTCTACAAATTACGTACAAGTTTCCTCGATTTTGGCGATTACCACCTGCCTGCCGATACCATTGTGTATCTCACTCAAAAGATTCCTATTTATAACCAGCAGCTAAAAAACAGTGCCGGAAACGAATACGACCTGAACGGGCAGTTCGGGTTCATTTATCCAGGCTTTAAAACTGTGGTATCGGTGAGTAACGTAAACCAGAAATCGGGTTTTTTCCCGGGGGCTCACGGGATACCCGATTTATTGAAGGTGGCCGATGATGGCAACCGCAGGAACGTGGAATCTCCGTTTCAGCAGGTGAACCATTTTAAAATAACCAACAATACCAAAAGCTATTTGCCTTATGGGACGTTTTTTTTCGATATAGGCTATCAGAAGAACCACCGCCAGGAGTGGAGCCAGTTTCATTCACATTATCCCGGCCAGCAGCCGCCCGAAGTATATCCCGATTTGGAGCTAGATTTTCAATTACAGACCTATACCCTGAATTCCAAAGTTGAAATCACGAATGTCAGCCATCATCTTATTTCGGGGGGAATCCAAAACCAATGGATAGACAACAGAGTGGGAGGTTATAACTTCTTTCTGCCCGAATACCAGCGTTTAGTAAGTGGAATATTTGCAAAAGATGAATGGAAACTGAACGAAAAAAGCAAACTGTTTTTAGGCATACGGTTCGACGTGGGTTGGTACCACGGAAGCCCGTTCTTCGATAGTCTCTTGTATCAATATGTTTTGATGTTGCCTAACCGGGATGCCGCTCAGGCTGATTATTACGCCCAACGTAGCCATCCGGTGGATAGACGTTTCCCAGGGTTTTCGTGGCACATAGGATTTACCCGGCAATTTTGGAAAAATGGAATGCTCCGGATGAATTTAGGTAAAGCATTCCGGGTTCCTACGGCGGTGGAACTTGGCGCCAATGGTGTCCATCATGGTTCGTACCGGTTCGAGGTGGGCGATGCATCCCTGGAAAATGAGGAAGGATATTATGCCGATTTGAACTTAGAGTATCACCATGAAACATGGTATGCAAGCTTGAGCAGCTACGGGTATTATTTCACCAATTACCTGTATTTGCAGCCAACCGGCGAGCTGAACCACCCCATTCCCGATGCCGGGGGGATGTATTATTATCGGCAATCAAGAGCCTGGTTGAGCGGGGTGGAAGCATCGGTTTCAAAAACATTTTTTAAACACTGTACCTGTGAAGCCAATCTGGAGTTGCCTTACAATTATTTGCTCAATAATAAAGGCATCCTAACTTATGGCATTCCCTTTTCTCCGTCGGTTAACGGCTTTTGGGAAGTGAAGTATAAACCCTGTGCATTTATTTCAATGTCAGTTAATGGGAAATGGGCCCTGGAAAAAGACAGGAGCCGTGGACAAGGGGAAATGGTGACCCCCGGTTATGCCGTGTTTGGAGCATCGGCAGTGGTGGATGCAAAACTGTGGAATCAGCCGTTTCAGTGTGTTTTACAGGTTCAAAACCTGTTCGGCACAAAGTATTACAATTCCATGAGTTATTACCGGAAGCTGGATATCCCTGAATTGGGTAGGAATATCCAAGTGACCATTAAAATCCCATTTTTATTTTAACTAGGTAATGCAGATGAAAAAGACATCGGTAGGGATAGTTTTTTTGCTCTTGCTGCTGTGGCCGGAATGGGCACGCGATATCCATTTCCTGTTTTTCCATCATGCCCATCTGGTTGAAAAGGCCGTGGGCGTTGAATGGCAAAACGCCGGCCAAACAAAAGATTGCCCCTATCTATATTTGGAATATTTCCCGGTTTCGGCCATCCAAAAGCAGGTTTTTCAAGTATGGCTGTTAGCTTTTGAGGCCGGTTATCCGGTGGTAAAGATTTGTTCCAAAGGGGCTAACGTTCATCCTTACTTTTCAATCAGGGCACCACCCAAATGGGCATTGTTTTGTTAGCCGTGAAAAGGCAGGCACTAAACTGATGGTCATTACCTGCCATGTTTGAATTCTTTAAAATGATTAAATTATATTAAAATGAAAAACAGTAAAATACTGGCAATAAGCTTAATGGCAATATTGGTTGTTGGTTCATCATGCAAAAAGGATGATGTGGATAATACGCCTCCCGCAATTGTACTTGGCGAACCAGCCAATGAGGATTCGCTGACAATTGGGGAAGAAGTACATTTTGAGTGCGATTTTTCCGACGATGTGGAATTGAAATCCTATAAAGTGGATATTCACTTCAACGATGGTCATACGCATAACAAATCAGCAGAAACTTTCGGTGAAGAAGGCCATCCCTGGACTTTGGAACAAAGTTGGGATTTTGAGGCGGGGTTAAAAAACTCCCATATCCATCATCACGAAATTGTGGTGCCCGATAGTGTAGTAGGTGAGCTAGGGGTATTGGAACCCGTTTTGCGTGGTGAGTATCATTTTGGGGTGTATTGTACCGATGTTGCCGGAAACGAGAGCCACGTGTATATTGATGTCATTCTGTAACAGACCAAAAACAGCGAGGGTGCCTCAAAAGGCTAATAAGAATTTAGAATACTTATAAATTGAATGATATGGAGCGTTGATGACAGCGATTTTCACAGATAAAATCAGCGTTATCAGCGTTCTATTTTAACCATAAACTTTCAATGAGTAAGTTTTAATTTAATGAGCCCCTTTTTTTTCGGGGCACCCTCTTTTTGTTCCAACTACATCGCGTGCTTATAAATGGCAATTGGTTGTATTAGAATTTCAAACACCGGATGCCGGATATTGAATTTCGAAGGTTACGCTGTGCACACATCTTTTTTTCACACTGGCACAAAGTGTCTTATTTCAACAATTTAGCAATTTAACCTTGCTGCCCTGCCAAATGAACAAATGAGCACATGATCTCCTGCTTTCAGGCTTCGTTCGCCCATCAAACACCTATTCAACATAACTTTTCCCGCAGCAAATCCCAAAAATCTCGGAGACCTCCCCGTTTTCATCATATATTTTTGAAAATAAGCAAGTTATTCGTTAGTATTGGTAACGTATTTATAACCAATAACAACCTCTTAACAACGAATGATAACCCACAACCTGTTGCTTTTATTAAGGTATTTTTGGGAGATATATATACTTAAAAAGCAGGGATATACATTGGTTATCTCCAATTTGAGCAAACCGAATCAGTATTGCTGAAATGAATAAAATGTTAAATCAAAAATGTTGTATTTTAGAGCAATAAAAAATGTGTGACAGTGTCTCTCAAATTATAAAATATGACTGAATTAAGGAAAAATATTGATTATCAGCAATTAGTCTCAAAGATAGGAGACAAATACGAATCAGCAAAAAGTAACATTGTAAAAGCTGTAAATACCGAAATGCTATACGCTTATTGGGAGATTGGAAAATATATTATCGAATTTGAACAGCATGGAAAAATAAAAGCAGATTATGGGACACATCTTTTAGAAAATTTATCCAAAGACCTCACAATCAGACACGGTAAGGGATTTAATAGAAGTAATTTAAACTACATGAGACTTTTCTATTACAAATATCCGATTTGTGAGACACTGTCGCACAAATTGAGTTGGTCTCATTACTACGAATTATTGAAAGTAGAAGATGATATAGCGAGAGAATTTTACGAAAAGCAGGCTATAATTGACGATTGGGGAGTTAGAGAGTTAAAACGACAGAAGAAAACTGGATTATTTCACAGGCTTGCAATAGGAAAGAACAAAGACGAAATTTTGGCATTATCAAAACATGGACAAATAGCAAAGACAGAAGAAGATTTTGTAAAAAATCCTCATGTATTTGAGTTTATGAACTTTCCTGAAAATTATCAATATACAGAAACCGACATAGAAAAGGCAATAATCAACAACCTACAGAAATTCTTGTTGGAAATGGGGAAAGGATTTGCTTTCATTGGGAGACAACAGCGAATAACATTGAATAACAGACATTACTTTGTTGATTTGGTTTTTTATCATGTAAAACTGAAATGTTACGTGCTGATAGATTTGAAAATAGGAGAAGTTGAGCATGAGCATATAGGGCAAATGAAACTCTATTTGGGCTACTACGAGAAAGAAATGAATGAAGAAACAGACAATGCTCCAATTGGATTGATTTTATCAGAAGAGAAAGATGACATAATGGTTGAATATGCAATGCTAAATGATTCTTCAAAATTGATTGTGTCAAAATATCAACTCTATTTGCCTGATTTAGAACAACTAAAAAATAGGGTCAAGGAAATAATGGATAAATAAATGACGGTAACATTGTATATGCAAAATAGTAGTAATTTCAAGGGCTGTAGCCCGCTTCAACATCTTAACGGTTTGATAGGTTTGAAGCCCGCAATCGCCTACTTGCCATATACTCAACGTTACCTGCAAGCGTAAAAACGACACTGCGAGCATTAACCAGACAAACAAAAGTCATATTCAACCCACGACAATTAACCGAATGAGAACTTATGACTTTGACAACACAGACTTTCTATGTTCTATTCCCCATTCAATCATTTTATCCAAAACTTCTGTAATTAATTTTCCTGATTGGGACAATTCATATTCAACCAAAACAGGTGTTGTGTCATAGACAGTTCTAATCAACATTCCATTTATTTCCAATTCTTTAAGCTCTTTGCTCAACATTCTAGGCGTAATTTTAGGAATATTGCGTTGAATATCGGTAAACCGCTTTTTACCAAACAGGATTGAACCTATTATTGGCAACTTCCATTTACCACTTATAACATTGAGCGTATCGTTAATATTTAATACATATTCAACTGGACAAGATTTAATCTCTTTTAAACTATGGTGCTTTATCATTTTGCTATAATTTACTCACTATACTTTAGTATACTACTATATTATAAGAAGCAAATGTAGTGTATCTTTGTAAAATATTCATTTAAAAACTATAAAATATGATTTTAGTAACAGGAGCAACAGGACATTTTGGAAAGGCAACCATTGACTTTCTATTAAAAGAAGGAATTTCGGCAAACAACATATCAGCCTTAGTAAGGGATGTGACGAAAGCGGAAGACTTGAAAACAAAAGGGATTAACTTGAAAATTGGTGATTACGACAACTACGCTTCACTTGTAGAAGCCTTTAAAGGTGTAGACAAGTTGCTATTAGTGTCAGGCCCCGATGTTGTAAACCGTGGAAAACAACAAGTAAATGCAGTAAATGCAGCTAAAGAAGTAGGTGTAAAACACATCATATACACCAGTTTTGAGAGAAAAAACGACGCCGAAACTTCACCAATTGCCTTTCTTGCAAAAACACATATAGAGACAGAAAAACAAATCAAAGCAAGTGGAATGGCTTACACCATTTTAAAAAACAATCTTTATCTTGATACGTTGCCAATGTTTTTTGGAGAACAAGTTTTAGAAACTGGAATATTTTTACCAGCAGGCAACACAAAATCCGCTTTTGCTTTACGAAATGATATGGCTGAAGCTGCTGCCAATATATTGACAAGCCAAGGACACGAAAATAAAGAATACTCTTTAAGTAATACCGAAAATATTTCGCTTCAAGAAATTGCTCAAGATTTAACTGCAATTGCTGGTAAACAAATAAATTATGTAAGTCCTCCACAAGAAGTTTATGTTGACGCTTTGACAAAGGCTAACGTTCCAGCAGAATATATTGGAATGTTTTCAGGGTTTGCAGAGGCAATCAAGCAAGGAGAATTTTCAGCCAAAAAAACAGATTTAGAAAATCTTTTGGGCAGAAAACCAACGACCGCAAAAGCGTTTTTGAAAGAAGTTTACACTTCTAAGTAACATATTTGAATTAATAGCTTTATTTAGCGGACAGTTTTAGAATTGTTCGCTATTTTTGTATTTGATAATTTGACAGACGAAAAACGCCAGCAGGTAACACAGGCTCATAAGCAATTGGGGTTTAAGCGGTTGTGTGTGCGTCGCTCTCGCTTGCAAGCTTACTGCACGGTTGATAGGTTAGCGTCCACGTAATCCTCAACTGCTTATATCTTCGTCCGTTATCAATAAATAAAAAAAGATACTGCTCCTGTGATTTTTTCATGATCATTTTCGACTAATACTTCGAAAACAAACAGATTTCAAATGATTGATAAAAAGTTAACTGATGAGTTTTTGGAATTAGTCGAAAAGAACAAAAAGCTGATTTACAAAGTAAGTCACATGTATTGTGATCATACAATTGACAAGAAAGACCTTTTTCAAGAGATTGTTGCTAATTTATGGAAAGCATATCCAAATTTTAAAGGTAATTCGAAAGTAAGTACATGGATTTATAGGATTTCTATCAATACAGCTATTTCTTGGATACGGGATTACATTAAAATCAAAAATCACATTGAGTATACGAATGTGATGCCCCAAATTCAAGATGATTCTGAAATTGATGACTTATATGATCAGCTTTATTGTTCAATTGGCGATTTAAACAAGCTGGATAAGGCATTAATTCTACTTCAGCTTGATGGATATTCTTACGACGAAATTTCAGAGATAATTGGTTTAACGAAAACAAATGTTGCAACAAAAATCAGTCGGATTAAATTGAATCTGAAAAATCATTTGTCAAACAATTAAATCAAAAAATCATGGAATACGAAGAATTAAAATCATTGTGGGAAAAGTATGATAGGAAGCTTGATAACCTTGAAGATTTAAATAAGAAAATACTTATCGAAACTTTGTCAAAAAAGCCACGACGCAAATTATTCTTATTGAAATATAAGAGCATTTTCAGTATTGTCATTTATCCAATAATACTAACTGGTCTCTTATATCCAAATTTTAAACATGAAAACATAGATTGGAAATTTATCTTAGGTTGTGTCTTTACAGTCTCAGTATTAGTCTACTTGATTTATATAAATTTAAAAACTTATATGACGTTTAACGATTTAGATTTAAGTAAAGACTCAGCTATTGAATCAGTAAGAAAAAACAATAAAATAAAGAGCGTTTTCAAAACCAGATATAGAAATGCACTAATTACATTGCCACTTCTTTATTGGGGGATTGTTTTAATAGCGTGGAATAGTATAACTTTTAATACTTTGACAACAATCTTAATAATTGGATTATTCATTTTATTATTTTTATACAATCTTAAAGGTCCAGGGATTCATAAAAACATGATTGACAGATTGGAAAAAGATATATTGGAACTTAAAGAGTATATAAAATAATCTGTTGCTAAGCGCGGTATAGCCAATAAGGGTTTCAGAGGTATGCGAGGGTTTGTAGCCCGCTTCAATTTTTCGTGTAACTTCTATGTTGTTTTCCAAATAGTTTCCGCATTATTTTTAAAATATCACATTTACAATATTTTACCCTAAGATGAATTTTCACTTCGGGTAATATAGAGCCAGAAGGTCATCTTTTCTTGG
>Ga0208373_1000074_pt1 | contig 181754 bp, 151 predicted proteins | sample RifOxyC2_FD_184036 | JGI IMG/M metagenome (GOLD analysis project Ga0208373, IMG submission 184036) | Soil microbial communities from Rifle, Colorado - Rifle Oxygen_injection C2 (SPAdes) | ecosystem: Environmental > Terrestrial > Deep subsurface > Rock core/Sediment | place: Rifle, Colorado...
ATCAAATAAAGCTTTATAAGGACTTAGGTTATGTACTGGCACAAAACCCGGGCTGGGATACTGTAAACTAAAATATATAACATATAATATGAGAGAGCATACATCTACGATGTGTGCTCTCTTTTTTATTGGGAATAAAAGTGGAAATATCATATTTCTGTTTGAGATGTCAAATTTTATTTTATATTTACACTCGGTTTAGCTGTACTATAACAGGCTTATTTCTAAAATTTTGAATGCCCCTTGTCAAAATTTGTTTAGCACTTCTAAGCTAAATAACAATATATAAAAGAACCTTTTACTTAATTGTTAACCTAAATTTAAAATCTATGTATGTTTCAAAAAAACCGGCTTGTCGGTGCGTTCATCTCGCACTGTCGGCAATCGCTGTTATTATGTTCTGCGGAACATTGTCAGCTCAGAACATAAGGATTACCGGAAGGGTAACCGACAGGGCTAATCTGCCTCTTGTTGGTGTATCTGTTATTGTTGACGGCACCAGAACCGGAATTGCAACTGATTTGCAAGGTTCCTATGCCATCAATGCTCCCGGTAACGCTACTTTGGTATTTTCTGCCATAGGTATGGAGACTCAGAGAATACCGGTTAATAACCGAACCTTAATCAATGTAGTCATGCTTGAAGATGCTGTTCTTCTTGAAGAGCTTGTTGTTGTAGGTTACGGAACTCAAAAGAAAGAGAACCTTACGGGAGCGGTATCCACTGTTGATACCAAGCTGCTTGAATCAAGACCAATTGCCGACGTCGGCAGAGGTCTTCAGGGGTCAACACCTGGTTTGAACGTTGTGATTCCGAGTGGTGAAATAGGCTCTGATCCAATTATTAAAATCCGCGGTCAATTTGGATCAATGCAGGGAGGAGCATCTCCACTGATTTTAATGGATAACGTAGAAATACCTTCTATCCAAATGATTAACCCGGATGATATTGAGTCTATTTCTATTCTTAAAGATGCTGCATCTGCTTCAATCTATGGTGCTAAAGCTGCATTTGGTGTAATTCTTATTACAACCAAAAAAGGGGCTAAAACAGAAAGTGTTAATGTTAGTTATTCCGCAAATGTCTCTTTTCAGAACCTTTCTAAAAAAATTGAAATGGGAGGTATAGATGCTCTTGAATACACATTGCTTGCAATGGAGAGAGCCGGAGCGGTTGTATCAGGTGCTTTCTGGTATGTTACCAGAGAAGGTTTCGAAAAAGCAAAAATATGGGATCAGAAGTGGGGAAATGTTGTAAAACCTGATGATCCTTCACTTTATGGACGGGACTGGTATGTTGATGCAAACGGATACAAAATTGGTCTCAGAACTTACGACCCATATGACTATATGGTTAAAGAGTGGACACCCACTCAAACTCATAATCTGTCAGTTAACGGTAAAAGTGGTAAAACAGACTATAATATTGGTATAGGATATTTAGACCAGACCGGTATTATCAAACCATCTCCTGTTGATGATTTCAGACGGTTTAACGGCTCAATAAGGGTTGGAACCGATGTGAAAAAATGGCTGCGGGTATATGCAGGAAGTATGTACTCTAAACGCATTAAAAGGTATGCATATGCAACTAACTCTACAACTGCCGACCCATGGTTGTATATATACAGATGGGGTCCAACCTATCCGATGACTACAGAAGATGGTGATCCGATGAGAAGCCCTGCCTATGAAATGTCGGCATCAAATACTGCTACCATGGAGACAAACTACACAAGTTTGAATGGGGGCTTTAACATAACTCCCATGAAAGATTGGAAAATTAATTTTGATTTTACCCATGCCAATCAGGAGTATATGAATAAAAGGCCGGGAACAAGGTTTACCGCCAGAAACACTTGGACGGCACCTATACCAAAGCTTGACGCAAACGGAAATCGTATTTATGTAAATGATTCTGGCCAGGAGGTACCAATGGGCACTGCAGGTGCAATGCCGGCTTTCAGATTGAGTATGGACACCTATACTGCAGTTGGTGCAAACCCTGACCATGTTTACAGAATTGCACAGAATGACCAGTGGAACACAATAAATCTTAATACAACATACAACCTTAATATCAAGGATGTTCACATGTTCAAATTCCTGTTGGGTATGAACCGGGTAGGATACGAACGGGCTAATAATTGGTCTCAAATTACACAACTGATTGACTATACAAATCCTCAATTTAACCTTGCAACAGGTACTCAAACATCCGGAGGCAATGAATATTGGGATTCTCAACTAGGTTTTTACAGTAGAGTAAACTACAACTATAAAGAGAGATATCTTTTGGAGGCAAATCTCAGATATGACGGGACATCAAAATTCCCGACTGATTTACAGTGGCGTTGGTTCCCTGCATTTTCAGGTGCATGGCGTATAAACGAGGAACCTTGGATGGAGTGGGCCAGACCTAAATTGAGTGCTCTGAAAATCAGAGCTTCATGGGGTACCATTGGTGACCAATCTGTAAGTAACTCCCTTTATATTCCAACCATGAGCGGTTCGTATAACGCCTGGCTGATTTCCAACGCAAGACTTTATCAGTTTGGAACACCGGGTTCGGTATCTGCTGCAATCACATGGCAGGACATTACAAATCTTGACCTGGGTATTGATGCACGTTTTTTCAAAAGTGCTTTGGGAATTTCTGTCGGATGGTTTAGACGCGACACCGAGAATATGATAGTTCCACAGGAGGGACTACCGACCACTTACGGAACAAGTGCTCCTCAAAGTAATTTTGGTTCTTTAAGAACCAAAGGTTTTGAAATAGAGGCCGATTACAACAAACGATTTAAAAACGGCTTAGGTATTAATCTATATGCTTCATTATCAGACGCGATAACTAAAATCACTAAGTACGGAACCACAAACAGCATTGACTCCTGGTATGTTGGCAAAACCTATGGTGAGATATGGGGCTACGAAACAGACAGGCTGTTTCAGGTATCGGATTTTGAATTAGGCACAGATGGAAAGCCAGTAACAACAACATCTACAGATGGATACACCGTTAATAAATTTGTAAATCCAAACATGGCAACTCAGGGAAGGCTTCAGTCAGGAACCTTTAGGTTTGGTCCCGGAGACGTAAAATACAAAGATCTTAATGGAGACGGAATCATTACACCCGGAAACAGGCTTCTTGTAAATGCCAACGGTGAACCTGATTATGGTGACCTAAAGATAATCGGAAACTCAACTCCAAGATACGAATACAGCTTCAGGGCCGGTCTCGACTATAAGGGATTTGATGCATCGGTATTTATACAGGGAATTGGGCAACGCAAAATCTGGGGAGATGGTTTTCTTGCTATAGCAGGTTATAACCCGTCTAATGGAGCGATGCCTCAGGCTATTGCCGGCAATTTCTGGAAAGAAGACAGAACGGATGCGTTCTATCCTTCTGCATATAGTGTAGGGCAGGCAAATGTGCTTAATATGCAGGTTCAGTCAAGATATCTGTTGAATATGGCCTATCTGAGAGTTAAGAATATCACATTCGGATACACTATCCCTCAACAACTGCTCAAAAAATTTGATATTAAAAAACTACGCGTTTATGCTGCATTGGAAAACTTCTTTACTTTCGATCATTTGGGGACTCTCCCAATTGATCCGGAAGAGGTAAGCGGATATTCAATGTGGAACGAATCTAACTACAATCTTGGTCGTACCGGAAATGGCGTTCCTACGTTTAAGAGTGCGTCATTCGGTATTCAGCTAAACTTCTAAAAATGGATATTATGAAAAAGTACAAGATTATATTATTATTTGTAACCGCCATCGTTTTTACAGGTTGTAGCGAATTTCTTGACAGACAGTCGAAAACAACCATGAACGACGGCAACTACTGGACAAGTGAAAATAACCTAAGATTATTTGCAAACGGGTTTTATCCTAACTACTTTGTGGGATATAACTCTGCCTGGGGAGTAGATTATGCTCCTTTAAGAGGTTATTACTTTTCAGATGATGTAACATCAACCGGAAAACAATCGGGATTTGAAACAACAGCTCCCGCATCAAGGGCATCTACAAGTGAGTCTCCCTCTATGCTTATCACCTACGCAGGACCAAGCTGGAATTTTGCCTATGTTAGAAAGTCCAATCTTTTCCTGGAAAGGATTGATGGGATGAAAGATAAATATATAACATCAGAGGCTTACCAACACTGGAGTGCAGTTGCCAGATTTTTCAGAGGGTATGAATATCACAGGCTTGTGAGCGTATTCGGGAATGTACCTTACTATGATAAGGTGGTAGGAGATACCGAACTTGACCTTCTGTTCAAAGACAGAGATGATAGAGCAATGGTCATGGATAAGGTATATGATGATTTTGTTTATGTTATGGCCAACATGAGAACGGCAGATGGCAACAATCAGTATCTAAACAGATATATTGCAGCAAGTTTTATTTCCCGTTTTATGCTTTTTGAAGGAACATGGCAGAAATATCATCTTAACAATAACGATAAAGCCAAAAAGTATCTTGAACTGGCTGTTTCTGCTGCTAACTATGTAATGTCTTCTGGCAAATTCACCTTTACCAGTGATTTTCGATCACTGTTCGGATCTCAGGATTTGGCATCCAACAAAGAGGTTATTATGTACAGACACTATGATGCTGCCCTAACCATTACACACCATGTTGCCTCATACTCTAACATAACAGAGAGTCAGAACCCGGGACCAAACCTCTCTCTGATTAAGAGCTTTATTTGTAAAGATGGCAAACCATACAAGCTTTCGACAGTTGCAAATGCAGACCAACTTGACATTCCTAATCTACTTGTTACCAGAGACCCTCGTTTTGAGGCCACTTTCTGGAAAGCACCTAGAAAAGAGTCAGCAACACTGCTGTATGCCTGCAAATTTATTGACAGAGCAGGTCCAACTTATGCCGGAGGTACATACCCTTCAATGTATGGTTCAAACACCAATACCAATGATGCTCCTGTGATAAGGCTTGCAGAGGTTGTTCTAAACTGGCTTGAGGCAAAGGCTGAACTTGCAACTATGGGAGGAGCTGCTGTTTCACAGAGTGATATTGATGCCTCAATTAATGCAATAAGAAACCGCCCCCTTGATGCAACTGCTATTGCAAACGGTGTTACAAAGACAGCACCATTATTGTTAAGTGCTTTACCAAACGATCCAGACAGAGATCCTGATGTTCCTGCCTTGATTTGGGAGATTCGCCGCGAAAGAAGAATGGAGTTTATCTTCGAACACACCAGACTACTGGATATCAAAAGGTGGAAGAAGATTAACTACATGAGAGGTTCTGCTAACCCGGATAATCTGCTTGGCCCATGGGTTAACTTCCCTGTTGAATTTACAGAGTGGCTTGTAGCTGCAAAAGTCGGGAAACTTCAGGTTAAAAAGGCAGACGGAACAGTAGTTACCTATAGCGGAACAAATGCTGCAAATATGGTTGGTTATTACATCCCTGAAAACATTTCGGACAGAGATGCGTTTACCGATAGGGTATATCTGGCTCCGCTTGGTAATACTCAAATAAGTCAGTACACAGATAAGGGTTATACTCTGACTCAAAACCCTGGATGGGCTAATTGATCTGAAAGTGTAATTATTTAAGCAATTCTTTTACTATGGCTGCATCACAAAAATGGTGCAGCCATTTTTTTATTAATTAAAAATATAACAACACAGCATGTGTTTTTATTGTGGATAAATTGATAATTAGGCACTTAAAAACAAGCCACTTGCTTACGATTTGTTATAAAATCATTGACATATGAAACTATTGGGACATTCCTCTCTATCGTTTGCTTATTCATTTAAAACAAATTGCATTTTATAGTGTAAATATGATAGATTATTAATGTAAAGAATGATATTTATGTATGTAAATTGAAAAATTTATTTTAATTTTACATCTCATAAAACTGAGTTATAGCTTGAGATTATTAAGTGTTTGTGTGATAAAACTCAGGAAATCCATAAAATCGTTATAATTAATTTAATAATAGTTGTAAATTATAATTAATCAAACCAAATTTTTAAAAATTCAATCGTTAACCTAAAAATTTAATTTATGTATGTTTCACACAAACTAACCGAAAAGTGTATGCGCTTTACACTATCGGTATTGGCCATGGTTCTGTTATCCGGAACTCTTTTGGCACAGAACATCAGGGTTTCCGGAAAAGTTACCGACAAAGCCAATCTCCCTTCGATAGGGGTTTCGGTTATGGTAGAAGGTACCAGGACCGGAGTTGCAACCGAGCTTGATGGTACTTACACCATCAGTGCACCTGGTAATGCAACCCTTGTTTTCTCTGCAATAGGAATGCAAACACAAAGAATTCCCGTAAACAACAGATCAACAATTAATGTTGTTATGGAAGAAGATGCCCTTCTATTGGATGATGTGGTGGTAACTGCTCTGGGTATCAGAAAAGAGAGAAAAGCACTGGGATATTCTGTTCAGGATCTAAAAAGTGACGAAATTCTAAAAAACAAACAGACAAATGTTATAAACTCTCTTGTTGGTAAGGTTGCTGGTGTAAACGTCACTCAATCAAGTGGTGCCGCAGGTGCCGGGGCAACAATTATAATAAGGGGAGGTAACTCAGCAAGTGAAACCCGCGATAACCAACCTTTGTTTGTTGTTGATGGTGTTATTTATGATAACTCTACTCCTGCTACAGGTAGCTCGGGAACTGACGGTGTTACAAAAAATGCAACAACATTCAGTAACCGTGTAATGGATATTAACCCTGAAGACATTGAAAGTATGTCAATACTAAAGGGTGCAGCAGCTGCTGCTCTTTATGGTTCAAGGGCAGCTGACGGAGTTGTTCTGATTACAACCAAAAAAGGTTCTGAGGGAGTTGTGAGAGTTAATTTTAACTCAAAGTACTCGTATTCATGGATAGGTAAAGCTCCGGAAATTCAGGGAGTATATGGTCGTGGTTTGTATAACGAGGCAGGAGCTTTTACGGATTTTACCACTCAATCTTGGGGTAATCCTATTAGTGGTACAGCATACGATAATGTTGGATCATTTTTTCAGGGAGGAAATGTATTTGACAATAGTGTGAGCGTAAGCGGAGGTAGCAAAAACGGCTCCTTTTATCTTTCTGCATCTAGTTTTGAACAATCAGGTGTTGTTCCAACTACTGACTATAGTAAAACCACTTTCCGTTTTAACGGTGAGCAAAAATACAACAAGTTTACGATAGGTGCCAACGCTGCCTATACACTTTCAAATACTAATAAAACACTCACATCTGCAGGTCTTTATAACGGAGGTGGTAATGGTGCCATGTCTGCTCTTTATGGCTGGTCAAGAAGTGATGATGTAAGAAAGTATCTTAATGAAGATGGTACTAAGTACAGAATATTTGAAGGACTACAGGAGATTGCATCCGATGTGGAGAATCCTAACTGGATTATCAACAAGAACAAACTATCTGATAATCTTCATCGTTTTACCGGAGGTATCAACGTTAACTACGAAGTAACGGACTGGTTTAGCATTCTCTATCGTGTAGGATATGACAACTACAACAGTGGTGCATATACATATATCGCACCAGGTGGTGCTGTTCGTGAGATTTACCAGAGAGGTCGTTTAAGCAAAGGAAGTACAGCATATGAATACATTACTTCAAATCTAATGCTTAATTTCCAAAAGAAGATTGGTGATTTTGATTTGGGATTCCTTGCTGGTCAGACAACCGAATCAACAGACAGAGTTATTCAAAATCATTGGGGGTATAATTTCCAAACTCCCGGCACCATAAGTTTTGCAAATATTATTAACGAAAATAAGTTCTTTACTGAACGAAATATTAAGAAACGTATGGCTGGTGTATACGGTGAATTCAGGGCTGCTTACAAAAATATCGCATACCTGACAGTTACCGGACGTAACGACTGGTCATCAACACTTCCAAAGGATAGTCGCTCATATTTCTACCCATCTGTGTCAGGTAGTTTTGTCTTCACAGAACTACTGCCAAAAAATGACATCTTATCATTTGGTAAAATAAGAGCTTCATGGGCTGAGGTAGGTAAAGATGCTGATGCATATGCCACAAACAACTATTTATGGGATCCAAAAACTGTAAGTGGAAATTATATAGGTACAGGTAACAGTTGGACCGGAGGTAGTCCGTTTCTTGTTCCGGAAATTCAAACATCTTACGAATTGGGTGCCGAGCTAAAATTCTTCGGTGGCAGATTAGGAATGGATTTCACTTATTATAATACAAGGACAGATAACCAGCTTGCAAGTCCTCGTCTTGCCCAATCAACAGGATACATATTCCTTACACTGAATAGTGGGTCAGTTCACAATAAAGGTATTGAGTTATCACTAAATGCTATTCCGATTGAGACCAGAGATTTCACATGGGATCTTACTCTTAACTTATCTGGTAACAGAGGTACTCTTGGAGAATTCCTTAAAGGTGTAGGCCTGTTCTATGTTACCGATGTTCAAATTGGTGGAGTAAAAGCTGCCTCAATTCCAAACGGTGGCCATTTCCTTGGTTTAACAGGTGACTATTGGGTAAGAGAAAAGAATGAAGAGGGAGTTGAGATTGAAGGTGGAAGGTATCAGATAGACCCTACTACAGGTTTGTACAACACAACCAAGGTTACTACAAATGTAGTTGGTAATCGTGAGCCGAAACTAATTGGTGGATTGAATAACAGTTTCCGTTATAAGAATCTTAATCTGTCATTCCTGTTTGATATTCGTTTAGGTGGTGATATTTATGATGGTACATCGTACTATACGACTCTTAACGGACTTCATCCTCAAACCCTTGACAGAAATTCTGTTACTGTAGCTGGTGTTTCATCCGTTACCGGAGAACCTATTTCATACACGTATGAAAAAGGCCAGACATATTTGGTTAACAATGCTGTAAAATCAGGAGAGTATATGATTCAACAATATTGGAGAAGTTATGCGGAAAACGCTCACAACTTTGTTACTGAGACAAACTGGTTGAGACTTCGCTCACTTTCTCTTTCTTATGATTTCACGCCACATTTAAAAGGCAATAAGTATATTAAAGGCTTATCAGCTTCAGTTGCTGCGTATAATCTTTTCGTTTGGACCAATTATAAAGGAATGGACCCAGAGGTTAGCGTTTCAGGCTCCGGTACCGGTGGATCTGGTTCAATGGGTATAGATTACAATGGTATTCCTGCAACAAGGAATGTCACTTTTGGTCTTAATTTTACATTTTAATTAAAGGATTTAACAACATATGATTATGAAAAAGTTTTTACATATTTCCTTAAGTCTGCTGCTTATTTTGGGCATGTCATCATGCAACAAGTGGCTGGATGTCAATGTAGATCCTGATAATCCTACTGACCTGAGTGCTACACCTGAGGTGAGATTACCATGGATTCAACACTACTACTCTTATGCGTTAGGAGTTGCCAACATGAGGGCAAGTACAATAAACGGATTGCTAACTCAAACATCAACAACAACTTCCAATGGATTGCTGGCAGCATGGAACCCGGCTCAAGCCGCTGCTACAACAATTTACCAAAACTGGTTTCTTGGTGCAGCCGTTAATATCAAACCAATGATGGACCGTGCAGAAGAGACAGGAGCATACCACTATATCGCTGCAGGTTATGCAATGAGAGCTTTAGGATTTTTTCTAATGCTTGACATATATGGCGAAATGCCTTATACTGAAGCAATGGGTGCAAAATATAACCCTGCCTACGATCAGGGAGATGTTATTTATGCAGGATGTATGGCCGATTTGGATAAGGCCATTGAGTATTTCCAAAAAACACAGGAGCCTGGTGCTATTCCGTTATCAAGTGGTGACACATGGAATAACGGAGATGTAAGTAAGTGGATTAAACTTTGTTATGGTGTTAAGGCAAGATACCTTAATATGGTGTCAAAGAAAAGTGTTTATAGTGCACAAGCTGTAATTGATGCCCTGGCAAATGCTCCGACATCAAATGCCCACAATACAATAATGAAGCGCTACAATGTTGAAGGAGATGCCACAAACTTTACTGTAGCTGACCCTTATCAAACCAATAACACATGGAATGCTGTGGGTTATGGTGTTGGACAGAGAGCAACAAGATGGTTTGCAAATCTCCTTACAAACAACTACACAGGTGGTTCAGGAGTTGTAGACCCTCGTATGCCAAAAATATTACCGGCTATGATGAAAAACATCAAATTAAATGCAGGTGGAGAAATAATCAGCTACGAGTGGGTAAGAGACATTGGTGTTGATATGATGAACTCAAATATTCGTCAAAATGGTGGCCCGCTGAATGCATCTTATGCAACAAGTGACATTAAGATAAATTATACAATTACCAACACTACAGATAAAGACAACTTTATTGCCGGATTGAATGGTAAACCTTATACAGTAACCGGAGACATTGTTCAAGTTACTTACAAAAAGGGATCATTCTATATTAACAGTACCAACTTCAGAAGAGCCGGTGACACTGTATATGTAAATATGAGATCTAACAGTATGTCAACATCAGGCCGCGCAGCAAATGATATGTACTACTATCCGGTAGCCACAGCTAATGCAGTTGCAGGTACAGGTTCTTTCTATGCAAGACCCGATTCTGACTTTGAAATTCTGACATATGCAGAGATGTGCTTCATTAAAGCTGAAGCGTATTTGAGAATGGGTCAGACCGGCCCTGCACATCAAGCCTATATTGCAGGTATTCAGGCTTCTTTTGACCGTATGCAAACTAAGCTAAACGAGTGGAAAGCAACAGGAACAACTAATCCGGATCAGTGGCCGATGGATCCTGCAGATATAGCTGCTTATATGGCTAGTGCTGCAGTAGTTCAAAATGCTGCTCAGTTGACTATGGCTGATATCATGAAAGAGAAAATTATTGCACTGGGATTTGATTACCAGAACTGGAATGATATGCGTCGTTTTAATTATGCAACCGGTAACATTGGAACTTTTGGTGTAGTTTACAAAGACTATAAGAGACCGTTTGAATTTACTGCAACAAATAAATTCCCCGGTACCAGTCCAACTGACCCAACTTACTGGTTCCGCAGATTTACCCATAGTGCCCACGAAAGTAACTATAATAATGATCAGCTAATGGCTTCAAATCCACGTGCCATGCAAGATGACATCTGGAGTGTACCTGTTTGGTGGGACATGCAATAATTACTAAGTACTAATAATTGGTTTGTAAAAGGGTTGCCCGGGAGGGTAGCCCTTTTTTATATAATAATTCAATAAAATTGTATCTTTGTTTATGTCATTATTAAACTTATAATTATGTTTTCAAAAGAGGTATATGCAAACCGGAGATTAAAGCTGGTTTCAGGGATAAAATCGGGAATATTACTGTTTACAGGTAATTCAGAGGTGGGGATGAACTACCCATCAAACACATACAGATTCAGACAGGACTCTTCGTTTCTCTACTTTTTCGGACTTGACGAACCGGATCTGGCTGCTGTTATTGATGCAGAAAGCGGGGAGGAGATTATCTTTGGAAACGACGTGAGCATAGATGATATAATCTGGATGGGACCTCAGCCGGCTATGGCCGATAAGGCTGCCGGTGTCGGAGTAAAAAAGGTTCTGCCTTTTGATCAGTTGGAAGGGTTTATCGCAAAAAATAAAGCAGCAGGCAGAAAGATCCATTACCTGCCTCCATACAGGGATGCAACCAAAATATTGCTTAATAAAATGCTAGGTATCTCTTTTGATAATTTGAAACAAAGTGCCTCAGAGGAGTTTATAAAAGGAGTAGTTGCTCTGCGTGAGATTAAAGAGGCTGTTGAGATTGCCGAGATGGACAAAGCAGCAGACATAGGCTATGCAATGCACTTCACTGCAATGAAGATGGTTAAAACAGGTATTGTTGAGCAGGAGCTGGTAGGAATAATGGAGGGTATATCTATTTCAAACGGAACAATGCCATCTTTCCCAATAATCTTATCTCAAAACGGAGAAACTCTGCATAATCACAGTCATCATCAGATTCTTACTGACGGGAGGCTTCTGGTAATTGACGCCGGTGCCGAAACAAATATGCACTATGCCTCCGATTTTACAAGAACTCTCCCTGCAGGAGGAAAATTCACGCAAATGCAGAGAGATATTTACACCATTGTCTCAACTGCCAATAACCTGGCGATAGATATGATAAGACCGGGAATTACATACAGAGAGGTACATCTTGCGGCAGGAAAAATTCTTGCTCAGGGCCTAATTAACCTTGGTATTATGAAAGGCAATGCAGACGAAGCGGTTGCTGCAGGAGCTCACGCCCTGTTTATGCCTCACGGGCTGGGTCACCAGATGGGGCTTGATGTTCATGACATGGAGGATCTCGGTGAAAATTATGTAGGTTATGATAATGTTCACGTAAGAGCTACACAGTTTGGTCTAAGATCTTTAAGAATGGGTAAAGAGTTAAAGCCGGGTCATGTTATTACTGTTGAACCGGGATGCTACTTTATTCCTGCTTTGATTGAAAAGTGGAAGATTGAGAAGATTAACAGTGAGTTTATCAACTTCGATAAACTGGCAGATTATTATCAGTTTGGCGGTATTCGCCTCGAAGACGATATTTTGGTTACAGAAAAGGGCTGCCGTCTTTTGGGAGCAAGACGTTTGCCAATAACTGCGGATGATGTTGAAAGAGAGATGAGTGAAAATTAATCTATGAATAAGAATACCTTTAGCGGCGCATTTCTCAGAGTTCTGACAATAGCCTTTCTGTCTCTTTATATAATCTCTTGCTCGAAAGAGGAGATTATTGTTGTACCGGGTAAATCTGATTATAATGACCTTACGGGATTTACCTTTAAACGTTCGGATAATGCGAATTTTACCGAAGATTGTGTTCCGCACATTGCAGGGACTACATTTTACATCACGGTTCCTGAGGGTGCAAATCTAACATCGCTTAAACCCTCTATAACTGCTTCGCCAAAAGCAACAGTTCATATAAACGGAACACTAGTCCCCGCAACTCCCGGAAACTATGACTTTACAAATACTGCAAAAGTTGTAGTCACCTCTGAATCTGGAAGAACCAAGGAGTATAAGCTTCTGGTACAACCGGGGAGAAGGAGCCTGGATCTTATGGTTTACAGCTTTATGACCAAATATTCAATACCGGGAATGTCTGTTGCGGTCTCAAAAGGTGAGCAGATAGTTTATAAAACCGGACTTGGATTTTCAATTGTTGAAGAGGGTGTAAGAACAAAACCTAACCATCTTTTCCGCCTTGCAAGCGTTTCTAAGCAGTTTACCACTATGTGCATTATGAAGCTGATGGAGCAGGGCAAACTTACAGTTGAAGATAAGGTTTTTGGAAGCGGAGGTATTCTTGCAGCTGAATTTCCAATAGTCTCTAACAGAGCAGCAACCGTGACGGTGAGGCATTTACTGGAACACACAAGTGGATGGACAAGTAATCCCGACCCAATGTTTACCTCTAGTTTTAAAGGGCAGACGTTAGATCAGAGAATAAGCTATGTTCTTACATCTGCTCAATCTGAGCCTGGTATTGCATATTCATATTTTAATATGGGCTTTGGTATCTTAGGTAAGATTGTTGAAAAGCTCAGCGGTAAAGATTATGAGGTGTTTCTTAAGGAGGTTATGGCTTTGGCCGGAATCACAGACATTCATGTAGGGGGAGACAGATCGCAGCGAAGGCCGAATGAGGTTGTCTACTACTCTCAGGATGGCACCAACGGATACGGTAACGAAATGCCTGTTATTGCCGCAGCGGGAGGGGTTATTGCTTCAACCGAAGAGATGTTAAAGTTGATATTCCATATTGACGGAAAGACTACAATCCCGGATATTATATCTCCAGCTACAAGAACCCTTATGCTAACTCCATCTGCTGCGTATAACAGATATGCACTTGGCTGGAGAACGAATCATACATATTATCCTAACTCCTGGTACCATGGTGGCAACCTGGCGGGAACAGCTACAATATGGGTTATGGGGCCGGAATACAGCGCAGTTATCTTGTGTAATTCAAGATCCTATATTTCGGGATTTGACGATGAGCTGTATGGTTTGATAAAAGATGTGCTTGCCTCAGCAGCCGCAACCTGGTAGAGCTCTGCTATTATCATTGCAGTGGCTCCCCAGATAATGTGTTCATCAATAACATATGACGGTGCCTCTATCCATTCACTGGGCCCTGCCTGAACTTTGCTTCGTTTAATCAAAGAGGGGTTGAAACAACTTAAAGGGACATGAATATATCCTGCAACCTCTCTGGGGTCAGGCTTGTATTCGCCTCTATTTGAGCTTATAGCAAGAACAGGATAGATTGTATAGTTACTTGGGGGAACATATAGCTTTGATAACTGACCAATAATCTTAATATCTTTTCTATCAATGCCCAGCTCTTCAAAGGCCTCTCTGCAGGCTGTATGGGTAATGTCGGGATCATCTGCATCACATTTTCCTCCGGGAAAGGATATCTGCCCTGAGTGAATTCCGTTATAGATGTTTCGTTTTATAAGAACAACTTCCCATTCATTCAGTGAAGGTATGAGAAGAACCAGAACTGCAGAATTTATTGAGTTTGCAGGGGGTTCCTGCTCCAGTGTAAGGGAGTTAACTCTGTGATCAGGAGCCATTAACAAATGGGCGCTTTTTCCTGGTAAGATGTCACGCAGATTGATGCTCATCAGGTTATTACAGTTATTAAAAATTGTATTTTCTAATTATTTGGGTAATCTCATCTTCAGGCAGAATTGTATTGAAATTTCCCCAGAAATCCACGTCATATACATAGGAGGTTTCAAAAAGGATATCTCTTACAGGCAATCTTTCGTTACGAGGTATTGGGATGACATTCTCTGTAATTGTTTCACAGTTTACCATCTCAAACCATGCGTGCATTTCAGAACTGAACAGCCGTTTTGCTCTTCTTACCCTGAAATTCAGATCCCCTCTTATGTGGTGAACATAAAACGTGTCATTGAATGGTTTGAAAGAGACCATGTATTCAATATTCGTAGGAATAATCTCAACATTTTTGCCTCTTTTAAGAACGAAAATATCTGATGTTTTGTTCACATATGCAGGGTTTATTCTAAAATTTGCCCTTACAATTGCCAATGTTGCAGCATCAATATAAATTTCACCCTGATATAATGGTTCTGTGATATGCTCCTTTTGAGTGAAAGAAAAGACAAGCACTCGCCTGTCGTCAATTACAGTAATATCGGTATGAGAGTAGTTGTACAGACCAAATGTTTCCGGGGAGAGAAAATCGGGAGGATTTTTTACAACATCCAATAAAAGAGAGGAATATACACTTGATTTGATTTTTGCAACTAAGGTGTCTTTTTCGTCAATATTTGTAAATTTTCTCATTTTGAACAGCTTGACCTGCTCGCTTGAAATACTGCTTTGATATCCGGTTTTATAAATTTTGAAGACAGCCTCGGTATGACTTAGGTTCTCTTTATATTCAACACCTTCTCTATAGAAAGAGGTGTGGTATACCGGTACAGATGAATAGTTTACTGCCCTTTTTTGCATTGCATCCCTAATGGTTTTTACAGGGTCAACAACTCTTATTACAATCTCCTGCAAAGGAATTAGTCTCTGATCAAGAAGTAAAGTTACCCTTTTTCCTTTGAGCAACTCTGCTGAAATCTCCCTTGTAACATATCCAAGATGAGAAATTTTTATATTAGAATCCATTAGGGAATCCGGTAAAATAAATTTGAAGTTGCCATCAAGATTGGAAACAGTTCCCATGTTTATTCCTGATAATGAGATGGTAGCATATTGTACCGGTTCGCCACTTATTCTGTCTTTTACCGTTCCCTCCATTGTAAAATAGGGGGTATATATTTCGTTGGTCAGGCTTGCTGTATCTTTTGCCGGTGGAATCTCAGTAATGACAGGCAGAGATATTAGTATGTGACTTCCAATCAATTGAGTCTCCAAACGAGTATCTCCTGTAATAATATGAACTGCTTTGTCAAGTTGAAATTCACCGGATGGGATTCTTACAACTTTATCATTGTCAAAAAGTCTGCTGTCATAAATGAACATATAACCTGTTTGAACTGAAATTGTATTTAACAGATTATAAATAGTTCCCCTTCCTCTTGATAGCTTAACCTTAATGTCTGTGGTCTGAAAATTCTCTTCCTGGGTCTGAAAACTAACTGCATGAACAAAGCTGCTCCGTAGAATGAGCAGCATCATTGTGTATGCAATATATTTCAGAGTCGGTTTCATTGGACTTTGATCTCAGGGTAATTCGTAGATTGTTATCTTATTACCCTCTTTTAAATACCTTAGATTGAGAGCCAAAGCAATCAGTTCTGCAACGGAATCGGGTGAGTCTTTTGAAAAAGTGGCAGTAATTGATCTCTGCTCAATGCCTGAGACAATTTCAAATTCAAGACTGTTAATATTTCTATTCAGAACATCAACAACATTTTGTAGGGGTTCATCTTTGAAATGCATTCGGCGCGAATAAGAAATAAACATCTCGAGATCTTCTGTCAGAATTTTTTCAAGGCTGTCAGATGTGATTACAATTGTCTCTCCGGCGACAGCATTGAAACTTTGTCCGCCGTTTTTATGTGTGACTCTTACCTCACCTGTGTTGACAGAAATTGATGAGACATTCTCTTTGCTGCTCTTAACATTAAATGATGTGCCAAGTACCTCTATGTTAACTAAATCAGTTTCAATTTTAAACCCTGATTTATAAATTTTACTTATCTCAAAATATGCCTCTCCGTTGAGAAACACTTCACGACTCACTTTTTTAAATTCATCCGGATACGAAAGGGTCGAGTTACCTGAAAGGTAAACCACTGACCCGTCTGCCAGTGTTTTAACATATGTCGAACTGGTGTCAGGGTTGTGCAGAGAAAGCATCTGCCGGCCGGAGTCAAAAACTCCTATGTACAAATATATAGTTGCACCTGCGATAATTATCAAAGATGCTGCAAACTTCAAAACCAGCCCGGGGTTAAACCCTGTTTTTTGCTTTTTCTCATTTACCTCGCTGAGCAGCCCGTCCCTCTCAAGACGGTTGTAGAGACGGTCCCATGCCCTCTCTGTTTGTCTGCTCTTATCCGGTTGTAGTATCATAGTTAACTAGTGTAATATTCAATATCTTTTCGTAGTGACTTAAGTGCCTTGGTCATTTCTGCCTCTACTGTCTTTACCGATACCGATAGATTTTCAGCTATTTCTGAGTATCTTCTGTTCTCGAATCGGTGCATTTTAAAAATCCTTAAGCGTCTTTCAGGCATTTTGTCCATTGTTTGTCTGATAATCCCCTCCAACTCGCTTGCCTCAAGGTTCTCCTGCGGGGAGTTTCCAGAAGAGCTTAATGGCGCTGATTTAATGCTCTCTTTGTAAATATTTTCGTTTCTGAGGCGTTCGCAGTACTGAAGTGACCTGTTTCTGACAGCACTGTAGAGGTATCCTTTCAATGAACTCAGTATATTTATCTTTTCTCTCTCTTTCCAAATCTGATAGAACAACTCCTGTATAATCTCCTCCGCCACGTCAATCCTCCCTGTAATTCCTGCCGAGAAGTATAAAAGGGGGGAATAGTTCTCTTTGAAGACCTTTTCAAATGTCTCAATATTCCCCTCTTTTATCTTTTTAAACAGGAACAGATCGTTTATCATAAGGATAAGTTATTAATACCTGTTTCAAATATACTAAATGTGTCCGGTTTATTTTGTATTCGCTTTTTTAAGTTTGCTTACAGCACTTTCCAATGACTCGTCAGGTTCTATAATATTGTAATCTTCCCAGAAATCTTTATCATAAAAGCTCTCTACCTTGTCATAAAGGGCCTGACTCTCTCTGAATGCCAGTTTTGCAGGTATTCTGGATGCATTCTCCTCTTTACCTCCTGTAATAACTGTCTCAGAAACTATAGTATAGTTAGTTGAGAAGAGGCGTTTTTTCCAGTCACACTTGAATTTGATCTCACTTCTAAGATAACTGAGATAGGTTCTGTTATCTCTTTGCTTATAGTTTACAATAAAGCTTATCTCTTCTGGTTTGAACTGCATACCCATTGGTTTTTTCTTGAGAATTGCCTGAGTTGCCTTGTTTCTGTCATCCATGCTTACGCTAAAAACTGCTTTTGAAAATGCAAGATTTTCTTTATCGATATATAATTTGCCATAGTGTAGCGCGTACGGAAGAGAAACTTTTGGTTCAAAAGCTACAACAAAATGTGCTCTGTCGTCAATCATTGCAGACTCTTCTATCGAAAATTTGTAGTATGAGAGAGTCTCTTCATTCAGCATCAAATCGGGGTTTTTAACAACATCCAGGTAGATGGCAAGTGTTGGTCCGCCGAGTAACCTAACCATAAGAGTATCCTGTGGATTTGGACTTATTACTTTACGCCCTTTGTAAATCTGAACTAAATCTCTGTTAAGGCCTTGGTGGTAAGGTGTTTTATAAACTTCCACAATAGCTTCTGACACATTAATATAGGTTCTTCTTTTTCTGATGGTCTCTCTGTAGAATCCCTCCAAAAGGGCAGTGTTAGGGCTGTAATTTTGATCAATTTTACTGATAGCGCTTCTTACAAGAGCCTCTGCATCAAATCCGAGTACTGTTATCTCCTCCAGTAAATTTGCATTTGGAGTCAGGAAAATTTCAACATCACTTGTGTTCTCTTTCCTGATGTTTTGATTGTAGGTGGAGTATCCAAGGTGAGAGACCTTAATGCTTTTGGCATTGAGAGAGTCCTTGATTTTAAGAGAAAATTCTCCATTGATGTTTGTAACGGTTCCTATGTTTGAACCGGGAACGGAGATGCTCACATATTCAAGCGCTCTTTTGTTTGTTTTGTCTTTGACTACTCCCTTAATGGTAATATAATCTTTACCGTCCTGTGCAAAGGTAGGAGCAATGCATGCCAGCATCAGAAATGCTGCAATTAATCCCGTGATTTTTGTTAATGTTGTTTTCATCGCCAATTATTTAAAATGAATAAAGTCGGATAATTTGTTGTTCTGCATATAAGACTGCTGTGAAACAAAAAACCCTAAACTTTTGCGGGATTTTTAAACAATTTATTTTGGCTATAAGATATTGACTCCTGTAAGTTTTTCAGAAACAGACCAAAGTTGTTCTGCGATCTCTTTTTTGAAAAGTGAGTCATCTTTTGTAGTTATGGCTGGATATCCCCAGATATTCCGGAATCCCTCCGGCCCTATATATTCTCCTCCTTTCAGATCAGGATTGGAAACAGAGTATAACAGCGGAAGCGCTCCCATATGAGCCGGTTGAGCAATCAAATTAAAGAAGAGTTTAAAAAATGTTGAACTCTCTTTGCCGGAACCTCTTGATGCCAGGTTTGTGGCCGAAACACCGGGATGGCAAATGATACTTGTTATTGTTGAATTATTCAGTTTTAATCTTCTGTCAAACTCTTTTCCGAATAGAAGGTTGGCATATTTACTCTGTGAGTAAAACCTGGTGGATGAATATCCTTTTGACCCGTCAAGATTGTTAAAATCAATTTTCCCCATTCTTGCTGCGATACTGCTAACTGTGACTACTCTTGCAGCAGGAGATCTTCTGAGTGCAGGCATCAGCAGGCCTGTCAGAGCAAAGTGCCCTAGATGATTTGTTGCAAACTGCAGTTCGAGATTGTCAGCGCTTTTAGTGAATGGTGGAAACATAACACCTGCATTATTAACAAGAATATCAAGAGTGTCGTATATAGATAAAAACTCATGGCAGAAGTCTTTTACGCTTTGAAGACTATCCATGTTAATTTGCATTAACCTTACTTTTGCCGAAGTGTTACCGGAGCAAATGTATCTGATTGCCTTTTCACCCTTCCCAAGAGAGCGAACAGCCATAATAACCTCTGCTCCTTTTGAAGATAAAACTTTTGCAACCTCAAGGCCAAGTCCGCTTGATGCGCCGGTAATTACAACCCTCTTGCCGGTCATTTCGGGAATCATCTCTATACTCCATTTATTCATAATCAATTTGTTATTGTGCTTGTATTATGCTTGTATTGTGTCTGCTTTATACTTGTATTATGCCTGTCTTATGCTTTAAAATATACCTGTTTTATGTCTGCTTACTACTATTTAATTGTAACCCTGAGTGCGCCTTGAAATCCGTATGTGGCAAAGGGTGCATCTTCGTAAGTGAATGAAGGGAATTTACTGTTTAAAATCTCCGTCATCTTTTGTCTTAGCACTCCGGCACCGCCACCATGAACGAAATCAATTTTTTTGCCCTTTTGAAATCTGCTTGCAACCAATGTTCGTTCAAAATGGTCAAGCTGATAAATAAGGCAGTCGGCCGGGGAGAAACTTCTGTATCCACGTGCAATCTTCTCAATGTGCAGATCTGTTACCGACGCTATATTCTTCATTATTTCTTCATTATTATGAATACATTCTCTGGTCTTATGCTTGCGCTTTTTTCTGCTGCAAACACTTTATTGTATTCTGGCTACATTTTTTGTATTCTGCTTCAATACTTTGTCTTTTTCTAAGCGGTTTGGTTTTTTTCTGCTACGCTGATTAGTTTTCTGCAAAAATTCAGCCGCAATTTAATGAATTTTTAGTTAAGAAATTTGCATCTAAGAAATATATGTCGTAACATTACGACATGATTTTAAATCCACTTAAGAAATAGATCTTAATAAAATGAACAAGCTAGATAAGTTCGATTCAGAAATGATTGATATTGCTCTTTTTGCAAAAGCAGTTTCAAATCCTGCAAGACTGGCAATTTTAAAATATCTTGCACAAACTAAAAGCTGTATTTCAGGAGATATCTCTGATTTTTTGCCATTGAGCAGAACAACTGTTTCGCAACATCTTAAGGTGTTAAGAGACAGCGGCCTTATTAAAGGTGAAATTGATGGGCCAAGGATAAATTACTGCCTTAATGGAACAAATGTCGAAAGATTCCTCAAAATGACAGAAAATTTCTTTGCTCAGATAAGATCGGCTGAGGCCTTATGTTCTGATTGCCGGGTTGAATTGGATTAAGTGTGAAAAAGAAATGAGTTATTACACTGGTGAATAATTAATAGAGTTATTTATTACAGCCAGTTTGCATAAACAAATAAAAAATAAGTATAAATAATTAGTAAAATATTCAAGGTGCATTCAATAATTAATCAAATTAAACAGATCAATATGAAAGTATTAATATTATGTACAGGAAACAGTTGCCGAAGTCAGATGGCACATGGTTTTCTTCAGTCATTCGATAGCCGGATTATGGTTAAATCGGCAGGAACTCAACCTGCAGCAAGGGTCAACCAGATAGCAGTAAAGGTTATGAACGAGGCAGGAATTGATATAAGTAATCATACACCTACTCTTGTTGATGAATACATAGGCCAGGAGTGGGACTATGTAATTACAGTTTGTGACGATGCAAACGAAACTTGTCCATTATTTGTGGGAAAGGTTAAACATAGACTGCACATGGGATTTGAAGACCCTTCTCATAAAAAGGGATCAGAAGAGTTTGTGCTGAGCGAATTCTATAGGATAAGAAATCTGATAAAAGAGAGTTTTTTTGAATTTTACAACACTCAGATTAAAAACAATTTGTAATAATATTTAATCCCCGGACATCATTCAGATGGACCAGTCACCGGGCATGTAGCAAGCAGAAGACAGCAAGAGATAATTTGCAGACAGCATACTGCACGCAGCTGCAAGTAATAGTCATTGGTTATCAATAAATACACAAAAAATGAAATCTTCAGATATAAAATTTGTAGTACAGGAGAAATATGGCAAAATAGTCAAAGGTAGCTCTTGTTGTAGTGGGGCTTCGTGCTGCGGAGGCACTGAGTATAATATGTCTAGCGACGAATATGCCAAGGCAGAAGGGTATAATCCTGATGCTGACTTTGGTCTTGGATGTGGAATTCCTGTTAATTATGCAGCAATCGGTAAGGGAGATAAGGTTTTAGATCTTGGGAGCGGTGCAGGGAATGATTGTTTTGTTGCAAGGGCATTTGTGGGAGAGTCGGGTGAGGTTACAGGGCTGGATATCACAGAGGAGATGGTGGCTAAAGCCAGAGAGAACTGTCTTAAAAAGGGCTATACCAATCTCGTCTTTGTAAAGGGAGACATTGAGGATATGCCATTGCCTGATAATAAATATGATGTGGTATTGTCAAATTGTGTTCTGAACCTTGTTCCTGATAAACACAAGGCCTTTTCTGAAATTTTCAGAGTTTTAAAACCGGGCGGACATTTCTGTATATCCGATGTTGTAACAATGGGCAATCTTCCGGAAAAGATGAAATCAGATGTCGAAATGTATGTTGGTTGTGTTGCAGGGGCTGAGCTTTACGACACATATCTGGATATAATTACAAAGAGTGGGTTTATTTCTGTTACCGTTCAGAAGAAGAACAAAATTGATCTACCGGAAAATGTCATTAACAGTTTTATGACAAAAGAGGAGGCTGATCATTTTCTCAATTCAGAAAAGGGAATTTTCAGTATAACAGTTACCGGAATCAAGCCACAGTAACCGACACAATCATGTGAACCCACATTAAACTTAAAGAAATATTAGTCATATAATAACCAATAAATATTAAATAATGAGTAAGTTACAAGGTATTTCCTTCTTTGACAGATATCTTTCGATCTGGGTTGCTTTGTGTATAGTTGCAGGAATTGCAATCGGAAAACTTTTACCCTTTGTGCCGGAAGTTTTAGGTAAACTAGAATACGCAAATGTGTCAATCCCAATTGCCATTTTAATTTGGATTATGATCTTTCCAATGATGCTTAAGATTGATTTTACAAGTATTGTTGATGCTGTTAAGATGCCAAAAGGGTTATCGATTACCCTTACAGTGAATTGGTTGATAAAACCATTCAGTATGTTTGCAATTTCATGGTTGTTCTTTCATTTCATATTTAAGACTTTTATTCCCACAGATGTTGCAAACGAGTATCTTGCCGGAGCCGTATTACTGGGTGCTGCTCCCTGTACAGCCATGGTCTTTGTCTGGAGCCATCTTACCAAAGGCAATCCTGCCTACACATTAGTTCAGGTTGCAATTAATGACCTTATAATTCTTGTGGCATTTATTCCGATTGTTACATTTTTACTGGGCATAAGCGGTATAACCATTCCATGGGATACACTTATAATGTCGGTAGTGCTGTTTGTGGTTATTCCTCTCGTGCTAGCCTTCATAACAAGAAGAGCTGTTATAAAGACAAAAGGAGCTGAGTTCTTTGAAAACACCTTCCTCGGAAAATTTAAAAGCACAACCATTATTGGGTTATTGCTGACTCTTATAATAATCTTCTCGTTTCAGGGGGATAAAATTCTTAAGAGCCCACTTAATATTTTGCTGATAGCTGTGCCTCTTGTTCTGCAAACCTTTTTCATCTTCTTTATTGCATACAAATGGGCAAAAATGTGGAAACTGCCTCACTGTATTGCTGCGCCTGCTGCGATGATTGGTGCAAGCAACTTCTTTGAACTTTCGGTTGCTGTTGCCATTGTGCTGTTTGGCTTGAATTCAGGTGCTACACTTGTAACGGTAGTGGGGGTTTTAACCGAGGTTCCCGTGATGCTCACGCTTGTAAAGTACGCGAACAAAACAAGCGGGCAGTTTCCGGCATAAATCTCCGCGCCACTTTTGGATATGTGCTTGTAATACAAACAATTACAAAAGTCTCTTTTCCAACGCGCTTAATTCTAGATAGTTGTCCAAAAGTGGCGCGGAGATTATCCTAGCGCTGTTCTATTTTGATGATTTTGCTGTTTGGAAGTGCATTGTAAAGGATGTATCGCCCTTTGCTATCATTTAGTAGCTCAGACTTCAGATATGTGTCTCCTTGTTTAACCGAAACTCCGGCCCACTCCTTTGGAATGTATGTTTTTAGTGTCAAAGGGTGATCGTACAACTCTTTATCCAGGGTGTGGTTAAGTTCTACAAGTATTTTATCACCAGATACTTTGTTGCCAGATGCTGTTTCACCAGATACTTTGTCTCCGGGTGTGGTTTGTCTGATGCTGGAGTACATTCGCTCCCTGATGTATTTAACCGCATCCATAAAGGTTGCTGTCCAGATTTTATCTTCGTATCTCTTTATGTAATTAAAAAAACCACTTATCTCTGCTCCGGTTTTTGGTTCGTATCCGATACCGTCGACTCCGTGAAATGTTAAAACAAGCCATACCTTTTCATAGGCCAGGCATGTGTCAACCCAGGCATTCATTGCATCGAGTGAGGTGCTTGTTTTGGGCCCTCTCTGCCACTGAACATACTCTTTTGAAGATGTTCCCGGAGCCATTCGGTTCCATCTGTTAATCTCTTCCAAAAATGGTTCGGGCATTCTGTTTCTTAGAGCCGGGTGCAATTTGTATGCAAATTCCATCACCCTTTTATTCTCTGTTCCATGAGGACATTCGGCTGAAAATGTGTGGACAGGGCCAAGATTTTTCAGAATTTCTTCTTTGCTTTTCTCCAGCTCGTACAAGAGGTTTGCATTGTCATAAATTGCCAGCTGAGGGTGAGTTACTGTATGGCTGCCAAATTCATGGCCCTGCCTGGCAATCTCCCTGATTTCTCCCCATGTAATGTCAACATCGGGATTGTCATAAATATTGGAAGGGTTCTCTGCTTTTATCTCTCCGGAATTGATTTTATCGTAAGCCTCCTGTATATGCCTGTAAGCCTCTTCAAATTTCCCAAGCTCAAACATATCTCCGGCACGGGTATGGTACAATCTGGCCTCCATGCTTCCTGCATACCTTATAGCAGATGCTCTCTCGAAAAAATTATCCTTATTAACCGGAATTACTTTCGACTCTTTTATTATTTCTCGTACATCTCTGCCTATAAACTCTCCCTTATCCTGAGAATCAGAAATATCTCCTGTGACAATATAGAATGTGGCAGGGAGATTAAGTTTGTTCATAATGGGCAATGCAACCCTAAACTGGTTTATTGTTCCTCCGTCATAGGTTATTGAGATTGCCGAGCTTTTGTCGTTATACCATCGTGTGATTTCGGTTTGGCCGTAGGATTTTGCCGATGAGAGCAGGAAGAGCATTAGTAAAAGGTTAATGCAAGCAAAACGAGAAATGCGCAAAATGTAAAAAACATCAAAATTGTCAAAAAGGCCAAAATTGGTTGGATGCAAATTGAGTCTTGAAATTAAATCTTTGTTAATTGAAATGTCTGGAATAGATGGTGTGGCTAGATTTTTCATAATATGCCCTCCGGTTAAATGTTATGCCAATTTAGTGATTAAAATATCATGATTGATTAAAAATTTGCTAGTATCAAAAAATGTTTCTAAATTTGAATGATTCTTAATTAGGAATAAATACTATTTGAAAAATGAACTTACATTTAAGAGAACAATTATCACAGGCTGGTCTGAAAATAACTCCACAGCGTATTGCTGTTCTTGAGTCTTTTAAAAGTGCACCCAAGCACCCGACTGCAGAGCAGATAATTGCTCAGGTACGTTTAAAACATCCCGAAATTGCAGTTGGGACCATTTATAATATTCTTGATGCACTGGTTGAAAAGGGTATTATAACAAGGGTTAAAACGGACAGAGATATTATGCGATATGACTCAGTTTCAGAAAAGCATCACCATTTATATTGTTCAGAATCTGAAACGATTGCAGATTATTACGACGATGAGCTAAACAAAATGCTTGAAGAGTATTTCAAGAAGAAGAGAATAGATAACTTCTCGGTAGAGGAGATTAAATTACAGATAATGGGAAAGTTTTCAAACCCATAAATGAAAGAGAAAAAAATAAAATATAAGTTTTTAAAATATCAAAAAACAAAACATTATGGACACAAATCAATATTCAATGCCAAGAATCGGAGAAGCAGCTCCGGAATTTAAAGCAGTAACAACTCAGGGCGATATAAATTTCCCCGGAGATTATAAAGGCAGCTGGGTAATTCTATTCAGCCACCCTGCCGACTTTACGCCTGTATGTACATCGGAGTTTATGACCTTTGCAACAATGGAGAGGCAATTTAACGATGTTAATTGTAAACTTGTTGGTCTTTCGGTTGACGGCCTTTACAGCCACATCGCATGGCTTAGAACAATAAAGGAGAAGATAGAGTACAAAGGGATGAAGGATGTGGAGGTAACATTCCCCCTTATTGAGGACATCACAATGGAGGTTGCAAAAAAATATGGAATGATGCAACCGGGAGAGAGCAATACAAAGGCGGTTAGAGCCGTTTTTGTTATTGATCCTAAGGGAATTATCAGAACTATAATTTACTATCCATTAAGTCTTGGCAGAAACTTTAGTGAGCTTTACAGAGTAGTCGTAGCTTTACAAACGGCAGATAAATTTGGAGTTGCAACACCTGCAGACTGGCGCCCGGGTGACGATGTTATTGTTCCGACTGCAGGGTCATGCGGAGTTGCTAAAGAGAGAATGGAGAGTAAAGATGAGATGAAGTGCTACGACTGGTTCTTCTGTACCAAGAAACTTTCTGCAGAAAAGGTGATGTCGGAGATTAAAAAGGGCTAAACTTTAATCACGGGTTCATAGTGGCTTCCCAGACGGCTTTGCGGAGCGTACCTTTAGAATCATCGGCGTCATACTGCCAGTACATCAGGCCTTTTAATCCCAGGTTCATTGCCCATTTCCCCTTTATTGCAATGCTCCTGGGATTATCATATCCACAGAAGAAAGCACCATCTTTAGTTACATAAGGGACATTGGCCACAGGATCCCAGTTGTCAATTTTGTATTGTGCCGGGTTTAGGCTGATTATTGTATTATAGTTAAGAGAGGTAGGTTTTACAGAGAATGAATGACACCCGTAGAATGGGATTCCCAGTACCATCTTGTTGTAAGCCACTCCAGCATTTCTGTATGCATTAACGGTACGCAGGCAATCCCAGTAGGCTCTTGTGTCACTCAACGCAGAGTGGTGTTTTGGTGCTGCATCCATATTGTACGTCATAAGATTTACAAAGTCAACATACTTATCAACCTCTTTAACATCAATATAACGGTAACCACCCGAAACGGCAACTTTGTCTTTAACATAGCCGGCATAGGTGATTGTGAATCCATCTCCCAGTGTCTCTCTAAGCTGCTTCATTAAAAGGATGTGGTTTGAAACATCTACCGAAGGGTCACTGGCAGCCCCGCTCCATGAAAGCCCGGGGAATTCCCAATCAATGTCAACTCCGTCAATTCCCCAGGATGTAACAAATGCCTTGCAGTCATTAGCAAATGCCTTTCTGTACTCATCTGATTTTGCAAGGGCAGAAAAGCTTCCTCCCTGAGAGTTATCAGAATTATCCACTACATGTGTAAATGAGATAAGGATTTTAAGGTTTGGGAACTGCTGTTTTAGGTTAACAATCTGTCTGAAACGCGCCTCTTTGCCCTGAAGTTTGAACCCTTCGTAAACTCCGTTTTTAACGTATAGCTCTGCAAATGCATAACTGATATGGGTGAAGAGTCTGGGGTCTGGAGTAGCAGTACCCCAATATGTTACATACGCCAAAGCGACTCTGCCTTCAACTCTTTCAGAGGGGATATAAACCTTCTCATCATCATCCGGTATAATAGGAATTGGCTCTTTCTGACAGGCCTGAAACATAACCAGTACAAAAAGTACCGGCAGAAGTATTTTTCGCATTTTATATTTTGAGTTTAAAATGATGTAATTATAAGAATAATAATTATCTGAACAAAAATAGTTTTACAATAAAATTTGAGTACTCAAAATATTTAAATTAATTTCGTTATTTAGATTTATTGTTTCAATAATTTCTTGTTAGAAAAATAGTAAATGGAAATTAAAATGGATATAGCTATGCAAAAAATATTAATTATCTTTAACAGAGAGCCATACGATAATACAGATGTTACCTGGAACGGTCTTCGTCTGGCCGAAGCATTAAGAAAATCGGGAAATGAAATAAGAATTTTTCTGATGAATGATGCTGTTGATATGGCAAGGGATATATGTACCCCACCTGAAGGATATGACCAGGATCTGTCAAAGATGCTTAAAGACCTTATCTCTAATGGGGTAAATGTTCAGGTATGTGGCACATGTATGTCACGTTGTGGGATATACAAGAACCACCCATATTTTGAAGGAGCTCATAATTCAACCATGGCGTTTTTGGCCAATTGGGTAACAGAGAGTGATAAAGTGCTGACATTCTGAAACTGTTGAGCAAGTGTGTTGAAATTAAAATTAAGCCAATTTCAGAAAAATGAAATTGGCTTAATTGCTTAATATCAGAATATTTATTCAGCAGGATGCAAATACATCGAGTGAAACCGGTTAGTTGTACAGCAGGTATTTCTTACGGGTCTCTTTGTACTGAAAAAGTGCAGGCTCCCAACTATCTCTTATCTCCTGCTCACTCTTGCCTTCGATAATCTGTTTTCTTAGAATATCTGTACCGGCAAGTCTGTCAAACCTTCCTTCGCGGAAAAACTCCTCTTTCTTAGGGTAGAAGTTGTAGAATTCTATTAACCAGCTTAGGTTTATTCTTCCTGTCTCCTTAAAAATGTTTGTGTCGTATTCGCGGAGGTCAAGTCCAAAACACTCAACATCTTTATGAGGAGGATTTGTGCTCATACCTTCAATAGATACAGGTGTGAAAGAGAACGAGTAGTGCTCTTTAAGTTCCGGATTGCCAAGTACCTGGAATGGGAAATACGTACCTCTTCCCTGGCTGATTACTGTCCCTTCGAACAGACAAAGTGAAGGATAAAGCAGTATTGACTGGTGAGTGTTGAGATTTGGTGATGGGTCAATAGGGAGAATGTATAATTTGCCATGCTCATAGTTGGCAACCTCCACTACTGTTACTTTACATTGAACTCCATTTTTTAGCCATCCCTCTCCGTTTATCATATTTGCATACTCTCCGAGTGTAAGACCGTGGAGGATTGGAATAGGGTGCATTCCAACGAATGATTTAAAGGTTGTGTCCAGAATAGGTCCGTCAACGTAGTAGTCGTTTGGGTTGGGGCGATCCAGAACAATAAGTTCAACATTGTTTTCGGCGCAGGCCTCCATTACATAGTGCAGGGTTGAGAGGTATGTGTAAAAGCGTGTGCCCACATCCTGCATATCAAAAATCACAACATCAACACCGTCAAGATCCTCAGGAAGAGGCTTGTAGGTTTTTGACCCATAAAGCAAACTTATTGGAACACCTGTCTGCAGATCTAATGTATCATATCTGTTCCCTCCGCGAAATCCGTGTTCCGGGCTAAAAATTCTTACCACATTCACTCCGCTTGCAATAAGAGTGTCAAGTAACGGGGTTGTTCCTACAACTGAACTGTTGTTAATGGCAAGAGCAACGGCTTTGCCCTCTAAAAGAGGTAGATAAGCATCTGTTTGATCGGCTCCCGGAATAATTTCCGGCTCTCCCTTTTTGGTGCATCCGATAGCCAGAAGAGCCAGAAATAAAACTGTCAGAATTGTACGGTTAGTCTTCATAGTTTTTATATTTTGGTTAAAAAATACGGGTTGTCAACAAATATACAAAATCTGACAGTGTAATTATAATTTAAAAGCGATTATTACAGTTTTTCAACCGGGACTTGTATTTCGGTGAGCCATTCACCCTCAGATTGCTTGTTCCAGATACCGTCGATGTAACAAAAACGGGGTTTGTCAGTAATCTTGAAGCCACCTTTTTCGATATGGTTATAGAGAATGGCGAATGATTCCGGTAGTGCTTCGTAAACTCCGTAATGGTTAATACAGGCAGCTGTTTTTACAGCAGGAATATCTTTAAAAGTTATCATTTCGGAATCTTCTTTGCGTTGAGCTACTGCCTCAAAATATTCAATATCTATGTTGGTGCTGCAGTACTCCTCATTGTGATCTATTGTGAAACAGTATTCAGGATTTGCACACTCGCATCCAAGTCTGGCCATCTCGGGACCAATTACATTAGGGCAAAGGTTAAACAATTCGTGATAGCCCCCAATAACTCTTCTGTGGGTGGCCGCTGTTACGGCAGGTAATGATTTGATGAAAATTTGTTCCATAATCTCTCTTTTTTGGAGCTTATTTTCAAGCTTCGATAGTTCTTCTGCCCTTTTTTTGAGAATAATAAGTTCGTCGCTGCACTCTTTCAGTTTTTGCTTAATCTCATCAACCGATGGCATCTCCCTGCCATCTTCAAAAATCTCCTTAATCTCTTCCAGAGAAAATCCAATCCCTTTCAGATAGATTATCAGATTCATTTTACTAAGTTGATCAACTGTGTAGTACCTGTAGCCTGTCCACTTGTCAATCTCGTCCGGGGCAATCAATCCAATCTCTTCATAATGGCGAAGTGTTTTAACAGTCACCATGTTTAGCTTTGAAAACTCGCCGATTTTTAATTTAATTTTTGTTCTGTTCATAAACTTGCGCAATGTTTACGGGTGCAAATATATTCCCTGCCCTTAGGGACGAGTCAAAAGATTTGTGATAAATTTATAAAAATTTTAACTCCTCTGTAATATTTCTGCATGTCGTGCGACTAATATGGGTGAAAAGCAAAAAGAGATGAACAACTACGAACAGGGTTTTATCAACTTCATCAATGAAAACAGAAACATTATCTACAAGATCTGTTTTCTCTATTCAAACAAACTTCAGAGTCATGATGATCTCTATCAGGAGGTAATCATTAATCTGTGGAACGCTTGGCCAAAGTTCCGCGGAGAGTGCAAAGTGCAGACCTGGGTTTACAGAATATCACTTAACACTTGTGTGAGTTTTTTGAGAAGAAGCAAAGCAAGACCGGACTCAATGCCACTTACCAAAAACATCGAAGTAATTGCAGACGAGGGGGATATGGTAAAGGTTCATGAATTGTACCGATTAATTGGTAATCTGGGAAAACTCGAAAAGGCGATTGTTTTGCTCTATATAGAAGAGAGGTCTCATGATGAAATCTCAAATATAATAGGGATTTCCCGTTCAAATGTAGCTGTTAAGCTTTTCAGAATAAAAGAGAAATTAAAACTAATGTCAGAAAATTAAATCAATTATGGAATTAGATCAACTGAAGGCCAACTGGCAAGAGCTATCCAAAAAAATGGAAAACTCAGAGATATTTAACAGAAAAGTGACAATAAATATGCTAAAGAGAAAAGCAGACTCCACTATTGGTAAATTGGAGAGATTTGAGTACTTCTTTCTTGTCCTGAGTGTGATATTAGCCGGGCTGTACTCTACACTCCTTGCAATAAATGAAGAGAGGGCATTCAAGAACGAAAGTATAATGGTAATCATTGCTGTATTTGTACTTGCGGGAATATGGCAGGGATACAAAATTTATCTTCTCGGCAAGATCAAATATGATAGCTGTACCACCATTGATTTGCTCAAAAGAGCTTCGGAGTTTAAACTAATGACACAGGCAAGGTTTGTTGCGGGTATGGTGCTGTTGATCCCGACAATAATTCTGCTTGTGAATTTTCAGAGAGATATGCTAACCAGAGAGATGATAGTGGGAATGGTTGTAGGTGGTACATTTGGTCTTCTGATTGGAATAAGAGCCTTTCTTATGCATTGGAAAAATATTGACGAACTAATTTATGATCTTAAAGAGATCAAAAGCTATGAAAAGGAGTGATAAATTCTTTTGTAAGGCATTTCTTGCGGGCACACTTTACTTTGCGGTTTACAATATTGTAACAAGAGTTTTTGATTTTGAAATTTTTATAGTGGACTTTGTCTATAAAGCAGCCTTAATTACAATATTAGTCTCAGCTGGATGGTGTTTGGGCAGAAGAATCTCTCCCTACAAAGTCCTCGAAGGTAATAGCGGCAGAGCCTTGTTTAAGAAGTGACTGTTTGGAAATATAAAAATCAGCTATTTAATTAGCCAGTTGTGCCACTCTTCCTCTAGATTCTTTAGCTCTTTCCCGTATACACTTTCCCACTGTAAATCTGATCTCCACAGCTCGTGGAAACTCTTAAGGCTATACTTTTTAATTAAGAATCCTACAAAAGAGCCAGAAGCGGCGTATCCCATTTGAGTGAACTCTTTGTCTGCTCCTATCTGAAGCTCTACAAGCTTTTCGATTGGGAGCAGCTTCTCGCTTTTTAGAAAAGCTAGTGATACATCATGGACCCTTTTTGCCGGTAAGGGGCTATTTTCAGACTCAATTGATTCTGCCTCGGCGTACATTGCTATACCTTCATTGAGAAAAGAGGTCTGGCGACCCCAGTTTTTATTGAACATAATATGAGTAAGTTCATGAACAGCAAGTGCATAATCATTATTCTCTCCATCAGAAATTGAGAAAATTCCCGCTTTCCCTGCAGCCAGACCTTTACCCCAGTGGTTTGTGTAGAACAGCTTTTCGTCATAGTCTGAGAAGTAGGTGATGAGTTGCTTCTCCTTTGCAGGGTTAAGTTCTTCAAAAAGTTTGTGAAGAAATTTAAGTGCATTTTCGTTATTTTCTGCAACCTTCTGTGCCGAAGTGCTATCCAGGGTATTTTTATTAAACCTGATTGTGCAATGCGCCGTTTCAATTATTTCGAATTTGCCCTTGAACATTAACTCAAAATTGAATATTGGTTCTCTCATCACCGGTAATCTGTTTTTTGCAAGGGACTCTTTTACCGATTCAATATCATATCCGTTAGCGTACAGCATTGAAAAAGCGGTGGTACGATCTAGCGCAACAATAGGAATCTCTCCTTTTTCGAACCTGATGTTTTCAAGGTCGAAAAGAGGATTCTCCTCCTCAACCGAAAAGAGAACAATTGCGGTAACGCCTTCAATAATAAGTTTGTTGATGTTTTGAGTGACAGAGGATTTGTTTTCAGAAAATTTTTCTAATTCAGGAGAATACAACACAACTCTATCTTTAATCTCAACAATCTGGCCGTCATAACCTTCTCTATGTAGCAATGATGGAACAAAGACTAATGGCTTGTTGACGCTGACATCTGTTTTATACCCGTTGGTCCCAAAAGGCCCGCTTGCAGGACCGGCCAGCGGGAAAAACCCAATATTCATATTGCTCCCGCTTTTAAATTTTATGTCGGCAGTTGCCCAGGGAATTGAAGCCTTACCTGAATAGAAGTAGGGTAATTCGGGGCCTTGTGAACATGCTATGTTTGCTGTTAATATTAAACAGAATATTGTAAGTAAGAATTTGGATGATAAATTACAGGATTTCATTTTTTGTTTTTGGGGATTTTTTCTCAGGAAGTACAATATCATTCGACGAATATATAACTCATGAGGGTTACTTTCTTCTGATTATCAATTTCCATTTGGGGTTAAAACTTTTGACAATTTTAAAAAATTGGATGACAGTATCGCTCAGTATTTGAGATACAAATGTAGTTGAGTAGGATATATTAGAAGTAAAAAATTACCTGAAATTGTAATAAAATTTGTTGAAATTGCGTTATTGAAAGGTGAATGTGTGGAAAAAGCGTTCAAAGTTGTGTTTGGATATGAGTTGAATTTACTTAACTCCTCTTAATAAATGTTCACAGACACAGTTCCAGAACGGGGTAGTGGGGTTCGTTAAAGCCGAATTTTCTGTAAAGTTTCTCTCCGTCCTTTGATGTATGGAGAGAAATTTTGCTTATTCCCCTACGCCCGGCCTCATCAATGAGTTCCTGCAGAATTACTGCCGAGTAACCTTTTCTTCTCTCCTCAGGCACGGTGTACATATTAAGTATATCCCCCTCAAGATATAACGGTTTGTTTGCATCTCCGGGAATCTTCTTAATAACCATTGCTCCAAAGCTTACGACCTTCTCACCCTGTAGCGCCATATATGCAAAGAACCGCTCTCCCTGCATGGCTTCACTGAAGTACTCATTAAGCCCCTTTTCAAGCTCTGCTTTGTACTCCGGCGAAAGCTCTCCCTGCATCTCTTCCAGATATTCCATCCTGTATTTTGTTAGAAGCTCTATCTGCTCCATTCCAATCTTTTGTAGGGTTATGTTCATTAGAATAAATATTTTTTCAAAGTTACTACAAATTGGCGCGGAGATTATTTCCCTCACGATATTTTCTGGAGATATCAAGAGCTTTATTCCCGATGTAAAGTTTCTTAGGTGTAATTTTAGTTATATGGGATCTGTTTACAAGATATGAGCGGTGTATTCTAATAAATCGGGAATCAAGTGCCATTTGCCAGTTTGAGATATTCCTCTTTGTTCTGTATGATGTATCAGTATTTGTTCTTATCCACACCTCATCGTCACAGGATTCAATATAAACGATTGATTCAATTTCGATTGATATTCTCTTTCTATCTGATGTAAATTCAATGTATTTTGACTTTTTAATATCTGTCATTGATTTAATTCTGCTTTCAAGCAGCTTCTCCAGTGATAAAAAGGCAATTATTATTAGCCATATAAAAAAGGGATTAAAAACTAAGTCTGCATTTTTTTCAGACATATAGTTGATAAGATATATGTCAACCAGGATAATACATAGGTATTCGATTATCAGTACAGCAAATGCCAGACACATCATGTGGAACACCCCTCTCAAGCGTTTAGTGAACGAAATATCTTCGATGAAAAATTTTGCTGTTATAACTCCGGGCAGTGTTGCTACCGAAAGCATAAGCGCAGATGAGTATCCATCTGCGGTGCTCATGAATACACCGCTCAGCAAAAAAGTCACGAATACCCAGTATTGAAAATTGATAAAACCGTTCATACCATAAAATTAGATCATTTAAATCAACTTCACTACCAATTTTAACTTAACATTCTAAATTTCGATTAAACAGCGGGTTTTTACACCCGGATGAGGGGTTTTGTAATGCGCAACAGGAGGTAATCTGTTAAGAATGAGGTTAACTTTGTAATAACCTTTTAAAATTATTATCATGTCAATCAGATCATTGTTTCTTGAAGGTGGAGTCTTTGGAATGACTCTGCTCACCATAGTATTAATCCTGATTATTCTTGCTGCGTGGAAAGCTCCGGCCTGGGTAAAGGAACTTGGCTTAATTGCCCTTATGACCGGAGTTTTATGGACGTTTAGTGGTTTTTACCAGATTAGTGACATTGTTGCCGATAATCCGGGAATCACTCATGATGTTATATTCGGAGGTGTAAGAGTAAGCTTAATACCCTTTTTTTACGGAGGGTCAATCTATTTGGCGTCTCTGATACTGCGTATTATAAACAAACCGAGGTTGTAAAATTTTTCTCCGCGCCAGTTTTGGATATGTGTTTGCTAAACAGGTGTATGCAAAATAGACTTATGCGAATTTGCTCTTGCATTTGCATAAGTCTCTTTTGTAATGTGTTGAAAAGAAATTAGTTGTCCAAAAGTGGCGCGGAGATTTTTTTTATCCAGCTTGTGAGATATTCTGCTATACTCTCCATGCCTTCATAGTTTACCTTATCTTCGGTATCTTCAGGAGTATGAATCTCTATTGGGATACCTGTATAAAATTCAATAGTTGGAATCCGGGCGTGAATAAAAGGGAGAGCGTCACTCGGGATGCCCTTACTTTTAATAAGATTAAGATTGCTCTCTAGTTGAGGGATATGTTTAACAGCCGTCTGTTTATCTTTGCCTGAGTAGTGGTAATACAAGGAGTCACCCTTTAATCCTCCAAGTAGATCCAGATTTACCATTAATTCAATGCTCTCATTTGGAAAGGGTAGGTTTTCTAAAAAGAATTTTGACCCTGCTATCTTTCCCTCTTCTGCTCCAAATGCTACGAATATAATATTGTGATATGTATCTTCATTTCTAAGCTTTTTAGCCAACTCAAGCATCATTGCAACACCAGAGGCGTTGTCGTTGGCTCCTGGGTGAATTACACCCTTTCTAGTGCCGATATGATCGTAGTGTGCTCCAACAATTATGTACTTGTCACTCTCTCCTCTTTTAACTCCAACTATGTTTGAGGTTTGGATAATGTTCGAATATCTTATTGCATCAATTTCAATGTCATAGTCAAGAGGTATCTGAGGGATTATTTGTTTACTTGCAACTGCATTGTTATAACGATTATACTCCTCTTTTGAAAAGATTCTGAAAAAGTCAGAGGTGTCAATTTGGATTTTAATTACTTTGTCTTCGGTATTGTAATCCGTTGAGTTGAATGGGGCAATTCTCTTCCGGATGAATCTTCTACTCTCTTGGTGACTTTTATACTCGTTAAAAAGGTATATTAATGAAGTTGCCCCTGATGGCTGTAGCTGTAACATATCTATTTTTTTGAGAGATTTCAGCCAATTTGATACTTCATCGGTGTGTTCAATGAATGTTTTAGAAGGATACAAAATAACAGCCTTGTCTCTGAGACTGCCATCTGCCAATACGCCTCTATCCAAACAGTAGCCAATGAAGGAACATTTTGCCTTTACTATTGCGGTTTGATAATGGTTGCTGAGACCAAAATTTGTAACTGTATGAATCGAAGAGTCTCTCAAATTGATAAATCTCAAAACTCCTTCGTAAAATGATGAGTAAGTATATTCGAATGGCTGCAAATAGGAGTCGCTACCTTTATGGTGTTCCAAATTATTTAAGCTGAATTGTTCAGAAATGTAGCATTGGGCCAGTGAATCTTCAATTGTACCGGGAAACCTTCCGGCCATCTGTTCAGATGTCAGATACCTCACTACCTCTTTCATTGAGGATTGAGCATATACCTCTCCACTTAGCAAAATTGCTAAAAGGAATGACAGTATGACATGACTTCTAACTAATTTTTTCATGATCATCATTAGCCGATCTCTTCAAAAACTGGTTCATCTTCGCTCGCAACAGGACAAGTTTCATTAAGTGATTCAATTATGGCAAATATAAGGCTGTTAGACATAAAAACAGCTGTTGTTTTACCTGTTTTTATCCACACCGGTTTCCCGTTTTCGTCTGCTTTCAATAAGTCAATATCTGAAGAATTTTCTATACAGGCGCCACATTCAATGCAGTTCTCATGATTAATGTAAAATGTGCTACCACCAGAACGGGTTTTTATCATTGATTTTGTATTAATTACGGTGGAATTATTAGTTGATTTAGTGATTTCGGCCTTAGTTTGTAATTCTTCTTTCGAGCAAGATAATGTAAGAATAAAGGTAATTGCCAGTGTTAGTTTAACAAGATTGTTTTTCATTTTTTGATTTTGTTGGATAAATGATATAATATAGAAATAGTTAGTCCAAAAGTAGATTTGCTATTTGGATTATGCTTCACAAAACTTGGTGACGATGTATATTTTAGCACTCAGTGTGTGTTTTCTCCGCGCCACTTTTGGATATATTTTTGTTTCCCAGGTGCTTGCAAAACAGACTTTAATAAAATCGCGTGTTATTTTATTAAAGTCTGTTTTGTAATAGATTGGAATATAACAAGTTGTCCAAAAGTGGCGTGGAGATTAGCGTTACCTGAATAGCGGTTGAAAACAGGGCGCAACATCTCTACAGTTTCAAGAAATGAAGGACGGGAATCCGTAAACCGGTCAATCTCTCTGTGAAGCAGAATTCCCTGCTGTATTTCCGGCGGATAATTCTCATGACTTTTGCCCTTTACAAAATCTCCGATAAAGTTACCCACCTGCAATTGCCGGTTGCCTCTGGAAAGAAATATGTGCGCCAGATAATTCAATCTTTTTTTTACAAAACTACTAATGGTTATGGTTAAAAGAAGAAAAAGCAGATATAAATACCTGCTTTTTCACCCTAAACACACTTTGACCTAAACTTAACCTATGAAACTAGAGCTATTCACTATTTTGAATTATTTAATAATACTGGTTTATTTTAGACTGATATATCTTTTAAGAAATCCAGTATTCCGAATATTCTGAGAAGCCAAATAATAACTATGATTACAACGACGATATTCAAGATTCTCTTGATTTTCACATCCATTGGAATATAGGTGTTAACGAGCCACAAAACGATGCCTGCAACAACAAGTACAATTAAAATAGTAAGTAATGGCATAATATATTTTTTAAGTTTTTACTGTACCAAAGTTAACTTTCAATAATTATAAATTCTTTATAGAATTCCATGAAAAATTTACAATTTTCACACATTTACGTTGTAGGAGATGCCACTGTTACTATCAGTATTAATCAGGTCAAGACAGTTTATGGGAGATATATTCTTTGGCCGTCTGAAGTGTAATACTCTACTATTCCATATTTTTCCAGCGTACCTTTGATATCTTCTACCTTGCCCTCAATGAATACAAGGCATTCGTATGGTTTTATATATTTTTGGGATGCCTTTCTTACATCTTCTGCAGTAATGGATTGTAACTTATCTGGATAAGTTGCCAGATAATCGTCAGGAAGGTTGTATTTATCTTTTACCATACCGAATCCAATTATTGCAGGTGAGTTAATATTTGACATTGAAAGGGAGAAGTCTCCGAGTAGTCCGCTCTTTGCCCTATTTAATACCTCATCAGATACAAGCTCGTTCCTCATTCTTAGCATTTCAAAAAATATGTTTTCAAGTGCATAGGCTGTCTCTTCATTCCTTACCATTGTTGCACTTACACAACTTCCTCCTGTAATATTATTGGAGAGAAAGTTTTTTGCACCATAGCTTAATCCTTTGTCAAGACGGATGTTCTTATTTAGGTTTGAGAGGTATCCGTCTCCATAGATCTGATTCATAACCATTAGAAGCGGTTCGTTTTCTCCATATGGAAAAGCATCGAGTAGAGGCCATTTTACCGAAATCTTAGACTGAACAGCCTCAGGTTTATCAACTACATAAATTCTACGAGTTTGTGGAAAATTATACGAATACAAATTAGTGTAATCTCCTTGAAATCTGTTCCCGTTTTCCCATTCGTTTAAATAATTCATTAGTAAAAGATTCGCCTCTTCAATCGTGAAATCCCCTGAGATTATACAGTAGCTGTTATCCGGATTAATATATTTATTTAAGTAAGAGATTACCGCTGCTTTTGTAATAGTGTCGTACACCTCGGCTCTCTCTTCTGTTTTTTGAAGTGAGATGTCTTTATAAAATGTAAGAGAGTCCTCCAGAGTGGCCATAAAATTTCGAGTTAATGCTTTTTTTGGCGCCTTCTCTGATTCTCGTACCCTTGAAGCGTTCTTAAGAGCACTCTCCCTCACATATTCCTCACTTATTTTTGGAGCCGTAATGTATGAAGCCATCATTGTTAACATTTTTTCAAGCTGACTCTTCATTCCTGCACATGAGACTCCGTTAACGGAGCCCCCGACAGATGAGGCATAGTAGTCGGTAATCTCTTTAATTGTGTCTGAACTATAATTTAAATTACCCTTTGAAAATATCTCAGCGAGAATCTTTCTTGCCTCCGGCTCTCTCTCTTCAGGAATAAGTGGCACTCCAAAATCTATCGAAATTCTGAATTTTGGGTACCCTCTCTTCTGTATAAGAAAGACCTTCATGTTGTTATCGGCTGTAAAAGAATGAAATTCTCCGATTTTTATTGGTTTTGCCTCTGAAGGCTTTGGTTTTATGTCGGGATTGATCTGAGCATCAAGAGATGCAAAATTAAGTATAAGTGCTATCAATAAAATTCTTCTATTCATCTCGCTATTTTTTTGGATAGATAAGTAGTATAGTGCGATTATCCGGAGTGAAATACCTTTTAGACACCCTTATTATATCTTCATTTGTTATTGCTAGAACTGATGGAATCAGATTATTTACCCGCTGAGTGGTTCCCCATTCCAAATAGCTTATTGCAAGCATGTCTGCAAGAAAAGCCATGTTATAAAACATATCTGTATAACCACTATGATAAGAGTGTTTTAGCTGGGATAACCTCTTTTCATCTAACCCGTTTTTCGCAAGATTATTCAATTGGTCCTGGATGCTTTCAACTACATTTTCATACTTGAGAGTGTCCTTGAATGAACTTCTAAACCACATGTTTCCTGCCATTTCATATAACTCCTTTGATGATGTAACTTTCAATATGCCAGGGTTTTCTTTAGTTATCTCATGTAATGGATTGTTGCCTGTGAAAGTGAGGTGAGAATTTATAAAGTCAAGCACAACGGCATCTTCGTGCGTCTCAGGAACAGCTTTATATGAAATAACAATATGAGGGTCTTTTATTCCCCTGATAGAATCACGAATTATTCTATGGCCATTAGTTCCAGAAATATAGGGGGGTTGAATTACAGCCCTCCCTTTTGGGATTCTCTCAAAGTAGGCTTTAATATATTTTTTTGCCTCCGATATATCTACATCACCGGTCAAAACAAGGCATGCGTTGTTTGGGATGTAATACTTATTAAAAAAAACTTTAAAATCATCCAAGGAAGCTGCATCAAGATGCTCCATTGAGCCAATAACAGGCCATCTGTATGAATAATTTTCATGATCGATGGCCTGCATTCTTTCGGGGATTCTGCCCATTGGGTTAATATCGTATCTCTGGCGACTCTCCTCTTTTACAACCTCTTTTTCTCGCCCAATTACCTTTTCTGAAATAACAGGATGAAACATTCTCTCAGATTCAATCCATAATCCAAGCTTTAGCTGATGGGAAGGCAAAATTGTATAGTAATAAGTTCTGTCGGCTGATGTATTTGCATTACTGTACCCGCCTGCCTCTCTCAGGTAGTGTTCCAGCTCTCCTTCCGGAATGTTTTTTGTGCCGTTAAATAGAAGATGCTCAAAAAGATGTGCAAATCCGGTTCTGTCAGGACGCTCATTTTTACTCCCCACATGATACATAACCCCAACGTTGACGATAGGCGAGGAATTATCCTGATAAATAATTACATGAAGGCCATTTTTGAGTTTATACTCTACAGTCTTTATGGTTGGAAATACCTCTTCTCGGGCAATTATTCCTGTAATACTTAGTAGTGCAATAATTAATATGCAGGCTCTTTTCATTATAGATGTTTTAGAAAGGTTTTGATATGTATGTAACAGTCATATCGTTCGGAACCACAATGTTAAAATCTGCCCTGCTATTCTTCTTGTCAAAATGCATAACCGATGATTGTTTAATAATTGAGATGGTCTTTACACTAATATCAGGATTATAATACTTAAGGTAATATACTATTGAGTCATGAAAAGCTGAGTGGTACTCTCCATTGAAATGATAAAAAAACATTCCGGGTTTCCAGTTTTTTAATATAAAATAGGCCATGGTTGCATCTTTTATTGCCTGTGCCTTAACTAAATTTGATGGCTTGCTTCCATGCATAGCATTTGAAGAGCTTCTGGTTTCCTGTTGCTGTTTCAACTCAAACTCTTCGTCAGAAGGGAAGATTTTGGCCATATTTTTATATGCAGGTTGAGTAAGGTCAAAATGAATAGGGAGTGGCGGGAAGTAGCTTTTTGCCTGATCGGATAATGAGTCAAGATACTCAACCCCTTTTTGGAATACAATTCTCGCATATCTTCTTGGAATATTAGTGCAGATAAAAGGAAGTTTTTTTGATTTTACATATTGCAGTATTGGTTGATAATCTGTAGCAAAATTTGGCCAAAGTTTACTGCTTTCTGTATATGATTTTCCATCTACAAGATTGTAAACCAGCATTTCATCCATTATCAGTTGATTATCAGTCTCCCACATCTCTGCCCCCACAATAAGCTTATCTCCTTTTATTGAATGGATAGATTTAAGCAGGCTTAGTTCCATCCAATGAGATATGGGGTCGTCGTGTAGTTCACCAAACAGCATAATGTCTGCAGCTACTACTGAGTTTACCATTTGTGAATAGGTTACCCTCTCTCCCTGATCATTATAAATTACATATGCCGGGAAGTCATTATTGTATGTCTCTGTTTTAGTCTCCCCCTTTTTATTATTGACCTGGGCTAAAAGTGCTGTTGAAGATAATATCAGCAGAAGTATAAGTATTTTTTTCATATAGAGTTTTATAAGTTAGAAGTTAAAACAAAGCGATAATGACATTAAATAATATTTGTCATTTAATGTGAATGAGGATCGGTTTTCGTAATTATTTAATTTTATTGGCTTAAGAAAATCACCGGAAAGAGATATGTCCAATCGATAGCCCCCTGCAATATCAAATTCTGAGCAAACTCTTGCTCCGGCCCTGTAAAAGTCGGAGGTATGATATGCAAAAGCAGGAATAGCAATTTCTGTATTGAAAAAGTTGCTGGAAGCAGCCATTGGATTGTGATTTCCGGAGAGATTCATTTTATATGAAAAAAGCCCTCCGAATATTAAGTTAACCGCTCTATTTTTACCGGATATTACATCTGCAGAAAGTGTCCCCTCAAGATTTGTATATTCTAAAATATGACCGTAATTATAATCATTCTGACTTGAGTTATCCAACCTCAGTTTTGCAGAGAGCTGCCTTAATACAGAGTTGCTCCTGATATACGAAACATCAAGGTCTGCAGTAATCGAAAAAAACTGATAATTATCCTGGTAAGCGTTCGTACTCTCTTTGTAGACAGCTCCGTCTCCATGTATGTTTTTGATGTCAAAATTTGTAACAAAACTTCCTGAAGATGTAACACTTCTGTGCCGCAACGAGAGATCATGAGAAAAATAACTATATCTGGAGATGTCCTCCCTTCTGTTATTTAATGTGGATAATGACTTAAGTAACCACTCTTCACTACCGTAATCTATCGCATATATTGCATCAAAAGAGCTGTTTGCAGAAAATTTGCGATATGAAATCAACGCTCCGTAACGAGAATCAATCATTCTCATCTGAGATGGTGAATTGTCCCAGGTTCCAAGACCCTGGTTAAAGAACAGGTGGTACTTTTCCGGCTCTGTACCATGCTGATATTTGTTAGAAATATTGGGTTCGTTTTTTAATCTTTGGTACAAAAGTCCTATGGATATATAATTCTTCCCATCAAAATTCATGGTAAGAGAGGGAAGAACCTGAATTTTGAGTGTTGTATTATCATTTCTGCTGTCAAATGTCCGAAAATGGAGATCCCCCAGATATTTCAAACCAATTCCGGCACTTAACCTGCCGGATATGTTTTTCTGAGCAGCAACATTGAAATCATAAGACTGACTTTTCCAGGTTCCCTCCTGTTCTATCATGTAATAATATGGAGACCCGTTGGTAGGAAGGTTATACGACATATTCCATTTACCTGTCTCTGCATTACCGTTTGTGTATGCAACAGAACCAAAGAACCTCCAACCATTTACAGGCAAGCTTTTTACAGACTCCGACTTGATCTCAAACAGATTTTTTGAGAAGAACAATTGAGGATGTACATAATCTCCCCCGGAAGATGAAAATCCTGTTGAGATAAGCGCATAATCACCCTTTTCCCAGACAGATAGAAGAGAGGGCACTTTATCAAATATCAGGTGATACTCCTCTCTTTGCAGAGAACGATCAATAACATCTGTAACTCTTGTGGAATCTGGATTGCCTGCAAAACAGCTCCCAATAGAGAGGAAAATAATGCCAACAATTCCTAATTGTTTCTTCATCATAATTATAATCTGAGAATTGGACTAGTTTAAATTGTAAGAGCGAGGTGTTGCCGGGGCTACAACTTCAAAGTCATTAGAGGAGTTGTTCGAATCTTGAAGCACTTTTCTTCCCGAAGCTAATGTCTTGGCTACTTTTCTTCTTAAACTCTTTCCGGTATAGTTTGCACTGCCATTCTCCTGAGCGTATGTAAAACCTGAATCAATTACTGCTGGAAGGCGTTTAAACGCTGCAGAGCTGCTCTTCGCCAGAATATCTACACCATCAATAATTTCACTTACAGGAATTTTCATGTAAAATACCTCTGAAGTAGTGATTGTCGGATCTTTTATAGTCTCTGTAAATACCGGTCCTGATTTAACGAGAGCTATTGATGCATAGTCATCCATGTTAAAGAAACCGTTGTTCTGAATATTTAAATAAATACAATTCATGTTTGGAACATTTGGATTATCTACATCAAAGAATGAATTTCCGGTTCTTCCGAGTGATTGCAGCCAAGTAATTGCATATGTGTCAAATTGTGCAGTTGAATTATCAACTGTAAGTGCAAGAGGTTTTAGTTCTTTATAGTTAATGGCATTTATTGCAATTACTGCTCCCATTCCTGGTTCTAATGGGTATTGGGTGCCTGTTCCCGGGAACTGCAGAATTTTGGAGGCATAAACAAAACTTGTAAGAGGCAGTCCAAGAGGAACATCAGTTGAGCCTTGCCCGGCTTTTGATGGAGAAAGGTATGCAATGTAAAGTTTGTCAAGATATTGAGTTTCATCTGAGTTGTTGAAAATCTCAAAAAACTGGTCTTTGAACATTATTGCATAACCATCATTGGCTGCACCCAAAGAGTAAACCTCCTTTATAACAAGATCTCCTCCGGCTTTACCGTCAAGAGTCAAGGTTTGTCTGATGGTTTGCAAAGGCATCACAGCAATGTTCTGTAGATTTGCATTTATTGTAATAGCTTTATTGAACCCTGTGTAGTTGAAAGCAATTTCAGCAGTTAGTTCCTTGCTTGCAGATATATTGTAAGTTGATGGGGCAATATCTTCAAATATTGCCACTCCTGCTTGATTTGTGAGAACTGTTTTTTTTGTATTGTCAATAGTGTTAGTAATCTCAACAGGAATATTGCCAATTGCGACTCCATCAAATGCCGCAGATGTTGCTAATGTAACCTCAATAACAGAGAGCTCTGGTGCTTTCTTTTCACAGGCAGAGATCGTTATTACTGCGACAAGTGCAGTAATGAATAGACGAAGATTGATTTTTTTCATGATTAAATATTTAGTTTATAGGATTTATTAAGCTTAATTCTTTCTTTAGAGTGTTTTATATTTTAAATGATATGCCAAATCCAAAAGAGATCTTACTGTTAAGAGTATATCTGCTATTGCTGTATTGGTCGGTGTAATAGGGATTGTACCAGAAGCAATTATTTGCATAGAATGTAAAGCTGTGTCCCTGCTTTGTCTCTTTTCTGATATTAAGATGAAAGTTTGGATAGAAAGGTGATATTGATGGGAACACTTGTGTTGGACTTAATCTTAAATCTTTATACTCCTCTGAACCTCTTTCATTTTCAGGGATCTCTATTTGGTTCCCCATTGTATCGTAGTAAGCAACAGGTAACAGATCTGGGTTTACATTGACTGTTTTGTTGTAAATGTTTAACTCTGTAGTGAGTGTGACAATAATTTTAAGGTCTGGGATCTGCTGAATAAGTGTCAGATTTGCATTCGCAATCTGAACCGACCTTTCCCAACTGTTATATACTCCGTATCTGCTTTTTGAGACAGAGGTATTTGATACTCTAACAGAGGGTACATCATCAAGGGTACGACTACTTACATATTGCCCTGTAAGATTAATTCCTGTGTTTGTTCTTTTAATTCTTGGAGGAGCAAATGTTAGCTCAAATCCTTTTGTATCTGAGCGTTGGTTGTTCACATAAACATTGTAAGTTCTTGGAAGGTATGTAATATTATCAGGATCTTCTTCAACAACAGGAGGTCTTCCAACCGGTTCAGAGACTATTCTGTAACCCTGATTCTTAAATACTCCCAATTTAGTAGCAGAGGTTATGCCTCTTGAAAGAAGCTTGTGATATCCGGTTAATCTGACATTATAGCCCGACTTATCGAATTCAAATGCTACCTCGCGTGTCTCTCCTCTGCCAGGTTTTAGAGAGCTGTTGTCGGGGTTTATTACATAAGAGGTGACAATGGCAAGTCTCTCTTCGGGAATAGGATCATAGTAACTTAGATTAACTATGTCAAAATAGACAGGACCGGGATATAAAGTAATCATTGAGGGAGCTTTATATGATACTCCCCACGCACTCCTGATTTTGATGTTCTTCCCAAGACCTATTGTTGCAGATAATCTGGGTGAAAACAGATTAAATCTCTCAATCATCCTGTCATACCTCATACCTAATCTCAGGTTATACATAATATTTTCAAACTCCCTTGTAACAACAGTTTGGTGATACATAGAGAAATTTTTTGATGCAGGTATTTCATGAAACTGGACACCTCTGCTCCCGGGTAATCCTGCCGGTCCGACTCCTCCTTCGTTCTCGACCCTTCCCTCTCCGAAATTTTTATCAAAAGTATATTCAATGCCAGTTGTGAAGGAGAGGTTGTTATTTGCAACCACGCTATTTTGCTCTGACTCAACTCTGAGATATGCATTAACAGGAATCCCTTTCATTACAGTCGTCTGCATATAGCTCAGTGGAGTGTATGTTGTGAAATAGGTTCCTGTCTCAGTTGGTTCAATCATTGGCCTTGGGCCATCTGTAACCTCTTGTTCCAGTTTAGTGTACTGTGAGTTTAAGTTAAAGCTTAATGTATAGTTAAGTCTTCCTAAGAGATTCAGTCTGCCATTGATTCCAAGCATTACTCTGTTGTTCCTTATGTCTCTGTTCGAAAGCAGCACCTCCTGCGGTTCAACTCTGCGGCCATCTCCGCTGAACCCGTATGAAGCATATATTGTATTGCTCCAGTTTTTCTCTTCATTAAAGGTTGATGTCCATCTTGCTCCTACATTAATCCGGTTGAAGTAATATTTCAATTCTGTAGGTTGTCCGACAGAGTATGCATAGTCTGCATCCAGATTAAGATATCCATGCTTGTTAAGCTTTAATCCTCTGGAGACACTAGCCTGATAAGTTGTGGGTGTACTGTTAAAGGTTACACTTAAAGGGGAGTAACCTGCTCTTCTTGTGACAATTACTGCTCCAGATGTAATGTTTCCGTAACGTGCACTTGCAACACCAGTAACAACCTCTACTGACTCGATATTAGATGCCGGAATCTCCCTTAAATCAAGACCCTTGTTTGCAACGTTTGTTCCGCCCGAGAGACTCGAGGCAGGATTTTCTACCTGAAGATTGGCGTCGTTACTCAATGGAGTACCGTCAATAACGATAGCAGTACCAAATGAATTGACAGCAGATGACTCTGTTGTCCTAAGATTGAGCTGTGCTGTTGAAGTTAGCCTTTGAGGTTCCAGTTTTCCCCCGGGAAGGAGAGACATTATATCACTAAGACTTATTGCCTGGATCTGTTTTATTGCTTCGTTTCCAATGGAATAAGTGCTTGATCCCTCTTTACTCTGAGATGAAGTTGCTGTTACAACAACTTCATTTAAACTCAATGACATCTCTCTAAGTGTAAAGTCAACAGACTTAATATCACCAGACAGGTTAATAACTCTCTCCTGGATATCATATCCCAAAAAAGCAACTTTAAGCTTATGCTCTCCCTTTGGGAGCACTATCCGGTATTCTCCCTTATCATTAGAGTAGGTTGAATATTGAGTTCCATCAGTGAATATTGTTGCAAAATAGATTGGTTCACCATTACTTGCAGAGGTAATTCGTCCCGAAACCTCATATCTCTGACCTAACATAACGAAAGGTATGAGCAAGAACAGTACGCAAAGCAGAGTTCTGTTATTCATTCTCTTCTTTAAGTTTTGTAGCGTTTTTGTAGTAATCAGCAGGTACTGTAATTTTTGAGATAAGAGTGTCAAATTTTGTCAGCTGTAATGAGTCGCAAATTCCACGGATATTGTTATAGAAAATAATTGCCAGATCTCTGTTTAGAGATTGTGCCATTATAAAATCTTCATACATTTTGTTCATGGCAACAGTATCGTTGAATATTCCGGGAGTATTCATCCTCTCTTTCACATTTCGAAGCATCATCCCTACATCTTTCAAATTGTTGCTGTAGTTGGCAGAAATCGAATCAAAAAGAGCAATTTGATTATCATTTAGTTGTAGATAAAGTGAAAAAAAATTGTTGGTTCCTTTTATGCTCTTTTCATTCTGGGCCTCTTTTTTCTTGCTCAAATACAGATTAACACCAATTGTACTCACTATTGTTATGTTAAGCACAGATAGTAGTACTACCCATAGTTTTAATCTTCGTACAAGTTTTAGATAGTCATTATTCATAACAGCTTTTTATATATTAAGTAGAATATTACCAAAACCAAAGTTTATGATCTCAACACTAGCTACCTGAGTTGTTTCGTAAACATCAACCAGGTTCCCGATAAAGCAACCGATGCTAATAACAAATGTTACGGAGAACCCATAAACAAGTGCACTTTTGAGATTAAGCCATTTTGTCTCAAATGATGCCTGAAGACTCAGCTCAGTAACGCTATTCATAATCTCATCAACCCTGTTTTTTCTGTTAGCTCCTTGCTTCTCCTTCTCTATTGCAGCATTGAGATATTGATCAAAATCCGGATTATTAAAGTTCTTTTTCATTTATAATTGTTATTAGTTTTATTTTTAATTGTCTCTTAGCTCTTTGAATCAGAGAATCAACAGCTTGAACAGAGAGTGACATAATTTCTGCAATTTCTTTCTGAGACAATCCGTCCAATCGGCTCAGGATAAATGCTGTTTTCTGGGTTACCGGAAGATTGTCGATCTCTTTGTAAATAATCTCTTCCGTCTGTTTACCAGACATAATTGTCTGAGGATTTTCGGGTTTTGTACTCGTTATAAAATCTGTAAGAGCAGCTATTTTTTCGGTATAAAATTCTGGTATTGACTTTCGATTTCTCTTCCTTAGAAAGGTATATGCGCTATTAATACCTATTCTGTATAACCATGTTGAGAACTCCGACTTTCCACTAAAGCTTCCAAGCGATACAAAAGCTTGCATAAATGTCTCTTGAGTAACATCCTCAGCATCCTCTGTCTGATGCACGAAACCTCTGACTAGAATAAAGATTTTCTCATGGTAACGCTCTACCAAAAGTCGGTACATCTCTGTCTCTCCGGAAAGGATTCTATCAATTATCTTTTTCTCGTCTCTCATTGTCTATATATACTTAGACTCAATTCTCAAATTAATCCGTCGCTGTAAATAAAAAAAATCTCATTTTTAAATGAGATTACACTGGCTTTACAGGCCAAACATAGTTCAAATGAATTAATAATATCAGATAATTTTTGCGTGATAAGCGGATAAGCCTGAATAACAGAACAGATATTTTTTAGGCAAATAAATAAATATATTTAAACTATCAAAAATAGTTTGTAAACTAAAAAAATTAGTTTAAATTTGTTCCAGGATTAAATTAACTATTTGAACAATGGTAAAACTTACTGCTAAAGAGGATGAAATAATGACCTTTTTTTGGGAAAAAGGGGCCATGCATGTTAAGGAACTTATTGAGCTTTACCCCGACCCCAAGCCTCATTTCAACACTATTTCAACTATGGTCAGAGCGCTTGAAGCCAAAGGTTTACTGGCGCATAATAAATTCGGATATACGTATCAGTATTATCCTGTTATCACTCCCGGTGAATTTGGCGAAGGCAAGATTAGCGGAGCAATAAACAAGTATTTTGAGAACTCCTACCTGGATGTTGTATCGACTTTTGTAAAGAGAGATAAGATTCAACTTGAGGAGTTAAAAAAGTTGATTGAAGAGATTGAGAATGCAAACAAGATTAAGAAATGACACTTTTACTCTTATATCTGCTAAAGGTTAGCCTGTGTATTGCCGCATTCTATCTTGTATATACAGTAACACTTTCGAGGGAGACATTTTTCAGGCTTAATCGTTTTGTACTTCTGTTGGCTGTCATTTTGTCTATAATCTTACCTGTTTGGACATTAACAATTACCAAAGAGATTATTGCCTCGCCGGAAATAGGGCAAGAGGTGTATGTGGGAGAATTATCCTCACAGCAACAATTAACCTCAGATAAAGTCAGTTACGGCTGGAAAGAGGCAATTCCAATCGCAATTCTTTGTATATATTTTGCAGGCGCTTTGATTCTGTTTTTTAAATATCTACATGGAATACTGCAGATTATTAGGATAATGAAAAATTCCAGAAAAGAGATCTTTTCCAATATCAAACTATATATTTTCCATAAAGCCGTAATTCCATTCAGCTGGTTCAGAAACATAATAATTTCAGAAGAGGATTACATTTCAGGCAAAGAGATAATAATTGAACATGAAAAAGCGCATATTAGGTTGAAACACAATCATGACTTGCTGTTTATCAATATCATAGCAGTTTTTCAATGGTTTAACCCTATATTCTGGCTATTACGAAAAGAGCTTATTACAATTCACGAATATCAGGCCGATAGTTGTGTACTCAAAAATGGCATCGATGCAAGAAAATATCAATATTTACTAATCTCTAAAGGGACCGTTCAGAGTTTTTCCATACCGGTGGTGAATCACTTATGTAGCGGAAACTTTAAAAAAAGAATTAAAATGATGCTTAAAGATCAATCAAATCCGAATAAAGCAATTAAGGTTTTATTTTTAATCCCATTGCTTGCAATTGCTGTAGCAGCTTTTGCCAAAACAGAGTACGTGATATCTCCTCCGGATGTGTTATTGTCAAATGAAATGGTAATATCTCCCCCGGATGTGTCATTATCAAATGAACTCGTGACATCTCCTCCCGATGTTTCATCAAAATCTGAATCAATAAAAGAACCGCAAAGAGACACACAAGTTAACAGAGACCAGGTTGTGCCTGTAACAATTATGAAGAATGGCACATATAGTTTGGGTCAATGGTCCTCTTATTCAAGTAATAAAAACATTAATGAGGCAACCCGGGATAACATCGATCAAGTGATAAAAGATATTGTTTCAAAAATGAAATATCCCAAAGATTCAATTCATTTTTTAATAAAGTTTGAGGAGGGTGATTTGCATACTGTTAATTCCGATCATCTAAAATTACTTCTTGATGTTTTAAAGATCAATGGAATAAAGAGTATCTCTTCTGAGCGTAAAACTAATGAATATATAAAGCTGAAAAAGGGGGTATTATCTGTTAAAATTAACGATGTGGGGCTCTTTTTGGTTAATAATGAATTTGTTACAAACAGTAATGAGGTGGAGTATTTACTCAAGAAGCATATAGAAAAACTGAAATCCGCTTCAAATGAACCAATTATAGCTGAAGTACAAACATCAGGTAAGACTCCAATTGAGGCATTGAATATGCTAAAAGATATCCTTCAAAAAGAGAATATAACCAATGTTAATTATCTGTATGCAAAAAAGGTACAAGCAAATGAAGAGTTCCCTAAATCACTTACAACCAAAATTCCAAAATTTATTGCTCCCCAAATGATCTACCCCGAAGATGCAAAGAAGTCAGCGACAAGGGGAGAGTTCTATGTTAAGATTAAGTCAGAAAAGGGAGTGATAAAACTTGCAGAAGTTATAGATATTAAAGATGATTTTGACACTCCTCGCTGTGAACCACTCATCATTGTGGCCTATGGAAGATCAACGGAGGTAATAACCGAAAAATCAAATGAAACCGAAACGGCCAAAGGGCTGGCATCAATTAAAAATGAGCTGCTCCGAGTTACAGCACTTCTTTCTCAATATGACGATCCTGAATGGAAAAATGCCAATCATGACTTCATACTTCAGGTAATATTTGAGTTGCGTTAACCATTTATCTCCGCGCCAGTTTGTGGTATATGGCAGATATTGAGCGAATTAAAAACAAGCCAACTTATGAAATGAGGTGTACACATAAGTTGGCTCGTTTTTAATTATAACAACCCCAGGCAGTTACCACAAACTGGCGCGGAGATCATTTTTTGTATTAAATTGCAGGTAGAAATCTTTAAAAAAACGGCTATGAAAACTTTCATCAAAGTAATGTTTCTGCTGTTTGTTATGGCATTCGCCACACCAAATTACCTGTCAGCAAATAATTTAAACGAGCCAAACAGGGCCAGAATGGACTCCCTTCTTCCAGTAAGAGGGTTCTGTATCGCTTTGCCAACCCCCGACAGGGTTGATGAATTTATCCGGTTTATTGATACCGAGCTTGCACCAAGAGGTGTTAATACATTGGTATTAAGGGTAGAGTGCAAATATAACTGGAAAAGCAGGCCGGAACTTATCGATACTCTTGCACTCACTAAAAGGGAGGTGAAAAAGATTTTAAAAATGTGCCGGAAACACGACATTAAGATGATTCCGCTGATTGACCTTCTTGGTCACCAATCGGGACGCAACGGCTTAGGGAAGTTACTTAAGGTCTATCCCCAATTCGAAGAGACCCCTATGGAGTTTGGTAACGATCCGGCAAGATTGCCAATGAATGGCTTTAATATGCGAAGTTATTGCCCAAACCATCCTGATGTTCACAAAGTTGTATTTGATGTGGTGGATGAGATTTGTAAAGTGTTTGAATCGGATATATTTCATGCCGGTATGGACGAAGTGTTTGATATAGGTAACGACAAGTGTCCAAGGTGTGCAGGAAAGGATAAGGCAGAATTATTTGCCGGGGAGGTGTGGATAATACGAAACCATTTGGCTTCTAAAGGCAGGAAGATGTGGATGTGGGGAGACAGATTGCTTGATGGAAGAACAATAGGCCTTGGCAGATGGGAAGGGAGCTACAACAATACCCACAGGGCTATTGATATGATACCAAAAGATGTGACAATCTGCGACTGGCACTACGAGAGAGCCGATCTTACCGCAGCTCTTTTTGCAATGAAGGGGCTTGATGTAATGACTTGTCCTTTTAGAAATCCACATACTGCGGTTATGCAGGCGGAGGATATGGTTAGGTTCCGTCAGAATTCGGCAAAGGTAATGAAAGAGCGATTCCGCGGGGTGTTACACACGGTATGGTCAAGTACCGGAGTGTTCCTGGATGGCTTTTACGGAAGAACCCCTGTTGACCAAAACACCGGCGACCGCACACCATGGGAGGCCTTCCGCCGTATGTATGACAGAATAGCGGAGTTTTAATTATTAATTAAACCATTTCCCGGATATAGCATCATAAGTTCCATCCTGCTTAGCTGCATCAAGCGCCTGCTGCCATTTTAACACAGTGGCTGTGGGGGTGTTTTTTGAAAACGCAATGTAAAAATCAGATGACATAAGTTGATATGCAGGTTCAACCTGATTGTACTGGTAATTCATGGACCTAAGTATTGAAGGAAATGTTATGTTTGTGCATACAAAAGCATCAATTTCGCCATTCATTAGCTTCCTGGTCATTAATTCAGGATCGCTTGCGGTTACAAGGTTAGTAAATCCCAAACCTCTAAGATGCTGGTCAGAAAACCACGAACTGACAGTACCCACAGAACCTAAGGCGCGCGCTTCATCAATCGATTTGATAGTGATGCCAGAACCGGCGCGAACATAAAAGTATGTAACATTACTGCCTATTGGTCCCACCCATTGAAAGAGGTTTTCCCGCTGGTTAGTGCGATCCATTGTGAACAGGCAGAAATTGGGATTGAGCAGAGCCAGTTCATAAGCATTGCTCCAAAGCGATACTCTGATTGGATAATAGGATTGATTTCGTTTCATAATTTCCAAAACTACATCAGTTCCAAATCCTGTGATATCACCTGTATTGTTTCGGTAGGTCAATGGGGGATACTGCTCTGTATAAACCTGAATTATATCGGGAGGATTGGCCGACTGCATATAAATTTGGTATAGCTGTTTTAAGACCCCGTTTTGCTTAGATTTATCAATTCCCTTTTGGAATTTTTCAACTACCATATCGGGAACTGCAATATTAAATGCAAAGTAAACCAGATCGGTGCGAATGGTCAGTCTGTTGGTAATATTGTAAATAGATTTATCGATGGCAGTGAGGGCAGCCTCAGCAGTAATTTTATCTGAAGGGAACAATGTGATTTCTCCCGAAAGTAGCTTGCTAAAGGCATCCTGGTTATTCTCACAATAAATAAGATTGCTAAATCCTTCGCTAACAAGATGCTGTGTTATTGCATAGTCGGGTAGAACACCTATGCCGGCAACATTACGGGCATCGTCAAGTGACGTGAGCTCAACAGGATTCTGTGATGAGGAATAAAAATTCCAGTCTAAAGAGGCATAAGGTCCTGCCCATTTGAACAATGATTTTCTTTCGGCATTAAGAACAGTGGAATATAACACGGCATGTTCATTCGTAAGAGCTTTTGCATAAGCTTGGTCCCATGAAAGAACTTCAGAAGAAAACGAAATACCAAGATCATTGCAAATTTCTTTAAGTAAATCGGGACCTAGCCCCTTTAACGCCCCATTCTCTATATAATTTAAAGGTTTGTAGTCTTCAGTTATGAATTCAAGATGATAAGAATCCTCTGTGTCCAAATCCTTGTTGCATCCGATTATTGTTGTCAATATAGCCACCGGAAATAAAACGAACAGAGATGTCCTAAAGATAAAACGTGAAAATTTTGAAAGATTATTTGCCATCATTAGTGTAAATTTTATGTGAAAAGCCTGTTAAAAAGTTCATTTTTCAGTCACTGAAGGTAATAATAATCTTGTAAATTTCACACTAACAATTCGATCCGAAGAGTTGAACCTTTTATTCTCTAATATTTTTTTATGATTTGTGGTGCAAAAATGGCGCGTATCGTAAATGAAGTAATCACATTTGCAATAAATAATAACTACGTGCTATTAGATATAATATGACTGCTAATATAAGAATAGGGTCAATAAAAAGCTCTTATTATATCATAATTTGTGGTTATAGATGTTTTTTATTATTTTTGCTATGCTTAAAAATTTGTTTAATATGAGCCAACTTGATAGTCAGTTAAAAGAGCAACTTATAAAAAGGGTGTCTTTAGATAATCCTTGGTGGTTATCTGGAACTATTGCAGATGATTATAAAAATATGCCACTAAGACCATATTCTGAAGTATTTTATCCATTAGTCGCAGATACATCAATAAGGCGAGCAACAATATTGATGGGGCCACGACGAGTGGGCAAAACAGTGATGCTATATCATACTATCGACAAACTAATTGCAAGTGGTATTAATCCACAAAAAATTATATATCTGTCTATAGATACCCCGATATATAACAACGTCTCTCTTGAGGAGTTATTTAACTACGCTCGACAAGCACTCAAACAAGAAGATAATTACGATGATTTCTTTGTTTTTTATGATGAGATACAATATCTAAAAAATTGGGAGGTTCATCTTAAATCACTCGTTGATAGTTTTCGCAGTGTTAAATTTGTTGCTTCCGGTTCGGCTGCTGCTGCACTTAAGATGAAAAGTAATGAGAGTGGTGCAGGAAGGTTTACCGACTTTATGCTACCTCCCTTGACTTTCTATGAATTTCTGAATCTGCAAAATCTTAACAACATAATCATTGAAAAAAGCGACAAATCTATCGCTCCATATGACACCATAAACATTAATGAACTAAACCGTCTATTTATTGAATATATAAATTATGGGGGCTATCCTGAAGTTGTTTTCTCTGAAAAAATACGCTCTAATCCCGGACAGTATATCAAGAATGATATTATTGATAAGGTTTTGCTCCGAGACTTACCGAGTCTGTATGGTATCACAGATATTCAAGAGTTAAATAAACTGTTTGTGCATATTGCCTTTCGTTCAGGGAATGAGTTTTCTTATGAAGCACTTTCCGGCGAGGCCGGAATCAAGAAAGATTTGCTGAAAAAATATCTTGAGTATCTGGAAGCTGCTTTCCTAATTAAGGTAGTAAATAGAATAGATCAAAATGCAAAACGAATGCAACGGGTTATCTCGTTTAAGATTTACCTGACCAATCCAACATTGCGATGTGCTCTATTCTCGCCAATTGAAGATTCTGACGATTTTATTGGAAGTATGGTTGAAACAGCAATTTTTGCACAATGGATTCAAGGCGAGAAGAGTGATTTTTACTACGCCAACTGGACAAATGGCAGAGAGAAGGGAGAGGTTGATATGGTATGGACTGATGCTGCAACGCAAAAAGCCTTTTCTTTAGCTGAGGTTAAGTGGACAGATCGCTTTTATAATAATCCAACAGAGTTGAAGTCGCTAAATAAGTTTCTTGAATCTAATAAAGATATTCGCAAAATAATAGTTACAACAAAAAGCAAAACAGGTACATACGATTCTCCACAAGGGAAAATACTATTTATTCCTGCGGCAATTTATGCGTATTGGGTTTCTTCCTATCTTTATAACAATAAAAGAACCTCATTGCTCACTCCTAATGATGTGTCATAATAAGCAAAAATAAAACTCTTATTTTGCATTATGCCGCTAAATCGCATGTAAACATGTGTTTATGTCTGTAAAATAAGAAAAAGCCTCCTTAAAATGACTGATATAGGTTTATTAAATTTGTATAATGAACACCTGTGCCATTTATTGGGAATCTGACAAATGTGTCGGATCCCCTTAAAATCGGACATAGATTCATTGGACAAGTTCATTTGTTTTCAAACTGAAGGTGAACAACCATCCTGCCAGATATGTAAATAGCAGACCACTTAGATTCGTATTATAATTTTTTACTGATATTTTATGCGTTCTGCCAATTGCAGGAAATAGTCGTTAGACCAAATTTCCAATTCGCCCGGATTTTGTACAAATGGCATAACATCCCTCCTGACCATATTTATATCTACAGTGCTCAGTTTATCCAATAACATAGCCCTAAAATCTTTCTTGTAGATATCAATACCATTAAACTCTTTAGCCCGCGCTTGGAAGTGTTCAAATCCAAGAGGAATGCCTTTTCTTATATACCATTCAAAATCGTACCAATCACGACCCTTAACACGATTTTTAAAGTTTCTGAATATCAGAGCATGCATCTTTCCCGCAAAAAGATCCGGCAGAGAAAAGCAACGTGTCATAAACGAAAACGGCATGAGTGACAATCTCTGTTCGGTTGAAAAAACCAAGGGAGGGTTAGTGTCGACTTCAATTTTTATCTTTATCCCTTTTTCTGTCTTGAAGCTCAGGTCATATAATTCAGTACTGTCCTTGAGAAATGCAGATTCCACTTTAGTTTGGAGTTTCTTGTCCTTCTTCGTAATCAATACATCTCGGCCCGCTGCCTTAAACTCCTGAATGATTGGAATAAAATAGCTTTCGAGATTGAATTCTAAATTTTTTTCGACTAGAGAAAAATCCAAATCCTCGGAAAACCGAGGCAAACTGTGAAATATCCGCAAACATGTGCCTCCGTAAAAAGCAGCTTTATCAAAAAAACCTCCCCGGTAGAGCCCGGCAAGAGCTATCTCCTGCATAACTTCCTGTGTTGCATTTCGCTTTTGTTCGATGGTCTTTATATCGTACCGATTGAGCATCTGATCAAATATGGTCATCTGGATAATAGTTTTAGTAATAATTCAAGCGTCTTTTTCTTCTTTCCTGTAACGACACATTGTTCTATAATGCTTTTGTTCATCATTTCAAATGCCGATGTGTCCAGACGCAGATCTGTTTCTAAATAAATTTCGACGGCCTTCTTCGACTGAAAATTTAGGTGAGGTGTAGAAACAATTATATCGCACAGGGCTTTTTCGGGCGAAGCAATTAGGAATGTATATTTATTATCGACTGTTTTTTGAACTATGCCTATGGAGTAATAGTTTTCATTAACAGATATATACTGAAATTCAGCAATACTGTTTTCGAAATTTTTAGAACGATTGGCAGTTGCTGAGCGGATGGTATATACCTGTTCCGGAATTAAACCATAATATCGCAACGCGCTCTCCATTGATACATAAGAAGGGCCATATAGATGATTGGCTATCAACTCTACAGAGAGCAGCTCTCCCGAGATTTCGGGCGAAACTACATACATTCCCTTCTTTAATCTTATAAGACTGCCCTTGTTTTCAAGCGATGCAATCTTGTTCTTCGGAAACTTATATTTTAAGAATAGTGCCCGAAGAACAGAATAATCAACAGGTATCATCCCAAGTTGTTTTAGTACTTTCATCGCATATATTTCTAATACTATTACAGCAAATATACAAATAATTGCTTAGATAGTTGAAAAAAAAGATGCTATGTGTGCATAAAACAATATTGTTCTGTTTTAGTAAATTCTAATTTGACATGATATTTAAGTAGAGTTGTGATTTGCTTTCAATTTTTTTTATCTTAAATATACCAACCACATATTATTGAGACTATTATCATATTATGATTTGTGATTTTTATTTTAACTTTAGTATTTAAAAATCAACTAAATATATCATGCAAGTTATGGAAGTAAGCTACATTAACAAAAAATTAGATTTTCCGGATAGTGAAAACGAGAAAAAAAGAATCATTGAATTACTTAAGGACTCACAGCAGGTACATGGTGCTTTTAATACAGATTTGGACTTAACTGAAGCCGATTTGTATTTGAAGTTTTTCATCAAAGAATTAACTGATTTTGATGTTCAATTTATCAAATTTGGATATAGGTGTGAGATGCCATATATCAAGGATATTAAGCAATATCTTTTCATAGCTGAAAAATATTAGATATCCATATAACTTACACTGACCATTATTTTGTGTAAATTATAATTGAGAGTTCATTTTCACATTAAGATTCTGTTATCAAATATAAGAATAAACTGACTCAGAAACTTACTTACATATTAATTAGGCTAGAATTGCCTTGAAAATTGTTTACTTATAAGCTCAGGCGGGATATACCTACGCTTATTTGCCATAAATTGTGATTCCATTTGATAAATGGTTATAATTAATAGTGCTTTTGTATTTATGCAGAACCATTTACACAATTTAATTGATAGGCCCTTTGAATAACTTTACTAACAGTTACGCTGAAGCTAATAAATACAGGTTGATTTGATAAGGTCAACCTGTATTGAAATAATTCTAAGGTAAAGGTCTAACCAATCCTGATCCATGTTGCACCATGACATTTAGGGCATGGTGGTAAAGTATCCGTTTGGTCATCTAATCTAATTACCTGACCGCATGTTGTACATCTATACAACCCTTTTCCTGGTTTTTCTCCTGTTTTATACATTATTCTACTTATTTAAGAAGTGCCTTATGGTGTTATTTCATATAATATTATTTCTCTTATCTAAGGTTGAACTGCTCCGGCTACTTAAAACTATTTTTATAGTCTTTTTATAATTTTCTTCCATGTTTGATTTTCACTGTCGTATTTTTTTATATTCTCACTATTTCCTCTTTCAATCTTTTCAATTTTTAAAGATGAAGAATTAGATGAGAGATATTTCCCTATTTTAGAATGAGCAGCTCTAAAAATTCCCTTCTTACTATCTTTAAAAGAGTACAATAGTTCAACATAGTCTTTTTCATATGTTGATAGGTATTTTTCAATAAACTCATGAGAATCAAATTCACATTCTAATCTTGAAATGATTGTTTTAACTTTTTCTTTATCCAAAGTGATGATTTATTAATTATCGGAGTATAAACGGCTTCTTTTTTAACCTCTTTAAGAAATGGTCAATTTATTCTTATTTATATTGGACACATTTAATTATTGTAAAGCACTCTGAATATTTACAATTCCCAACTGCATTTTTTAAATAAAACAGTGAAGATTATTTAAAAAAATCCAAAGACATAAAAAGGTTCTTTTACATTGCAATTATTTACTTAGTATGTAATTTGTTTAATTAGTTTTTATTGCCTCATGTTTATGAGAATTTGATTAGTTTCTATAGTGGGTATGGCCTCCAATTAAAATATTATATAATATTGGATGTTTAGTCCTTTAATATCTGAGAAATTTTGATATAAAATTATTGTTAAAAATAGAAATAAATATCAGCTTTTCAAATAATAACTCATTTCTTAATACCCACTTAATGATAGATTCTGTGAATATTGATTATTTGATTCCAATTACATATCTTAGATGGTCAAACTGCAACAACAATACAATAAAACGTACTTCACGAGAAATCTTAATTGCATTAAAGAATCAATTTGAATATCAAGCATTAGATAGACTAAAATTTAAACATCGGTTATATTCATCATAAAATGGGAAAGAAAATATTTATCTCATCAACCTATTTGGATTTGGTAGAATACAGACAAGGAGTTTGGAAATTATTAAATCAATACAATGTAAAAATCCTTGGAATGGAGTCTTTTGGAGCAAGGAAATCAAATGTCTTAGAAACATGTGTAAACGAGGTTAAAAGATCTGATATTTTTCTATGTATAATCGGCATGAAATATGGTTCAATTGAAGAAAGTTCAACTAAATCTTACACTCAGCTCGAATACGAAAAAGCATTAGAATGTAATCTTGATATTCTTGTTTATATGATCGATGAAAATAAAGGGTGTGTTTATCCTAAAAATGTTGATATAGGAGAGAAAGGGGAAAGTTTAAGAAAATTTAAAGAAGAGATAATAAGACACCACACTCCAGGTTATTATAAATCAGTAAAGGATTTCTTATGCAGTCTTAAATTAGATTTAGACTTAAAATTAATCCCTTTAAGGAAAGGCTTTACTCGTCCAAAAGAATTAGTTTGTAAAACCACATATTTTAAGGTGAATGGTGAAGATTGGATAGCTTTTGTAGGCTACTTTTATGATTTACCCTATGAAATTCTAACCACTCCAGTTGATATTAGACATATCGGAAGACTTCCCAAAATTGGTACTTTAGAACCTTCTACTATTGGAGATAAAGAGATTCTTTGTTTCTCGTTTACTGATCATTATGGGTATAAAAATATTATTGGAGGTATTGATTACGAACAAAAAGGAATAACAAAACGATTTGATAAAATTATTTCTAAACTTCTTGTTAATGATACTCCTATCGATGTTATAATTGACGTGATAAAAGAAATGGATATAATTGATTTAGATACACCCAATGATTGGAAATTTGGTGTAGTTAAGGCTATTAAAAAAAGAGTTCAAAACAATACCATGGTTGATAATTGATAATTAGATATAAAGTATTTTCATTTAAAAATTTGTTTTGTCGGACCCCCTTAAAATCGGACATAGATTCATTGGACAAGTTCATTTATTTTCAAACGAAGTTTAACCAATAAAAAAGAGAAAATTCTGATAGATATTTTGTCAAAATTTTCCTGTTTGCAGAATTATGGCGCAAAAATGGCGCAAATTGTAAAAGACAAAACCCCAACTGGCTGATAGCCAATTAGGGTTTATTTGTTCCAGTTCCCGGAGAAGGAAAATTATCCGAACCATTCTTAAGGGATTTGGCGTTGATAGAAAATTGAAAAAATGATTCAAATATATGGTAATGAGTAAAATATATTTACTAAATTTGAAAATGAGTCATTGTCCTTTGTTTCGGGATTCTGTCAAAAAAGGGATCTCGACAATATTTATGTAGGTTATAACTTCCTATCAAATGACAAAAGGCAGGTGGTAATTAACACTGAATAGCAGGCAGTGCCAGCATTAAAGGATTGGAATATATAACCATTTCAAGTAATATGTCCCATTAATAGGGGTCTTGTACAATTAGCAATGCATAATGTTTTTTATTTATGATTTTTTTTATAATTCAACATAGCTTCAACGCATTTTGCTATGTAAGAATTGACTTTCTCTTTGTCATTTATAAGTAACGCTTTTAATGTCTCGTTAGATAAGTCACTACCATTAATTGTTGATTCTGGTACTCCTCTTTCATCTGGAAATTCAGCATAGATTTCTTTATTATTTAAAGGGTAAAAAGAAAATCCACCTATTGGGTTGCCGTCATATTTTAAATCGAGCTGGAACCCATTATTTTTAATTGGATACCATTCATTGCATTCTATCTCATTATCGTCTAAGTAATCTTTAAACATAGTTTTAAATCTCTCCCGAATTTCTGTATCCTCAAAAAAATTGCGACCATTTAATGTTTTATAAATATCAATTGCTAACGACATTTTTTTAGGGTCTTTTTTCAAATAATCTAATACTTCTTCCATATATTTATCTCTATTAATTACATTTCTTACTAACTCTACATATATTTCCAGGCTCACTTTAATTCTGTTGTTAGCTGGATCGGTAGTCTCCGTTATACACTTTTCCAACCATTTTACAATGTCTTTTTCGTAGCTTAAGCATGGATGTATGCAGTCACGATCATTTGGAGGCAATTCGCCATATTTGGTAAGATAGTATGGGGTGATATCATCAAACTCCTTTTGAAGAGCTTCGCAATACTTTTGCAACTGACCAGATTTTCCTCGATCATCCACCTTATTCTCAATGATAATTATCTTATTTTTGTCCCTGATGAAGATATCAACATAACCTCCTGCTGGTAGCTCTCTGTAGATTTTTGCATCGTTGAATTCAATAAAACCAGGTTCTAAACCGATTTGTTCTAAAAACAGTTCGAAATATTTTTTATTGAGTTTAAGAAAGTCTGAAATCAAATTTGAATGTAATTTTTCTGATCTACCAAGCCCTGTATTTATAAGTAGGTTGAATTTTTTTTTGTTGTCAAGATCTTTTAATTGATTTTCAAGTTCAGTAAAAAGAATTGTATACTCTTCCATAGTTTTATTAAATAAAATTTCCATAAAGATAATCATATGTTATTAATATACAAGACTATCTGTCTTTGTCTCTGTAACACTTGTTGTTTTCGTTAGTTTTTATCAATGTTAATGAACGGCATTCTTCAGAACAAAAGTGTTCGATTCTTTTTACACTATGCGGGATAATTATGTCTTTATGTCGGAACCCCTAAATGTGACGGACCCCCTGAAAAACGGACATAGATTCATTCGACAAAATCATTTGTTTTCAAACTATAGGAGCTTACCCCACATCCGGCATTTTAAGTGTTTGCATAACTGTTTGGTTAAATGGGTTATACAAAACAGATTGCTCGTTTTTTGGACAATTGATTTTGTAATGACCTGGAATATAAAGGCTTAAACAAACACTTAAAAACCATCTTTCCGAAACGATTAGTGATAGAAACACATAAAGCAAAAGAGGATGACGTTCAAGTCATCCTCTTTTCCCGTACCCGGAGCCGGGATCGAACCGGCACAGCCTTGCAGCTACTGGTGTTTGAGACCAGCGCGTCTACCGATTCCGCCATCCGGGCATAAAAAAGTGTTCGGTAAACAGGGAGTGCAAAAATAGCTAATATTTTTTTAAAAACAAGAACCTGTGCAGCAGAAAGTCAAAGCTTACCGGTGCACAGGTTTTGATTATTCTGTTAGTGTCTTGAATTTTGTATCACAACTTAAGTTATTAATATTTGTACAACAACTTTACTCCTCAAGTCACGAGTTGCATTTTTTGCCGTTTAGTTGTTATTGTACAAATTGTGTAGCTGTTATCGTACAAATGTTGGCTGTTACTGTACTAATAATGTTTGGTGCAAAATTCAATTGAGATATAAACGTTACAACTTAACAAGTATTGGTTTACCAAGACCAAGTTTCTCAAGTGGTTTAAGCTGGGTGCGGGCGTCACCTACTACAATAAACACCATTTCGTTGGTATTAAAGTTTTTGGTTATCACCTCAACAGCCTGCTCAAGGGTCATTTCGTTGAGCATCTTCTCCTGATTTTTCACATAGTCAAACGGCATGTTGTATTGCGAAACATTGTACAGAACTCTCACAAGTGCACCAAGGGTCTCGAATGAAGAGGCCATTGCGCGTGTCAGTGAGTTTTTGGTGTCTGCCAGCATATCTTCGTTAAAGGTGCTCTTGTAGTTTCCAATCAGGTCGTTGAAGATTGCAACTGCTTCGGCTGTGGTGGTTGCCTGTACGCTCGAAGAGGCGGTAAAATTGTTGTAGAATTTACCTGTCTCAAAGGTAGAAGATGCACCGTATGTGAATCCTCTTTGTAGGCGTAATACATCAAAGAGCATTCCCTGTGATCCCGAACCTAGTCTGTAGTTTGTAACAAACCAAGGGTAAAAATCAACATTTCCGTAATCCATTGCCGGTTTGCTCACATAAATCATCGACTGAGGTGAACCCACATTGTCAACAAAGTATATCTGACCTGTTTTTGCAGGCATCCCCTGCACAGGCTCAGGAACAACAACATCAAAAGGAGTCCAGTTTTTGGCCAGAGATGCAAGAGCAACCTCGCACTTCTTAAGATCAATTGCACCTGCAATATTCATGGTTGCAATAGCCGGAGAGAAGCTTGCTGCATAAAACGCCTTAACATCATCAATTGTGATATTGTCGATGCTTTCAGGAGTTCCAAGATGTGAAACTGCAAAGGTTCCATCTTCGCCATAAAGAAGTCGGTCACGGGTCTTGCGGGCAATGCTTCTTGGGTCGGCAGATGCCTGACGCAGGGCAGATTTAGCCTCCTGTTTTACCCTTGCAAATGCCTGTTCGTCAAAGCGTGGTTTGAGAATCATCTCCTCTGTAAGAGCTATAACCTCTTTAAAGTTTTTTGAAAGAGCTGTACCGTTTATCTCCATTCCCTCAATGTCTGAAGATATTGTAATTCTTGCTCCAAGAAGACCCATAGCGCTCTCAAGCTCTTCGGCACTCTTAAGCGCCGTTCCCTCGTTCATAAGGCGGGCATTCAAATATGCAAGACCTTTTTTACCTTGAGGGTCAAGAAGTGAACCACCTTTAAGGCTGATTGTAAATTGGATTACAGGCATTTCGCTCTGTGTAATTCCATAAACCTCCATTCCGTTTGCCAGTTTTGATTTCCAAATGGCAGGGATGGTAATCGAAGGGGTATTAGGGAGATAATCCGGCTCAACCGAACGGTCAATTGCCGAAGGGGTTCTCTCATACTCGTCGTCAACAATTTTGCCACCCTGAGATTTCATTTGCTGATCCTCTACCTTTTCAATGGTCACTTCACCCATTCTTGAGTCTGCAACAGCCAGAGCTGTTTGGCCCTGAGGTACAACGCTTAATACCAGATGGTTTTGTCCCTTGAAATACTTCTCATAAACAGCTTTTACATCTTCAGGGGTTACCTTCATGAACATATCAAGCTCTTCAAGAGATTTCACAGGTGAACCTCCAAATTCATAATCCCTGGCCATCATAAGAGCTTTGCCCATTACGCTGCTGAGACGATTATAAAGGTTAACCTCCTGCATAACTTTAATTTTCTGGAGCTCCTGTTCGTTAACTCCCTCTGATTCAAATTTTGCAAATGCCTCATCAATAGCAGTATAAACATCATTAAGATTTACACCATCAAACGCTCTGACAGAAATTTGAGCCTGACCTGCAATCTCTCTTGACATGCTGAACGCGTTAACCATTGGGGCAAGTTTTTTCTCCTCAACAATTACTTTGTAAAGAGGAGATGTTTTGCTTCCTGCAAAAAGAGAAGCAAATGCCGAAAGTGCGTATGAATCCTTGTGGTACTGTTCAACAGTAGGGTAGGTGATTGTGATTTGCGGGAGCTTTGCATATGCATCTTCCCACATTACATTTTTGGTATTCTCAAGTACTGCGGGTGCAGGCTGAGGTTTTTCAACTGTGTTCCCGGCAGGAATCTCTGCGAAGTATTTGTTTATAAGCTCTTTTGCCAGTTTTGCATCAAAGTCTCCGGTAAGAACCAGAGTAGCATTGTTTGGAACATAGTATTTATGATAGAACTCTTTTACATCGTCAATAGTAGCATTTCTGAGATCTTCAATTTCACCAATGGTTGTCCAGCTGTAAGGATGTCCCTGCGGATAGAGCTCTTTGGAGATAATGATGCTCGATTGACCATATGGCTGACTGTCATAATTCTGACGCTTCTCATTTGAAACAATGTCAATCTCTCTTTCGAGTCCGCTTTGGGTAACAGTGTTGATAAAGTATCCCATTCTGTCGGCCTCCATCCAGAGGATCTTCTCCAGAGCGTCGCGAGGAACCGCCTCGTAGTAGTTTGTGCCATCGGCGTTGGTTGAACCGTTAAAAGTTCCTCCCATTTTGGCAATTCTTTGGAAAAATGCATTTCTTGGAAGGTTTTCAGACCTCTGGAAAAGCATGTGTTCAAAAAAGTGTGCAAAGCCGGTTCTGCCCGGTTTTTCTCTTCCCGAACCAACGTGGTATTGGATGGCAAGGGCTACGATAGGATCTGAATGATCCTGGTGCAATACAACCTTGAGTCCGTTGTCAAGGGTAAATTTTTCAAAGGCGATATTAACGCCTGCCTCTTTTGGTGTACACGAGTACAGAAGAAGAAGCATTACCGGCAGCAAAAGTGTGCGGAATAAATTTTTCATAGATTTTTAGTTAAAGTTTCTTTATTAAGGATGATATAATTAGACGAATTTTTAAGTAAAAAGTTAAAAATTGGAAAGACAATAAAGTTAAATAATTTGGATGATATATAAAGAATTCATATACCTTTGTTCCGTTCAAAGTTAAGGGAACTCCGTGAGAACCGGAGACAGTACCCGCTGCTGTGATGCTTACCCGAACGGGTTGTCCGCAATCAAGAACCACTGCCTGAAAAGGCGGGAAGGTGACGGACATAAAAGCTAAGTCAGAAGACCTGCTTGGAATATTATTATTAACGATCGAACTTTCGGGAGATAGGGAGCGATGCACAAATTGTATGCATTATTTGTAATTTATTTTTTCTATGCCGCGGGGCTTTTTTCTGCTGCAGGAATCTCTGCATATGGTCAGCACAAACCCGATACCACACTCAGGGTCAGGCTTGATTCTGTAACAATAACAACCGAAACAAGAAGGGCTCCACTCCCGGGAAGGGCTTTTGCCGTAGGGACACATATAATTTCGGCATCTGCCGGATCAATTGCAGAGTCGGCAATGAGCTCACTTGCAGATTATTTCAGGGCCGAGAGCTCTGTATACCTTAAAGAGTATGGCAAAGGGATGTCCTCTTTTATCTCAATAAGAGGGACTTCGTCATCTCATACAACAGTATCATGGAATGGAATGAGTCTGGCTCTTCCAACAATGGGGCAAACAGACCTCTCCCACATACCTGTCTATTTTTTCGATAAAATGGACCTCCATATCGGAGGAAATGCAACTCTTTACGGAGACGGGAGCATTGGTGGAAACATCTCTCTCGCAACAGCTCCGCGCTGGAAGGAGGGGCTAAGTGGCGATATAACTACATCTGTTGGCAGCTTTTCAACCCTGTTTACAGGTGCAACAGTCAGATATTCAAACTTAAAAACAGAGAGCAGAACTAGTCTCTTCAGAGGTTCTGCAGTAAATCTGTATGCTTTTGAAAACAATACCAAATTGGGAAGGCCCACAGAATTCCTTAATAACTCAGGGTATGAAAATTACGGAGTCCTTCAGGAGATCTACCGCAAAACGGGAAAAAGTTCGCTCCTCAACTTCAACTTGTGGTATCTTGATTTTAACAGAGAGATACAACCCTCTGTCGCTCTGAATGACAGACCTGAGACTTTTGCATCTATCTACGATAAAAATTTCAGGGCATCTCTCTCATACAGTGGGCTCCTGTCAAAATTATCCTACGCTGCAAGGCTCTCCTATGCCTACGACCATGAGAGATACAAAGAGGATATTATTGCAGCATCAAGAGTTTTAGCCTCTGCAGAGGCAGGTTATTCGACTGGATCGGGAAGAGTCAGCATCAAGGGAGGAATATCGGCTGAGCACATCTCTCCACAGGTTGACTCCTATGCAGATTCAGTTACAGAACGACGGGCTTATATATATCTGCTTGCAAAAGCTGCTATCATAGAAAATATTATTGCATCGGCAGGTGTCAGATATGGCATGGTTACGGGGAGTGAAATTCCCATAATGCCCTCATTCGACATACTCTACATACCGTTGAAAACAAACAACACACAGCTCTCGTTCAGGGCTGCCGCCTCAGTCAGCAGCAAAGTACCATCGCTTAATGACAGGTATTGGGGAGGAGTACACTCATACCTGAAAAGCGAATCTTCAAAGACTGCCGAGGGGGGGATAAACCTCTCCTGGTATAGCAGCAACTCTTCGCTTGATATGTTTGTGACTGCTTACACAAGTGAAGTAAATGACTGGATAAGGTGGCTCCCTGCGGGAAATGTGTGGAGGCCCCAGAATGTGCCGGAGGTTACATCAAAAGGAGGAGAGGCCGGGGCAATGTTTACGACTGGAGTGGGAGAGTGGAAGATTGGAACGGGATTCAATTACAACCTCACCAATGTGGTAATGAAGAAAAGTCTGAGGGCAGAAGACCCCTCCGTAGGCTATCAGCTTGCCTACCAGCCCAAACACTCTTGGAGGGCATCTGTGACAGCAGATAAGGAGCCATTTTCACTCTTTTTGCGGGTTGCATACACCGGAGAGAGAACAACTCTGGATATTTTTGATCTGCTTCCATCTTATCTTCTGACAGATATTGGTGCTTCAGCAAAAATAAATATTAACAAATACAAATTTATACTTAACACAACTATTCTAAACCTGTTTGACACGAGCTATCAGAATGTAAAATTCTACGCAATGCCCAAAAGGCACTGGCAAGTGTCGGTCAGATGGAACTTTTAACTTATTAAACTGATATGAAAAGAATTTTAAAAAGAGGGCTTATAGCAGTCCTGGCAGCAATTACGCTGGTTTCCTGTACTAAAGATGAAAATCCGATTGTTATTCAGCCGGAGAAGAAGGTAATTGTAATTAATCAGGGAAACTATACCGAGCATTCGGCGAGTCTCTCCGTATATGACGAGGTTACAGGAGCAGTCCAGAACAGGGTATTTGAAAGTGCAAATGGAATATCCATTGGTGCAACAATAATATCAGGAACAATTTCAGCAGACGGCAAAGCATATCTGGTTTGCAACAACCCCGATAAAATAGAAATAATTGATGCAAAAACTTTCAAGATTTCAGAGAACCCGATGATAAGCGGATTGGAATCACCACGCAATGCAATTGTATATCAAAACAGAATATATGTATCAAACTGGGGTTATGACTATATAGTTAATGCAATCGGATTCTGGGAGTTCAACAAGTCGTATGTTTCTGTTTATGACCTTAATACAAAAGCCTTTATTAAAAAAGTTCTTGTAGGCACAGATGCCGAGGGAATGGTTATATACAACTCAAAGCTTTTTGTTGCGGTTAAGGAGGGAGTAGCTGTTGTAGATATTTCAAATGATAACATGGGTCTCTTTACCACTATTAAGCCTGCCGGAATAAACGGAGGCGCAAAATATATAACATTCGACCGCCATTCAAAATTGTGGGCTTCATTCCCGGAGAAGGGAGTTGTTCAGATAGACCCGCTTACAATGAATGTATTGGCTTCGGTTGAGGTACCTGTTGATGCTATGGATGGCTATATTACAACTGATGTTTACGGAGAAAAAATTCTCACCTATTATACGAGATTTAATTCATCATATATGCCCGAAGAAGCCGGTATCTATTCGGTTGATGTTAGTTCTAAGAGTGTTTCTAAAATCTTTTCGGGCATATACTTTTACGGAGTCGGGGTAAGCCCCTTCACTGGCAATGTGTTTACGGCAGAGGTGAGCTTTACATCAAACTCTCTGATGAAGGTGTTTGGCATAGATGGCACACCTAAAGGATCTGCCACAACAGGTGTTGGAACCTGCCGCTATCTGTTTTTGTAATTTATTGCGGGGAGTGTTACTCCGGAAGGTGAAATGTGATGTTCTTGATTATGTCTGGATGTACACTGTTTGCAACAGGACAAGTCTTAACAGCAGTCTCTATGAACCTCATCTCCCTTTCGGAGTAGTCATTTCTTGGTAAATAGATGTCAAGCTTAAGTTCCGAGACTCTTCTTGGGTTTGAAGCCATTATCTTTTCTGTCTCAATTCTGGTTCCGTCAACCGAAAAGCCGTGTGCCTGAGCAGAAATTCCCATTATTGTAAGAATACATGATCCAAGTGAAGTTGCAAAAAGATCGGTAGGTGAGAACATCTCTCCCTTGCCGTTATTATCTTCAGGAGCCTCTGTCATTATCTTGCTTCCCGATTTCAAATGTTCTGCCTCGGTTTTTAAGTCACCAATGTAAAAGGTTCTTATTTTTGTCATAATATGTTTTATTTTAATGTATTAAACTAGATTTCCCTTGAGTGTAGCAGAGGTAAATGAGGTTACTTTAACCTTTACATAATCTCCAACTTTATGGTCACCTGCAGGAAAAACACAAATTTTGTTCTGTGAAGTTCTTCCGACAAGCTCTGCAGTCGATCTTTTTGATGTTCCCTCAACTAGCACCTCAACAACTTTATCCATATCTTGCTTATTGCTTAGATGTGAAAGCTCATTTTGGAGCGCAATAATCTCGTTAAGCCTCCTGTTTTTGATTTCGTGAGGCACATCATCAGGGTACATTTCGGCAGCTTTGGTGTCGGGCCTTTCAGAATACTGAAACATAAACGCTGTGTAATAGCCCACCTCTCTCATAACCGAAAGGCTTTCAAGATGGTCAGCTTCGGTCTCCCCCGAAAAGCCGGCAATCATGTCTGTACTTATAGTGCTTTCGGGAATTATCTCCTTGATTTTCTTGACTTTTGCAAGATACTCCTCCCGTGTGTATTTGCGGTTCATTCTCTTGAGCACATCATTGCTTCCGCTTTGTATAGGAAGGTGAATATGTCGGCAAATATTTTCGTAAGCTGCAATGGTGTGAAGAACAGAGTCATCCATATCTTTTGGATGGGATGTCGAAAAGCGTACCCTCAGTTGCGGGCTTATCTGAGCAACCATCTCAAGCAGTTTGGCAAATGTTAACTCTTTCTCCCAAAGATAGGAGTTCACATTTTGTCCAAGAAGCGTCACCTCTTTATATCCGTTCTCAAAAAGTTCTCTTGCCTCGTTGATTATACTTTGCGGATTTCGGCTTCTCTCCCTTCCCCTCACATAGGGTACGACGCAGTATGAGCAGAAGTTGTTGCACCCTCTCATTATTGATATATAGGCAGAGACTCCGTTTTTGTCCATCCTTACAGGAGAGATGTCTGCATAGGTCTCTTCCTGCGAAAGCATGGTATTTATCTGTTTATCCCCACCCGAAAGAGCCTCAATCAGCGATGGGAGCTCACGGTATGAATCCGGGCCGGCCACAATGTCAACAGCACCGTTCTCCAGCAATTTTTCCTTAAGCCTCTCTGCCATACAACCCAGAATTCCAATCTTCAGCCCCTTTTTCTTTCTCTTTAGGTATCCCAACTGCTTTATCCTTGCCCAGATTCTTTGTTCTGCGTTATCCCTTATAGAACAGGTGTTTATAAGAATAAGTGAGGCGTCCTGAATTTTATCACAAATGGAGTACCCGCCCTGCTGGAGTACCGAAAGTACAACTTCGCTGTCGTTCACGTTCATCTGACAGCCATAGGTTTCAATATATACTTGCTTAAGTTTGTTGTCTAAGATAGGTTTTACGGAATGGAATTTGATAGTCATCTATAGTACATTTATTCCGCAAATATATGCTTTTTTATACCTTTGCTGTAATTCAAAAATTAAATTATGAACAGATTATTTGCTTTTGCTTTGGTTACAATTCTTTTTACAACCTCATGTTCAAAACTGAAAGAGGTAGATGTAAGGGATATGAAGGTCAAAAGGTTTGAACTAATTAATACAACCACTGCAAATATCCATATCGAGTACCTTATTGAGAATCCTTCGGGCAGAACAATTACTGTACAGAGTGCTGATGGCATTCTTAAAAAAAGGGGAGTAAATTTTGCGTATGCAACATTGCTCAGTGCCGATGTGGTCACTCCAAAGATGGCAAGTATAAACAATATAGTTTTCAGAATTGAGATTAATGACCCGCTTTCACTTCTTTCAATGGGGTTAAATGTCTCAAGATGGGATCTGGATGAATTCTTTCTGGATGGCATTTTTACATTGAAAGTCTCCGGTGCAGGGCGAAAAACTCTTAAATATAAAAATGTGCCCCTGAAAAATATTGTAAATGCACTTTAAAAAAAGCTAATATGAAAAGAGTTCCTGTGATAAAGACAATCCTGTTGTCATTAATTTCTGTTTTTTGGCTCTCTCTTCCTGCTAATGCGCAAGCTCAGATTCTTAATGAGAGTGACACTCTGTTCAGGTCAGATATATTTAAAATTATTGCTGAGCCCGGCAGAAACAATTCTACCGTAACTATCAAGCAGAGCAGCCATATTACAAATACTGTACATAATTACATCGCAAACGCCTCCAAAAAGAGATTGACCGGCTTTCGCGTAAGGATATTCTTTGATAATAAACAAGATGCAAGAGAGGTCTCTCTCAGTCTGGAGAACTCATTCAGAGAGCTTTATCCCGGCGTTGGGGTTTACAGAACCTACACAAATCCCTACTTCAAGGTAACGGTAGGTGATTTCAGAAACAGATCAGATGCAATGAGACTTTTCAAGGAGATTGAAAGAGTCTATCCATCTGCATTTATTGTGAGGGAGATTATTAATTTCCCGCCTCTTTAATCACCCTTTAAGTGTTTGCCCAGGATAGGATTCTTCCACCATTTAGGTTGGAATCTTGCGGCTAATCTTTGGAGCGGAGTGATATACCTCTCAATTTTTTCAGGGTAGATATCAGAGATATTTATCATTATTCCTGTCTCCTCTACTCCTCCGAACCCATCGTTAATAGCAGTTCCAAAGACTTTCATAGATGGAGAGAGATTCATGTAGGAATTTATCAATGGCGGGATATTCTCACCAAGGGATCTTATCTCTTTTGACAATACCTTATAGCCCTCTTTGTAGTCAACAGAGCTGAACAACTCTTCAAAATATGGGTTGCTGATGTCGTACTCAAGTGGTTTTATTGGTTTTACCAAATTCTTTTCATCAGAAAAATATATGCTTAAAAAATTTAGCAGCGTGTTTCTTGCCCTCATATTGTATGAGGAGTACATGGTCACTTTGCCGAAAAAGTATTTAATATGCGGATATCTCAAAACCAATGCACCCAGACCATCCCAAAGGTTGTCGAGGGCGTAGAGGCCTTTTCTGCGAATATTGGTACTCTGATAGTTTGGCTGGATGAAAGATCTACCCAGCTCTATCGTAAAAGGCATGTAATCATTTGTAAACTCCTTTGAAAAGGTAAAGAGTTCGCTGGTTGCCATATGATGAGCGTCCAGCCCGGAGCATTTGATGTAGCGGTATCCTCCAATAATCTCCAGATCTTTCGGGTCCCACACTATAAGTTGTTTGTATGGATTTTTACCATCGGTATCAAATTCATCAATATCAATAGGCTTACCTGTACCACCACCTGCAAGTCTGAATGAAATCTCTCGCAGCCTTCCAATCTCTCTCATGGTGTGAGGAGAGTCCTGGGCTGTGACTTCGTATAGTTTATTGTCCCCCTTTCGTGTGTTTCTTATAAACTTATCTGACGACAACTCATCAATAATGAGTTTGCGGTCTATGGGTAATATTACCGGTTCCATTTTTTATTTTTTTAGTGAGTAAACCCTCTCCCTGACAATGTCATTCCATTCATTAACACTTTTGCCGGATAAAAGTTCTTCATATGTAATTGGCTTGCCTATATATGCCTTAAATGATCTGTTTTTTTGACGAAACATTTCATGAGGTAAGAGGATAGTTTCATAATTAAATTTAATTCCCAGCCTTTTTCGGATGTTTGCCAATTTGTAAAAAAACCAGGAGTTTCTGCCTTCAAAATAGACGGGTAATATATCCCGCTGATACTTGATAGCCTGGTTCAGGTAACTTTTTTTCCATTCCAGGTCTTCTATCTTTCCTTTAATCAGGCGGGAGCAAAGCCCGGCCGGGAAGTATATGATTTGATCTCCGGAGCTGTAGCTCTCATGGAACATATTTGCCGACTCTGCCGTCTGCTTTCCATATTTATTTATTGGGATAAATATTGGTCTTAATGGCTCTATGCTGTAAACCAAGTCATTTACGATGAATTTGACAGAATCAAAAATTTGTCCGAATGCTTCGGATAAAATCAGTCCGTCAAGACCTCCCAGGGGGTGATTGGATACTACAATGTACCTGCGACCCTCTTGAATATTTTCATGTCCCGTTAAAGAATATTTAATGTTGATCCGTTTGAGTGCTTCAGTGGCAAAAGGGACGCCTCTGAGGTGACCGTACTCCGAAAGCAGCTCATTTATTTCATCCTGGTGTATTAGTTTTTTGAGCCATGTGAAAATAAAACCCGGTATAATCTTTAAAAGTTTAGGGTTTTTACCGGCTATAACACTCTCTACATCAACTCTGGTATTTCTCTTCGTTTCGCTCATCTGAGGCGGGGTTTGTACGACGCGAAGTTAAATAAAAATCATATCTTTGCATAAATGTTCCATAGTAATATGTTAAAACAGGGATTACAACAAAAACTACTGCAAAAGCTTTCGCCACTCCAGATTCAAACTATAAAACTACTGGAGTTGCCAACGCTGGAACTAGAACAAAGAATAAAAAAGGAGCTGGAGGAGAATCCCGTTCTGGACGAAGTTTCAGACAGCGAAGATATTGACGATGGGTCGGCGAGATCCTTCTCTTTGAGCGAATATTCATCAGACGACCAGATTCCATCATATAAGCTCTTTACCAGCAATCAGGGTAAAGATATAAAACCTGAATACAATACATTTTCTGTAAGGGAGAGCTTTCACCAGTCTCTTGTAACTCAGCTAGGCTACAGCCAGATGGATGCCAGAGCAAAGGCAATAGCAAAATTCATCATAGGCAGCCTTGACGATGATGGCTACCTCAGGAGAGACCTTGATGCTCTTTCTGACGATATATCTTTTAGAGTTGGAATTGAGACCAACCCTGACGAGCTTGAAGCTATTCTTAAAAAAATTCAGGACTTTGAACCGGTAGGTATAGGTGCGCGTGATCTTCAGGAGTGTCTGCTTTTGCAAATCAAAGCCAGAGAGCGGACTCCCCAGGTTGTGCTTGCAGAGAGTATTCTGGAGGACCACTTTTCTGAATTCACAAAAAAGCATTACCAGAAGATTTTGTCTCGTCTTTCAATCAGTGAAGGAGAGCTTAGAGATGCCATTGAGGAGATTGTACACCTGAATCCAAGACCGGGCGGGCAGATTGATGACTCCTACGCAGAACAGGCTCAGCAGGTTGTTCCGGATTTTGTACTGGAGTACAAAGATGGAGAGTTGATTATGACCATGCCGCGCTTCTCGGTTCCGGAGCTCAAGGTAAACAAGAGATATGCCGACCTTCTGATGACTTCGGCCGGAGGGGATAGAGCAGGTAAGGAGGCAGCAACATTTGTAAAACAGAAGCTGGATTCTGCCAAATGGTTTATTGAGGCAATCAGACAAAGGCATAACACCCTCAATAACACTATGAATGCAATTATTGACTTTCAGAGAGAGTTCTTTATTGAAGGAGATGAAACAAAGTTGCGTCCAATGGTTCTAAAAAATATTGCCGAAAAAACCAATCTTGATATTTCAACCATATCCAGAGTTGTTAACTGCAAATATATTCAGACACACTTCGGGATATACCCTCTGAAGTACTTTTTCTCAGAAGGGCTTATGACAGATGCGGGAGAAGAGGTCTCTACAAGAGAGATTAAAAACATACTCGCCTCAAGCATTGATGTTGAGGATAAGAAAAAGCCGCTGACAGATGAAGAGCTGGTGACTGTTCTGCATGAGAAGGGTTACAGGGTGGCAAGAAGAACTGTTGCAAAATATCGTGAACAGCTCAATATCCCAATTGCGAGACTTAGAAAGGAGCTTTAAAAAACTTAATATGAAAAATCTATTAACGGGATTAATTGTTTTAATCCTGATAACCGGCTGTAAAATGAAAGAGAGAGCAGATCTTATTGTTTATAACGGGAATATTTATACCGTTGACACCAATTTTACAATATCGAGTGCAATGGCTGTTAAGGGCGGAATACTGCTTGCCGTTGGAACTGACGATGAGATACTTAATAAATATAGGGCTAGCGAGATGATAGATCTGGATGGGGCTCCGGTTTATCCCGGGCTCAACGATGCCCACTGCCATCTTACCGGTCTTGGACGTGGCCTCACCAGAGTTGACCTAAGAGGTACTACCTCATTTGACGAGATAATTGAAAGACTAAAAGAGAGATATGAACGCGACAAGCCTGCATACCTTGCAGGAGATGGCTGGGACCAAAACCTTTGGCCTGTAAAGGAATTCCCTGACAATTCAAAGCTTAACGAACTCTTTCCGGACATACCTGTTGTACTTTCAAGAATAGATTTTCATGCAGTTATCGTTAATGATGCTGCAATAAATCTTCTGGGAATACAACCATCTGATAAGGACATTCCAAAAGAGGAGGCTTTAATCCAGGGTGGAAAATTTAAAGGAGTTTTTCTGGAAAATACTGCTGACAGATTTAAGTCTGTTATACCTGACCCGGTTGCTTCTGAGCTCAGAGATATGTTTTTAATGGCTCAGAATGAGTGTTTTAAATATGGTCTTACCTCCATTTCACATGCCGGGGAGTCTCTTGATATAATTAATGTATTGGACTCTATGTCAAACGAAGGGAGCCTAAAGCTAAGGACAGATGTTTGGCTTACCCCTTCTAAAGAGAACCTTGAAAGATTTACAACTCCATACAAAAACAGAAGACTAAGAATAGGTGCAATCAAACTGTATGTTGACGGAGCCCTCGGGTCAAGAGGTGCACTGCTTTTAAAGCCCTATTCAGATATGCCCACTGCAAAGGGAATCAGTGTAATTACAAGAGAAGATTTTGATGAAATGTGCAAATGGGCTTACGAACACGGTTTTCAGGTAGCAACACACTGTATTGGAGATGCTGCCAACAGAGAGGCCCTGACAGTATATTCGAAATATCTGCCCCTGGATAATGACCTCCGCTGGAGGATAGAGCACTCTCAGGTTATTGATAAAGATGATCTGGAGATCTTTGGTAAATATAAAATTGTTCCTTCAATTCAACCCACACATGCCACATCAGATATGTTATGGGCAGATGAAAGGTTAGGAGATAGAATAGCAGATGCCTATATTTACAAGCAACTGCTCAATCAGCTTGGCTGGTTGCCAAGTGGAACAGATTTTCCGGTAGAAGAGGTGAATCCATTCTATACATTCTTTGCTGCAGTATTCAGAAAGAATCTTGACTTTATCCCGGAAGAGGGGTTTCAGATGGAAAACGCTCTCACACGGGAAGAGACTCTTCGTTCAATGACTATATGGGCCGCAAAAGCATCTTTTGAAGAGGGTATCAAAGGATCTCTTGAAAAAGGTAAAGTTGCTGATTTCGTGGTTCTTGACAGGGATATAATGACTGTCGATGAGAAATCTGTTCCCGGAACTAAGGTTGTAATGACATACCTTGCAGGGGAGCGGGTTTACAAGGCAGATTAAAGCTTGCTTCCGTAGGCAAGATCTCCGGCATCTCCAAGACCCGGTACAATATAAGCCTTTATTGTAAGTTCTTGATCAATAGCTCCTACCCAAAGAGTTGTCTTTTTGTGGGGCAGGTGCTTTGAGAGATATTCAATCCCTTCTGTACTTGCTATCGGGCATATAATGTGTGTATGAACAGGGTTTTCTGTTTCACAAAGCCTGTTATAGGCAAGCACAACCGAAGAGCCTGTTGCCAGCATGGTATCTGCAAGTAAAAGAGTCTTTCCCCCTACTGAAGGGCTGCTTGCATATTCAATCTGGATAGTAAATTTATTGTCCTTACCATATTTTCTGTAAGCCGCAATAAAAGCGTTCTGAGCCTTGTCAAACACGCTTAGCATTCCGTGGTGAAGAGGCAATCCTGCTCTCATTATGCTGGCAATAAGAATGTTGTCATCACATGTGCTGCAGTTGGCAATCCCTAACGGAGTTGTCACCTCTTTAGAGCTGTAAGAAAGCCCTTTGCTGATTTCATAAGCGAAAATTGTTCCGATTCTTTCAAGGTTAATACGGAATCTCATACTATCCTTTTGAACCACAGAGTCTCTGATCTCTGCAATAAAGTTGTTGAGAGCAGAGTTGTTTTCGCCAAGATTGATAATCTTCATTTTTTAGCTTTTGGGGAATTGTGCCCCAAATATACAAATTAATCACATTAAACCATCATCGGCAAAGCTGAAGTATCCATCTCCGGCAATAATGAGGTGATCAAGAAGGGAGATGTCAAACAGAGAAGCAGCCTCTTTAAGCATCCTGGTTTGAGTCTTGTCGTTTTCACCGGGATTGAGATTTCCGGAGGGGTGGTTGTGAACCAGTATTATTGAACTGGCCAATTTATCAAGGGCATTTTTGATTACAATTTTCACATCAACCACAGTTGCAGAGATTCCTCCGATACTGATTCTCTCTTTTGATATTAATTTGTTTGCCCTGTTCAGATACATTACCCAACACTCCTCATGACTCAGGTCTCTTAGGATAGGACTTATAATGCCTGCTGCGTATGCCGAGGATTGGATCTTTGGCAAATCTCTGGCCTCACATGTCAGAAATCTTTTAGAGAGCTCAAAAACTGCCATAAATACAACAGCTTTTGCCGGACCAATCCCTTTTATTGAATTTAAATTATCACAGGATATTCGTGACATCTCTCTGAGATTGTTGTTTGAAATCTGCAGAATCTTTCGGGCTATATCAAGAGCGCTCTCTTCCCGTGTCCCGCTGCCTAGTAAAATTGCAATCAACTCTGCATCACTCAAGGCTGCCGCACCCTTCTGTTTCATCTTCTCCCTTGGCCTGTCATCTTCAAGCCACCCTTTTATTGGGACTCTCTTTTCAGTTGTCATATTCAGTAAATAAAAAATGCTTCTCAAAATTGAGAAGCATTTACTATTCTAAGGAGACAAACTGAAAAAATTATGCTAATTTGTTAACATAGGCAGCAATACCGCTTTTTAGGTTTGCAGCTTTGTTCTTGTGAATAACATTAATTTTAGCAAGTTTATCTAACATTGAAGATACTTTTGGAAGTAATGCAGTTGCAGCCTCCTTTTCGGTAGTATTGCGCAAAGCCTTGATGGCATTACGGGTGGTGCGTGCATAGTACTTGTTGTGTAACCTGCGTTTTGCGCTTTGACGCGCGCGCTTTTCTGCTGATGCGTGATTTGCCATATCTAATTTGTTTTTGTAGTCCGTAGGGGAATCGAACCCCTATTGCAAGAATGAAAATCTTGAGTCCTAACCGTTAGACGAACGGACCATTCAAAATCTAATGAATCTTACCGTTACAGGTATCGGTCATTTTCGATCTTGGGAGTGCAAAGGTAAAAACTTTTTTTATTGTTCCAAAAATTTGTTAAAAAAATTCAAATGAGTAAATGATAGACTCCACCTGGCGTAGATAGTTCCTTTTGTCATAACGCGGAGCATAAACAAATGCCTCAAGAGCGATAACATTTTGATTAGCCTTATCTAAGAAGAAGTGACTTACAAAAGGGCCACCCATAAAGTCGTTTTGTACTTCCCACAAACCCTTCATCTCAATAAAGTCTCTTCTGTTAAATCTTACCCATCTGATACCGGGTTCAACAAGAAGATTTGTTGTCATATAAGACTTGTCTACCTGTCCCGGCACATTTCTTTCGAGCACCAAATTTCTCATCGCAACAAGATTGTCATGACTAAATGATGTTGAGTCTTTATATGGGAAGCGATAGACAAAAATACCCTGATTTGTGTATGTTGTCTCATATGAGATCCAGATGAAATCTTCTGTCTTTTTCTTTATGCTGTAGCCTTTCGGGAAATATGGTGAGCCACCGAATTCAAGGGTTACGACATCTCTGAGAGTGCGCTCTTCATATCTTTTTGCGTTATTGATATTGCGGTTTCTTTCGGCCATGAGCAGGGCTCCGGAAAGTCTGTCCTGTTCTTCCTGAATTTTATTGGCAATATCTTCTCCGTTGGGGCCGGATATTGTTACAACAATTTGAGGTGCAGCCCAAACATTCTCCTGAATAACAACCTTTGTTTCAGTCACATCAGGTAAAACCTTTACAATAATCAGATTTCTATGAGTTTGAAAAATGCTTGTAAAGGCGTTTTCGGGAATATTAACCAGAGTAAACATAGGCTCTTTCTGAGGCAGGTATTGTTCGTCTGCAGCAAGAATGGCCCTTAGTCCGGCACCGGCTTCGCTCTCCCAGTCACCTTTATTAATAACGATAACAACCTCACCGGCTTTGCCGCTTACATTCGGCATCAGCTGAGGCCCTCCCGTGAATTTACAGGAGAAGAGGAGTAATCCGGTTACAACTATTAACAGCCAATTGAGTGTTTTCATAATATACTATTTAAAAAGTCTGTAAATATCATTTCCAAAGGCAAGAAACATTATCGCAAAAAGAATCATCATTCCTGCAATCTGGGCATATTCAAGAAATTTATCGCTTGGTTTTCTGCGGGTTACAATTTCATAAAGAAGGAAAAGGATGTGACCCCCGTCAAGCGCCGGAATTGGCAACAGATTGAGCACTGCAAGCATTATTGACAACCATGCTGTAATTCCCCAGAAAATTTCCCAGTCCCATGATGATGGGAATATTTTTCCTATTGTTATAAAACTCCCAACCGATTTGTAAGCCTCTGTCTTAGGTGAGAAAATCAGACCCAGCTCTTTGAAGTAATTTGCGATAGTACCGGTTGCCTTGTTAAAACCGGCGGGAATTGAGGCCGACAGAGAGTATTTATGTGTAGTTATGTTAAAGAACTTATATATATCTCCCTCAAGAACTATGCCGATTCGCCCTTCACTGTCAACAGCCAGTATTTTGCCTATCAGTTCGCCCTCTCTTAATATTGTTACGTTTATTGAATCTCCCTTTCTTGCAAGAAGTATCTCCTGAACATCCTGGATTGCCGGTGTCGGAATGTTGTCTGTAGCAACAAACATATCTCCCGGCAGCAGGCCTGCATTCAAATTGAGGGAGGAGTCAGATATTGTCTGTATTACAAAAGGGGCCCGAAGGGTAAACATTCCCGGTGTTTTAAGCACTTGTGGAATAAATGATGGGTCGATATCTATGGTGATGGTCTCTTCTCCCCTGATAACCTGAGCGCTTTGTGCCTGATTGCGTGCCAGTTGCATTTGTATTTCATGAAAACGATCAACAGGTTCTCCGTCAAATGAAAGTATTTGGTCTCCATTACGGAATCCAATTTCAAGAGCGAGATCGTTACACTGCACTCCATAAATAGCGTCGTTTGTCTTTAGATACTCCTCTCCCCATGTAAAAAGAGTTGCAGAGTAGATTAGAATTGCCAGAATAAAATTGAAAAAGACACCTCCAAACATCACAATAAAGCGCTGCCATGCGGGTTTACTTCTGAATTCCCATGGTTTGGGAGCCTCTTTCATGGCCTCTTTGTCCATAGATTCGTCAATCATTCCTGATATTTTGCAGTAGCCGCCAAGGGGAATCCAGCCTATTCCAAACTCGGTATCACTATCTTTTGGTTTGTATTTGAATAGTGAAAACCAGGCATCAAAAAAGAGATAGAATTTTTCAACCCTGATTTTAAATAGGCGTGCAAAAAAGAAGTGACCAAATTCGTGAACCAGAATTAAAATCGAAAGAGCCAGTATTACCTGGAGAATTTTCATTATAGTATCCATTTATCTTATATGTTCATTAAATGTAATTATTCATTATTTGTCTTGAAATTTTTCTTGCCTCAAGGTCTGTTTCAAATATATCATCCCTGCCGGGATTATCATTTTGCCCAACCAGATCCATTACCTGAGAGATAATTTCTGGAATTGCTGAAAATTTTATTTTCCCCGCAAGGAAACTCTCTACTGCAATTTCATTTGCAGCATTCATTGCACATGGAATATTGCCCCCCCTTTCAATAGCCTTATATGCAAGGGTGAGGCAGGGGAATTTATTAAAATCAGGTTTGTAAAAATCAAGTTTTGAAAGTTTTGCGAAATCGATTCTCTCTGTATTCAGTGCGACTCTGAAGGGGTATGAAAATGCATACTGAATAGGCAGCCTCATATCAGGTGTGCTAAGTTGAGCAGTAACAGAACCGTCTTTAAACTGAGTCATTGAGTGCACAATAGACTGTGGATGAATAATAATTTCTATATCAGAGGGTTTTACTCCAAAAAGCCAGTGAGCCTCTATCATTTCAAGACCTTTGTTCATCATGCTTGCTGAATCAATTGTCACCTTGGGACCCATGCACCATTTTGGGTGGTTAAGAGCCTGTTCTATTGTTGCGGATTCAATCTCCTGAATGCTTTTGGAAAAGAAAGGGCCTCCGGATGCCGTAAGTATTATCTTTTCGACAGGTGATCTTTCGCCCTGAAGGCACTGGAATATAGCTGAATGCTCTGAGTCTACCGGGATTATTGGGGCATTATGCTCTTGTGCCATCTTCATGACAAGCGATCCTGCGGCAACAAGTGTCTCTTTATTTGCAAGGGCAATGGTTTTTCCAGCCTGAATTGCTTCCAGTGTAGGTTCCAGTCCTCCAAAGCCTACCATCGCTGCAAGTACAACATCAATGTTGCTTCCCGAAATGAGCTTTCCAATAGATTCTCTTCCTGTAAATACTTTAATGCCGTATTGGTCGAGTGCTTTAAAAACCTCATCGTACTTTGTTTCATCTGCAATTACAACAGTATTTACATCATGTTTGATTGCCTGCGAAATCAGAAGCGAAGAGTTTGAGTTTGCTATAAGAACTTCGGCCGTAAAGAGGTCAGGATGTCGTGAAATGACATCCAAAGCCTGTGTGCCAATCGATCCGGTGGAGCCCAAAACTGCAATTTTTCTCTTCATCGGGAGGGTTTTAAAATTTTATGTATTGGGTGGGGTCTATGGGAACTCCTTTGTGCCATAACTCAAAATGAAGGTGATAGCCGCTGCTTAGTGTCCCTGTATTGCCGGCAAGACCAATAGCCATACCGGCACTTACCCTGTCCCCCGATTTTTTCAGAAGTTTTGAGTTGTGTTTGTATATTGAAATAAGGTCATTTTCATGTTGGATCTGAATTGTAAAGCCGGTCTCTTCTGTCCATGCAGCTAAAACTACTGTTCCGTCAAGAACTGCAGAAACTACCGAATTAGCTGGTGCGGCAATATCAATAAATGGATGGTTTGTGGCAATGTTAAAACCATTTGAAATTACACCCTTGACAGGTGGAAAAAAATGAAGACCCTCTATCTGCTCAATTCTTCTGTTGCCACTTCCCAGATTAAATTTCTCCTGCCTTATTACCTCTTCTCTCAGAAGCGAATCCTCTCTGGATACAGATTGGGAGAAGGATGCTTTTAATGATGTGTCACCGGGAGTTGCTGCAGAGGTTAGGTTTTCCGGTTGCAGAGGTTCGAGCCCCGAAACTATTCTCTGTATATTGTTCAGGTGGAAATCCCACATTCTTATGGTATGTTCCAGAGAGTCTGCCTTTATTGCATTCTGAACAATTGCCCTTCTGGTAAATGCGTTGGGATATCCCGGAATAAACTCACGCAACGGAGTAAACGATATGAGCAGGGTAACCGAGCCTATGATGAAGATTACCGCAAGGGCAATGCTTACGAGCATCATTAGCCCATTTGCCCTGAAAACAAATAGCTCTTCGTGCGACGTATCGTTAAATATCGAGAAGCGGAACTTGCTTCTCAGTCTGTTTCTTTTCTCTTTTCTGACTCTTGCCATGTTTGTAAATTATTCTCCTTCTACTTTTACAAAAACCTCCTCACTTCTCCATAGCCCGTGTTTATTGCAGTATGCAACGGCAGTAAGCCTTAAGCTGACCTTTGGGATAATGGTAAAGTCTGCCTCAATATGTACCGGGTTATCTCCGTAGCTTGAACGTTGCAGTTTAACCTCTCCGACAAGCGTCTCAAGATTCCATAACTGAATATATTCATAATGGTGGTCGGGGGCATTTGGATGTTTTGCATTTGTTCCAATCCTGACTTTTACCTTGAAGGGAGTATTTCTCTCAGCCTCACTGTTACAGATGATTACAGGAGAATGTTTATCGGCATAGTTGCGTACCTTATCGCTTCCGCCGGCAAAATCAACATATGAAAATAGTCTTGGCATAGTGGTAAATAAACCTTCAAATGTACTAAAAAAAACTAACTTTGCACCATGGAGAGGATTGTGGGAATAGACTACGGCAAAAAGAGAACAGGGGTTGCTGTGAGCGATCCGCTGGGTATTTTTGCAAATGCTATTGAGACTGTCCCCTCGGGGGATATTGTCCGGTATCTCAAAAATTATACCCAAAAAGAGACGATTGTAAGATTTGTTGTAGGCTATCCGATGAACCTTAACAACACACCATCTGAGGGGGCCAGATACGTCGATCAGTTTTTAAATCTTCTTAGGAAACATTTTCCCGAAATACCTGTTACATTAGAAGATGAGAGATACACTTCGTCCATGGCATTTCAGACAATGATTGACGGAGGTGTAAAGATGATGGACAGAAGGGACAAGTCAATGGTCGATAAAATAAGTGCCGCCATTATTCTCCAGTCATATCTGGACAGAAAGGCAATAGAGAAAAAAAGAGAGGTAAAATAAAAAAGATTTTTAGTTATGGTATTACCAATTTATGTGTACGGAGCCGAGGTTTTAAGAGGGAAGGCAGCAGAGGTGGATATTACAGCAGAGGGCGCCGCAGATGATTTGAAGAAATTAATAAACAATATGTGGGAGACAATGGAGAAGGCAGATGGTGTCGGTCTCGCTGCTCCACAGGTTGGAAAATCGATAAGAGTATTGATTGTTGATGGATCTCTCATGTCTGAAGATATGCCTGAACTCAAGGGTTTTAAAAGAGCAATGATTAATCCCGTTTTACTTGAAGAGAGTGAAGAGAAATGCGAATTAAGTGAAGGATGCCTTAGCATTCCGGACATTCACGCTACTGTAGAGAGGCCAAGTAAGATCAGGGTTTCTTACTACGATACTGATTTGCAAAAAAAGGAGGAGGCGCTCGAAGGGTTTGCCTGCAGAATGGTTCAACATGAAATGGACCATCTGGATGGTATTCTATTTACAGACAGGACACCTCCCATCAGAAAAAAGATGCTTCAGTCAAAACTGAACAACATAAAGACCGGAAAGGTTAAAACGCACTACAGAACAGCAAGATAGCGAGATCAAAAATAGCATAATCGCAGAACAGCAGAATTACAAAATGGGAGCATTTCACGCATACGACATAAGGGGAGTTTACAATAAAGACTTCAATAAAGAGACAGTTTACAAAATCGGATTCTTTCTGCCGGAGTTGCTTAATAGTAAAAAGGTGTTGATTGGACGGGATGTCAGGGAGTCTTCCCCCGAAATAAAGGAGTACCTGATTGCAGGAATAACCGATGCGGGAGCAGATGTCTATGATATGGGGCTATCAACAACCCCAATGGTATATTATGCAACCGGCAAGTATGGTTTTACTGCCTCTGTTCAGATAACAGCCTCCCATAACCCGAAAGAGTACAACGGCCTCAAGGTATCGCGCGAGAACGCACTTCCTGTGGGCTTTGATAATGGTCTGGGCCTTCTTAAAGAGTGGACAGAGACCCGCGAGACTGTAAAGACAGAGGTTAAAGGAAAGAAATTTGAAATCAACATTAAGAAAGAGTACATCGATTTTCTGCTTAAATACAGGAAAAACCTTTCAAATCTGAATATATGCGTCGATGTGTCCAATGGTATGGCTGCGCTTCTCATTAAAGATGTTCTTGGTAAAGATTCCCCGGAACTTCATTATATTTTTGATGAGTTGGACGGGACTTTCCCAAATCATGAGGCAAACCCATTGGTTCCGGAGAATATTATTGATTTGCAAAGAGAGGTCAAAGAGAAAAACTGTGATGTTGGGGTGATTTTTGACGGCGACGGCGACAGAGTAATGTTTGTTGACGAAAACGGACGTTTTATCTCTCCCGATCTTATGATTGCACTTTTGGGCCACTATTTTCTGGAGGAGAGAGGTGAGAAGGGTGCTGTTTTGCAGGATATCAGAAGCTCTAAAGCGATAGGGGAGTATCTTGCTCCAATGGGAGCTCAGATGCACACATGGAGAGTAGGAAGAGCCTTTGCGGCACATAAACTGAGAGAGATTGACGGAGTCTATGGAGGAGAGCTTGCCGGACACTACTATTTCCGGGACTTCTTTTACAGTGACTCTGGTATAATGGCGTGTCTGATTATCCTTGGGGTAATTTCTGAATTTAAAAACAGAGGGATTAAACTATCGGGTATAATTGCAGGAATTGAAAAATATAAGAATTCAGGAGAGATAAACTTTAGAATAGAGAGAAAAAAAGAGGCGATGGATCTGGTGAGAGATTATTTTCTTTCAAAGGAGAGTGCTACTGCCAATTATGATTTTGACGGCTATAGAGTGGAGTTTCCTGATTGGTGGTTTAATATAAGGCCTTCAAATACAGAGCCATATCTTAGATTTATTGCAGAGGCTACATCTGAAGAGTTACTCTCACAAAAGGTCTTAAAAGTAAAGGAACTACTCGAATCAGGAGGATTTTTCGACAAATGATCAGCCCCCCATCAGGATACAGTAAAAGATTTACCGGGAGATTAATTCCCGCCTTACTTATCCTGTTTATCTCCTGGTTATCTTTTGGCAAGGGGGCAAAATCTCAGGCTTGGGGAACAAGAATCGAACTGCATGACATAATTCCGGAGAGCAGGGTAGTAATAAATATACCTTCAGGCATTCTGGCAAACGGACTCAGACCCACAAGAGTTATTTTCTATGCACTTCCAAACGGAAACACAATCGAGCAGACAGAGGGCAGGTTTGTAACCGAAGAGAGCGATTGGCGCTATAATATTCAGCATATTGCTGCCCAGACGGGGTTTCTAAGGGAGAGAGACACTAGTCATAACTATATAGCAGTATATGTCGAAAGTAAAACAAGGGCATGGACTTCCCATGCTTCAAAATATACCGACTCCGGCGAATTGTATGTATCACTCATAGATAGCATCAGAAACTTTATCGCATCAAATTTCCATAATTTTGCCTCAATAGATAATCAGAAGCTTATTTTGGCAAGCCACAGCGGAGGAGGAAGGTTTGTTTTGAACTATATTGCGGCAAATAAGGCAATACCACATTTTATAGAGCGAATTATTTTCATTGACAGTAATTATGGGTATGAGTCTGAAATACACAGTATTAAAATTGGTGACTGGCTTAAACGAGACAATAATCACCTTGAAGTAATGGCCTATGTCGATACTACGGTTATCCTGGATGGAAAGCCAATTGTGAGCAGTAAAGGTGGGACTGGGTACAGAAGCCATATGATGGCTGCAGATCTCCAATTTGCAGGCATAGATTTAAATTTTGCTGCAGATACAATTTTTAAAAAATATTCAGGAAAATCTGCAGAGATACTTATAAAGGAGAACCCTTCGGGGAAAATTTACCACACTGTTCTTGTGGAGAAAAACGGTCTGATACACGGTGTTTTGTCGGGTAGCAGCTTAAATGAAAAAGGTTATACTTACTGGGGAGAGAGGGCTTACGAAAAATATATTGCAAAACCATAGATATATGAAGAGATATCTTTCACTCGATATTTTAAGAGGGCTCTCCATTTTCGGGATGGTCTTCTCAGCCATTATACCACATGGGGTTTTGCCTGCATGGATGTACCATATACAAAACCCACCCCCGGCACACTCTCTGGATATGACTGTTTCCGGAATCAGCTGGGTTGATCTGGTCTTTCCAATATTCATATTTTGTATGGGCGTTGCTATTCCTCTGGCCGGGAGAAGGCGGCTTGACCAGCCTGACGATACAGGTGCAGGAAGAAGATATCTGGCAGAGATTTTTGAACGCTTTATAATGTTGTGGCTCTTCTCGTACCTCTATGTTTTTCTCGATTTTTCAACGGTAAAAGGCTGGTGGCCTCAGTTGGTAACCATTGGAGGATTTTTGGCACTTTTTCCGCTATATATGCAGTTATCAAAGACTACATCAAAGCATACCTTAATTTTGTTAAGAGTTGTCGGGCTAATTCTCACCGCATCGATTATTGCATACGGACATTTTAAATTTGACGAGGTTATATCCCTGAACAGAAGAGGTATAATAATATTTCTCTTAGCCTTTATTTACCTTTTTGGAACTCTCATCTGGTACTTTACCAGAAACAGCAACAGAATGAGAGCAGTGGCATTTGCTGCCGTTCTGATATTTGCAGCTGTTACAATGTTCTTTGATATTCCTCAGAAGTTATATGCTATCAAGGATATACGATGGATTGTAAATATTGAGTATATCTACTTTTTGCTAATACTAATTCCGGCAACTTACCTGGGAGATCTACTTCATTACAAGCTTAATGCGTCAACCCCATATGACCCTGTAGGTGAAAGTCGTACGAATGGTTCGGGTACGGGTGTTCCTCTTATTTTAATGGCGCTTTATATTTTATGGCTAATGATTGCGCTATACAAAGGGTACTATCTTATAAATATTTTTGTATCATTAGTTATTATATCAAAGATACATCGGCTCGTTGAGCAAAGAATGCCCGTTTACACAAAAGAGAGTGCAATTGCATCGTTACTGGGATTATCCGGAGCGGTTCTTGTTATGATTGAAGGTGGCATCACTAAAGTGCCTTGCACAATTGCCTATTGCTTTATTACTACCTCTATAAGCATATATCTGATTATTTTAATTGACAGAATATCACATAACGCTCACAACTCCTATCCGGTGCGAATATTTTCGGGTTCGGGAAGTAACCCGCTCATGAGCTACATTGCATTTGGAAGTTTTGTAATGCCATTATTTAAAATCACAGGGTTGGTACTAATCTACCAGGCAGCTTATCCGGTTGGTTATCCATGGATAGGGGTATTTAGGTCTGCGGCTATGGTGCTGTTAACAATGGCTGCCGTTGCAGCTATGAGTGAGAAGAAAATCTTCTGGAGAGCATAAACGCGAAAGTAAAAAATTGATAGTAATATGAAAAATCTGGACTACGGAGTTATTGGGAATTGCAGAACAGCAGCACTTATTTCGAAAGGGGGAAGTCTGGACTGGTTGTGTTTTCCTGACTTTGATTCACCTTCAATTTTTGGGAAAATTCTTGATGAAGAGAAGGGAGGTTGTTTCTCTTTTGAGTTTGAGGGGGATTATAAATCCTCACAAAAGTACCTTCAGGGGACAAACATCCTCTGCACAACCTTTGAGTTGTCTGACGGCTCATTTGAGGTGATGGACTTTATGCCAAGATACAAGACCGGTGATGAATCAAACGACTACTATCTGCCGGCCGAAATTTACCGTTACGTAAGACTTTTAAGTGGTAAGCCCTCGTTCAGTATAAATTACTCTCCTGCACCCGATTATGCAAGAGCATCAACCGTGCATACAATTGGTCAGAACTACCTCAGAACAAGTTCGGCTATGGATGAGAGAGATTCAATATTTCTCTATTCAAGCCTGGACTTTAACTCTGTTCTTCAGAGGGAGCGGATTGTCCTTACCGGAGAGGAGTTTTTTCTAATCTCATACAACCAAAAACTTGTTGATATTGACATTAGAAGGGTATATCTTGAGTATTCGAGGACAAAGGTCTATTGGCTTAACTGGGTAAACCGTTCAAAGAGATACAAACTGTATGAAGAGAAGGTTGAAAGAAGTATGCTTATCCTTAAACTTATGTCATTTCAACCAACGGGTGCTGTTCTTGCTGCTCTTACTACCAGTATCCCGGAGACAATAGGTGAGGTGAGAAATTGGGATTACCGCTTCTGTTGGTTAAGGGACGGATCTATGTCAATTGAGACTTTGCTGAGTATGGGGCACAGAGGCGCTGCAAAGAGGTTCATCAACTTTGTAAAGAGCATTATCCACTCAAAAGGAGATAGTTTTCAGATAATGTATGGTATAAGAGGCGAGAGAAAGCTTACTGAATTTGAGCTTGACCACCTTGAAGGGTTTGAGGGGTCAAAACCGGTAAGAATCGGTAATGCCGCATATAAACAAAAGCAGAATGACTCTTTTGGCTATCTTATGGATGTTATATATAAATATTATATCTATTTTCCTGGTACTCTCGACGAAATAGAGGATATGTGGGAGGTGGTAAAAAATATTGTCAGAACAGTATATTATGAGTGGAGGTCACCCGATCAGGGAATTTGGGAGATACGCAACAGTATGAGCCATTATGTATTCTCCAAAGTTATGTGCTGGGTCGCTCTCGATCGTGCCGTTAAAATTGCCGAACTGATTGGAAAGTATAACTACGCCGATAATTGGGCAAAAGAGGCCTCGGAGATACTCCGGGATGTTCATGAAAATGGGTGGAAAGAGAGTCTGGGCAGCTTTTCTCAAACCTACTCCAATCTGGAGCTTGACTCTTCACTGCTTCTGATGGAGGAGTATGGCTTTATTGAAGCATCAGACCCCAAGTATGTAAGTACAGTTAAGACAATAAGAGACAATCTGCTGCATAATGGATTAATGTACAGGTACAAAACAGAAGATGATTTTGGTAAACCTATATCAGCCTTTACAATCTGTACATTCTGGCTTATAAGAGCCCTCTTTGTAATTGGTGAGAGAGAGCAGGCATCTGCCATTTTTAATGAGATTCTCAAGTATTCAAACCATCTGGGACTCTTTAGCGAAGATCTCGATTTTGAAACCAAGAGACAACTCGGCAATTTCCCTCAGGCATACTCTCACCTTGCTCTGATTAACACCGTTGAACTATTATCTGAGGAGAGAGTAAGATCGAGGTTTATACGTCCTTAGTATTCACTCCCTTTATCCCGGAAAGTTCAGTATTAATTTTTGCAAAAGAACCTGGATATTCTTTGTTAATAAAGTCAATAAGCTGTTCTCTGATACGTACTCTCAGATCCCAGTTTTTTGATGCGTCACTGCTGCTGAGCAGTACCCTTATCTCCTTATGCCACTCTTTGGATGCGGTAACCTGTATGTTTTGAACCCTACCGTCCCAGTCGGTGTTGCCTTTAAGAATTATTGACAGATATTCCCTTACTGGATCTACAGGCAACTCATAGGAGACATACAGGAAAATGGTTCCCATAATAGAGGCTTCTGTTCTTGTCCAGTTCTGGAAAGGCTGTTCAAGAAAATATCCTGATGGCAGTATTAATCGCCTTTGATCCCATATTCTCACTACAACGTAGGTAAGTGTAATCTCCTCAATTCTACCCCATTCTCCCTCAACAATTACCACATCGTCCAGCCTTATCGGTTGAGTTATTGCAAGTTGCATTCCTGAGAGTATCTGACCGATACTTTTCTGCGCTGCGAGTCCGATAATTAAACCGGCAACCCCGGCAGATGTTAGTAAGCTAATCCCTATACTCCTTACACTCTCAATTGTCATCAGTGCAACCGAGATGAAAATTACAGCGATAACTGTTATTGCAAGCCCTTCGAAAACCTTCATCTGAGTAAGACTCTTTCTTGCTCCAAGATTATCGGGGTTGTCAATATCCAGCCTCTTTTCAAGTTGATGAAAGAGCACCCTTACCAGCTGAATTACGATCCATCCGAATGAAAGAATCAGAAGAATATTGTTGATTTTATTAATTAAATCAAACTCAGGTAGTTTGTTTATAAATAGATGGTTAAACAGTTTCAGCGAAATCCAGAATATCAACCATATTGCAGGGAAACGAAAAAGCCTGATCAAAAAATCATCCAGCTTAGTCTCGGTTCTCACTGCTATGGCTTTCAGCTTCTTAAGAACAAACCTGTAAACGATAAGTACAATGATAAAAAAAAGTGCAAAAAATGCATATAGCAAAACAGGTTCCGGCAGTATGCCGGTAATAAAATTTTCTTTAAACATAGTTATTTCCTCCCCTCTTTTTAGTCTCTCCCTGCCAATCTTCTCAGAAACGGCAATGTGTCGGTCTGGTTAAGAAGATTGAAACGGGCACTGTCAGAAAGTGTACCGATTTTAATGGTGTATGATCCTACAGGGAGCGCATTAAACATATCTTCATCTGTTACATCATCGCCCATCGCAAGAATAAAGTCGTAATACTTATCCTTTAACAGGCGGTTTACCTCAGAACCTTTAGTGAATTCAGGGTATTTGATCTCTACAATTTTATTGCCTTTCATAATTTGCAGATGCTCTCTTGTGCATGGAGTTATTAGGGCCTGAATGAGTTGGGGCACCCTGATTGATGCCAGCCATGCGTCCACCTTTCTGTAGTGCCAGACAAGTGCAGTCTCCTTAACTTCCAGTGACGATCGTGGGGTTTTTTCCACAAACTGTTGCATAACTTGCAAAATCTCATCCTCCCACTCTTTTGGGGGGCTGTTCTTTGTCCAATCTGAACCCTCTTTAAAAAATGCTCCGTGCTCTGCAGCAAGACCAATGTCAAGACCACCAAGCCAGGTTTCAAGAGTGTTGTGATCCCGTCCACTGCTGATTACAACACGATTTCTTTTGTCAGATGATAGTAGTCTGAGAGTCTCCAGAATCTCTTCCGATGGAGCGGCATCCTCAGGTTTTGGCATAAAGGGTGACAGAGTTCCGTCGTAGTCAAGTATGATTAATCGTTGCTTGGTATTGTCATATGCAATTCTGATCTCCTCTTCGTATTCGATGCTTAGAACTTTAGAGAAGAGAGCTGTATTTCTCTCACGTATACTTTTAAGATCCCTTATGAAGTCTCCTGCCCATTTGTTTACAGTTTGTTTTGAAACTCGCTTTTGCATCCATTTCATTCTCTCCTGCTGTTCGCTTTCGGGCATTTTCAGGGCTTTCAGAATTGCCTCCTCAATCTGGGTCGAGTCATTCGGGTTAATTATCAAAGCATCAATAAGCTCGATTGAAGCTCCTGCCATTTCGCTCAGTATCAGCACTCCGTTGGCATTTCTTTTTGCAGCGATGTACTCTTTTGCGACAAGATTCATCCCATCTCTGAGAGGTGTAACAAGAGCAATATCTGCTACATGATACATTGCACAGAGCTCTTCAAATGAGAATCCATGGTAGAAATAGTGAACCGGAGTCCAGTTCATATTTGAGTAAATGCCATTTATCGAACCAATTGTCTCGTCAATTTTAGTTTTGAGCCCTGAATAGCTCTCTACATTGTCTCTAGAAGGTACAATTATCATAAAGAGTGACACTTTATTCCAGAATTCGGGATTGTTCTCTAGAAACTGTGCAAAACCCTTTAGCCTGTGGAGAATCCCTTTACTGTAATCCAATCTGTCAACGGACAAAATAATCTTATGGTCTCTGTAATCCTTTTTAAGTTTATGTGCTATTCTAGCCACCTTGGGGTTAAGTATCGAGTCATAATAGAGGTCATAATTTATTCCCATAGGAAGTGCATCAACCCTCACAATTCTCTCACGAAGCCTCACCTCATCTAAATCAAAACTCAAGTCCAGAACTCTCTCTGCTGCACTTATAAAGTGCCTCATATATTCGTATGTGTGAAATGCAATAAGATCTGCTCCAAGCAGACCTGTCAGCAGTTGGGCTCTCTCTGGCAGAACACGGAATAACTCATACGAAGGGAAAGGGATATGATGGAAATATCCTATACTAACTTCAGGATTAATGTCTCTTAACATTCTGGGTAGCAACATCAACTGATAATCCTGTACCCACACAATATCTCCGGGCTCCATTATTTTTTCTGCAGCCTTGGCAAACAATCTGTTAACCATCTTATAGCTGTCCCAATGGCTGCTCTCGTGTTGTATAAGTGTAAAGAAGTAATGGCAAAGGGGCCATATTTTACTGTTACTGTACCCTTCGTAGTACTCTTTTATATCTTTTTTTGATAAAAAAACGGGGTGGAAATTTTTTTCTAAAAGATGCTGCGTGATTATCTCTTTCTCCTCCTCATTTTTGGCATCTACACCCGGCCATCCTATCCAGTGACGTTCTATGTCGGTATTCAGAGAATCGAGCCCTGTTGTGAGGCCTCCTTCGCTTCTGGTGAAGCGGAAAGATCCTTTGGTTTTTATGGCTTTTACGGGAAGTCTGTTGGAAATAATAATAAGTTTCATGGGGCAAAATTGATGGATCAATACGCAATATAGCATTTTCCCACCTTAATTACAAAAACCCTGTGCTGAAATCCAACCTTATATAAATCTATTCACTAAATTTGTCTGCCTAAACTTACATCCATGACACTATTACTGACAGCCTCTTATGTTATCACCCCTGCTATTGTTTTATGGCTCTGCAGAAAAATCAAAATTCTCAATAAAATTGGTCCGGTTCTACTTTTATATTTGATTGGAATCGTTCTGGGTAATTCGGGGTTAATTGATGAGAGTGCCTTTAAGGTTCAGGATTTGATTGTGACTATAATAATTCCTCTTGCAATTCCAATGATGCTCTTCTCCTGTAATTTTTTGCAGTGGAATATTAAAAATGCTGTGCTCACCCTTATTACAGGAATAATTGCCGTAGTCATAGCAATTTTTGCTGGCTACTTCATTTTTAAGCCATTGATAGGGAGCGATCCAGCCATAGGTGGAAATATTGACAAAATTGCCGGAATGCTTGCCGGAGTCTATACAGGAGGAACGCCCAATCTGGCAGCAATCAAACTGATGCTTGGGATACCTAACGAAACCTACATTTTGATTCACTCTTACGATATGGCCATTAGTCTTATATATTTGACTTTTGTTTTATCGATTGGGATTAAGCTATTCAGAAAGATACTCCATTACGAACCGTCACAAAAGAGCACAAAGAGTGACCATATGCCATTTGAACCGGAAGGCGAAGAGCCCTATAAAGATTTCTTTAAAAAGGAAAATTTCTTGCCTGTACTGGGTGCTGCAGCACTTTCACTTTTGATTTTTGGCATAGCCGGAGGGCTCTCTATGATACTTCCCAAGGATTTGCAGATGGTAGTGGTTATTCTTACAATTACCTCTCTTGGAATAGGGGCATCATTCATCAAAAGGGTACGTGAGATTAGAAAAAGTTATGATGCGGGGATGTACCTAGTATATATTTTCAGTATGGTTGTGGCCTCTATGGCCGATCTGGGGAGGTTAAACCTTGCAGGTGGTCTGTATGTTCTACTTTATATTGTTTTTGTTATCTTCGGATCGCTTGTCTTGCAACTTATAATGGCCAGAATTTTGAAAATTGATGCCGATACTGTGTTAATATCATCGGTTTCATTAATTAACTCTCCACCTTTTGTTCCTCTGATTGCTACGGCAATGAACAACAGAAGTGTAATAATAACCGGTTTGACTGTAGGACTTGTGGGGTACGCAATAGGAAACTACTTAGGATATCTGATTTCGATAATTTTATAAAAATCAAAGAGATGAAGAGAATATTAATCATTAGAGTGATAGTTTTGCTGGCAGTAATGTCGCTTTCAGCTGCGACTGTTAAAAGCCAGGAGAATAATTCGGTTCAGGATCAGGAAAAGAAATCTGTTAAAGGTCCTGAGAAGAAGACAGGCTGGAATTTTGGACCCCTTCCCGCTATCAGTTATGTTAGTGATCTTGGATTTCAGTATGGTGCTCTGTGTGACATCTACTGGTTTGGTGACGGAAGTACTTTTCCCGATTACATACATAAGTTCAATGTAGAGGTGTCAAGGTATACCAAGGGTTCAGGTGTTTATCATTTTTTTTATGACTCAAAATATCTGATTAAAAACCTAAGAACCACAGTGGATTTCAGTTACCTTACCGACAGAATGATGGATTTTTACGGATTCAATGGATATGCTGCAACGTACTTTTCTCATAGGGGAGAATCTTTTTATAAATATGACAGAAACCTTTTAAGGGCAACACTCGATGTACAGGGAAATATTTCAGGAAGCCTGGGTTGGGTAGCGGGTGTGGGAGCGTATGGGTATAAAACAGCACCTGTTAAACTGGATAAATATGCAGGAGAACCCTCTCTTTATCAGTACTATGTAGATGAAGGACTAATCAGTGAAAGTGAGAAGGATGGCGGCACCAGACTTGAGGTAAAGCTGGGAGTGGTTTACGATACAAGGGATAACGAGGCAGACCCGTACAGAGGTTTTAAAGGAGAGGCTATTTCGTCAATCTCTCCGGGATTCGGAGGTGATGGTTATACTAAGCTCTTTCTCTCTGCTTCGGGATATATACCTCTAATAAACAATAAATTGACTTTTGCAGCCAGAGGAGTATATCAGGGAACTATTATGGGTGAACAGCCCTTTTATATGATGCAGAACATTACCACTCTCTATTTCAGACAAATCACAAGTGAGGGGCTTGGCGGGCTCAATACTATCAGGGGTGTGCTAAGAAACAAGGTTGTGGGAGCTGGAGTTGTTCTCTCAAATTTTGAACTCAGATACCGTTTTGCAGACTTTAAATTTCTTGGTCAGGGATGGTATTTAGTTGTTAATCCTTTTTTTGATGCAGGCAGGGTAGTTCAGTATCATAAGCTGAAAGAGATGTCCCAAAGCATGAACCCGGATATCTGGAGTATTTTAAATGAAAAATTTCACATGAGTGCAGGAGCCGGCATCAAGGCTGTTATGAATCGCAACTTTGTAATTTCTGCAGAGTGGGGCAAGCCCTTTAATTCACTTGATGGAAAAAGTGGGTTGAATATTGGTTTGAACTTTATTTTTTAGAAATTTTTATTTTCTGTAACAATATCAAATGTTGTTCGTCTTTTTATCGGAATGACATCTCAGGAGTTTAACATATTGGTTGGGAAGCTAAGGCCAAGGCTGATTCACTTTGCAAATGGATTTGTAAAGGGAGGTGCTGCCACAGCCGAGGATATGGTGCAGGAGGCAGTCATTAAGTTGTGGAGATCCAATGAGTTGCAAGAGATAAGAAATCCCGAGGCCCTTACAGTGCAAATACTGAAAAATGTATGCCTCGACTATATTAAGCTCAAAAAGAACAATATGGAGGCATTGAATCCAAACTTTAGAGTTTATACAGAGAATGACCCATCTGTGGCACTTGAGAGCAAAGATGAGATGTGTAATATAAACGGCTATCTCGCCCAACTTCCCGAAGATCAGATGTTAGCGATAAGACTACGGGATATTATGGGTTATGAAATGGAGGAGATTGCACACATACTGGGAACAACCGAAGGAAATGTGAGAACTCTTCTTTCTAGAGCCCGCCAGAGACTAAGAGAAAAATTAATGTCAAAATGGAAACAATAGACAGAAAAAGAGCCGAAGATCTTTTGGAAAGATATTTCGAAGCTCAGACAACACTTCAGGAGGAGCAGCTGCTGAGAGAATATTTCTCGGGAGCAAATGTTGCCCCTGAACACGCTGTTTACACGCAGATGTTCTGCGCCTTTGCAGAAGAGCGCGAGATGTTGAATATGACAGCCCGGAATTTTTCTGCAGAAGATAAGTTTACAATAAATAGTAATTCAAAAAAATTCCATTTCAGATGGATGTCTATAGCAGTAGCTGCTGCTCTGGCAATCTTTGCATTTCTTATGATGCCAGAGAGAGGAGACTCTCTGAAACTTATAATTGACGGAGTAAATGTAAAAAACAGAGAGCTTGCGCTTAGCAAAGCTGATATACATATGGAACAGCTAAACTCAATGCTTGGAAGATTTCGTGACGGGAGCACCAAACAAATTGACAATATGAATAAAATGGGTGATGCTCTTTCATCTTTTAAATCTTTTAACAAAATTTTGACACAAACGACGGTATCTGATCGTCTTGAATAACAGAAGACTTCTGAAAAAATTAGAAATATTTTAAAAAAATTACTGATAATGAAAAAGGTTTTAATAATAATGTTTGTCGCGCTGCTCTGCCCTTATTTAGCAGCGGCTCAGGCGAAGCAGATACACCTTATTCTTGATAAATATGAAAAGAGAAAAAAGGTTGAATCAATAATTATCTCACCGTCAGTGCTACAGATGGCAAGTAACGGAAACTACGACGCCTCAACCAAGGAGTTGCTGTCTAAAATAAGTGAGATGAGAATAGTGAATGTTAAAGAGGGCGCTGAACAAAATGGAACTCCATTGAAAATAATAATCCGCAGCGATCTTGACAAAGTCCTTACCGGAGAGAGATTCTCAAGAGTCCTCAAAATGCAGGATGGAGAAGAACTTCTGGAGCTCTTTGTTACCAAAAATGAAGAAGGTGTCCTCGTTTTCCTTGCCACAAGCCCCAAAGAGTTTGCTATAATTTCAATATTCGGCAACATTGATAAGAGTGTAATCAATGCTGTAATGACCGGGGGCATTAAGGTTAAATAACCAAACGACTAATAAACAATTCATTAATTTCAAAAAGCTATAATCAGACAAGAGTATGAAAAAGATAATCGGGACCGTTTTTGCAGCAATTATACTACCGGGAGCTCTGCTGCTGGGCTACAATCAGGCTGCTGCACAAACAGTCGTTAAAATAGGAGAGGCCGAGATTGCTATCCAGTCTCCAATAAGCATAAAGAAAAAAGAGACTCCTGCTAATGTCAATGACCGCGGGGTATCATTTGGGAAATCTGACAGATTTGGCGTGACTAAATCGAAGCATTATCCAAGAAGCTATGAAGATTTCTTTTTTGGAATTGCGATGGCTGTTCCTCTCAGGAACCAGGAATACCTGCCAATGCATTACGGTAGTTCACATAGCATAGAGGTTGGATTCAAATATTTCTATCGTCCCGCAGCAAGATATGCAATAGGCACATTATGGCAGTACAGTTTTTACAACTATAAGCTTAAAGATGCTGCAGTAAATGAGACTTTTGTAAGCAACGTTCCGGGAGAGATCCGATCAGAGTCCTTCAGAACAGACAACCTTGGTACAGGTATTATTAACAGATTCTACCTCTTCCCAATGCAGAACAAACCGTTTATGTTGGATATCGGAGGATATGTTGACTTCTCTTACAGTAAGAGATATCATGTTAAGACTATTGAAAACGGGAAGAATACAAAACATAAATACAGAGACGGATCAAAATTCAATCCAATACAGGCCGGGCTTTACGGAGCCATAACAAAGGGATCATACTCCCTGTTTGCAAAATACAGGTTGACAAATCTGTTTAACCCTGATGTTATTCCATTGGAGTTACCAAGATTGAGCATGGGAGTACAGATATCTCTTGATTAATAATATATAAATGATGTGTTTAGAGAGATTACAGCTCCAGGAGACCTTCGGGTATCCGGGCTGTAATTTTTTTTGATTTATCGTTAATTGCAACAATAATCTCTTCGTGAATGGGAAGAAGTAGCTCTTCTTCCTTTTTGTCGTTTCGTGAAATGCCAAAGCATGGATTCCCGGGATAGTCGTAAAACTCCCTTATAACACCAATTACTTTGCCTGTTTCGTCAGAGAGTGTATAGCCAATAAATTGAGCAGGTCCCTGCTCTTCATCTTCTTCCTGAATCTGAACTGATTCAATATATATAAACTCTCCTGTAATCTCAGCAATCTGAGTTTCATTGAATACCCCTTCCAGTCTGAGAAGTGCCTGATCGGTACCTTTGGGTGATATACCCTCAATAAAAAAGGGGACCGGTAGTCCATCGTAATTGATGAATACCGGTCTCTTCTCATCTATTTCGCCCTTGAAACGGGGAGAATACCTTATTAGCATCTCGCCCTTGGTCCCGAACGATTTTATGACCTTTGCGACAGGCAGCAAATCTATTGCCGGCTCTGACATAATTTTTTACTCCTTAGTTTCGGTTGCCTCTGCAGCGGGAACTTCTCCCTCTGAGCTTTCGGTAGCGGTTTCAGTAGCGGTTTCAGTAGCGATTTCTGCAACAGGTTCTGCAACAGGCTCAGCCACGATTTCAGCTACAGGTTCAGCTACGATTGCAGCAGCATTTTCGGCAGCAGATTCAGCAGCAGCCTTTTCGGCCTCTACTCTCTTCTTCTTTGCAATCTCTTCTGCTCTTGCCTCTTTTACTTTGGCTTCTGCCTCAATCACAGCCTTCTTTGTGTTGCGGCTATTTTGTGCAAGATCAGATTTTTTAGCACTAACTTTTCCCTCTTTCTCGGTTACCCAATCATTCCATTTCTGGTCTGCTACCTCTTGAGTGATTGCGCCTTTCTTAACTCCTTCCTGAAGGTGTTTTCTTAAAAGAACACCTTTGTAAGATAGAATTCTGCGGCAAGTGTCAGTAGGTTGAGCACCGTTCATTAACCATTGAAGAGCACTGTCGTTGTTGAGCTCGATGGTTGCAGGGTTAGTGTTTGGATTGTAAGAGCCGATACGCTCGATAAAACGACCGTCGCGTGGAGCGCGACTGTCTGCGATAACAATGTGAAAGAATGCGAAATTCTTTTTACCATGTCTGGCCAGACGAATTTTAACAGCCATAATACTGTGGTTTTAAAGTTTTTATTAATACAACTTCCTTAACTTCTCGAGAAAAGGCCCGCAAATATACGATCTTTTTTCATAAATACATAATTATATCGCAAAATGAACATATCGTAAAATGAAAAGGCACCGTCTATTTTTAGACGATGCCAATCCTTTTTACTTAACCTAAAACTTAAACTATGAAAAAACTTCTCGACTAATTAAAATACAAATCGTGTGCCAAAGTTTTGTTTTCATATATGTAAATATTTTTAAAGTTTACATTAATGAATTTTTTATCGGTTTCAGGTGTTGTTACTATTACAGACGAGAGTGCCGGAATAGTATATAACTTATTACCGGCCTGCATTTCGTAATGTGCAGAACCGTTATTTGTGACATTTATAAAAATCGTTTTACCGTCACTGTGAACCTTTTTTGCTGCAAGATTTGCATCAACAAACATTTTGGCCACATCTTCTCTTGCAGCCAGGATGTTTTGAAAAAATGCGAGTGTCATGCGTGAGTCCAAAGCCTCTCTTATCCCTTTGGCAGAATTTTCTTTAACAAGTACTAAAGTAACAGGGCGTTGTACTCCGTTTTTCTGCAATGTGCCACTCTCTACATAACCGTGAACATCTGTGGTTGCAATTATTGCAAGATTTTTATCAATAGCCCATGAGAGAACTCTGGGGTAAAATTCGGTATTATTGTAAACCTCAATACCGTCAATAAGACCCTCTTTAAAAAGATCTGCCTGAAAATCTTTAATGTATGTTGAATCAACAGCCCATCCAGGGTGATTCCACATTACAAAAGCTCCCTGTTTTTTTGCCTCTTTAATTGACTCTTTTGGGTCATCAACAGCAATCTTGTTGGCATCCTCTATAAAAAGAGCATTAAAGTGACCAATTGTCCTTTGTGTGCGGGTAATTTCGGTGCCCTTAATCAGAATAAGACCTGTATGCGCTGCTGCAGGTTTTGCTATTTCGTGTGAAGTGTTGTGATCGTTATTGGTGTATTGCCTGTATGGGCGATACTCAATATGGTCAGTAATTGCAAGTGCGTCCATACCTCCCAGCCACGCCTCTGCAACCCTTTGAGTTGGCCATACAAGCCCATCAGAAAACATTGTATGAGTGTGAAAATCACATGATAAAACAGTATATCCATTTACCTTTGGGTAAACAATGTTAGTGCGGTGTTCGGTTTGGTATGATGGATAAGTAACCTTGTTAGGGTTAAGATTCTGAGCATTGAGTTGCTGAAAGCTGGCACCAGTTATACAAACAACTGCCAGAAAAAATGTAATAAAAGAGGAATTTTTCATCTTGGATTAGTTATTCAATTTAGTAATCTTATCTGCTCTATCTCTTATTTTTTCGAAAGCTCTTCAAAGGAGATATCCATAAGTGAATACCGGGAACGATCCTTGATATTATAGTGCCACCACTCATGCTCATACATTGTAAAGCCATTCTCAGTCATTACCTTGCGTAGCTTTTCGCGATTCGCAATAACTGTAGAATCCAACTCAATAAAGCTGTGGGAAGCTCTCTCTGAAAATTCGTCAAACGGGGTAGGCATCTCAAGCTCCTCGCCGGTTGCCAGATTTATCAATGTAAGGTCAATTGCAACACCTCTGTTGTGAATTGATCCTTTCCATGGTGCAGCTACGAATGTGGTGTCAGGATATACTTCGTAAAAATAGAGTGTACCTGCATAAGGGCGGTATGCATCAAAAACCTTGATACCGAGCCCCTCTTTTGCAAGCAAATTCTGAATTTTAAGCAGAGAGTCTGCGGCCGGTTTTCTCATGAATGCCTTTGGTGCAGTGTATATTTGTTTCCCGGTAAAGTTATTTGTTCCGGCATAGCGTATTTCCAGCACAACTCCCGGAATATAGGTTTCAAGGTCAACCATCAGGTTGCAACTATCCTCTGCAACACTTTGAAGGTATGCTTCGCTAGTGTTAATGATCTCCAGTCCGTAAGGATTTTTGGAGTCTTTACCCAAATCGCTTTTGCAACCGAAAGAGACCAAAGCCGCCAATAACAGCAATGCTGCAAAGGAGGTGGCTCTTGAAAGGGTCAATCTGTTTTTTGTCATTTTAATATCTATTGTAACGGTTTAACTACTTCGATTAGTTCCGGAAGATCCATACCAATTTTCTGAAGGTGCTCAATTTTGGGAACTCCGTTTTTGTTCCATCCTCTTCTGAAATAGACAGCATCAAGAAGTTTTTCGTATTGGTCTTCTCGGTGAGCCCTTAATCTGGACATCTTCTGTTCAAGAGTTAGCTCTTCGGGATTAATTCCAAGAATTTCATTAAGTTGTTTGTCATATCTCTCCTGACGGCTAAGGTACTCCTCCTGAGTAACAGGGCCTGCAGCTCTGTATGGTTGAGCATCATAATCCCTTGTACCAAATCCGAGACGTATATTGAATATCTTCTGGAAATTGTAAACTCTTTCAGACATCTTTATCATCTCTTCCTTGTCAAATTCCCGTCCTGTAACAGCTTTGAATATTGTCACATAGTTGTCAACGTGTTCGGGAACCTTGTTTGGTTCCGGCTGCTGTGCATTGTCGGCAGGCTCTATGTCATTCCAGCATAGTTTGCAGAAACCGGCAAGACCAAACCATGTTCTGAAGTAAGGGAAGTAGTGTAGAGCTTCGGCTTTATTTTCAAAGGTAGGAATCATGTTGTTCACCATGTCCATGAAAATGAGCCAGGCTTCGTCGTGTTGCGGCCCTTTGTTGGTCATTGCGTATCCTCCCTGTTGTGCAAGCGACTCTTTAGAGAGGTACATCGAATATTCCAGACCCTTGTTCTCCATTGCAATGTCATAGATGAATTGTGGGTCGCCCCACTTATTATCTGCAAACATTTTTTTCAGGCGCATAACTCCCAATCCGGCAGTGACTCCAAAACCTTCTCCGCGAGCCATCTGATGCAGTAACTCAAGTGATGCATCTGCATTTCCCCACGTAAGATCAACTCCTCCTGTTCTCTCTGCATTCAGAATTCCGTTATCCCAGCACTCCATAAGGAATCCCACTATGTTGCCCCAGGTGATGGTACATACACCGTATGTGTCGCAGTAGAAGTTCTGTTCGATAATGGCCAACGGGTCAAAAATGGCAAGGTTTGATCCCAGTGCAGCAGCATTCTCATACTCGGGGCCGTCTACGATTACTTTTGATCCTTTATATGGCCCTGTGCGGAGTTCGAAATTATCAACTCCTTTTGCGCAGGACATATTACAGCCAATCCAGCATCCGTCAGGAACTCCCTGGGTAAAATATTTTTTCCAAACCTCCATGTCTATTTTCGGACAATCTTTGTGGTCACCGTATTTAAAGTTCATTACGGGAAGAATGTCATATTTTTCAAGAACACCCATCAGGTGAGCAGTTCCCAGCTGTTTCATCTGGCACTGGGTATCATCCAGTTCCCTCATCTCTTTATTAAATCGCTTTCCCCTCTCCATTATTGGCTCGAGTTCGGCAACATTATTGAAGTTGCCGGTCACTTTGGGAACTTTGGCAACAATAGCCCTAACCCCTTTTTGTCTCATAAGGGTTCCAAGACCTCCGCGTCCTGCCTGCTTTAGCCTTACCTTTCCACGCTTCATATCGTAGAATGTAAAGTTGAGCATTCCAATCAGTGAGTGTTCGGCAGCCTTGCCTGAAGCTACAACAGAAACATTAATTTTATCTTTCTCACTATCTGCAAACATCTCCAGAAGCTCTTCTCCCAAAAGGTGCGAGTCGTAGCTGAGCCCTTGCGGAGTTTCAAAAATCTCGACTAGGTGATCTGTACCGTTGATGAAAACAATAACATCTTTGTCAGATATTCCCTGCAATTCAAAAGCATCAAATCCGGCGATTTTCAGGTGAGGACCAAAGTGCCCACCAACATTGCTATCGATAATTTTCTCTGTCTGAGGTGATATGGCAACAACTATCGATTTCCCGGCACCAGAATATTGAGTTATGCCGCAGCACGGACCCCCGGAGATAACAATCTCATTTTCCGGGTCGCTCCACTTTGTGTCAGGCTTAACTGCATCCCAAAGCATACGAAGACCATAACCTTTGCCACCGATAAATTTTTCCTTAGTCTCCGGGGCAATATCTCTGACCTCAATTTTATTGTTACCCACATTTACATACAGACTGACGTCGCTGTACCCTTTATCCATTGGTTTCCACGAATAGGGGGCCGATGCAATAATTTTTCTGTTGTTTTTAATCTCCTGCAAGTTCATCAGATAGTTTTTTAGTTTTAAATTTGAATTGGTAAATTTACAAAAAAATGATAGCCTAACAACCCGATTTATGCCAACATTTAATCAAATTAAGGCAATTCTTTCTCAAAAGACAGTAGGAATTGCAGGAGCCGGAGGACTGGGCTCCAACTGTGCAGTATCCCTGATTAGATCAGGTGTCGGAAAGCTAATAGTTGCCGATTACGACAGAGTATCTCCGGAAAATCTTAACAGGCAGTTCTATTTCAGAAAGCAGTCAGGCATGAAAAAGGTTGATGCCCTAAGGGAGAATTTGCAAAAGATTTGTCCCGGTTGCTTATTGCAGATGCACGATACATGGGTAACAAAAGATAATATTGAACTTCTCTTCTCTGTTTGCGATGTTGTTGTTGAAGCTTTTGACGAAGCAGATCAGAAGAGTATGCTTATTGAATACATGTTAACCAATCTTCCTGATATTCCTCTTGTTGCCGCGTCAGGAATGGCGGGGTTCGGTAGAACAGACCAGCTTAAAGTTGTACAGTCCGGTAATCTCTATGTTTGTGGTGACGCCCAGAGCGAAATTTCAGAAGAGAACCCGCCACTTGCTCCAAGGGTGAACATTGTTGCAAATATGCAGGCAGATATTGTTCTTCAGTTGCTACTGAAGGATGTTGTATAAACTTTAATGAAGAATAAAGCAGATGAAAATTATTCTAAATAACAGGCCCGAAAATTTTGAAGGAGACTCTCTATCAGTATCTAAAATAATGGAGATTAAATCTTTCCACTTTAAAATGCTAGTTGTCAGGTTGAATGACAAACTCATCAAAAGAGAGGAGTACGAGACAACAGATGTAAAAGATGGCGATGATTTAAAAATAATACATCTAGTAAGCGGAGGATAATTTTCGCGATTATTCTTTTTCTTCTTTTCCGAAAATATCAAGCTGTTGCCTTACCGACTCTTCGTGAATAGCTTCAAGTACCGTTCTGATAAAATCTTCGTCTACCAAAAGCTCAGAAGCCTGGGCAATTCTGCGGTTTACAGTGTAATCATACCTTACAGGCTGTAATACAGGCATATTATGTTCAACTTTGTACCGTCCTATCTCCCTGGAAATTGCCATCCTTTTTGAAATAAGGTCAAGAAGTCTCTCATCAACTTCGTCCATCTCCCTGCGGAGTTCACTCAGTCTCTCCGTTGAGTCAACGGTCTCTCTTATTACCAAAGCTTTAATAATTGTGTTGAGAGCAAATGGAGTGATCTGCTGCTCTTTATCACTCAGCGCCGTTGGTGGATTAATGTGGGTCTCAACCATTAACCCGTCAAATCCCATATCCATGGCCTGTTGTGAAATAGGGTAAATTAATTCGGGCCTGCCGCCAATGTGACTTGGGTCGCACAACATTGTCAGTGATGGTACTCTTCTTTTCAGTTCAATTGGAATGTGCCAATGGGGGAGATTTCGAAAAAGTCCCTTTTCGTAAGTGCTAAATCCCCTGTGCACAACAGCAACATTTGTAATTCCGCTGTTCATTAGCCGCTCTACCGCTCCCAGCCACAATTCAGGATCCGGATTTACCGGATTTTTAATAAGTACCGTGACATCAGTTCCTGCCAGTGCGTCTGATATCTCCTGAACCGCAAAAGGATTGGCCGTTGTTCTTGCTCCAAGCCATAAAATGTCTACCCCGGCTCTAAGGGCCATTTCGATATGTTTTGAGTTGGCAACTTCGGTTGCGGTTAACATTCCCGTTACCTCTTTTACCTCTTTAAACCAGTCAAGGCCTCTCTCTCCAACGCCTTCAAAACCACCCGGTTTAGTTCTTGGTTTCCAGATGCCTGCTCTGAAAATTTTGACGCCGAATGATGCAAGTTCTAAAGCAGTACTCATTGTTTGCTCCCTGCTTTCGGCACTGCATGGTCCCGCAAGAATAAGGGGTTTTTTAAATGATTCTCCCTTTATGGTAAGATTTTTGATGTCCATGTCCTTTACCTGAAAATTACCGAAATATAGCTGTTTTTTTGGTATTTTTGCGACCGATTATTATTTACAAACAACAGATAAAACGTGATTAAGTTTCGTACACTTGCAGTTCTTGTAATTGCTCTATTTATTGCAGGAGGCTGCAAATTTTTTGGTGTTGACGCATTTAGCGGGAGTACCCTCGTCTGGGAATCAGGTGCAAACAACTATTTTAACAGAGAAAAACCGACATCTCTCCCATTTATAGGTAAGATACTTGTAACCGGTGAGGTTGTAAAGGATCAGTTTGTAAATACATCAGGAATGCCATGGCACTCTGTTACAATTAAAGAATATTCTCCATCTGCCGATTCTATTAAATTTGAAGGAGCCTTCAGATACGACGGGTATGCACTTTGTGATATATTAAGTACAGTTAAGGTTAATAAACTCTCAAAAGATGATTTCTACCCTCCGGTTGACCTCTATGTTGAGGTTTGGAACAATAAAGGAGAGTATGTAGTCTTTAGCTGGGGCGAGATCTTTTACTCTGCCGATCCATACAAGATTATTATGGCTAAAAGTGTCTCAAGGGTTATTCCGGGAAAAACCGGTGAGCTTTGGGCATTGCCAAAAGAGTCAAAGATTATTGCCGGAAACGATCTTGTTACAGTCAGAAATATAAGTGATCCCATTAAGATTGTAATTAAATCACTTAAGGGAGATTTTAAGGTAGAGAGAGAGCCTGCAAACTTTACTTCGGGCAAACTAGCTTTTGCAATAGATGGTGACCGGAAAGCCATTAGGGAGATTACGGAGTTACCTTCCAATTTGCCGTCGATTTCAAGTAGGAATGTTTACTACGGTCAAAGTATGGGATATAAGGGAGAGAAGATGTTTAGCGGAGTTGACTTTAGCCTTGTGATGAAGAGTGTTTTTCCTGCTGACCCTTCTATTTTCAAAAATGCAATTGTTTGTATTGAGGGGATTGATGGTTACAGGGCTGCGTTCTCATTTTCTGAAATAGTAAACAGAAGCGATAGCAGAGAGCCTCTTCTTATGACAAACGGTTCGGAGAAGGGCAGAGAGGGCTTTTCTCTTTTTTGCAGGGGAGATATGTTTGCTGACAGAGCGGTTAAAGGTTTGAGCAAGATTACAATTATGAGATAACCCGGAGGATGTTTATGGGTACTGTTCGCAAAATTACTTTTCTGATCATGACAATTGTGTTAATTTACAGTTGCCATGGCAGAAAAACTATGACTGATTCTGGTGGACTGAATGGTAATCTTGTAATTTTCCATGCTGGCTCGCTTGCAATGCCCTTTAAAGCCATTGCCGACTCTTTTATGAGAATCAATCCGGGAGTGAAAGTTCTCAACGAGGCATCCGGAAGTATAGACGCTGCCAGAAAAATCACTGAGCTCAAAAGAGAGTGTGATATAATGGCCTCTGCAGACTATGCAATTATTGACCAAATTCTTATCCCCCGGTACGCCTCTGAAAACATACATTTTGCTGCCAATGAGATGGCTCTGGTTTATACTTCTAAGTCACTCCATTCCGGAGAGATTGATTCTGTGAACTGGATTGACATCCTGGCAAGGGATAAAGTCTTTACAGGCAGATCTGATCCCGATGCAGATCCGTGCGGTTACAGAACATTGCTGACTCTTAAGCTGGCTGAGATATATTATGGTGAATCCGGCCGGAGTGACTTACAGTCTCTGACTAACAAAATATTAACAAAATCAGAGAGGTTTATCCGTCCTAAAGAGGTTGATCTGCTTGCACTTCTTGAAACAGGCGCTGTTGACTACATTTTTCTTTATAAATCGGTTGCAGTGCAACACAATCTGGAATTTATTACTTTGCCGGCTGCAATAAATTTGGGCGATCCACAAATGGCCGGCTATTATTCTCAGGCAACAACAGAGGTAAGAGGGGCAAAACCTGGTGAAAAGATATGCATTACGGGAGAGCCCATGGTTTATGGTATCACCATTATAAATGAAGCCCCTAACAGAAGAGCTGCGGAGGCATTTATTGAGTTTTTGCGTTCAGATGAAGGTGGAAAGAAAATTCTGATGCAAATGGGACAGTGTGCTCTCTGAATAAGAGATGCCAACCTTGTGTGCTATTTTTTAGGTTTTAAAATTAACTCCTCGAGAGATCTCTTAGGCACGTGGTGAATCTGCTGTGAATCTCTCCAGTATTTTATGTCACCATCTTTTACCGTATCAATTACAACAACCTCTTTTGGCTTCCCCAATGCAATAACAAGGATTATTTCAAGATTACAGGGCAAATCCAGCAGTTGAGTAAGTGCCTCTTTTTTGAATGTTGCAATCATACATCCTCCATAACCCAATTCAACGGCTCTTAAGAGAATACTTTGAGCAAATATCCCGTGGTCACAAGAGTAGCCTGCTGATATGCTCTTATCGTGAAGTAAGATAACGTATCCCGAGGGTCTTTCACCTTCAGAAGGCCCGTCCCACTCTTTGAGATAGCCTGCCCATCCCAGGTTTGGAAAAATTTGGGCATTAATATCACGGTCATTGCAAATAAAAAACTTTACAGGCTGGACATTTCTTGACGATGGCGAAAGCCTTGCAGCATCAACCATAGAGACAAGGTGATCTTCCTGAATAGTTACATCTTCGAAAAATCTTCTGTAGCTTCTGTTTTCCCTGAAAGGTATCATAATGGTGTAAATTACTTTATATCAAATAGATCCAGAATTTTATCCAGGCCTTCTGCCCGTATTAGGTTAGGGTGATCGGTCTCTTCAACGACTTCATGGGCCCAGGTAATATCGGAGGGGATGTAGATTGCATATCCACCAATATCCAATACAGGTTTTATATCTGATTTGAAAGAGTTGCCCACCATAAGAAAGTTTTCAGGTTCAATTTTGTGCTCTTCAATAATTTTCAGATAACTGTCAGTATGTTTTTCACTCATTATCTCAACAGCTTTGAAGTATCTCTTTAGCCCCGAGCGCTCAACCTTTGACTCCTGCTCCTTTAGGTCACCCTTGGTAGCAAGTACCAGCGGGTAATGATCAGCAAGCGTAGTAATAACCTTTTCTGTATCGGGATATAGCTCAATCGGTCTGCCAATTGTATCTTTCCCTATCTGAATGAGCTCAATTATCTGGTCATTTGAAAGAGTTCCTCCGCTTAATGCAATACCGCACTCTACCAGTGAGATTATAAATGGTTTTGATCCGTAACCAAGCAATGGCAGATTATCTTTCTCAACCCTTAGCAGGGCATCATTTGCCCTCTTTGAATCACACCAGGGCTCCATAAGCCGGGCAAACCTCTTTTCTGCATTGTGATAGTGATACTCGTTTATCCAAAGGGTATCGTCAGCGTCAAACGCTATCAGCTTTATATTGCTGTTCAGTCTAATTTTATCGGGCATTTCTGAAAATTTGGAACACAAAAGTAGTAAAAATGGTTATTTGAATAACGAAAAAATTTCTCCTTCCATTGTTATTCCTTCAACCGATACATTATGGCGAGTCTTCCTGTCACTTGAATAGTAGGTTATTACAGCTTGACCATTTTCATCTGTCTTTACCCTTGGGCTCCAATAGAGAGTAGAACGTGTGTCAAATGAGACAGCACTGTTATCCGCTTCAAGCGAGTAATCGGGTGAATAGAACTTTGATGGCTTTTGCCAGCCCAGAGGTCTTGCAAAAATTGTATTGAAATACATATCAGGTGATCTGGCCAGGCTCGAGACAGAGTATTTCAGAGTTACAAGAACAACCCCGGACAGGGTTCTGTAGAGAAATCCCTCATTACCCCTTAGAAAGGCTACATTTTCGACATCGTCCACCATATATTTGTCAAGATCTCCTGTGCTGCCAACTCTGAGTCTGTTGATATAAACATGTGGCTCTTCCTTCTCTCCGGTTATTGTAGTGCTTCTTGTTGATACCATCGTTCTTGAACCATCTTCTCCAGTACCCCCATGCATCAGTCCCGGGAATGTTCCCAATATGTAGTCAAAGAGAGACCATCCGGCATATACGTCCAGGTCTGCCCTCTCTCTTATCTGACGTTTTTCAAATGTTTGATTGAAAGGAGATGGGTTGTGTTTTGCAGCAACTTTAAAGTTGGATGTAATCGTAGCAGCAGTTAGCATTATTGAGCCAAACCCACCCGATTGTTCAAAAATTCTAAGGTAACTGTCTTCTGATGCAGCATCTCTTTTTATGCGTGGTGTGGGTAAGAATTGGTAGTAAGTAAGTGGTGGAAATGTCTGTTTTGCCATCGCCAGATAATAACCCTTTTGCCCCTCTCTGCCGGTACAGGATATGATAAATCCGGTACTATCCGGAAAATCCAGATCTGAAACAATGAAGTGTCCGGTTCTGTTCAGGTTCTCACTTAAAGCAAGGTTGATCTCAGGAGCCAATACCGAAATTGTGGCTCTTTTAGTATTCCTGAAAGTACTTGTGGCCCTTCCTGAGACAGATTGAGTATACTCTTTTTGATACCAGGGCTTGGTTACAGCCTTTTTGCCGTTGACCCCCGAGTCACCGGACAATATCGCAGGCAAATCGTAGTATCTCCATCCCTGAACCATCATAAGCAGATCTATGGCCCTTTCCCTCTTTGCATTGTTTGAGTCAAAGTACCATGCTGCCCTCTCAATTTGTCCTCTCAATTCAGAGGTGAGATATATGTATGATTTCATATTGTCTGCATAGGGTTCGGCAGGAGCTAGAAAACTGTCAGTTACAGATATCGAAAACTCTCCTTTTACAGGTATTCCGGATGAATCTTTAAGGCTTATTCTTATTGTTGTCTTCTCTCTCCTTTCTAGCTCGTCAGAAGGTTTATCCCTCTCAACAATAGTCTGCAGAGAATTTTCAGGAAATTTGAAAATAAGCCTCTCTGCCAGGATGTTAAAATTATTGTCAATCAATAGTATGTGAACGATTCCGGGTTGCAGGTTACTCTCATTTAGTATAAAGACTCTCTCTTCTCTTGAGAGCTCTTCGAATAAGAACATATCGTCACCATCATGCGCTAAAATAAATGTTCCTTTTGAGAGGATATCACTGGTTACAAGTGTGTTGATGAATATTCTGCCATCACGGTTAAGTGCGTTTATCACAGCCCCCTGATGTTCGGCAGGTGGAAGATTAAACCTTTGGTTGCCACCATTGCCATCGCTGACAAGAACATAATAACTCTCATTTGATGCTGCATAGAACCTGAATTGTCCCATGCCGTTGTGTTCAGTTGAAATATTTGTGATTGCAGAGTCCCTGCCGTTATAAAGAGTTCCTTCAAACTCTGTCCCTCTGCCCTCATTGTTGGTGGCTTTAAAGGCGACAAGGGTGAATTTGCCTGAGATTATCCGTCCACTCTCAGGAAAAAATTGTAAAGATGCAACAGAGGTCTCTTTCTCGGTTTTGTTTGCCTTAACCAAAGAGTCAGCAGCATCTTTATATGCAGGATTTATCACAGAAATCTTTTTGTGAAACATGTATTCAGGAAGTGAATTCCCCATCCACTGACTGTAGGCCCTTAGTGTGTACTCACCTGTTGGAATTGAGTGACTGATTGGGATTCTACCCGCGAAACCATCCTCTCCGAATTTTATCTTAACACGTGAAATAAGAGTGTCACCATACAGCTCGGCATAAATGAAGCGACTTTCAATCATAGACGAGGCAGAAGTACTGTTCATAAGATAGCCTTTGAACCAGATATACTCACCGGAAACATAATGGGATTTGTCTGTATGAAGAAAAAGTTTTTCAGGTGAGCTCTCCTCTGCGAATTTTGAATATCTGCTCAGCACAGAATCTTTAATATTTTGAGCTGATATGTTGCTGCATAATACAAGTATGCATGAAAGGAAAAGGATTTTTTTCTTCATAATTTAAACTCACAAAAAAGATTTTGCGAATCTATAAAAAAATCAGCACAATTGATTGAAATATAAATAAAAAGAGACCGGAAATTTAAAAAATCCGGTCTCTCTGTGTTTAAGGCTATAATGCCGTATTAAAAATATTATTTGGATACCCTTTCAAGCCATTTGAGCATGAAGAGCATTGTACCCATCGAAATGACACAAGCTACAACAAACAGACTCCATGTTAACCAGATTGGAACATTATCGTAGAAAATTGCTCCGATAAACAGTAGCTGGTTACCCAGCGCCGTGGCACCGAGCCAACCTCCCTGCATCAGACCCTGATATTGAGGAGGAGCAACCTTTGATACGAATGAAATACCCAGAGGGCTGATAAACAGCTCTGCAACAGTAAGTATAAAATATGTTCCCATTAGAAGGAAAGGAGTGACCTTCATAGCTTCAGGTAAGCTACCCATAGCTGTTACACTCTTACTGTCCGGAAGTCCGAATGAACCCAATGCCATAACTGTAAAGCCGATAGCGGCAATAAGCATACCGATGGCTATTTTTTTAGGAGTTGATGGTTCGATGCCCTTTGCCCTCAACCAGCCGAAAACAGCAATTACAACAGGAGTAAGGAATACAACAAATAGTGGGTTGAAACTTTGAAAATCTTCAACGGCCATATTGTATCCGAAAAGACTCAATGATGTGTAGTCCCTTGCGAAGAATGTAAGAGTAAGACCATTTTGGTGGAATGAGAACCAGAAGAAGATAACAACCGCAAAAACAGCAAACAATGCATAAATACGCTGTTTAACCTCTTTGGCGTCCATCTGAATTTCGCCTCTTGCAGCAGCATCTGCAGCAGCATCCTTTTTGCTCTTGGCATCCGGAAGTTTATGTTTGTTGATAAGGAAAATACCAACTGAGATAAGCATGGTTAGAATTGCAACTCCAAACGCATAGTGGAATCCGGTAACAAAAGAGTTAAGGTAAGAGTTAACAAACCCGTCCATGTTGCCGGCAAAAGCGCCTGTCTTATCAACACTTGCAGCAAGTTCTACAAGCCTTGCACTACCTTCGGCTGTAATTGTTCCGTCAAGGTACTGGTGACACATTGAAGGAAGACTTGGATTATATTCAAATCCGTTTTTGGCAAGCCAGATGGCTCTCACATATTTTGCTACAAAAGGAGCAAACATTGCACCTACATTGATAAACATGTAGAAAAGCTGGAAACCTGAATCTCTCAATTTGCTGTATTCCGGCTTGTCATACATTTGTCCCACCAGAGCCTGTAGATTACCCTTGAAAAGTCCGTTACCAAATGCTATTGTGAATAGTCCAATGCATGAAATAATCAGGAAAAGAGTTTTGTTTGGAACAGGAGTAGGGGTAGGAATGGCGATCATCAGATAACCCAAGGCCATTACAAAAAGACCAGCTAAAATGGTTCCTTTATAATTCCTTGTTTTATCGGCTATCAGTCCGCCTACAAGCGCCAGGATGTAAATCAAAGCATAGAAAACGGAGTAAATAATTCCGGCGTTTGTACCGTCGAGGCCAAATTTGGCCTGAAGGAACAGCACCAGGATAGCCATCATGGTGTAAAAACCAAAGCGTTCGCCCATGTTTGCCAGGGCTGCTGCCATTAATCCTTTCGGTTGTCCTTTGAACATAAAATCAAATTATTAGTTAGTGTATAAAATCTAATGTTCGCAAAAATAATAAAATTTGGATAACTTTGTTAAAAATCTAAAGCGCCGGATGACTAAAACTGCATTTTTATTACTTGCCTCTCTCATCTACCTAATATCTCTTCTGCCATTAAGGGTTCATTACTTTTTTTCTTCGATTCTTATCTTCTTTATTAGCAAAATAGTGGGGTACAGGAGGTACACATCAACCATTAATATTGCAAGATCTTTTCCTGAATTCAAGTACGACAGGGTAGAAAAAACGGTAAATAAATTTTTTAAAAATTTTTCTGAAATCATAGCAGAAAGCATTTGGATAGTATCTGCATCAAGAAAAAGTGTATCTAAAATGGTTGCAATTTCTAATCCTGATGTTTTGAGTGAAATTTATAACAGGGGAGACTCAGTTATTTTAGTCGGAGGTCATACAGGTAATTGGGAAATTATTACTCGTATGGAGCTCTTTTCGTCACCAACTCCAATAGGATTTGCCGGAGAAAGACTTATAGTTGCATACAAAAGACAACACAGTAAACTATCCGATAAACTTGTCCGTTGGACAAGGAGCATTCATAAAACGGCAAATCTGGTAGAGTCAGGCTCCCTTGCCAGATATATGTTAAAAAACCGGAACAAAAAGCATTGCTATGTTCTTTATGCCGATCAGACACCTTTGCCTGGCTCAAAATTTGTGGTTAATTTCCTTCACAGAGAGACAACCATGATAAACGGGCCTGAGGTGTTATCCAGACTGATTGATTGTCCGGTTGTCTATTTTGAGATGATGAGAGCGTGCAGAGGCAGATATAAAATAGTTCTCACAAAGATTACCGATAAACCATCGGATGTGCCGGAGGGTTATATAACTGAAAAATATGCCAGTTTGCTGGAAGAGACAATTATTAACAGCCCGGATAATTGGTTGTGGTCGCACAAAAGATGGAAAAGAGGAGTAGAGGAAAATTGAAAACTTTTGCAGATTGTTTGACAGATATGAAAGTTGATTAATAACAGAGAATAATAAAAAGAAATATGAAAAATCTATTTAAGACCCTATTAATTGCAATAGCGCTGATTATTACAATCAGAGCAGAAGCTCAAATCATTAACCCGGGACAGGGAGCTCCTGCCGGAGCCATTGTGTATTCTCTTCCAATGACATCCATAAATCTCAAGATAGATGCTGAATATGAGTTGTTTACTGCTGGTCCCTATGCAAGATTTGCACAGAAATATCTGGGAGTTCAGGCAAGGGAAGAAAATAGAGAGACATACAGGATTACTTCTGTACAGATGATCCCCTATATTGAGGCCGATCCTTCAATTAATATTGCCCTGAATCTTGGAAACAATAAGAATGCCTCAGCCAATTTTCTTGAGATGATTAATCAGGGGTTGATAATGTGGTCTGACTCCTATGCAGGAAAGATGGCAAAAATGCAATTTCCTACTCTTGCAGGCAATTCTGACTTTCTCCGCTCAATGTCGGGCTCCAATCTCACCAACGAAATGACAACCCTGTACAGAACAGTTCAAGGCAGATCAAGCCTGGACAGGGCAGCAGTACAGCAAACCCAGGTGGTGGAAAAAAGCCTTGAAAAGAGGGCTGAGGAGACGGCCAATCTGATTTTTAAACTCAGAGCCAAGAGGCTGGAGATAATTACCGGAGAGACAGATGCGACATTCAGCGGTGATGCGCTAAGAGCAGCTATCGCAGAGATCAATAGACTTGAGCGGGAGTATCTCGATCTGTTTCTGGGTAAAACCGATTTTGGTAAACAGACAATGTCTTTTGATGTTGTTCCAAAAACAGACAACGAGAAGCAAATTTATATTGCATTCCGTCTCTCCGACTCTCAGGGTCTGTTGCCGGCAAGCAATCTGTCGGGACGTCCGATTGTAATGGAGTTGATCAGAGAAGATGCAGCCGTTGCCGTAAACATGGATGCCACAGCCGGACGTGGGAGAGTGATTTACAGAAAACCTGCCATTGTGAATGCAAGGCTTACTGACGGGCAAACTGTTCTGATTCAATCCAGAGTTCCTGTTTATCAACTTGGCAATATAATGTCGTTCCCTATTGAAATTGCTACCGGAAGGTTGTAATTATGCCTCTTTTTTAGTATTTTTGACTCTTTACGCGAAAAATAATTCAATTAAATATTAATCTTTAAAATTACCGTTATGGACATCAGAGAATTGAAACCCGAAAGGGTATGGACCCATTTTTATTCACTAACCCAAATCCCACGCCCTTCAAAAAAAGAGGAAAAAGCAGTGCTTTTCCTTGAAAAGTTTGGCAAAGACCTGGGACTTGAGACAATAAAAGATCAACTGGGAAACATTATTATAAGAAAGCCCGCCAGCAAAGGCATGGAAAACAGAAAGGGAATTATTTTTCAGGCACACATAGATATGGTTCCCCAGAAGAATAGTGATAAAGTACACGACTTTGAAAAAGACCCAATTATCCCAAGAGTAGTTGAAGACTGGATGTACGCTACCGGAACAACCCTTGGAGCAGATAATGGTCTTGGTATTGCTGTTGCAATGGCAGTTCTCGAAGACAAAGATATGGTACACGGTCCTGTAGAGGCACTGTTTACAATTGACGAAGAGGCAGGAATGAATGGAGCACGTGGACTGAAGGCAGGTTTGCTTAAAGGAGACATTCTTATAAATCTTGACTCTGAAGATGAGGGAGAGCTTTATGTAGGATGTGCAGGAGGTCTTGATGCCAATGTTAAATTTACATATAGCGAAGTTGCTACACCTGCCGGTACAGAAGGTTACAAGCTAATCTTAACAGGTCTTAAAGGCGGTCACTCGGGAATGGATATCGTTCTTGGCAGAGGCAATGCTAACAAGGCACTTGTAAGAATTTTGCTGCCTCTGATGAAAGATCTTGGTGCATCTCTGGCCTCAATTGAAGGTGGAAGTCTCAGAAACGCAATTCCGAGAGAGGGTTTTGCAACTCTAGCAATTCCGGTTGCAAATGCAGAAGCTGCGAAAAAAGTTGTTGAAAAACACTTTACCGAGATGAAGCATGAACTTTCGGCACATGAAGCTGATCTTAAGATTACACTTGAGAAATGTGACACCCCCGCTACCATAATTGACAATAAGACCGCTCTGAACATGGTTAAAGCAGTCTATGCATGTCCTAACGGAGTAGAGAGGATGAGTGATGCTATGCCGGGTCTTGTCGAGACTTCAAATAATCTTGCAATTGTTAAATCCGGCAACGGAATGATTGAGATCAGCTGCCTTATGAGAAGTTCAGTTGACTCAGCTAAAGATATTCTTGCTGCTGCAATTGCTTCAACATTTGAATTGGCAGGAGCTGAGGTTTCTCTGTCCGGTGGTTATCCGGGGTGGAAGCCAAATATGGATTCAGATATCCTTAAGACGATGAAGTCAGTTTATAAAAAACTTTACGGCAATGAGCCGGAGGTTAAAGCGATTCATGCCGGTCTGGAATGTGGTATTTTAGGAGGAGCTTATCCTAATTGGGATATGATTTCATGTGGACCAACAATCCGTTCTCCTCACTCACCTGACGAGAGGGTACATATTCCGACTGTTCAGAAATGGTGGGATTACATTATTGAGGTGCTTAAAAATGCACCTGTAAAATAATAAGTTACCAAAATAATTTGTAGGGCTGAAAATATTCGTTATATTTGCAGCCCTTTTTTAATTATTAAAGTTTAATAAAAATGTTAAGAAATTACGAAACCGTTTTCATTGCAACTCCCGTTTTATCTGATGTTCAGATAAAGGAAGCGGTAAAAAAGTATCGTGACTTCATTACCGACAATGGTGGTGAAATTGTACACGAAGAGGATTGGGGCCTCAAGAAATTGGCTTACCCAATCCAGAAAAAAACTACAGGTTTTTATCACCTGATTGAATTCAAGGCAGACCCTGCCATGATATCAAAACTCGAGATTCAGTATCGTCGTGATGAGAGAATCATCAGATTTCTGACTTTTGCCCTTGACAAACATGCAGCGGCATATGCAGAGAAGAGAAGAGCGAACAAATCTGAGACTAAAGCTAAGGAGGTTTAATTATGGCAAATCCAGCAAACAACGAAATTCGTTATCTAAATCCTCCTACTGTTGAGGTTAAAAAGAAGAAGTACTGCCGTTTTAAAAAATCAGGCATTAAGTACATTGACTACAAAGACGCTGAGTTTTTAAAGAAGTTTCTTAATGAGCAGGGTAAGATTCTTCCCCGCCGTCTTACAGGAACGTCTCTGAAATTCCAGAAGAAAGTTTCACAGGCTGTTAAGCGTGCAAGACACCTTGCTTTGCTGCCATACGTTACAGATTTAATGAAATAAGCAAAGGAGAGAGATAATATGGAAATTATACTAATACAGGATGTTCCTAATTTAGGTCATAAAGACGATATCGTTACAGTACGTAACGGATATGCAACAAATTATCTGATTCCTAAGGGTTTTGCGAAAATGGCAACCCCTTCTGCAAAAAAGATGCATGCCGAAAACCTAAGACAGAGAGCTCATAAAGAGGCAAATATCAGAGCTGAGGCAGCTGCTCAGGCTGCTAAGCTTGAAGGAGCTCAAGTGACTATTGCGACTAAAGTTAGTTCAACCGGTAAGATATTCGGATCGGTTAACAATATTCAGGTTGCAGAGGCCCTTGCTGCCAAAGGATTTGAAATTGACAGAAGAAATATCTCAATTCTTGGTGAAGAATCTGTTAAAGAGATTGGCATTTATGATGCAGTTGTTAAGATTTACAAGGAGATCAAAGCCAATATCAAAATCGAAATTACCGCAGATAATTAATCTTTCCGCAAATTTTGAATATAATATGAAAGCTGTCTTAGGGCAGCTTTTTTTTACAGAGAGCTGTAAAAATATATTCAAATAATTGAACAACAATCAATCTTTATTGTTATATTTGATCAAATCTACCAAAAACAAATCTGGATATGAAAAGGAAATTTCTTACATTGACACTTCTGCTGATTACAGCAGTGTCATTCTCACAGAATCAGCCAGAGGGGAGCAAATATGGTCCCTTCCTGACAAATAAATTCTTCGACAACTGGTTTATTTCAGCCGGCGGTGGCATACAATGGATGTATGGAGAGCACGATACAAAGGCATCATTTAAAAATAGAATCACGCCAGCCATTGACATTTCACTAGGTAAATGGATTACTCCTTCAATAGGAATAAGAGGCCAGTTTGGCGGCTTCACTATGAAAGGGCTCTCTACAGACCCAACTGCAAAATTCATCGAAGGTCCTTCTGATGATTGCGCCGGATGTTTTGAAGAGAAATTCAATTTCTTCAATCTCCACGGTGACCTTATGTGGAACCTCTCAAATACTATTGGAGGCTACAGACAAGATCGCATCCTGGAGTTTATTCCATTCCTTGGAGTCGGTTATGCCCGCTCATATAAGGAAAATGTTAATCCTGTTTACAAAGAGGCTTCTGCAACAGTGGGTCTGCTTAACAAAATTCGTCTTTCACAGGCTGTTGATTTCAATGTTGAGCTTAAAGCCCTATTGGTAAATGACAGATTCGACGGTTATGAAGTCGGTCAGGGTATTGAAGAGCTTGTTTCTGCAACTATCGGTTTTACTTATAATTTCAAGAAGAGAGGTTTTGACAAATATGTTGAACCTATACCTTGTGATTACTCTCCTTACACTTCAAAAATTTCTGATCTTGAGCAAAGGATCGCAGATGCTGATGCTAAAGCAAGTAAACTTGCATCTGACCTTGCAAGCGAAAAGAACAGAAAGCCAGAGGTTATAAAGTCTGTTGAATATATAGCTTCTCCAATTGCTATATTCTTCCCTATCAATCAGTCTAAGCTGACAGATATGGATCTTATCAATCTTGGCACATTCGCAGAGGCTGTTAAGAAAACCGGTAAGACATACAAGATTATGGGATCTGCCGACAAAGCTACAGGCAGCAAAAAGATTAATCTAAAACTAAGTCAGGATCGTGCAGCCAGTGTTTACAATGCACTTGTAAATAAATTTGGCGTTAATGCCTCACAACTTGAGGTAATTGCAAAAGGTGACGAAAACGAACCTTTCGACAAGCCTGTTCTGAATCGTGTTGTAATTCTCGAATAATTACTAACTCATATTACATAGAAAAGACTGTCCGCATGGGCAGTCTTTTTTTGTTACAACGGCTAATTTTTTTGTATAACTTAGTGCCCATAAAATATTTACAATGAAAACATCAGAAAACAAATCAGTTGTAGTAGGCGAACAGCCTTTTAACGGAGTATGTATTAACGGATTTCTTGTACTCTTTTTGGACCTTATTCTCATTGCAGTGTCAGTTGCACTTATGTTTCAAACCGAACTTCTAGGTGATTGGATTATAATTCTTTCAATTCTGGGATTCATGTCTTCTATGCTTTTATGGGCGGGTTTCATGCAGCTTGAGCCAAATGAAGCAAGAGCCATGGTATTTTTTGGCAAGTATAAGGGAACCTTCAAAAAGACAGGCTTTTTTTGGGTTAACCCATTTACCGCAAAAAAGAAACTTTCACTTAGAGCACGGAATCTTGATGTTAAACCTATTAAGGTTAATGATAAAGCAGGTAATCCGATTATGATTGGTCTGGTGCTTGTCTGGAGACTCAGAGATACCTATAAGGCAATGTTTGAAATAGATGCGCAAACAATGGCAAGGTCGGGTGTTCAGCCTGGGGCAGTATCAGGTGACCAGACAGTTGGTAACAGAATGAACGCATTTGAAAATTTTGTCAAGGTTCAATCAGATGCAGCTTTAAGACAGGTTGCGGGACAATATGCCTATGATGACAACGAAGTTGCAGAAAGTCAGCTGACTCTAAGAGGTGGTGGTGAGGAAATTAATCAGCAGTTGGTTAATGAACTAAATAATCGGCTAAGTATGGCCGGTATAGAGGTGTGTGAAGCCAGAATCAATTACCTTGCCTATGCACCTGAGATTGCTGCAGTGATGTTGCGACGTCAACAGGCTTCGGCTGTTATTGCTGCCAGAGAAAAGATTGTTGAGGGAGCTGTTTCAATGGTTAAAATGGCACTTGAAAAAATCGATAGTGAAGGAATTGCAACATTTGATAAAGATGCAAAAGTTAAAATGGTTTCAAACCTGCTAGTGGTTCTTTGTGCCGACGAAGCTGCGCAGCCGGTCATAAACACAGGAGACTAATTGCTCCAATCCGGGGAAACCGGAATCCAATCTCCACAAAATAACTAATAGACTTAGTTGTGTAACTAATAAAAATAGTTGTATAACTAAATTTATTAGTTATTTTTGTATTCATAATCATATGAAAGCTGAATCTGGTTTATAAATATTAATTGAATGCTTTATTAAATATAAGTATATGAAGAAGTTAACGATTAAAGAAGAGGAGATAATGAATTTTTTCTGGCAAAATGGTCCGCTCTTTGTCCGGGAGATTGTAGAGCTCTATTCAGATCCCAGACCCCACTTTAATACACTCTCTACAATTGTAAGAGGCCTGGAGGAGAAAGGCTTTCTATCTCATACATCCTACGGAAGTACATTTCAGTATTTTCATATAATAGAAGAGGAGGAGTACAAGAGAGGTGCGCTTCAGAATGTGGTGAATAAATATTTTAAAAGCTCATACCTTGGACTAGTCTCCACATTTATAGAAGAGGAGAAGATATCAGTCGAAGAGCTCAAAAGGCTTATTGAACTTGCAGAGGGTAAGAAATCTCAATAAAATGTTTATGGGTGATTTTCTTGTCTATATTTTACAATCGTCTTTGTCACTTGCTGCCTTTTATCTTTTCTATAAAGTGATGCTCAGCAGAGAGACATTTCACCGTTTTAACAGAGTTGTATTGTTGTTGATATCACTCTTATCTGTTATTATACCTCTCATAAAATTACCCGGCAATGAGGCTCTTTTGAGTAACTCTATTTCGCTCAACCTTCAGCAGTTAATGCAGCTTGCTGGGTTTAGTGATGATACTGTTATTACTGCAGGAGCAGATGAAACCTCCAATACCATTTGGCCGGTATTTATTGTTATTATTTACCTGACAGGGGTATTAATAACTTTGGCAATCTCTTCCATTTCAATGATCAGAATGGCTCAGTTGATTCGCCGAACAGAGTATGGTAAAAGAATCAAATCGGAAGATGGGATAGTTATCGTTTTACACAAAGAGAAAATCGCTCCTTTTTCTTGGATGAAATACATTGTAATCTCTGAAAATGACTACGATGAGAATGGGAGAGAGATTGTGCTGCACGAAATTGCACATATAAAGAGAGGGCACTCGGCAGATATGATTTTGTGTGAAATAGTCAAGATTGTACATTGGTTTAACCCTGCAGCGTGGCTCTTTAAACAGGAGATAAAAAATATTCATGAATATCAGGCAGATGATGCCGTAATAAAAAGCGGAATCGATGCTGCTACCTACCAACTATTATTAATTAAAAAAGCTGTTGGCGAAAGGCTCTACTCTATAGCCAACAGCTTTAACCACAGTAAACTTAAAAACAGAATTACCATGATTACAAAGAAAAAATCTACCTTATGGTCAGCACTTAGAGTGCTATATGTATTACCACTTTCACTTGTTGCGGTAGCAGCATTTGCCTCCGAAGAGATTACATCAGTAATGGCACCGGTTTCAGAGGTCAAAATTAAAGATTTTATTCAGGCTGACACAATTAAAATTAAAAAGAGTACTTCCGGTAATGATTCCAAAAAAGTTACCTTTAACGATTCCAAGCAAACTTCCAATAATGATTCCAAACAAGCTGCCGGAAATACAATTATCATTAAAACAACAGATAATAAGAGAGTTGAATTAGACACAATAATTATCCGCAGGTCTGTAAATGATTCAATAAGAGCTGTTTCCAAAACCAAAATAAACACTTTTGTCTATACATCTGACTCGGTTGAAAACAACAGAGTTGCCACATTCTCATCAAAAAATGGCGACAGCTTAAACGTACTTATCTTTGTCGACGGTGTTGAAAAAGATACGATGTTTATTAAACAAATAGATTCAAAGGACATTAAAGAGGTTAGAGTATTTAGGGGAGCTAAAGCAACTGCTGAATTCGGAGAGAAGGCTAAAAATGGTGTTGTGGTAATTACTACCAAAGGTGATTTAAAAGAGATAAAAGGTACACTATCTGCAAATGTTGCAGTAAGGGTTTCTGACCGTTCTGATAATCCGCTGTATGTTATCGACGGAGTGGTGCAAGACAGAGCTTCATCAAAAGATATCGAACCGAAGAGCATATCATCAATAAAAGTTCTTAAGGGAGAAGCTGCAATTAAAGAGTATGGAGAGAAGGGAAAGAATGGAGTTATCTTAATTACCCTAAAAAAGTAAAATAAAAGCATTTAACGCAATATTTTTTGTACCTTTGGAGACTCTTTTTTCAAACGAGTATTAATATTTCACTATAATGAAACAAGATCTTCAAATTTCAGAACTTATAAAAAAAGAAGAAAACCGTCAGCTGCACGGAATCGAGTTGATAGCTTCAGAAAATTTTGTAAGTCCTCAGGTACTTGCGGCACTAGGCTCTGTACTTACAAATAAGTATGCAGAGGGTTATCCTGGAGCGAGATATTATGGAGGATGCGAGGTTGTAGATATGGTTGAACAACTGGCGATAGATCGTCTTTGTCAGCTATTTGGTGCAGAATATGCAAATGTCCAGCCCCATTCAGGTGCACAGGCTAATATGGCTGTTTTCATGGCCTGTCTCAAGCCAGGAGATACATTCATGGGTCTTGACCTTGCTCACGGCGGTCACCTTACTCACGGCTCTCCTGTAAACATGTCAGGAATGTGGTATAATGCAATCGCATACCAGGTTAGCGAAGAGACCGGAACCATTGACTATGATGAAATGGAGAAAAAGGCTCTGGAGCACAAACCAAAAATGCTTATTGGTGGTGCCTCTGCATATTCAAGAGAGTGGGATTGGGCACGTATGCGTCAAATTGCAGATAAGGTTGGAGCTATCTTTTTAGTTGATATGGCCCATCCGGCAGGTCTTATTGCAGCCGGTCTGCTGGAAAATCCTGTAAAACACGCACATATTGTTACATCTACTACACATAAGACATTAAGAGGCCCACGCGGCGGTATTATCCTTATGGGAAAAGATTTCGAAAATCCGTTTGGAATTAAAACGCCAAAAGGAGAGACAAAGATGATGTCAGCCGTTCTTAACTCGAGTGTCTTTCCCGGAATTCAGGGAGGCCCGCTGGAGCATTGTATAGCTGCAAAAGCGGTCTCGTTCTTTGAAGCGTTACAACCGGAATTCAAGTTATATCAGATACAGGTACAGAAGAATGCTGCTGCAATGGCTGCTGCCTTTGTTGACAAAGGATACAAAGTTATATCAGGAGGAACAGATAACCATCTTATGCTTATTGACCTCAGAAGTAAGTTTCCTGACCTAACCGGTAAGGTTGCTGAAAAGGCTCTGGTAACTGCTGATATCACGGTTAATAAGAATATGGTTCCGTTTGACAGCAGATCTCCTTTCCAGACATCAGGTATTCGCGTGGGAACTCCTGCAGTTACCTCAAGAGGTCTGATTGAGAAGGATATGCCATTCATCGTTGACCTTATAGATAAAGTGCTTTCAAACCTTGATAACGAAACTGCAATTGCTGAAGTTAGAGAGACTACCAGAAAGAAGATGCACGGTTTACCACTTAATATTTGGTAAATCTCCGCACCGGTTTGAGGTATATACTTGATTAATAATTTATTAAAAATGAGCCAATTTTCTAAAAATTGGCTCATTTTTATATATTTGACATAAAGCAGATTAGTACAAACAGGAGTTGAATAAATTTCTTGCTGCCATTAAACGGAGAGTATAAAATTTTAGGCAGTAATCTCTGTTTCAACAATCTCCGTTTCGACTCCTTCTGCCTCAATTTTGACCTCTTCAAGAGGTTTGGGTTCGCGGGTTTTGATTATAACTTCGGGAATTACTGGTGTGATTTTAAAGAATCTGCTGGTTTGACCAAAAGTAGGCAGTAAAACAGTAAGAATTTGATCTCTCTCTGATTTTCTTATTATTCTGTTGCATACAGCAAATCTGTCGGCAGGTCTTTCACTATCTCTAATGGTAAACCCCTTGAGTCTCTTCCTGGATGGCTCCAGATCAATCAGCGGATATAGAACGCTTTTTGCATTATCAATATAGTGGGCCTGTTGAAGATTCTGATCAGCAATTCTAGCAGTCATGGTTTTACACTCCTTGTGATTCATGGTTGTCAAAACACTGTCTTCGGCAACGAAAACATACATATTAATTCCTCCAAATGCATCAACCCTCGATAACTCTCCCTCTTTAAAATGTAATATTATATCTGTCCCCTTCAGCTGATTGTAGTGAAGAGAATCCTCTTTAGCCATAGCAAATGCATTGGATAAAAACTCAACCTTTCTAAGTTTTTTATTGTCGATAACAAGCTGGATACTGTCTGATGTAAACTGATTTTTTTCGTTCCACATGACCGGCTCTTTAAACATGCGGACAATTGAGTCAATGGAATTAAAAATAAGTGAGTCACATTTCCCTTGCAGATTACTTCTGTGAAATCGTACATTTTTATTGGCAACAATAAATCTTATCAAAGTAGAATCAACGAGAGGCATTGTGTCTTTAATCTTTATCAATGCCAGACTATCTGCCATATTGTACAAACTGTCAGGTGATATTTTTAAACTGTCTGTATATAGCTTCAGACTATCTGTAATTATTAAAAGAGTGTCAGGGATTATTTTAATCCGGGCATTATTAATTGTGTCCTTTACAATCTTCTGACTATTTGTTTTGCCCTGTATACTATCTGGTGAAATTTTTAAACTCTCCGGTTTGTTCTCAGGTTTATTTTCAGGTTTGCCTGCAGGTGGCACAGGTTTACTGCGCATTGCTGCAATGGGGTCAATTTTGCTCTGCTCGTACCTCTTTTTTGATTGAGCGACAGTTGCCGAGTCGGCAAGATATCTGGGAACAGAGTTATAAAGCATTGTGTCTGCCGCTATAAAGAGTGTGTCCGGCTTATTATCTTCAATAGAGTAAAAAGCAATGGAAGGGTTGTTATAGAGCTTTGCAAAGGCAGGTTCCCTGGAATACCGGGCGAAATCAGAAAAGATTATCAGAGATTGAACAGTATCAAGAATCTGGACATTCTGAGACAATTCAGCGTTACCTTCCGGTGCGTTGTAAAAAATCTTCTCGGCCCAAACTTCGGTTTTGGGATCAATAATATAGACACTCTTTTCAAAATTATAGAGTTCTTTCTCTCGGTGATACCAGCCGTTTCCGGCTCTTAGATATGAATCGTTTTGCCATATTGAAGTTTGTCCTAAAAATTCTGCTCTGTTTTCATTGGCGTAATAGGCCAGAGAGTCAGACTTAAGCACCAGAGAGTCGGACATCATCTCAACATTTTTGAGAAACTTGAATTTCTCAATCTTTGAATCGTAGTAACCGTAATTACTCTCTATTATATTGCCATCCTTGTCAATCATGGCACCTCCATCGTAGAACCACGCAACACTGTCTTTTGTATTGAAATCAAGATAGAAGGTGCGTAACCGATTACTGTCCCTATCCATAAGCTCAACAATATGGCCTCTTACTTTGGCCAAAGAACTGTCCGCTATATAGTGGATTCTGTCTCCGGACAGGGATGTGTTGTTCTGGATTATTTTTACATTTCCTATAGCATCAACAGTATTGAGTTTTACATCCCATATGGCTGTGTCGCAGATAATTAATGTGTTGTTGTGAAGAAATTGAGCGGGGCCTGTTATCCTCCTGATGTTTCTGGATTCATTCTGGTACATTTCAGCCGTATTGGCTTTAATAAGGCGGACATACCTCCCCTCGTCAAGGTTTTGCTGACCCTTCAGTGGAATTGCAACAATCAGAAAAAGTAGAAGAAATGTAGTATTTAATCTCATTTAAGCCATCCATCTTTGAGGAAGGGACAATTTTGGAATAAAGGATCTATTCTTATAAATGTTGTCTCCTTTTTCTTCTCTATGAACTTAATAATTTCATCCATAGCTGCCTTGTTTTTCGCTTTGTTAAGAAGCTCATTGTAGTCATCTTTAAAGTTGGCTACATGAGAAGGGATAATCTTCTCGAGCATAATAATCTTATAAACGGTGTTGCCGCTTTGTCCCTCATCATCAGTTGTTTCAAAAGGCTCAGAGATATCACCCTCTTTGAGATCTTTAATAATATTATAGTCAGATGGCTTCAACTGATCTTTTAGAAAATAGGCAGAACCTGAATACTTATCAGCCACTAAACCTCCATTCACAAACGATTTGACATCATGTGAAAACTTTCTGGCCGCCTGCTCAAATGTTATGCTGTCGTTTATAAGCAGAGTTTTAATACTGTCAAGTTTGTTAAATGCCTTTGATCTGTCGTCATTATTGAATTCAGGTCTGATGAGGATGTGTCTGGCATTAAACATATCTCCCTCTTTTTTAATCATCTGTATGAGGTGATATCCATATTCAGTCTCTACTATCTGAGATACCTGACCCTCTTTTAGCGCCATTGCTGCGTCTGAAAAGGCAGGAAGAAAAAAATTCTTTGATGCCATTCCAAGTTCTCCGCCCCTTTTTGAACTTTCAGGGTCCTGAGAATAGAGAGTTGCAAGTGTACTGAATCGTTCTCCCTTCATAATCCTTTCACGAAACTCCAGCAGCCTCTCTTTAACAGCAATTACAGCTCCCTCTTTGTCAGGATACTGAACTATATGGCGATATTTGTATTGAGTTGAAATTTCGGGCAGTGAATCAGGATGGCTGGTTTTGTAAAATTTCTCAACATCTGAGGGGCTCAAATCCGGAGCTTTGGCTGCCACATTACCTCTCATCTCCTGTGTGAGAAATTGCTCAGTTAATGCCTCTCTCCACTCCTCTCTTAGCCTAAAAAGAGGTTTTTTGAAATACTCCTCTGCGGCCTTCTCTCCTCCAAGTTTTGAAAGCACGTCGTCAATTCTTCTGCTCAACTCACTTTCAACCTGTGATGGGTTAGCCGTTAAGCTGTCAAGTCTTGCCTGAGTGAGAAAGAGTTTTTGAATAAGCATGTTCTCAAGAACATTGCATCTTATATTTCTGTCCGATGTAATACCCTGAAGCATCATCATCTGTACCTCTGCCTCCAATGCAGAGAGCTGAATCATATCGTTTCCAATAAGAGCAATGGTTTTGTCTATTAGCCCTTTTTCATATCTCTGTGAAAATGCAGGGGAAACCGATAGAATTGCTGCAGTTACAACAATTGTTTTTAAAATGCTATTCTTCATTTCGGGTATTATCGTTTATGTTCAGTTTTATTTTATTGTTTTCCAAAGCCTCTTTGATAAGATCCTTTTCAAGTCCTGCTATGAGCGCCTGTTTCCTGCGACTTATAATAATCTCTTTAATTCTTGGAAGATAGTACTCAAATGGCGGGTTACCGTTTGGGGCTATCCTCTGAGGAAAATAGGCAAAATAGCTGTAAAGAGAGTCCTGAGCTTCTATATGTGAAGCTGATTTCAGCATCTCTTCGCACCTGTATAAATCTAAAGGCAATTCTCTTGCCACAAATGAGAGATCAACCCATTTATTGTCAAAATTGTTGTATCTCTCTGCTGAATTGTAGCTTATTCTCTCCAGTTCGTCAATATCTTCAAGTGCATCAGATCTGTACATACTCTTTAGTCTGGACAGATTGGGAGAAGAAGAAGATACCTTAATAACCCTTGCTTTTACAACAGAGTTGTTTACTGTTATAGTTTCTGAATTCTCCTGATAGTATGCTCTTGCCTCCTGATCGGAAACCAGGGTGTCAAGACGTTTTTCAATATATTGCTTTTCGTATCTGTAAACCAGAAGAGAGGTCCTGTAATCCCGCAGTTCCCCCTCAACATCCTTGTCAGTTTTTGAGAGTTCTGCCTCTGCCTTTGACAATAAGAGATATTTGAGAGCCCATGAATTAATATACTGACGTACCATCATTATGCTGTCGCTGTATGAAGTCCCGTGGGGAATAAGGTTTTTGATATCCTCTTTGTAAAGATAGTGCTCACCAACGTGGGCAACAACTTCGTCGCCAGAACGGAACTCCAGCAAATTGCAGGAGCTTACTGTCAGAAGAAGTGCAATGGCCGCGAATAATCTCATCTATCTTGTGTAGTTTGGCGATTCTCTTGTTATAGTTACATCGTGAGGATGGTTTTCAATAACACCGGCCGCTGTAATTCGTACAAACTGAGCATTGCGAAGTTCTTCGATGTTTTTTGCCCCGCAATATCCCATTCCGGCACGAAGACCTCCAACAAGCTGATATACAACTTCACTTAGGGTTCCTTTATAAGGTACCTGGGCGACAATCCCTTCAGGAACCAGTTTTTTGACATCCTCCTCCATATCCTGGAAATATCTGTCTTTGGATCCTTGTTGCATTGCCTCGAGCGAACCCATACCCCTGTAAGATTTGAATTTTCTTCCGTTCAGGATGATTGTGTCTCCCGGAGACTCTTCTACTCCGGCAAAAAGTGAGCCTGCCATAACAGTACTTGCCCCACCTGCAAGAGCCTTTACAATATCTCCTGAGTATCTTATTCCTCCGTCAGCAATAATTGGTATGCCTGTGCCTTTTAGTGCCTCTGCAGCAAGCATTATTGCAGTTAATTGTGGTACACCTACGCCTGCTATTACCCTGGTTGTGCAGATTGATCCCGGGCCTATGCCAACTTTTACCCCGTCAACATTACACTCTGCAAGAGCTTTGGCGGCACCTGCAGTGGCAATGTTCCCGGCTATAAGCTGAATTCCCGGAAATGCCTTTTTAATTTTCTTAATTGTTTCAAGAACTCCTACCGAATGTCCGTGAGCAGTGTCAACCACAATTGCATCTGTGTCAACAGAGACAAGTTTTTCTACCTTAATGAGGGTGTCTGAACTTACTCCCACCGCTGCAGCAACCCTTAGTCTTCCCTTAAGGTCTTTACTAGCCTGAGGATTATCTTTTATTTTTGTAATGTCTTTATATGTAAGGAGGCCTATTAATATTCCGTTTTCGTCAATAACAGGAAGCTTTTCGATTTTGTGGTTTTTCAGAATTAACGATGCCTGCTGAAGATCTGTACCTCTGCCTGCAGTAACCAGATTCTCTTTTGTCATGACCTCCGAGATTGGAGTTTTCATGTTGTCTATGAACCTTAAATCACGGTTTGTTACAATACCTATCAGTCGTCTTGCCTGGTCAACAACAGGGATTCCTCCTATTTTATTCTCTTTCATCAGAAAGAGAGCATCTCCGACTGTACCCTCCTTGTTAATTGTCACGGGATCATAAATCATTCCGTTCTCAGCCCTTTTTACCTTTCTCACATGTTCCATCTGCATCTCTATGGACATGTTTTTGTGAATGACTCCGATGCCTCCTTCGCGTGCAATTTCAATTGCAAGGGCTGCTTCGGTAACAGTATCCATTGCTGCGGAGACAACCGGCGAGTTAATCCTGATCTCTCTCGAAAACTGGGCGCTCACATCTACATCTCTGGGAAGTACCTCACTTCTTGCAGGTACAAGAAGCACATCATCGAAGGTAAGTCCTTCGGGAATAATTATGTTGGCAGTTGATTGCATAAGTGTGTTTATTATAATCTACAAAGATAATTAAAAAATAGTTACTGCCCGTAGAGCCTTGACTGAAATGTATCCCGCTCCTCCAATCGTTTTTCGAGCATTCTGATTAGCTCTACATTTCGTATAAATCCCCATGGATTGTTTTTAACAAATCTTGGAGGCATCTCTCCGGCAAAACGTTCAATATATATATCGGGTCTCAGATGTTCCAGTATGTCAATAAAGAAATCTATGTATTGATCAAGTCCAAACTGGTGAAAATCATCGGGATTATTATGAAAATCCTCTTCCATTGCTGTTCCTGTTACTATCTGAAGTTGGTGAAATTTTACTGACTGCAGCGGGAGTCTGTTGATCTCATCGGCAACAGCAAGCATCTGTTGAGGTGTCTCTCCCGGAAGTCCTAAAATAAAGTGTGCCCCCTGATCAATGCCGTAAGAGGCGGTTTTGAAAATAGCCTCAACAGCCTGATTATAGTTGTGACCTCTGTTAATTCTTTCAAGAGTTTTGTCGTATATTGATTCTATACCGTATTCAATAACCACAATTTTCTCTTTGGCTATCTCTGCAATGTATTCAAGTTTAGCATCATCAATGCAATCCGGTCTGGTTCCTAATACGAGTCCTGCCACAAGGGGATGATCAAGAGCCTCCCCATATAAAAGTTTCAGCTTTTCAAGAGGAGCGTTTGTGTTGGAGAATGGCTGAAAGTAAGCAAGGTATTTTTCGGCTGTTCTGTATCTTCTTCTGTGAAATTCAATGCCCTCGTTTAATTGTAGAGTTATGCTTTTGTCAGGGGTGCTGTATGATGGGTGAAATGCTTGGTTGTTGCAATATGTACACCCTCCCACAGCTACGGTACCGTCTCTGTTGGGACATGAAAACCCTGCATCAATCACAATTTTTTGCAGGCGACTGCCATACTTCTCTTTGTGATATCCAACGTAGGTGTTAAATCTTCTGTTGCCGGCGAATTTCATTACTGGCAGGTTACATTAAAACCTTTATTACGGCTTTTTTTATTTTCCCTGTCCCTATAAGGGGGGCATGAGCATCATAGGGGAATACTATTGCTATGTTTCCTGGACCAAGGGTGACAAAACTCTCAGGCTCCTCTTCAAGAAAAGCGATGTCCTTATCACTATCATAAGGGATATCGTCTCCGTTGCATCTGCCTCTGTCCCTGTATCCTATTGTCTCTGTACCTTCAATCAGGATATGCACATCAATGTAAGAATCATGTACCTCTAGTTTTGGAAGATCAAGCCCTTTGGCCTCTCCTTCCCATACAGTACAGTAAACCTCTCTGCCTTTAACAGGGTATTCTCCTGCTTCCAAAGACCCGGGAGGGTTCTTTTTTAAAAATTCGTATGCCGCAGCAAATCTGCCGTGGAGGTTTAAATATCTCTCAAAACCTTTCAAAGAATCAACTATCATTATTAAAGAAATTTCTGCAAATATAGTATCTTTGTAAGGATATACTAACCCCATAAAGTTTAAACCGCTATGAATAAATTTTTTAAGATTGCATTAACGGGGCTGCTTTTTATCTCTTTAATGGGCATGGCAAGAGCTCAGGGATACGATGGCAAGCATGAATGGAGAGCTGTATGGATTGCAACCGTGAATAATATTGACTGGCCATCTAAGCCGGGACTGACCTCTGAGCAGCAGCAAAAGGAGTTGATTGAATATTTTGACCTTTTCAAAACATTGAATATGAATGCCGTAGTGCTGCAGATCAGACCTACTGCCGATGCGTTTTATGTTTCAAAACATGAGCCCTGGTCAATTTATCTTACAGGCGACCAGAAAAAGGGACCTGTACCACATTATGACCCATTGGAATTTGCAATAAAAGAGGCGCACAAAAGAGGCATGGAGTTACATGCCTGGCTGAATCCTTACAGAGTAAGTCAGGATACTGCCAATATTAAAGATATGAATCCGGACCACCTTTACAATAAGAGACCTGATCTCTTTGTAAGACATGGTAAAAAATTATATTTCGACCCTGCATTTCCTGAAACCAGAGAGTTTCTTGTAAAGGTTATTAAAGATATTGTTATAAGATATGATCTTGACGGTATTCACTTTGACGACTATTTTTATCCGAATAACGATTTTGAAGACTCAAAATCTTTTGCATCACACAGCAGGGGTTACAAAGCAGAGGATAAGATGGCGTGGAGAAGAGAGAATGTCGATCTGGTAATTGAGATGCTTCGTGATACCATTAAGTCTGTTAAACCTTATGTTAAATATGGCATAAGCCCATATGCTGTCTGGAGAAACAAGAGGGAAGACCCTAGGGGTTCAGACACAAAGAGTTATAGTTATACAAATTACGACCATCTGCATGCAGATCTTTTGCTGTGGATGGAAAAGGGTTGGCTTGATTATGTTCTTCCACAACTCTATTTCAATATTGGTTATGAAGCAGCAGACTTTAAGGTGTTGGCAGACTGGTGGCAGGATTACAGCTACGGAACTCCGGTTTACGCCGGGCTAGGAACCTACCGTCTGGAAAAAGATGCTCGTATTCCGGACTGGCGTTCAGCTGAGCAGATAAAAATGCAGGCAGAGGTTATAAGAACCATGCCGGCTTATCAGGGTGCCTGTTATTTCAATGCAAAGAATTTTAAAGATAATCGTTTGGGAATCAATGAGGTGATTGAGGCATTATACCCTAATCCCGCACTTGTTCCGGCATTAAACGGATTTCCGGTTGATCCTCCTGCACCTCCTGTTACTGCTCATGCCCAATTAAGTGATGGTAAAATGACATTTACCTGGAAGAGCGCAGCTAAATATCATGTGGTTTACCGTTTTAACAAAGGAGAAAAGGCGGACTTCTCAAAAGGAAGTGCCATTATTGCACTAACCGGAGAGGACTCTTTTACAATTCCGGCAAAAGTTGATGAGAACTATGATTATTATGTATCTGCTCTAGATAGACTATATAATGAAAGTAAACCGGTAAAGGTTCAAAAAAAATAATCCCCCAAAATAAAAATATATGAGAAAAGTACTTATTATTTTACTGACGGCCCTTTTTGCCATCTCCTGTACAACAACAGGGAAAAAAGAGAAGATTGAAAAGCAGTTTGACGAGATTTCTCAACAGGTAAAACTGCAGTATGCTCCTGATAGAAGAGAGAAGACCTTTGAACCTGTTTTATTGGTTTCTGAAGATGCAAAAACTTTAGTGCTAAAAGGTTCAACCACAGAGCCACAGGCTAAAGAAGCTTTGCTTACAGCGTTGATTGAGAATAAAATAGAGGTACTTGACAGCATGAAGTTACTACCTGATGCTGCACTTGGTGATAAAACATATGGAGTTACTGCTCAGTCTGTTATTAATTTCAGATATGGTTCCGGTTATTCAAATGAGTCTGCTACCCAGACAATCATGGGAACACCACTCCGAATTCTTGAGAAGAAGGGAGGATGGACAAGAGCAATTACTCCTGAAGGATACATTGCGTGGGTATCATCAGGAAGTATACAGCCGATGAACGAGTCGGAGTACACTGCATGGACAGCTGCTCCCAAATTAATTGTTACAACTAACTATACGCTTTTCAGAGAGACTCCTTCTGAAAGCGGAGCTGTTGTATCGGACGGAGTTTGGGGAAATATTGTGCGTGCTGACGGATCATCCGGAAATTACAACAAAGTTATTTTACCAAACGGAAAGGTTGCTTTTGTACAAAAATCTCATACAGCTGATTTTTCTAAATGGATTGCCTCAAGAAATCCATCTGCTGATAATATCCTCGCGACTGCTTCTCAGTTTCTGGGCTTCCCTTATATGTGGGGAGGAACATCAGTTAAGGCAATGGATTGTTCCGGCTTTACAAAAACTGTATTTTACCTGAATGGTGTAATATTAGAAAGAGACGCCTCACAACAGGCATTAACCGGAGAGGGAGTTGAAATTACCGAGAAATTTGAAAATCTTCAAAAGGGAGATCTTCTTTTCTTCGGCTCAAAAGCAACTCCTGAAAGGAAAGAGAGGATAACCCACGTGGGCATATACATTGCAAACGGTGAGTTTATCCATTCAGCAACCTCTGTTAAGATTAATTCGCTTATTCCTGATTCACACAATTATTATGATGGAAGCAACCGTCTGGTAAGAGTGCAGAGGCTAATTTCAAAAATTGACCAGGATCCCGGAATCGTATCTATAGCAAAACATCAGTGGTATTTTAATTAATGTGCGAAAAATGATGAATAACAAGATCACAACAAGAAGAAATTTTATTAAGTCGGCGGGTTTACTTACAGCCGCTGCTGCATTTTTCAACCCTGCAGAACTTTTCTCACAGAGAAGGGGTTCTGCCCAGGTTTCCGGCAGTAAAAAACTAACTCTTAAATGGTTACCTTTCGACGCCCTGCTCAAGCATCCATTTACTATTGCCGGCTTTACCAGGACAACCACACCTATCGTTCTAACTGAAATCTCATGGGACGGATACACCGGATACGGAGAGGCTTCTATGCCTCCATACCTTGGAGAGACTCAGGCTTCGGCAATGGAGTTTTTAAAGAAGGTTGATTTGTCAAGGTTCAATAATCCTTTCCAGATTCAGGACATTCTTGCCTATGTAGATTCAATCGCCATAAACAATACTGCAGCAAAGGCTGCTGTAGACATTGCTCTTCATGATCTTGTAGGTAAAATCTTGGGTCAGCCATGGTGGAAAATATGGGGATTCAATGCAGCGACAACCCCCGATACCTCTTTCACAATCGGACTCGACACAGAAGAGGTGGTTATTCAAAAAACCAAAGAGGCTGCTCCGTACAATGTGCTTAAGGTAAAACTGGGTGTTAACGATGCAACTGACAGAATGATGGTTAACACCATTCGCAAGGTTACAGACAAACCTATGTATGTTGACGTCAATCAGGGCTGGAAAGACAAGCATTACGCTCTTGACATGATTCATTGGTTAAAAGAACAGAATATTACCATGGTTGAGCAACCTATGAATAAGCTGTGGCTTGATGAGACAGCCTGGGTAACAGAAAGAAGCCCGCTTCCGGTAATAGCAGACGAATCTTGTCAAAGATTAACTGATGTTCAGAAGCTTAAGGGTGCATTCCACGGAATTAACATTAAATTGATGAAGTGTACCGGAATGAGAGAGGCAAGAGAGATGATTTCGCTTGCAAAAGCTCTTAAAATGAGGCTTATGATTGGCTGTATGACAGAAACATCATGTGCAATCTCAGCCGGAGCACAGCTTGCTCCAGAGACAGAATGGGCAGATCTTGATGGAAATTTATTGATATCCAATGATCTTTTTAGTGGAATGAAGATAGTGGATGGCAAGATTACCCTTAATGATAAGCCCGGAATTGGCATAGTCAAAATCTGATATTAAAATATTTTATTACCTTTGCCCCCCAAACAAAAGAGAATTATGGCAAGTTTAAGAGTAATCAAAAAAGATATTGACTATCTTGTATCAGAGGTAATTTCTGATTGCTGGACATTTCTTTACATTAATCCCGATAAAAAGGCAGAAGATGTAGTTGAAATTATCAACGATGCAATCACATTAAGAAATGGCCTTTTCGAAAGGGTAAACACACCTGTTAAAGAGAATGCCAAAGCTCATTTTAAAGCAATCAATCAGGACCTTCTTACAGGTGTTGATGCTTTGTTTCAGAGAATGAGTGCGTTGACAAAGTAGACATTTGTCAAATAAGAATTCATAAAAGAGCCTCTCTAAAAGGAGGCTCTTTTTATGCTTATAAAGCTATATACCTAAAAGTGGCGCGGAGAAGATTTTCGAAGCTGTTTGCTTAGCTCTTTTTCCCTTCCTCCGCAAAGCGAGTCAAGCAGGCGGTGAAATTCAGGGCCGTGATTACGATGCTTCAGATGTGCCAGTTCATGAAGCAGCACATAATCTGATAGCTCCCGGGGTAATCTTATAAGGTGAATATTTAAATTTATATTTTTTCGGGCTGAGCAGCTGCCCCAATTGCTCACATTATTTCTAAGTGTCAATTTCCCGTAAGAAAAGCCATAAAGAGCAGCCAACTCTGAGAGCCTTGCCGGTAAAAGTGCCGCTGCATCTTTTCTTAGAATTTTAACCACTGCACTCTTCAACTCCTTTGCAGAAATTGTATTGTCAAAGATTATTTCGCGCTTATTATCGATTGTCCTGACTTTGACTTTTTTAAGGGGGGGCTCTGAATTTGAATAGGTGAAAACAATTGTTCCTGCTTGCGTTTTAATCTCTGTTCCGTTGGCAGGAAGCTCATCAGATTTTGATGCTTTCTCACGCTGTCTCAAAATAGCTTCGGCAACCCATTCAATTTTAGATTCAAGAAATTTAAGGGCGGTACTGTAGGTAACATGCCATGGTATTGAAAGTCTAACACCCCGGCTGTGATTAACAGAGAGACGTAATGTTCTGAGAGATAGCCCTTTTACAATCAGGACATCTCCAACAATGGGGTGGGTGTAGGTTTTTTTCATCTGAAAATATGAATTGTTGCCTTCTCTCCGGCCAGAATCTGCTTTACCCCCACAGGTATCTCAGCAATTGCATCGGCATGAACCATTGCTGCAATGTGAGCCGAACCGTTGTATCTTAATGCAGAGAAAGTCCCATCCGGATTTATTTCTACCGGGATAAGGGAGAGTCTCTCGGTATTTTTTCTCGTAAAATCTTCAGCAGCAGGCAGAGATAACCGTAAAGGAAGGTAATTGCCACCCATTGACTTAATTATATAAGGTTTGACAAGCATTTCAAACTGTATTAGCGAAGAGACAGGATTACCTGGCAGTGCAAATATTACTTTTGAAACAGTTGAAGTTCGCCTGTTTTGTTTCTGCTGTAAAGCATTATTGTCAATGTTACCATATATATTGCCCTCAATTATCAAATTTTTCTTTTCTTCAATCAGACCAACAAGGTGATCTTCCGGATATTCATAAGGATAAGCTTTTTTGACAGCAAATGTGCTTGGCTTACCCGGTTGAACAGAAACCTTGTCAAACAGAATTTTAAAACCACACTCTGTTATTATTTGGGGTACATAGTCAAAATCCCCGGCAGAGACTCCGCCTGTGATAATAGTTATATCGCACTCTTCAGTTGATTTTAACAATGCTTGACCAAGCAGTTTTGGGTCGTCTTTTACTATCCCATAATACTTAACTTTTGAACCGGTTGACAAAGATTGCACTCTTAGCTGCCATCCGTTTGAATTTCTAATCTGTGATGGGAGTGGAGTGACGTCCGGTTCTACAATTTCGTCTCCGGTTGAGAGAATTCCCACTACGGGAACTTTTGAAACATATACAACAGATAACCCTGTAGTGGCCAGGATAGCAGTAGCAGCAGGTGAAATTACCGTTCCACGCGAAAGCAGCAGATCTCCCTCACTAATGTCCTCCCCCTTGTAGCAAATATTGTTTCTCTTTTTGAACTCCTCCTCTTTCTCCTTCAGATCCATAAATCCGTTAACTTCGATAGTATCCTCCACCATTACCACAAAGTCTGCTCCGGCAGGTATCACTGCTCCTGTCATGATTTTACTGCAAGTGCCGGAAATTACCTCATTTTTCGGCACATAACCCGCTGCAATGTTCTCTACTACCCTGAGTGGATTCCCGAGCTCTTCACGCTTAAGGGCATAACCGTCAACAGCCGATTTATCAAATGGAGGCATATCTCTGTCTGCATAAATATCTGAAGCCAGAACTCTTCCGGCAGAATCTTCCAGCTTAACACTCTCGTGTGGCAAATATTGGGTGTTTTCGAGTACAATTTTAAGTGCCTCTTCGAATGATATCATCTTTAATTCAGTATGATTGGTGTACAGGGAACAAAATTAGGCAAATACTTGCGCAGTCAAAAATTATGTATAACTTTGCAGACCCAATTTTGGGGATAACAATAAATATCAATTGCTTAAAATGGCAGAATATCTTGAAAAAGAAAAAAAGCAAGAGATTTTCGGACAATACGGAAAGTCTAATGCAGATACCGGCTCTCCTGAGAGTCAGGTAGCTTTATTTTCCTACCGTATCGCTCACCTTACCAGCCACCTGAAAAAGAACAAAAAGGACTACTCTACGCAGAGATCACTCCTTAAGATGGTAGGTAAAAGGCGTCGTCTTCTGGATTATTTGAAAGAAAAGGACATCGAGAGATACAGAAATATAGTGAAGGCACTTAACCTTCGAAAATAAAGCTAAAGGGTGCCGGCGGCACCCTTTTGTACATAACTTATTTTGTTAAAAAATACGCCTGTTCAAATAAGGCACCCCGAGGCCGGGCGTATGCGGAATCAGTATTATTAATCAACTCTCAAAGGGAGAGTCGGGTTGCAATTTATGTTTAAGATGAACGTTATTAAAAAGACCATCACATTAAAAGATGGCAGAACGATCGAAATCGAAACAGGCAAACTGGCCAAGCAGGCAGACGGAGCCGTTGTTTTGAAAATGGGTAAAACCATGTTGCTCGCAACAGTAGTTGCAGCAAAAGATGCAAAGGAGGGTACAGACTTTATGCCTCTTTCTGTTGAGTATAAAGAGAAATATGCCTCTGCAGGCAGATATCCGGGTGGATTCCTCAAAAGAGAGGGACGTCCAAACGATTCGGAGATTCTTGTTTCGAGACTTATTGACAGAGCCCTGCGTCCTTTGTTTCCGGATGACTATCATGCAGATGTTTTTGTAACAGTAAACCTCATATCTGCAGAAAAGAATATTATGCCTGATGCCCTTGCGGGACTGGCAGCCTCAGCTGCGCTTGCAGTTAGTGATATTCCGTTTAACGGACCAATATCAGAGGTAAGAGTTGCAAGAATAGAGGGCAATCTTGTAATTAATCCTTCGTTCGAAGATCTTAAGCAATCTGATATTGACATCATGGTTGCAGGAACGCTTGACAACATTATGATGGTAGAGGGAGAGTTCAAAGAGATTGGCGAAAAAGATATGCTTGATGCAATCAAATTTGCTCATGATGAGATTAAGAGACATTGCCAGGTTCAGATCGAGTTAATGGAAGAGGTTGGTAAAACTGTTAAAAGAGAGTACTGCCACGAGACCAACGACGAAGAGCTTAAAAAGGCTGTAGCTGAATTTTGCTACGATAAATGCTATGAGATTGTTAAAAATCCAACTTCAAAGCATGAAAGAACTGACGCATTTGCAGCGCTTAAAGAGGAATTTATCGCAACAATCCCTGAAGAGGAGCGTGATGAGAAGAAGGCATTGGTTGAGAGATATTATCATGCAGTAGAGAAAGAGGCCATGAGAAACCTCATTCTGAACGAAGCTATCCGTATTGATGGTAGAAAAACAGATGAGATCAGACAAATTTGGAGTGAAGTGGACTACCTTCCTGCAACTCACGGTTCAGCACTGTTTACAAGAGGTGAGACACAATCTCTTACAACCGTTACTTTAGGAACAAGACTCGATATGAAATCTGTTGACGAAGTACTTGTTGAGGGATCAGAGCAGTTTGTTCTTCACTATAACTTTCCACCGTTCTCTACAGGTGATGCAAAGCCTTACAGAGGAACTGGCCGCAGAGAGATCGGACACGGAAACCTTGCCTACAGAGCCCTTAAGAATGTTGTTCCAATGGGAGAGGATAACCCTTATGCAGTAAGAGTTGTTTCAGACATTCTTGAATCAAACGGTTCGTCATCAATGGCAACAGTATGCGCAGGAACACTTGCCCTGATGGATGCAGGTATAAAAATTAAGAAACCTGTTTCAGGTATCGCAATGGGTCTTATTTCAGAGGGTAAAAACGGCAGGTTTGCAGTTCTTTCTGATATCCTTGGAGACGAAGATCACCTGGGAGATATGGACTTTAAAGTTACCGGTACAAAAGATGGTATCACTGCCACTCAAATGGATATTAAAGTTGACGGTCTCTCATACGAGGTACTTGAGCAGGCACTTTCACAAGCTAAAGCAGGACGCATGCATATCCTGGGAGAGATGATGAAGACGCTTGATGCCCCAAGAGAAGAACTTAAACCTCATACACCAAGAATTGTTTCCCTAGTTATTCCTCAGGAATTTATCGGAGCAGTTATCGGAACAGGCGGAAAAGTTATTCAGGAGATTCAGAAAACAACAGACACCACAATCACAATTACAGAAAAGGATAGCGCCGGTATTGTTGAAATCTTTGGTGAGAACAAAGAGAACATGGATGCTGCACTTAACTGGATTAAGGGTATCACAACCGTTCCTGAAGAGGGGACCATTTATACAGGTAAGGTAGTCTCGATTCTTGAATTTGGGGCATTTGTACAGATACTTCCTGGTAAGGAGGGTCTTTTACACATCTCAGAACTAGACTGGAAGAAGGTTGAAAAGGTTGAAGATGTGGTAAATATCGGAGACGAAGTTGAAGTGAAACTACTGGAAGTTGACGCAAAATCCGGTAAGATGAGACTTTCGAGAAGAGCACTTATTGAAAAACCGGAAGGCTATGTTGAGCCGGTTAGAAGACCAAGGCCGGAAAACGGAGGAGACAGAGACAGAGGAGGAAGACCCGGTGGCAGGTTTAATGACAGAGACAGAGACAGAGGTCCAAGAAGAAGATAATTCTTTTTTTAAAATACCGGATAATTACAATAAAAAAGACACCATTATGGTGTCTTTTTTTTGTCTTTTATGTGCAAATTGTATTAGTTTATGATGTGAAATAGCATTCAAGTATAAGAAAAAGTAAATTAAAAGTTATAAATTATTATCAAAAATCAGGAATTAATTGAATTAAGTTAATTCTTACACTCCCGGCAATGTTAATATACCCTATACAGTAAATGATTTAGGGATTTTTTGCTTTTAGTTTTTTTTTATTATAAATTCGTAGCCGAAACAGTCACAAACTTTTTATTTACTTAAACAAAAACTAGTCTATGAAGAAATCTATCTTGATTGTCTTGGCCCTATTGCTTGTCAATATGGCTATGGCACAGATGAAGGTTACAGGTACGATAACCTCTTCCGAAGATGGCTCTCCAATCCCTTATGCAACCATCTTGGTTAAAGGCGTAAGAGGAGCAGGTGCAGTTACTGACTTGGATGGCAAGTACTCTATTGACAATGTCCAGGCGGATGCTATTCTCCAGTTCTCCTACATCGGATTTACAACACAGGAGATTCCGGTAAACGGCAGAGCCGTAATTAATGTTGTTATGGCACCGGACGCTACAAGCCTTGACGAGGTTATGGTAGTAGCATACGGTACAGCAACTAAAGGCACATTTACAGGTGCTGCAAGCGTTGTAAAAAACGATGCGATTAAAGATGTCCCAAACCTCTCTTTTGAAAGCGCCCTAAGCGGAAAGGTAGCTGGTATGCAAATTACCACCCTTTCAGGACAGGCCGGTTCAACATCATCCATCAGGATAAGGGGTATTGGTTCAATGAATGCATCTAATGAACCTCTCTATGTTGTGGACGGAGTTCCTGTAGTATCAGGAAGTGCGGGACAAATGAGTGGACAAATTTACAGCACATCAAACGTGATGAGCACAATCAATCCTGCGGACATTGAGTCAATCACTGTTCTAAAAGATGCTGCTGCATCTTCTCTTTATGGTTCCCGCGCTGCTAACGGCGTTGTAATGATAACCACCAAGAGAGGAAAGCAAGGGAAACCTGTTATAAATTTCAAAGCCAGCCTAGGTATTACTCCTGATTGGGCTACAGAAAACTATGATGCTGCAACAACTGAACAGCAGATAGAGATGTACTACGAAAATTTCTGGAATGCAGGTGTTTACTATCAGAACAAAACTGTTGCCGCTGCCAGTACAGAGGCAATCAGGCAGCTGAACAACAGATTTAACAAACACGGTTATATCTTCTCGGCACCAGATAATACAGTAAACTCACTTACTGTTACCGGAGACAGAGCCGGTCAATATTATGATTGGGAAAGTCAGCTCTTCAGAACGGCTGTCTACCAGACATATGACCTCTCTGTTAGTGGTGCTACTGATGTTTCTAACTATTACACATCGCTTTCATATTCAAAAGAGCAGGGTAGAATTACCCTTAACGATTTTGATAGGGTAACCGGTCGTATTAATATGACTCAGAAAGTTGGTAAGTTTGTAGAGTTTACAACCAATGTAAACGTAGCTAAAAGCTCGAAAAAAGGTTATAACGACACACGCGCTTTAGGAAACAACTACTTCCTCCAAAGCCGTAACCTTATGTGGGGTATGTACTGGCCAACAAATTACCAGACAGGAGAACCTTGGACTATTAGATATGGTAGCTATGCATACAACCCTCTTTATTATGATAATGAGTGGGATAACAATTCAACTACATTAAGAATCTCTGCCAATGAGGCAATCACTCTTAAGCTTCTTCCTGAACTTACTGTAAAATCAATTATTTCGTTTGACAATGCTCAAACTCTTGATCACCTTTATTACAGCCCAATACACTTCTCAGGTTCTTCTGCAAAAGGTATTGTAAGAGAGATGAGTACAAATGTTAATAAACTTGTCTCATCGAGCACAATTAACTACAATAAGACATTTGCTCAGAAACACACACTTGGCTTGCTGGCTGGTTGGGAAGCTGAAAAAAACAATACCGACTATCAGCGTGCAGAAGGCTCTGACCTTCCTACCGGAGCTCTTCAGACAGTTGCAACTGCCGGTGTACTTACAGCATCTGCATACAATTGGGGAAACACTATGATGTCTCTTCTTTCACGTGTTGAGTACAACTATGATAATAAGTATTATGTTTCCGGTTCATTCCGTCGTGACGGTTCGTCACGTTTGGGCCCTGCAGTTCGTTGGGGTAACTTCTGGTCTCTTGCCGGTTCATGGAGAATTGACAGAGAAGAATTTATGAAAAATATTGATTTTATAAGTAGTTTGAGACTTAGAGGATCATATGGTGTTAATGGTACACTCCCTTCGTCTAACTTCGGATGGCGTTCACTTGCTACTTATGGTAACAAATATATGGAGCAACCGGGTGGTGGAGTAAGCACAATTGCTGATGCTAACCTATCATGGGAAACCAGTTATACATCAAACCTTGCTTTGGAGTTTGGTATTCTTGATCAAAGAATTACAGGTACTGTTGAAGTTTTCAACAGAGACTCAAAAGATCTTTTACAGGACGTTCCAATTTCACGCGTAACAGGATTCTCTTCTACCCTCAAAAATATTGGCGAAATAAACAATAAAGGTATAGAGATTGAGCTTAGCGGTGAGATCATTAAAGGTAAAGAGGTTTCGTGGAATGCCGGAATAACTGCATCTCATATTACTTCAAAGGTTACTAAGCTTTACGGTGGTCAGAATATTATTTGGTTTGAACCAACCGGAGGTGATTCAAGGATTAAATTTATGTATCAGGAGGGACAATCAACCCTTGCTGTTTACGGTCGCGAATGGGCCGGTGTTGACAGGGAGACCGGTAAAAACGTTTGGTACATGAATAACGAAAATACAACATCTCAGCCAACAACCGTTAATGGTCGTCCTGCTACATTCAGATACCAGGATGCAAGTGAGAAAATATTAGGTGATATTCACCCTAAACTTTTCGGCGGATTTAATACAGATGTTAACTGGAAAGGCTTCACCCTGGCCCTTAACTTTACATACAAACTGGGTGGTTATACATATGATGCTGCAGGACGTGATGTAATTGATGATGGTTACTATTGGGAGAGAATCATGTCAAAATATCAATATGAAAACAGATGGACTCCTGAGAATAAAGATGCTAAATTACCACAACGTGTTGCCGTTGACTTTGAAGATGTAAATCAAAAAAGTAGCAGACATATGTATAAGGCAGACTATCTCAGACTTAAAACAGTGACGCTCGGTTATAATATACCTAAAAATATTGTTAATAAAATTAACGTATCAAGCGCAAGGGTATTTTTTAACGGAATGAACTTGTGGACACTTGCTGCACACAAGGTGTATGATCCTGAAGTTAATGAGTATGGTTCAAGAGGATGGGAAACACCTATCGGAAAGACATACACTTTTGGTGTTGAATTGAGTTTCTAACCTTAAAATGATGCTACAATGAAAAAAATAAATTTACTAATTACAGTTTTGGGCATTGCACTACTTTCATCATGCGAGGGTTTTTTGGATGTCAAACCAAGTGACTCTGCTGCAGCCGAGACATCAATTACCAATGCAAATGACGCAAAGGTTGTGATGAGCGGTCTGATGAGAAAAATGGCATCTTCTGACTATTATGGAAGGAACTTTGTCATGTACGGCGATGTTAAAGGTGGAGATTTTACCATCCGTTCTCAAGGAAGAGGTCTTGATGCTCTTTATAGCTTCAACCACTCACAGTCATCAAATAACTATGGTGGATACTGGTCTCAGATCTATCACTGTATTCTTCAGGCTAATAACCTGTTACTCAATATTGAAAAGATAATTGCAGATGGTAAAGGAACCGCTGCTCTTGATCAATATAAAGGACAAGCACTTACAGCAAGAGCTCTGATGTATTTTGACCTTGTTCGTATATATGGAAAGCCATACAACATGGATAAAACATCTTATGGTGTTCCGTTAATTCTTGAGCCTCTTGATGCATCAGATCAGCCACTTAGAGCCTCTGTTGAGGATGTCTATACACAAATTATAAAGGATCTGACTGATGGTGCTCCTCTACTTGCCAAAACAAAACAGAATGGATTCCTAAATTACTATGGTAATAAAGCTATCCTTGCAAGAGTTTATCTGACTATGGACAGATATGCTGATGCACTGGCTGCTGCTGAAGAGGTTATTGGAACAACTCTTTATACACTTTACACAAACACCAACTGGATTACATCATGGGCAAATCAGTTTGCTTCTGAGTCGATTTTCGAATTAGGAGTATTCTCCGGAGAGGCAAACCTTGGAACAGGTTCTCTGGGTTATTATCTGCTACGTTTGAACAAGGTAACAGGAGCCAGTGGCTATTTTATGGCCAGTGACTACTATCTTGCACGACTAAACGAAGATGCTGGTGATATCAGAAAGGCCATCATGGACTATGACGAATCATCAACAACCAGGTTTGGTTCATGTATGAAGTACGTAGGTGGCCACGCAATGGCCGGTGATAAAGGAATTGCCGCTGCAACTAATATTAAGGTTATTCGCCTCTCTGAGGTTTACCTTATGGCAGCAGAAGCAGCAATTAAACTTCCAACACCAGACAAAACAAAGGCCGCAAACTATCTTAATGCCATTCGTAAACGCTCACCTAATCTCGCTGCAGCTACCTCTACAACGGTAACTATGGCTATGATTGAGGATGAGAGAAGCAAAGAGCTTTTTGCCGAAGGTCACAGATATTTTGATATGCTACGTTGGAATAAAACCATTACTTTCAATGATGAGTTTATTACTCCTGCAGTAATTATCTCTCACAGAGAGAAATCTATTAACAGAACATTCTACAAAGCTATTCTGCCAATTCCGCAGAATGAGATTGATGCCAATCCTGCAATTGCAGCTCAGCAAAATCCCGGGTATGTAAACTAACAGATTTGTGATTAACTTCAAAGAGAGCGACCTTTTAAGTCGCTCTCTTTTTATTTTCAGATAACCGGATACATGTGCTCTAAGTAAGAGCAAATTTTACTTGAGTGCGGCAACAATTTCATCAATTGCAGAGGTGTCTATTTTTTGGACGCTTTCGTTTATGCCCGAAACTTTTTTTACAATAACTCTTTCCAGAAAATTCATTTTGTCAAAATTGAATTCTCCTCCAACTACCTTTTTACAAACAGCGTAATTGTAAAGCATCTCAGGGAATGCTCCTTTTAGCTCTTGTTCATATTCCGGTTCATTCATTGCGCAAACATACAGTGCAATTTTTTTCTGAAGAAGATCTACCATGTTTTTTTTGCAGAATTCCTTTACGCTCCCCTGAACAGAGCCGGCATGGATTGAGCCTCCAATTACAATATTGTCAAAAAGGCTTAGGTCGATGTTTTTGTTGGTTTTTAAATTAAATGTTGAGATTCCATCTCCACCCAAATCATTTTGGATTTTTTCAGCCACCTTTTCGGCAGTTCCGTGTGAAGAGGCATAAATTACAGCAGTTTTCATTTTCATAAATTTTGTGCAAATGAAAGCCAATTGTTTGAACGGGTGGTATCAATCAGATTAAAAGCAGGTATCATTAAGGCTTTTAGGTGTCTCAATTAATTGATACCTTACTAAAATACTCGCTGGGAGTGAGCCCGGTGTTCTTCTTAAATACTCTGTTAAATGTTGCTTTTGAGTTGAAGCCACTGTCCATAGCAAGTGCAATAATGGTAAGCTTTCTCCTGACAGGATCTTTACACTGTGACTTGAACTCTTCAATCCTGTAGTGGTTAATGAAATCATAAAAATTCATATTGAGAGACCCATTTAGTACGCCGGACAGATACTCTGCGTTTACTTTCAGGCAATTGCTTAATGTCTCCAGACTGAGCTCAGGGTTGAGGTATGGTTTTTTCTCTTTCATGTATTTAAGCAAATGGGCAACAAACTCCTGGTCAGGTTTGCTTACACCTGCAAGAGTTATTTTGGTTTCAACTTCAATCTCTTTGTAGGCTACAGGAACAGAGGAGAATAGATCTCCCTGGTTTAATCCAAAGAAGCCAATTATAATAATAAATGTTGAAGCAATAGAATATCCAATAGCCTGAATTGTATTAAAGGGCATCAGATGCAAAGCGGAGTCAACAGCATAAAGAGCACTTATAACGCTATATGCGATTAGAGAAAACACCAGTAGAAATCTGAGCCATCTGAGTTCAAGATGCCTTGACCCCGAATAGAAACTCTTCATCTTTTCTCTGTAGCTCTTTATCATCAACAGTCCCCAGATAGTATAACCAATATTTGAGACGGCAATTAATCCCATAACTAAGGGGAACATGTAGCCCTTTTTAAAACCCTCATGAGAGTCCATATCAATTCTTGATGCGTCGGGCTTAATATAGTCGTTGAGCAGAAAGAGGACAAACACAGTGACAAATGGAATGAGCAGTAAAAGATGCCTTCTGTTTATTGCGAAGTCAGGTATGGTGAGACATTTAACATACAACCACAGAGCCGGCCCCAGAAGAAGAACAAAAGGGGGAGATAGATTTATAAAAAAGGGGAAAATATATCCATGATCACGATTGTAAATCTCCAGATAAGCTAAAACCAGAGTTAATGCAGATATGGCCAGAAAGGTAGAAAGCACATAATCTGCACACCTCTTGTCTCTTTTAGTTAAAAGAAGACCTGAAAGGAGCACAGACATAAATAATCCCGGTATCAGAAGATTTTCCACCCTGTTTATTTGAATAGTTTAGCCTACAGTAAACAATTGTACTTTAAGACAACAAATATAATAAATGGATAATTAATTACCCCAAACTCTCATTTTGTTTTATATTTGTAAGATTGTTAATGAATATCTATCAAAATAAAAGTTGAAATGGAGTATTTTCATATAAGTTCAAAGTATAACAAGCTTGACGAGGTTAAAATCCTGCTGAATGAAAGTTGCAAAATTGTAATAACAGACGATGCAAAAGAGAGAATCCGCAAGAGTAGGGAGTATCTGATAAATAAAATAGAGACCTGCACCGAACCAATCTACGGTATAACAACCGGTTTTGGGTCTCTTTGCAACGTAACCATTAATAACGGACAACTTTCACAACTTCAGACAAACCTTGTGATGTCACACGCATGTGGTTTGGGCGAGGAGGTTCCTCAGGAGATCGTAAGACTTATGCTTGCTCTTAAGATAAAATCACTCTCGTACGGCTATTCCGGAGTTAAACCGGAAACTGTTCAAAGACTGGCCGATATGTTCAACAATAGAGTTTGTCCTGTTGTTTTTAAACAGGGCTCCCTTGGAGCATCAGGCGATCTTGCACCTCTGGCCAACATGTCGCTTCCGCTGCTGGGAATGGGAGAGGTAAATTACAACGGAAAAAGAGTGCCGGCATCTGAGGTAAATAAGATTTTCGGATGGGAACCACTTGTTCTGTCACCCAAAGAGGGGCTGGCACTACTCAACGGAACTCAGTTTATGCTTGCATACAGTATTTGGTGCATTCTTAAGGCAAAGAAGCTGTCTAAGCTGGCAGATCTAATATCAGCGGTTTCACTTGATGCCTATCTTGGCAGAATGGAGCCATTCAGCGAGAATGTACACAAAGTGAGACCACACAAAGGACAGGCAGAGACTGCAGCGGCAATCAGAGATATACTTGCGGGGAGTGAAATTGTTAAACAGAAGAAAGAGCATGTACAGGATCCATACTCGTTCAGATGTATTCCCCAGGTACACGGAGCATCAAAGGATGCCATTGAGTATGCCCTCAACGCATTTGAGACCGAACTTAACAGCGCAACAGATAATCCAACCATATTACCTGACGACGATATGATAATCTCGGCAGGAAATTTTCACGGCCAGCCACTCGCTCTCCCTTTGGACTTCCTCTCTATTGCTATGTCAGAAATTGGAAGTATTGCAGAGAGAAGAACATATCAGCTTATTTCGGGAAAACGCGGGCTCCCTTCATTTCTGGTTGCTCACCCCGGACTTAACTCAGGATACATGATTCCTCAGTATGCACAGGCCTCTGTAGCCAGTCAGAACAAACAGCTCTGTATGCCGGCCTGTATAGATACAATTGACTCCTCACAGGGGCAGGAAGATCATGTTAGCATGGGAGCAAATGCAGCTGTTAAATGTTTTCAGGTAGTTGAAAACGTAGAGAAGATACTTGCTATTGAGTTGATGAATGCTGCTCAGGCTCTGGATTTCAGAAGGCCACTCAAAAGTTCACCGATAGTTGAGGATTTTGTGAAACGTTTCAGAGAGTATGTTCCGTTTGTAGAAGAGGATCAGGTTATGTATCTTCACATTAACAATGCGGTCAATTTTTTGAAGCAGCAAAATTATTGAAAAGTTAAAGCGATATTAACCTTTTAAAAGATTAATATTCTTTTAAATATAAGATTACAAGGCACATAATGAGTATCTTAATTATAAATATCAAACAGATTGTTCAGGTAGAGCGGGACATGTACTCACTTAGAAGAGGCGGTGGTGAAATGTCTGTTCTTGATACCATTAATAACGGATTTATTTTTATTGAGGGAGATTCAATCCGGGAGTTGGGAGAGATGCCCGGAGTGGCTTCCGGTGGGGTAAAATCTCTCATTGAGAGATTTGGAGGAGAGAGTAGAGTGGGAGAAATTATTGATGCCACTGATAAATTTGTATTTCCTTCATATTGTGACTCACATACACATCTGGTATATGCCGGAAGCCGTGAGGGTGAATTTACTGACAAGATCAGAGGGCTAACATATCAGGAGATTGCAAAAAGGGGAGGAGGTATTCTGAACTCAGCGGCATTGCTTCACCAAACATCTGAGGATGAGCTATACAGGCAATCAATTGAGAGAGCGTGGGAGATAATTGCCCACGGGACCGGAGCTGTTGAGATTAAGAGCGGATACGGGCTTAATACCAATGATGAACTAAAAATGCTCAAAGTTGCAAAGAGAATTGCCGAATCAACTCCATTATCTGTAAAGTCAACATTTTTGGGAGCACACGCTGTGCCGGAAGAGTTTAGAGGCAGGCGCGAGGAGTATGTTAATGAGATAATCTCTGTTATGATACCCCTTGTTGCCACTGAGGAGCTTGCCGAATATATTGATGTCTTTACAGAAGAGGGTTTCTTCTCGGTTGAGGATACAGACAGAATTTTTAATGCAGCAATAAAATACGGTCTTAGACCAAAAATTCATGCAAATCAGATGAGTTTTTCGGGAGGGGTAGGTGTTGCAGTAAAGTACAACGCAATATCGGCAGATCATCTTGAATTTACAGCCGAGAGAGAGTTTGACCTCCTTCTTAAAAACGAGACTGTTGCAACCCTGCTGCCGGGATCAACCTTTTTCCTGGAGATGGAGTATGCACCTGCCAGAAAAATGATTAATCACGGACTGACTGTGGCACTTGCCACCAACTACAACCCCGGCTCCTCGCCATACAGTGATATGAAATTCATAATGGGGCTGGCAGCACTCAAGATGAAGATGACACCCGAAGAGGTTATAAACGCAGCAACTCTCAACGGAGCCGCCGCAATGGGACTTAGCGAGACCCATGGAACAATTGCTAAGGGAAAGACCGCAAACCTCTTTATAACCCGTCCTATACCATCATACTCATTCATCCCGTACGCTCTCACCACTCCGGTTGTGGAGACGGTTATTCTCAACGGCACTGTTGTTAATGTTAACGACAGAGTTTTTTAAGAGTAAACAGTTTATAAGAATTTAAAGAAAACTTATTGAGATGAAAAAATTTAACACTCCGCTTGGAGAGATTGATATAACCCTGTTGGGTCATGCATCACTACTAATAAAATGGCAGGGCAAAAACATCTTTGTTGACCCATACAGCAGCGTAGCCGATTTTTCCCTCCAGCCGAAAGCTAACCTGATACTTCTAACTCATCACCATTATGACCACATGGACGAAGAGGCACTTAAACATATTGTAACAGAAGAGAGTGTATTTGTAACTAGTTTAACATGTGCCCGGAGTATGAAAGAGGCCAACGGACTGGCTCAGGGTGAGAGTTTTAAGTATGGAGAGCTTAACATAAAGGCAGTTTACGCCTATAACATTCAAAATAAAAGGGAAGATGGCCTTCCTTTCCATCCAAGAGGAGAGGGAAACGGATATATTCTCGACTTTGGAGGTTACAGAGTTTATATAGCAGGGGATACAGAGATAATTCCTGAGATGAAAGAGCTTGGAGAGATTGATCTTGCCTTTATGCCTAAAAATCTGCCGTATACCATGAGTGACCAGATGTTTATTGAGGCTGTTAAAGTGGTTAAACCAAAAAATCTCTTTGCATACCACTATTTTGAAATTGATGTTGAGGCTCTCAAAAAGAGCATGCCTCAGGGAGTAACATTACAGAATTAATTTTTTAAACAGATATGATTCAAAGAATTATCGAGTGCGTTCCAAATTTTAGCGAAGGGCGCAATATGCAGGTTATTAGGCAGATAACCGATGTGATAGAGAAGGTGGAAGGGGTGAAATTGCTTAATGTCGATCCGGGAGCGGCCACAAACAGGACGGTAGTTACCTTTGTGGGTTCACCGGAACAGGTGGTTGAAGCTGCTTATCTGGCAATAAAAAAGGCTGCCGAAGTTATCGATATGAGAGGCCACCACGGTGAACACCCGAGGATGGGGGCAACAGATGTATGTCCGTTGATTCCCATAGCCGGTATCACAATGGAGGAGACTGTGGAGTATGCAAGAGCTCTTGCTAAAAGAGTGGGCGAGGAGCTGTCGGTACCTGTCTATTGCTACGAAAATGCTGCATTTACACCTGAGAGAAAGAATCTTGCAAACTGCCGCTCCGGTGAGTACGAAGGGTTGTCACAAAAATTCCAGAACCCACATTGGAAACCCGATTTCGGCCCTGCCACATTTGGTGAGAATGTAGCCAGAACAGGAGCCACAGCAATAGGAGCCAGAGACTTTTTGATTGCAGTAAACTTTAACCTAAACACTACCTCTACGCGCAGAGCCAATGCCATTGCTTTTGATGTAAGGGAGAAGGGGAGAAAGATGAGAGAGGGTGATTCCATTACCGGCAAGGTAGTGAAAGATGCAAAAGGTGAAGAGGTGTGGATTCCGGGTACTCTAAAGGGATGTAAGGCAATCGGCTGGTTTATTGAGGAGTACGGGATAGCTCAGGTATCCATGAATGTTACAGATATAAAGGCAACGCCCGTTCATATTGCTTTTGACGAGATTGTTGCCAAGGCAGCACAAAGAGGAATCAGGGTAACCGGCAGCGAGATAGTAGGACTTATACCAAAAAGCGTTTTGATAGACGCGGGCAAATACTACCTTGACAAGCAAAACCGTTCTGCAGGAATCTCTGAGGATGAGATTATAAAGATTGCCGTTAAATCGATGGGACTTGACGACCTCAAACCTTTTGATCCACGTGAGAGAGTTATTGAATACCTGATAGAGGATGAGAGCAAAAAGAGACTAATTGATCTTACCTGCACAGGATTTGCCCGCGAAACAGCAAGTGAATCACCTGCTCCGGGCGGAGGTTCGGTATCTGCTTATATGGGAGCATTGGGGGCAGCACTTGGTACAATGGTGGCTAACCTCTCATCTCACAAAGCGGGCTGGGACGACAAATGGAAGTACTTTGCAGAGTGGGCAGAAAAGGGTCATTCAATAATGGAGGAGATGCTTTACCTTGTTGACGAAGACACAAATTCTTTCAATAAGATTCTCATGGCATTCGGGTTACCCAAAGAGAACGAGCAGCAAAAGGCAGAGAGGAGTGCTGCAATTCAGGAGGCAACAAAATATGCAACCGAAATTCCGCTAAGAACAATGCAGGTAGCCTACAGCGCAATGGAGCTTACCGAGGCTATGGTTAAAGAGGGCAATCCAAACTCAGTCTCCGATGCCGGAGTGGGTGCAATTGCTCTCCGTTCAGCCGTATTTGGAGCCTACATGAATGTAAGGATCAACTCTAAAGACCTTAAAGACCGTGAACTGGCAGATTCACTTGTAGCTCAGGCACAGGAGATTTTCGAAAAGGCACTTGCAGCAGAAAAGCGCATCACCGACGCCGTAATGCAGACAATCTGATATTGTGACAGTTAATTTTAAATTAAAAAGCCGGCTAATTTTATTTAGCCGGCTTTTGTGTTATTACCGGGGTTAACCGGTTTTAGTTGAGATTATTCCGCGGTGGCAAGTCTCTTGTATGAGTTATACCTCCATTTTGCGAACTCTTCGGTGAGTTTGAACAGCTCTTCGGCCTGGTCAGGGAAGGTGTTAACAAGCGAAGTGTACCTTACCTCTCCTTTCAGGAAGTCCTGGAACTTAGTCCAATCAGGCTCCTTGCTGTCAAGGGTGAATGGATTTTTGCCCTCTGCCTCCATGAGCGGGTTATAGCGGTATAGCTGCCAGTATCCGCAGGCAACTGCAAGTTTCTCCTCCAGCTGAGTTGCACCCATTCCATTCTTCAAGCCGTGGCTGATACATGGAGCGTATGCAATAATCAAAGATGGTCCGTCATACTCCTCAGCCTCTTTAAGTACTTTAAATAGCTGATTCTGGTTTGCTCCCATTGCAACCTGTGCAACGTAAACATAACCGTAGCTCATTGCCATCATTCCAAGGTCTTTCTTGCGGATCTTCTTACCAGATGTTGCAAATTTTGCAACTGCTCCAACAGGTGTAGATTTCGAAGATTGTCCTCCGGTGTTTGAGTAAACCTCTGTATCAAGTACAAGAACGTTTACATTGTTACCCGAAGCAAGTACGTGGTCAAGTCCGCCGTATCCGATGTCGTATGCCCAACCGTCACCTCCGAATATCCACTGTGAGCGTTTTACGAAGTAATCTTTAAGAACTGTAAGCTCTTTGCAGATTTCGCATTTGCACTCAGAGATAAGAGGAACCAATTTATCGGCAATCTCTTTGGTAGCAACATGGTCTTCGCGTTTTGCAAGCCATTCAGCAAAGAGAACCTTCATCTCTGCAGTGCATGATTTGCACTCGATACCGTCTGCCATAAGTTTTGCAACTCTGTCGCGAACTCTTTCAGAACCCATTTGCATACCAAGACCAAACTCTGCGTTATCTTCAAAGAGTGAGTTAGCCCAAGAAGGACCTTTTCCGTCTTTGTTTGTAGTGTATGGAGAAGCAGGGAATGAACCACCAAAGATAGAAGAACAACCTGTTGCGTTGGCGACCATCATTCTGTCACCGTAAAGCTGTGTGATAGCTTTGATGTACGGAGTCTCACCGCAACCTGCGCAAGCTCCCGAAAATTCGAAGAGTGGCTGTGCAAACTGCAGATTCTTAACATTCTGCTCTTTTGGCTGGATTGTATCTTTGTATCCGACAACAGCGTGCAGGTGATCGAAGTTAACCTGCTCGTGCTCCTGACTTTCGAATGGCATCATAACCAAAGCCTTTGTCTTGGCAGGACATACATCAGCACAGTTACCGCAACCTGTACAGTCCATTGGTGTTACCTGGATTGTAAAGCTGTACTCCTTGAAAGGACCGTTTCCTTTAATCTTCTTAACTCCGGCAGGTGCTTTTGCCTGCTCATCTTCTGTCATCAGGAATGGCCTGATAGCAGCGTGAGGACATACATATGCACACTGGTTACACTGAATACAGTTTTCAGACTGCCACTCAGGAATGTGAGTTGCAATACCGCGTTTTTCGTATGCAGATGTTCCCGAAGGGATTGTACCATCTTCAAGGTGAAGGAATGCACTTACAGGAAGGTCGTTACCGGCCTGAGCGTTAACAACGTCAGCAACATTTCTTACCCAATCCGGTGCAAGTCTGTCGTAGCTTGCAGGACGGAACTTATTTGAAGCAATGTTTTTCCATTCGCAAGGGATCTCTACCTGTTCGTAGTCGGCACCTCTGTCTATGGCTGCATAGTTCATCTGAAGAATCTTGTCACCTTTTTTGCCGTATGATTTTTCGGCAGCGTGCTTCATCTCTTCTACAGCCTGCTCAAATGGGATAATGTTTGCAATTTTGAAGAATGCTGACTGAAGAATTGTGTTTGTCCTGTTACCAAGACCAATCTCTTCTGCAATCTTTGTTGCATTGATTATGTATAGATTGAGCTGCTTTTTGGCAATTACCGATTTGATGTGGTCAGGAAGCTTCTCGATAGTCTCCTCTTTTGACCAAAGGGTGTTAAGCAGGAATGTGCCTCCCTTTTTGATACCCTTAAGTACATCGTACTTTGTAAGGTAAGGAGTTACGTGTACAGCAACAAAGTCCGGGTTTGAAACCAGATATGGTGATGTAATAGGTGTATCTCCAAATCTAAGGTGAGAGCAAGTGTAACCGCCTGATTTTTTTGAATCGTAGTCGAAGTATGCCTGAACATATTTAGGTGTGGTTTCACCGATAATCTTGATTGTGTTCTTGTTGGCACCTACTGTACCATCTGAACCAAGTCCGTAGAATTTGCACTCTACAACACCCTTCTTGGTAACGCTAACTTCCTCTTTAACAGGAAGTGATTTAAATGTTACATCGTCAACAATACCAATGGTAAAGCCGTTTTTAGGCTCTTTCATATTCAGGTTGTCGAATACTGAGAAAATCTGGGCAGGGGTTGTATCTTTAGAAGAGAGACCGTAGCGTCCGCCAACGATATGAGGCATCTTTCCGCCTTTTTCTGCAATAACCGATTTTACATCAAGGTAAAGTGGCTCGCCAACAGCACCCGGCTCTTTAGTTCTGTCTAGAACTGCGATGTTCTTCACGCTCTTAGGAAGTACGCGGAAGAAGTATTTGGCAGAGAACGGTCTGTAAAGACGTACTGTCAGAACTCCAACCTTTTCGCCTTTTGCAACAAGCACATCAACAACCTCTCTGATTGTCTCGCAAACAGAACCCATTGCAATAATGATGTTTTCTGCTTCAGGATGGCCGTGGAAGTCGAATGGAAGGTAATGTCTTCCTGTCATCTCACTAATCTCACCCATGTAGCGTGCAACCATATCCGGAACTGCATCGTAGAATGAATTAGAAGCCTCTCTGGCCTGGAAGAATACGTCAGGATTTTGTGCAGTACCTCTGGTTACCGGTTTGTTTGGATTAAGAGCTCTTGTCCTGAAAGCGTTAAGTGATTTTTCACTTATCATCTTCTTTAGTTGATCCTGATCGAGGTCTTCAATTTTCTGAATCTCATGAGAAGTACGGAAGCCGTCAAAGAAGTGAAGGAAAGGAACTCTTGTTTTAAGTGTAGAAAGGTGAGCAACAGCACCAAGGTCAAGTGCCTCCTGAACTCCGCTTGAAGCGAGCAGGGCAAATCCGGTTTGTCTTGCAGACATTACATCAGAGTGATCACCGAAAATCGAGAGCGCCTGGGCTGCCAGAGTACGTGCTGAGACGTGAAATACCGTTGGAAGTAATTCGCCGGCAATTTTGTACATGTTTGGAATCATCAGGAGAAGACCCTGTGAAGCAGTAAATGTTGTGGTTAGAACACCTGCCTGAAGAGCTCCATGAAGTGCACCTGCTGCTCCACCCTCACTCTGCATCTCAACCACCTTAACAGTCTCTCCAAAGAGATTCTTTTGTCCGTAAGCTGACCACTCATCCACATACTCTGCCATTGTTGAGGACGGAGTAATAGGATATATGGCTGCCATTTCGCTAAACATGTACGCTACATGCGCTGCGGCGTAATTACCGTCACAGGTAATAAATTTTTTTTCTTTTGCCATAGCTTTCTTGTTAATAATTAGTATTTTAATAAATGTTGTTTCCCTTTAAAGCCTATTAAAAAACATTGAGTAGGTTCCGCTAAAAAAACAACACCCCGCAAAACCTGTCTGAAATGCGGAGATGTCATTTTTTATATTTTACGGGTTAAATTATCTGCCCAAACTATCTTGTCGCTCAGGCTTTTGTGGGCCGAAGCGAACTCTGTCTCTGTCTCGTACTCTACTACTATCTGATAATAACCCGACATGTTCTCTAATATTTGCCAAAATTACATAACTTTTTTCAAAGGTAAAAGGAAAATGCCTATTTTTATAGGCAGTAAAATCTACACTAAATATTATGAAAAGAGCAATTTTGGTATTATTGACAATGGTTACAGCGCTAACCATCAGTGCGCAAAGCGGCACAATCAAAGTAATAAACGGAAAAGTTGTGGAGGGTGATTTTTTTAAGGAAAAAATATTTGTTTTTGATCACTATCTGGATGGCAGAATCAGGTTGAACAACGGGGAGGTTTATACCGGAAAAGTAAACATTAGTACGATGGATCAAACACTAAGGGTGATTAGCGATACCGGTGATACAATATCGATCAGCAACGAGAAACTTGTTGAGGTTGTAAGTAGCGGAAATTATTTTTTCAGAAAATTTAATATAGGTTATATTCAATATGTTAACACTAATGGTGAGGTTTCATTAGGCTTGCACAGGACAATGAAGCTTGGTACCGAGAAGCTTCAGGGTGCTTATGGTGGAAGCAATGAGGTTAGCTCAATTCAGAAGATCGCAAATATTGATGTTGACAGCAGAGTCGAAAAGATTTCCGGTACGGCAGAGTTGCGTTATACCTATACAGAGACTTTATTTCTTATGAAGGATAACAAATATTACCCTGCTAATAAAAGGAATTTTGAAAGAATGTTTTCTTCTTTAAAGTCTAAGATAAATCAATATGTTGACGAGAATAACCTAAGCTATAACAAGAAAGAAGATCTTGTTACGCTGTTTAATTACCTGGCTAAACTGTAGGTGCTTTAGTAGCGTTCTAAATCACTACTGGTGACCGGATACAACGCTTTCAGGTGCAATTTTCTTGATAAGACCCTGAAGTACCGCTCCCGGACCTAATTCGGTAAATTCCCTTGCTCCGTCACTCCACATATTCTCTACAATTTGTCTCCATCTTACAGGTGCTGTAAGTTGTATAATGAGATTCTCCTTGATTTTTGCAGGATCCTGATTGGGTTTGGCATCTACATTCTGATAAACCGGGCAAACCGGCTTGTTTATTACTGTCTTCTCAATTGCCTCTGCAAGCTCCTTCTCGGCAGGGGCCATAAGTGGAGAGTGGAAAGCTCCGCCCACGGCAAGAACAATTGCCCTCTTTGCACCGGCAGCTTTTAGCTTTTCGCAGGCTTCATTAACTGCTTCAATCGAACCTGATATGACAAGCTGGCCGCTGCTGTTGTAGTTTGCCGGCACAACAACTCCCGGTATCTCTTTGCAAATATCCTCTACAATTTTATCGTCACATCCCAGAACTGCAGCCATTGTTGATGGCTCAACCTCACACGCCTTTTGCATAGCCTTTGCTCTTGCAGAGACCAGACGAAGTCCGTCTTCGAAACTCATTGCTCCTGCAGCAACCAATGCGGAGAATTCTCCTAGTGAATGGCCTGCTACCATGTCTGGGTTGAAGTTATCTATAGATTTTGAAAGGATAACCGAGTGAATAAATATAGCGGGTTGTGTAACCTGTGTCTGCTTTAACTCCTGCTCGGTACCTTCAAACATAATGTCGGTGATTCTGAAGCCAAGAATTTCGTTTGCCTTTTCGAACAACTCTCTTGCTTCTGGGGAGGTCGCATACAACTCTTTTCCCATCCCTGTAAACTGAGCCCCCTGGCCCGGAAATACAAATGCTTTCATATTTGAATGTTAAATTGATGAGTGGCAAAGATACATTTTTTAATGAATTTTAAATAGCTATCTTTGCAGCCCAATGACGGCCCCGTAGTTCAGCTGAATAGAACGTCAGATTCCGGTTCTGAAGGTCGGGGGTTTGAATCCCTTCGGGGTCACAATAAAAAAAATGAGCCATTTCATTGAAATAGGCTCATTTTTAATTGTATGATATTTAGTGCGATACCACAAACCGGCGCGGAAATTATTCTACGAAGGCAATGATTTCACCTTTTTGAACGATTTCACCGTGTTTAGCACAAACCTGAACGATTTTTCCTGAGAAGGATGGCTTAATCAGCTCAATTCCATAGAAAGCCTGAACGAAGCACATTGTCTTTCCTGCCTCAACAGCCTCTCCTATAGCCGGAGCGGTAGAGACATCTGCGAGATCGTATTGCCACATCAGCTGACCCTTAACGGTTGACTGTACAGGCTTGGCATTTGGATATTTTTCAAGGATTTTTTCAACCTCGAATTTTGGCATCTCAATTACCGGGCGGGTTATAACAACCGGAGCTCCTGCTTTGGCCTTTGCTGCCTCAAGCTCCTGCTCAAACCTCTGCTTTGCTACGCCACTCTTGTAATCTCTGTATTGTCTTTCGTGCATTGCAAATTCAAACAACTCCTCATCATCCTGTCCAAATTCCCAGTTATTCTCAACCATCTCTTTGCGGAATTTGTCAAGTTCGTTAGGGAATGCGTCTTGAGGGGTTCCTGTATAAAATTCAAGACCTTTGTCATTGGCAATTTTTACAATTTCCGGATCAAGTTCGCCCGGAAGTTTACCGGTCTTGCCTAAAATCATATTCCATGTGTCTTTGTCAATTGTTGACCATCTTGGCTCTCCCTTAAGGGTGTGCATCAGGTTCATGAGGGCAATATTTTTGACATACTGGCTGAATGGAGTAACCAAAGGAGGGTATCCCATCTTAGGCCATACATACTCTACCTCATGGAATAACATAACTACAAGTTCGCTCAGCTGAAGCTCTTTTTTGCCTTGGTTTCTAAGCGATGAGTTTATTGCTCCGTGGAAGCCTTTAAGGTCTGCCATCATCGAGCCCATCATTCCTCCCGGAAGGCCGCAGCCTACCAGTAGTGATGTCATCTGTTTGTTGCCGGAGTCAATGAAGTAGCCCAGGTAGTCGTCAATGAAGCTCTGGGTAAGAGCCCTTGCCTCCATATAGGCCTCCATGTTAATATCTTTAACCAGGAATCCGGCATCTTTGAGCATTGCCTGAATAGTGATCACATCCGGGTGAACCATTCCCCATGAGAGAGGTTCCATTGCCACATCCACAAAGTCTGCACCGGCGCGGGCAACTTCAAGCATTGATGCTACCGAAAAGCCGGGACCGGAGTGTCCGTGATACTGTACTAAGATGTGAGGGTATTTATCTTTTATCGATTTTGTAAGTCTTCCTAAGAAAGCAGGACGGCCAACGCCGGCCATATCTTTGAGACAGATCTCATCGCAGCCGAATTCTACGACCTTGTCAACCAGACCCATGTAATACTCTACAGTGTGAACCGGAGAGTAGGTAATGCTGAGGGCTACCTGAGAGATCATTCCTCCTGCCTTTGCATATTTAACAGATAGTTCAAGGTTTCTTGGATCGTTAAGACCGCAAAATGATCTTGATATATTTGTGCCCTGTTTTGCCTTTACTTTGTACATGAGTTCGCGTACATCGGCAGGAACCGGGTTCATTCTAAGCGCATTAAGACCTCTTTCCAACATATGGGTCTGAATACCGGCCTTGTTGAAAGGAGCTGTCCATTCACGTACTGCTTTATTGGGATTCTCTCCAAAAAGAAGGTTGACCTGTTCAAATGCTCCTCCGTTTGTCTCCACACGGTCAAAGCAACCCATGTCAATAATAACTGGTGCAATCTCTTTTAGCTGGTGAACCATAGGAACATACTTTCCTGATGATTGCCACATATCTCTGTAAATCAGTGAGAATTTAATTTCGCGAGCCATAACTTTTTCCTTTTTTTAATGATATAGTTGCGTTTGTTTCGAAGCGGCAAAATTAGATATTTCCGGTTAATAAATAACTATTTATTTAGACTAAAAAATCAATCTCACTAAATGAGTTTTGCCTCTTCAAAATTTTTAATGGTCTTAACCAGTGCAAAAATTAAACCACTTTTTTGGAATAAATTGAAAAACTTTTTGTACTTTTGCAGCCCGTTTGAGCAATCAAATGGTAAAATGGTGGTCGTAGCTCAGTCGGTTAGAGCGCTAGTTTGTGGCACTAGAGGTCGTGGGTTCGAACCCCATCTTCCACCCAAAAAGAAAAACCCGGTACTTAAATGCCGGGTTTTTTATTGTAGGGCCCCCTCAGGATCGCCGAGCAAAGCGAGGCAATCCTGAGCCTAAGATAGGCATAAATTTTAGATAGTCTAAAAAGGAAATATGTTTTATTTTCCCATATCACTCAACTCCGGCAACCGATTGTTTTAGGGTACCCTCAAATTTTCCTGGTACATTTCGGCGACTGCGGAACTCCTCCCTTCGGTCGTCAAACAGTCCTCGTCGTTCCCGAAAAGTAGCCGCTGAAAATTCTCGGAAAACAAATGTTGCCTTTGAGTAGAGTGATTTGTGAGATTATTGGGAGAGTGCCCATTTCCGAAATTTAAGTGCTTGCATAACTATCTGACTAAGTGGGTTATACTAAACAAGATTGCCCGTTTTTTGAATTGTAACGTTTGCAAGCCATTGATATATAGATATTAAAACAAAGATTTAAAATCCCTAACTTTTGATCGTGATCCTAAATACCCACTGCGCAGCAGCGGACTTTTTCTTTATAGGGCCCTGATTAAGTAAATTGTTTGATGCCAAAACAACTCAATCCAAATGAACAGCATTCGAATATGATTTAAATACAGCACGGTGTGTAATAAATGTAGTTATTCGGAAAACCCGAATAACTGAATTCTTGAATTCCAATATTGTACAATTATAAAATTCCGTTTCAGTTGGCGCATTTTTTGCGATAACTGATTTCAATTCCAGTAAGGTACGATTATAAGAGTCATTCCTGACAACCTCTGAATCTTTAAGTAATATTTCAATTCCAGAATGGTACGATTATAAGAAAGACCTGTTAGTGCAAACTTATACAGCAACTTATTTCAATTCCAGAATGGTACGATTATAAGTTAATACTTTCGTAAAGCCCATGCTGCTTGCACGATTTCAATTCCAGTATGGTACGATTAAAAGTGACAAAAGTGTCCATGATGATAAATGTCACAATATTTCAATTCCAGTATGGTACGATTAAAAGTGACAAAAGTGTCCATGATGATAAATGTCACAATATTTCAATTCCAGTATGGTACGATTATAAGCCCTTAGATTTTACTCTCTTGTGCACCACTCTTTTGATTTCAATTCCAGTATGGTACGATTATAAGCCCGGCGATTTGGAATAATTATCTCCAAGTTACCGATTTCAATTCCAGTATGGTACGATTATAAGGGTAACTTGAAATCCCCTTTTTTGCAGTCTAGTAATTAATTTCAATTCCAGTATGGTACGATTATAAGTAGTTCAAATTCTGTTTTCATGATTTCTATTTTTTATATTTCAATTCCAGTATGGTACGATTATAAGGCCTACAAGGTTATGATCAGAAAGCGGAAAAGTCATTTCAATTCCAGTATGGTACGATTATAAGCGCTCTTGATCTTTCTGCAATAACCGGTAGCGGTATTTCAATTCCAGTATGGTACGATTATAAGAAGTTTTTAAAGGGTCAATTCCCGGATATGGTGTTATTTCAATTCCAGTATGGTACGATTATAAGCCGGGAGCAATAAAAAAGCTCCTATCGTTTTATATATTTCAATTCCAGTATGGTACGATTATAAGTAACAATTGAGTAATGACAGCACCAAGTTCAGCATAATTTCAATTCCAGTATGGTACGATTATAAGAAGACAGTCCGAAAGTAGCATTCACATCAAACCAATTTCAATTCCAGTATGGTACGATTATAAGGTTCAAAATCTTCTCCTTTGATAAACTGTTCCATATTTCAATTCCAGTATGGTACGATTATAAGTATTGGGAAAATCAGCAAAAAGCAGCCCTGGCTGCTCATTTCAATTCCAGTATGGTACGATTATAAGCCCATTGCCGAGCGCATGTCACCATAACGCTGCCTTCATTTCAATTCCAGTATGGTACGATTATAAGGTAAAGAAAAACCTTATTGTCTCACTAAGCAAAAAAGATTTCAATTCCAGTATGGTACGATTATAAGACGACCACTCATCAGAGGTAAACTCTTTTACACTCTTATTTCAATTCCAGTATGGTACGATTATAAGTATAAAGAAGTACAGAGATGCAGAAGGTCTGCTCAATTTCAATTCCAGTATGGTACGATTATAAGCGAAAATGAGTTAATGGCGGAAGAAACTCAATTAAATTTCAATTCCAGTATGGTACGATTATAAGATATGGGAGCTACTTTCAATACTTCTCCCTCAAATATTTCAATTCCAGTATGGTACGATTATAAGATGCCTTTGGCAATGTTTCAACAGAATCAACCGGTATTTCAATTCCAGTATGGTACGATTATAAGGGTCCGCAAGGATTAAAAGGTGATACCGGCGATGTATTTCAATTCCAGTATGGTACGATTATAAGTCCTTAGTTTGTCAATATTACTAAGCATTCTAATTATTTCAATTCCAGTATGGTACGATTATAAGCATCAAACTCCTGAGTTGGATCATTGTCTTCTACATTTCAATTCCAGTATGGTACGATTATAAGAGAATATGTTGTACTGTACCGCCTGAAGCACCCTTATTTCAATTCCAGTATGGTACGATTATAAGAGATAAAATTGAGGATGGCCGACTGATTTACTGCATTTCAATTCCAGTATGGTACGATTATAAGGGTCAAATGAATCTAGCCCCCTATCTATCATTACATCATTTCAATTCCAGTATGGTACGATTATAAGAGCAGTGGACTGGTTAAAAGATGTGCAGAAGGGAAATTTCAATTCCAGTATGGTACGATTATAAGCGTTCTTAGGTGCAAAGCCGGAGCTAACTTCTGTTTATTTCAATTCCAGTATGGTACGATTATAAGGAGGTTGATCTGCAAGCTCCAGAACATACATCAACCAATTTCAATTCCAGTATGGTACGATTATAAGGAAGCATCTGTGTATGCTACATAGGTTTCAGTCATATTTCAATTCCAGTATGGTACGATTATAAGAGAAACCGGAGTATTTACTCCATCTGCACCCTAAATTTCAATTCCAGTATGGTACGATTATAAGTTTTTCAGGAATGTATATCGGAGATCCGGCTCCCATATTTCAATTCCAGTATGGTACGATTATAAGTCTGCTTCTGAAGCTGCATCTGCCTCGGCTTTCTCTCATTTCAATTCCAGTATGGTACGATTATAAGTGCTCCTGTTTGTCAATCTCAGATATTTTTTGTTATTTCAATTCCAGTATGGTACGATTATAAGTAAGTTACCAACCTTGACGAGGTAACGCCTGAGCAAGTATTTCAATTCCAGTATGGTACGATTATAAGTTAGCCGCCCGTAGGGAGCTCCCCCCCTAAAAATTATTTCAATTCCAGTATGGTACGATTATAAGTAACTATTGATAAACTTAAAGAATTATTGAATTAATTTCAATTCCAGTATGGTACGATTATAAGTTCAGAGGGAGACAGATCTTCGGGGATTAAGGGTATTTCAATTCCAGTATGGTACGATTATAAGGTGGTTGAAATCTTATTAGATGTTCCATATTTACCATTTCAATTCCAGTATGGTACGATTATAAGCGATAATTCGACAGTGTCTGCATGAGGAATTCGGATATTTCAATTCCAGTATGGTACGATTATAAGATTTGACCTAATTCTGCTAATGTATTTTTTACTTCATTTCAATTCCAGTATGGTACGATTATAAGATCTGGTAGATCGATTAACGGATAGTTGGTATTAATTTCAATTCCAGTATGGTACGATTATAAGGCTCATTAAACAGGCTATTTATGAGTTATATCATGAGCATTTCAATTCCAGTATGGTACGATTATAAGAAATATGATGTTTGACTTGATTCCCGTGAGTGTTATTTCAATTCCAGTATGGTACGATTATAAGCCGTTTGACGACTTTAAAAAAAATAATTGGTTACCAATTACTTGCTGATGCCAAATATATAAATTTTCTTCTTAAAAAGTCGTCAAACGGTAAAAGTGTAAAAATGCCTGAGGTACGACAATGTGTGTTATTGTCTTTATTTTCAATACGTCAAAGAGCAAGCATGGCATGGTTTTATAATAATATTTATAATTTATAGGTTTTCTTCAGGAATCGACAACTCAACTGCTAAAGAAATGTATCCAATTCCTGTTTTTCTTTACCTACAATCTCTTTGTCCAACCACTTTTCCTGCCTTGTTTTAAAAATTATTAGGCTATCTGTCTTTTTGTCCATAATAGAGAGTGCATTATATTTTAGCTCCATGAGTTTAGCTTCGCTAATTTCGCCCTCGAAAACAGAATTTTGTATCCAGTTCAGATATCTCCTGCAAAGTTTTAACATTTTGCCGACCCGCTTTTGTCCAACATCATATACAGCAATAATGTACATACTACCACCACATTTTTAAAGGTTTATACTCTTCAAGGCCAAGCAAATGCTTTTGAAGTTTGTAGCACTCCAGTTTAATAAGATGTTTGTAGCTTACAGATCTACCCAAAGTCCTGTGCTGAATTGTTTCATTCAGCCTCTCTTCAAAGGCCTCTACAAATTTTTTCTTAGCCTTTGGCTTTAAAACGACTCTCTTCAACGACTCTTCAAAGTCGTCAGCCTGTATTATTTTTTTATTAAGAACTTTAAAAATTACTCTATCAACGAGCAGAGGTTTGAATATTTCGGCAATATCAAGTGATAAAGAAAAACGCCGCTCACCTGGTTCATGCAAAAAGCTTATTGCAGGGTTCAATTGTGTCTGATGAATTGATTTCAAGCACTGACTGTAGCACATCATGTTACCGAAAGAGATAAGAGCATTAATTTCATTAAGTGGAGGTTTATAGCTTCTGCCCTCCATCTGAAAATCATTGATTATAAGGTCAAATGCACCGTAATAGTTTTTTCGGATATTCCCTTCAATTCCCATCAATTCGTCTATTTCTGAAGTTTCGCAAATTTTATCACAAAGTGCCTGAATGGTGCTAATTAAAGGTTCAATATCTCTACCCCTGGAGTTATAGTATTTCAAATTCTTTAGCATATTGTGACTCGCTCCGATTAAAAGCTTCTGAGCAACCTCCATCCTCTTTTTCTTATTCTGTTGTGCCTTCACCTGACAGATAAGCATCCTGCCCGAAATAAGAGCCTCTCGTGGCATGAATGATCCGGTATAATTCTCATAATAGTCAAAAAAGTGAACACAAATTTGCTCCTGCCCTAAAAAGTTGTAGAGAGCCGAGTTAGCATCCAGATTGCCAAAGCAATAGAGTTCGGAGACATTCTCAACGGGGAGAAATCTCGGCTTTTGCTCTTTCCCCTCTTCGTCAACAGCTGTAAACTTGAGAGTGTTGTCCTGCCTCTGAAGCCTACCGGGATTAAACAGATAATAGGTTTTTTTCATTCAATTAAGAGTTAATTATCATCCGACTCCTCTCCGCTCCAGCAAAAATCATAATAGCTGCAGTTTCTGCAGTTGCTTTTGCCGATTCTTTCTGGGCAATCATCACTGTGAATAATTTGATCTATCTTTACAACACTCTCCCTTATATACTCTCTGTCCGGCTCTGTGAGTAATACCTCCTCTGTTTTATGCAGCTTTGGATATTCAATAATCCCTGTCGCGCCCTCAATTCCATTTCTCTCAAGAACAAACAGATAATATTTCAGCTGCCAGATATGCGCCTCCTCCCTTTTGTCAGACTTTTTAATCTCATGAACAACCTTTCCCTTTGAGTCGTAATAATCTATCTTAATGCCATCAATTTCAATTTCCTGAAATCTTTCACTCCGTCTGGAGTATGAAGTTTCGTGAATTAACTTTCCCTCATAAACCAGATCGGAGGTAGATTCCATATTAATTCCGTTTGCAAACAGCCAAAGCTTTCGTTTACAAATGAGGAGGTAATTAAAATGAGTGCCGGTGATGCGCATGAGTTAGCTTAATAGCATCTAAAGTGAGTATAAGATTTTGAAGAATTTTTATTTATGACAGGGATTACAAGAATTTTTTTATCCCGCTTTGCATTGGCAGCATTGAAATTATCAATATTGTTAAAATCTGCTTTTGACGAGATATCATCAAACTCTTGTAGTACTCCTGGTGAAAAATCATAAGCATCAAATTCTTTTACATTCGGTTCTACCGGATTGTCCCGATAGCCAACAAATTGAAAGAAACAACCTCGTTTTCCAAAATAATTAATTCGATACAGGTATTTTTGCAGATATTGCTTTGCCTCTTTACTTTTTACATCAAAAATGATTTCGATATTGTCTGATAGGTAGATGTATTCACGAAAAGAAGGCTTCCCTCTATATGTCCCTTCTCTTAATGATTGAATGGTTACAAAACAATTGTTCACACAGAAGCTACCTGAAACCCGATATTCTATGGTCGCATCTTTTATAAAAGAGAACTCTTTACTTTTCTTTGCTTCAAAGATGTCTTTTCCATCAATGGTAATGGCCTGATTGAACAATGCCATCTTAATGGAATAAGGCGAAGGGATCAGTAAAGATTTTGCACCCGAATTGGTTGAGTTGCTTTCTTTTAATGAGAACAAGTTTGTTGGCTTATATATAACAGAAAACTTCATATTCAGATTATTTTATAAGGTTCTTCCGCAATTAGGTCCTTAATGATTTCAGATAACGCACCAAGCCCATTAAATTGTCTAACAGTTATTGCTCCTGATTCAATCATGTTTAAATTAGTTGCAATGGTTCCGATTTCGGTTTCGTAACCTGAATTTATTGGACTAATCGTTGGAGCAGGGATCAACTTTTCAGAATAGGTTACTACCCCTTTGAAGTCGGTAATGTGAGGTTTCTGACTGCTGGTCATGGCTCCTCTTGGATTTAAGAATGAATTCAATAAGGATTGTAAAATAGCCTTGTACCTTGCTCGGCGTTTGTTGTCATCTATTGAGTATACTCTATCAATATCGTTGAAGCCAATTCGGTAGGTGTCGATATTACAAACAAAAGCATAAGCGCCGTGATTTGCAGGACGATGAAAAATGTTTTGACCTTCGTTGGAGCTTTCACCTTTAACTCCAGTGGAACTATGTACAACTTTTGTGTGTAAATATGTTTCGGTGTTGTTTTTTCCGGGTATTCCAATTGTCCAGCCAAATTCTATAACTGATTTACGAGGTGTATTTGAGCTATCTTTATTATCTCCAACTTTATCGGTAATTAAAATTCCGTGTGTGTCGCAAACTGCACAAGAGTTGATTAGGGCATCAATAACAACTCCAGCTTTTTCATTTTTCTTCTTTTTCTCGGTGATGTAACTTAGTAGTTCAGCCGATGAAATTCGATTGGGATTTAATGCTTTTGAATACTGACTTAATTCAATCCCGTTATCTATGCAATGGTTGACCAAATGCCCAGCATGAATATGCTTAAACATGTCGCCACTGATACCATTTACAGTATGTTCCTGACCTTCTTTGTCAACAATTGTTAGTTGTCGAGTCATAATTTGGTTGCCTTCTCCCCCTTCGTTGTTTAAAGAGTGCATATTCAGGGTGATTTCACCACTGATTGAAATAGATGCAATTTGTTTTGTCATGATATTATTATTTAATTGTTTATAATTATTCTGGTGATTCTTCTCCTTCAATTAGTCCTTCAATCCCCGCCTTGTTTGCTTCTTTCTCGGTTAATGCGAAGCCATAAGATGCTAGTAGAGCTCCAACAACTTTAGATGGATACTTATCAAGAAGTCCATAAAATAGACTTAATTCGTTCTCACGAATGTTGGCTCTAAGTACGGTTCCGTTCTTTTCAGCATAGCGAGCAGTTTCTGCATTAAATGTGGCGATAAATTGACCAATAAATCCAGCTAAATCAGATGCTGATTTTGACTTGTTTTGCAAACTCTGAGCTAAACCATAACGGATTTCAAACTTACGTTGATCCTTGGGAGTGTACTGTAAGGTTACAGTACTTTTGCGAATGGCATAAGCCACTTTCTGAAATCCCTCATTTGAGATGATCTCATAGATTTTAAATTCAGTCATGTTCATATTTTTAAAGAATTTATTTAATGAAGTTACTTTAAATGGCAATGCATATTTTTTTCTTGAAAAGTTTGACATGATATGCTCGGCATACCAGAAAATAAACCTAGCCCAACTTGAGAAATGCGAGCTTGTTAAAAAGGTGCGGTAAGCAATCAAACCTTGAGTTGCATCTCCTAATTCTTCTATGCTTCCAATAATATTGATTTGCTCTTTTAAAAGCTCCACCCAATCTTTTGCTTCATCTTCGTTATCGAATTCAATAAAATCGGGGGTCTGGAGCTTGGATATGTTAACCACTGCTTTGTTTTGTCCCAAGTCCTTTTGATACGTCGAATGAAGACCTGTTATGATGTTTCTCGCTTTAAAACTTTTATATTCCTCAGTATTTTCAATGAGTTGTTTGTTCAGGATTAGAAGGTTTAAAATGTCAACTTTCAAAGGTGTATTCCCTTTGATATTTTTTTTGAAAGACAAAACAATCTGCCTCTGTAAGGTGTATTCTGCTTTTTTAAAGTCGGGCACAACAACTTTCATGTCGTAACTACTACCAACCTTAACCAATTGACAGAGCATGTTGGTTAAAGCTCCTGATGTTTTCATCGTTTCACTAATCCAATTCAGCTTTATCGGCCCAGCCGATGCCCCAGAAGCCTTTCCTTTGTTCTGTCCTTTTCCTGTTGTTGGATTATAGATTTGAAGGGCAGTTACCGTATCATCAAAACTATTTAACGCCTTTGGTTTAAGTTCAACGATAAAATCTGAATAATAATCCAAGATGGCTTTTACAATTTCAGGAAATGCTTCTTTGTTTGACGAAATGTTTCGGTAAAGTTTATCAAACCCTACAAAATTATTAGGGGTAATCACTTGGCTATATACATCCAGTTCTGGGTAAATCTTCTTTTCTTCGGAATAGATGCGTTCAATCTCTTTAATTTTTTGTTTCAACTGATCTGATTTGTCTTTACCCGCAAACTCTTTGAAGGCTTTTTGTGTAAGTTCCTGACGTTCTTTTTTTAGGTCACGTTGTTTCGGATAATCGAAAAAAATTTCATCAAATGTGCCGGATGAATCCCGAACGACATATTGGAATAATGGAAAGTAGTTTAGCTTCTGTATTTGTTCCAGATGAATTTCAGGTCTTGAGGTGAGTTCATAGTACAATCCTTTATCCTCTATCCATAGCTTTGGTCGATTAAGTTCAGTTCTGCTTTGGATTTCATTTAGTAAATTAGCTAAACCAAATGCTTCAATAGTGTCGGAATATGTTCCGATTCCTTTTTTAACTTTGAATTTGGAATACATGGTCTTATAGTTTTAGATATTTTTCAATATTCATCGTTGCTTTCTGATCACATAAGCGAAGTATTCGAACGAAAAAAAAATAAATTACCCATTCTTCATTATTGCGAGGTGTAAAATCGGTCAACCTTCCTCCTCGTGCTTTTTGTGGGAGTGTTGCTTTTAAATCAATCTCTTCAAATAATCGCTCAATTTCTTTGTAATGAATTTGTGTAATTTCAAAATCCGCATAAGTTTCTGTTTCAACTCCATGATGTTTTAATATAGCTGTTGAAATCGCATTGGCGAGATCTTCATAATCATCCGGGTCAATAATTGTCTCTGCGCTTTTAATAAATGCTAATGCGCCAGCTCCAGCATGGGGCGGTTTGTTCTTTGCTCCGCTTTGTTTTTCAATTTCTTTGTCGATAAGCTCATTAAAATCACTGTGAGCTAAAACTTCATCGGGTTTATAATTACCTCTGAGAATTTGTAGCTCTCTCATTGGCTTCTGCCAAGCGGAATTAAGTTTGCCATAATCATGCAGGCAAATCATGGCTTTAATCAATTTGTCCCAATCAATGCTTGCTCCCCAGTATCTATCCAATTGCTGAAATGCAAATTGCAGTTTGGGTTTGAGTTCCTGCTCATAACAATTAATAATGGCCTTATTGTGTTGCCAAAAGGTGTCTTTACGGTATTCAATTGCTTCTTTTTCTTTTTTCTCATAAGGTTTGAGCGGCGAACATGTTGTTCCTGTACCCAATTCAAGGCCTGCTCCTGATGTGTATTTGAATATGGATTTATCAACAAAAACGGTATCGTAGCAATTTTTAAGTAGATACGGATTATTGATTGGTTTTAGGGTAAAACCCTCGCTATCCAAAGTATCCCAGTCAATAAACTGCGACTCCTTATTGCTTTCTGCTTTGAAAATTACGTCTTTGTTTTGTTCAAGAATCTCTTTGCTCCATTTGATAAATGACCATTTGTACAGTCCAATCGTCTGGTATTTGTAGGGTATAAAAGTACCCCGTGTTTCTTTTGAAGAATCAATAATTGCAATCTCAATGCTCTGTATGTCGCGTATTGTCTGGGAGTACATGTTCTTTTCACAAGTCTTCCACGATTGTTGGATTTTGGAACGGTTGAAGTTGTTTTCTTTGATTAGTGAATAATCACTCAATTCTTTAGACATTAATATTTCATCTACAAGCTTTTGCGAAATGTCTTTATCGAGGATAGAAATTCCTTTTAACTTTTCCAACGTTAATTTGCAAAGCGACTCGTCGTAAGGCAAGTATTTATTGTTTATTGCTCTTTTTTGTTTTTCTTCTTCCTCATCATCTGTTTCAATTTCATGTTCTTCTCGTTCTTCCAGTTCCAGAATGTCATATACCAATATTTCACCGTATTCGTCTTCCCAACGGGCGCAACGTCCGGCGCGCTGTAAAAAGGAGTTGATTGGCGAAATTTCAACGTGCATGGTTTCACACGAAATATCCATGCCAGCCTCAATTACTTGCGTTGAAATCAGGATGGCACTTTCTTCGTTCTTATTTCCAAACAGTCGTTTTAATTCGTTTTCTTTCTTTTTTCGATCTTCATCAAAAAAACGGGAATGAAGGCAGATGATGTTTGATCTTTGGAGACCTTGAAGGTTTTCAAAACCTTCAAGGTGTGAACCTACAATTTCATTGTAAAGATGCTGCGCTTTTTCAACGCGGTTGCAAATAACAATCGTTTTCTTATTGTGCCGCTTTAATATTGTTTGGGCGTTGATGGCTTCATCTTTTACAATTACAGCTTTTTTGGCATAGTGACCCTCAGGTACTTTTAGCGATTTAATAAATGCGGTATCTTCGGGAAAATCATTGATTGAAACGACCTCGGCATTAACAGCTTTTTTCAATTTGGTTATATATTCCTCGCTCAATGTGGCGGTCATAATACAAAACCGAGACAGGTTTTTCAAAGTCTTCAACATCCCAATTGTTGTTCCCATTGATAATTTAGGGTCAAGTAGATGGAACTCATCAAATACCAGATAGCTTCCAACAAGCGCACCTGCGTTAATATTTGCTTGTCGTTTTGAAAGAGAAAGCGGGAAGCAAAGAAAATTACTCAGAGTTTGGTCAATGGTTGAAAAGATGATATCGTTTTCAAAATGCTCGTCATTTTTGTATTCGCCCGTATGGATTGAAGATTTGCCAATGCTTATTTTCTTCTCATTTAGAACTTTGGTGACATCAGAATAAATCGAATTGGCTAGCGTCCGAAGGGGGAGGCTGTAGATCATCTTTTGAGGAAAATCAGATTTTCCCGTTTGTTGAGAATAAATAAATGGCATGATTGAAGCCCAGGTTTTGCCTGCACCAGTTGGTACACTAAGTATTACATTTTTTCCACTTGATAAAAGTTCAAACACTTTTACCTGGTATTTGTATGGGTTATACCCTGTTAGTTTTTTATATAAGGGTTCTATCATATAAAAATTCTTTAAGTGTAATTTCCTTCGCACCAACCGAATCCCATTGAGTTTTTTTCTCCAAAACCGGCAGACTGTATTAAGTTGTGAATGTAAATGGGGGCGGTTAATTCAAAATCAAACAGGTATCCTCTTATCTTACTTGCTTGTTCTGAGTCGGGTTTTATGGTGACTAATTTTGATCTAGGATTACTTTTTAGAACGAAATCCATCTCAAAATCAACAATCTGATTTGAATTAAGTGGTATGCTGTTGAACTTGTTTATTAAATTGTTTTTAAGCCATTTAGAATACTCTTCATCTACCGGTGAGGTATATCTGGCATATTTTGTTGCAGGATCAATGACGCTAATGACAACAGGAGAGAGGGCTCTGTATAAATGTTTTTCATTTTCAGACAAGTCAGGAATTCTCTCAATATGATTGACCCTTAGTTCAATCCCGTTGAATTTGTTCCCAATGTATGCAATCTGTTGATTAAAAAGGCCGATTATAAATTTTTCTGCAGCTTCACCCAGTTGAAACGAAACTTTAACTTTAATGGAATCACTCTTTATTTCAAAAAGAGCTCTCTCTTTCCATAAGACATATTGTTCAAACATAAGGGGAGAGTAATTAAAGAGCTTAAAATTTTTACTTGACCCGGAGTAACCGGTCTGATGAAGAAATTGTGCAAATTCTTTGTCTGCATTGAACAGAACTTTGTAAATCCAAGCACTCAAATAGTACTGATAGTCCATCGGCAACATATTGCTTTTCCCGCAACGGATAAAGGAAATCTGAAATCTCATTGTAATTGTTTAAAAGAGTTCTAAAGATATAATAAAAAACTTTAACAGTCAATAAGTTGAGGTGACAATTCTGCCAATATTACGCTTTTGCTTACCAGGCTTGACTTTTGAGAGAATGAATGAACTTCTAATAAGCACTAATTGCTTCACTAATTGCTAGACAATAGATTACCACCTCCCTGTGATCGATAAGGGAAAATTGGTAAAATTTGAAGTTTTACTAAAATCAATTCAAATGCAACCCGTTTGTATAGAAAAGTGGAAAAGTAAATCTAATGCACAATTACCCTTTTATTTTCTCCATATCCAAAATAAGCCGGGTTCAATATAGATTTTACAACAGCAGTGCCCGAAGAGAAGGTGCCTTTATTGTTTACAAGAAATCGCTCTTTAATTGTCTGAACTCCTTCAGGAAGAAAATCATATGAATAAGAGATTGATGAGTTATTTACAACTTTGTAATATATCCCGTTAAAGCCCGAAAACTCTCTTAAGGTAACAAATGAAGCTGGGATATTACACTCGTAAACTACATAAGACCTGTTATCAGAATTTCGAATCTTTGATTCTACTTCAATGATATCTCCAGTGTTAAATATTTCACCGGCTTTCATTTCAATCTCTTTCTCTACTCCGTTTTCGACAACAATTTTTAAAAACCTCCTTTCGATAGAGATCCCGTTAGGGTAATCTTTAACCTCTGAATCTTTAACCGGTAGGGTCCGGAGTATGTAGAGATATTCAGTATGGTTACTTCTCTTGTTAATTTTCACAACATTCCTGCGATGATCAATATTCAGAATGCTTTTAGAATTCTCCATACCAACATCATTCACTCCCGTAATTTTTTGTAAATTGGATATAGCATCAATAGCATCAGTAATAAATATCCCTTTGCCCCAATGCTGATTCTCTTTCTGAAACAAAATCCATTTTGAGATTCCGGTAGCATATTCAATATCACCTACTTTAGCAAAAAGATTTAACAAAAAGGCATGGTTGGAAATTTCGTTTGACACCAGGCCTCCTAAAGGAAGCAAAGTTCCCGGAAAATAATACTCACCCCTTTGATTTTTTACTGCGTGCTCTTTGATGGATGCTAAATAACGAATATCTGCACCCTCTCTCTTATTTGCCATTAAAGCGGCAGCTATGTATGCATTTTCTATTACAGAACCGCTAATATTCCTGGTTTCATATGAATCAAGGTAGTAGCTCATTGTGTTTTTCAACTCTTTGGAAATTGGAAAGCTTGAGTAAAGAGGACGAACTCTTAAATAGATTGCATTAAACAGTGGGATAAAGTCACTATTGAACTCCTTTTTTCTCTTTAGATGAAGTTGGTACTGGTAAATAAAATGTCTATCGGTTGCATCAATCACTTTTTTTATAACATACATCTGTTTGTCACTTATAACTAATCTCTCAAGATTTAAAATATCGTTCATTTTTTCAAGAAACAGATATGAGAGATAGTAATTTCCTGCCATTCCGGGATACCAGCTTATAAAACCATTCTCTCCGAATTGTTTCTCAAATCGGAGAAATGCACGATTCATAAATTCATTCAGGTTTGAATCTTTGAAATAACTTCTGGCGTAAGCAGCGTCTAAAAACGAAAAGAGATCTTCTGATTCCGGATCCTGCATCTTCCTTAGATCTTCGAATAATAACTCAAGTGGAGAGGAGAGTGTTGCCGTAACAGTATCGGGCAATCCATTTATGGTTGAATTTTCATTAACAAGAGGGAAAATATATTTACCTGATGTTCCTAAATGAATAACAGTTGCCTGATTTACATCTCTCCAGGAGGGAATAATTTTGATTTTATGCTCTTCTCCATCTGAATACATATCTGAACTAACAGAAATCCTCACTGTAACAGAATCATCATTAATTTTCTTACTGTTTATTGGAATATTTATATTGGAACTCACATACTTCTGTTCTCTCGGTTCGAGAAATATTTCATGCCTCTCCGATTTGGTAACACTCTTATAGGTAACACTTGTTTCGTAAAATGCATTAATAGGTTTCCCAGTTAAATTCACTAACATACTTTTAGCAGAGAGAGAGTCACCTTCGCGCACAAATTTTGGAAGATTTGTAGTGATCATCAGATCTCTGTTAACCACAAAAGTGTCGTGGAAATAATGATTATTCAGGTTTTTATCGTGAGCCAATAACATAATTCTGAATGTTGAAGTGAGATCACCGGTGTTATAATTCACTTTAACTTCACCATTCAGATCCGGATACAGATTTGGTTTAAATAGTAAGGTCTCTTTGAAGTTATGCCTGTAAACTAAATCGTTCATTTTAGAATTGGCAACTTCAGATCTACCACTACCTCTGACCGTAACGGAAGAATATGGTGGCATCATAAATGGTATATCTTGTTCTTCTTCTGAAGTGATTATTCCAGACTCTGTATAATTATCCCCACGACGAAAACCAGATGTAGGAGTTGGATAGAGAGAAAAGAGAGGAATTTTTTGTGTCTGAAGGAAAAAGTTGTTTTCTATCCATTTATCAGCTCTTTTATCAAATATCGATACCATAACCTCTGCATCGGTTACAGGGTTACCATTTTTATCTTTCAAACATATTGTCAGTGTTTCATTATTGCCTGTTGAGACTCTTTTTTTGAGATTTGTAATGTAAAGTTTTAGTTCTCTGGTTTTATTATTTTCAATTTGGAATGTTTCATTAACAGTAAAGGCCTTCCCTTTTAAAACAGAGGTAATAGATAGAAGAAGGAGGTCTGAATTGATAGCCGGAATACTAAGTGTATACTTTTTCATCCCCTTTTTTACAATTAGAGGTTCTCTGTAAACAACTGAATCCTCTGTTATTAATTCAAGCTCTGCAAATATCTTTTCTTCGGATGTTCCCATGAGAAATTCAATATTTTCACTCTCTTGTTCTCTTTTAAGAGGATATAGGAAAAATGGATTACCATTTTTTGGAACTTGTTTATCCTCTAAGTGGAATAGTGTGAATTCGGTTGAATCTCGTACAATTTGCCCATCTTTTAAATGAACAGATGAGATAAATTTGTAATTACCGCTTTCGAGCCCGGTTAAATCCGGCTTAATATCTTCAAATGTAACAGCCTTGCCTTTAATTGAAAAATCTTGTTTACCCATCTTTGAGGAGACTATGTGATAATCAGCGTTTAATTTAACTTTTGTGCTGAACCCGCTGAATGCTCTTATATTGAACAGAACATCGCGTTGTGCACATATAACCTTATTGGAATATATGTAAGTTCTTACAGGCAAGTCTCCGGCTATAAATGAAACATTACTGATGGCTGACTCAGAGTTTGACAAAATTGATCTGATTTGAATATGAAATTGGGCCATATTTTCATTTGCATGAAACATGGAGCTATCCCTGTTTAGCTTAAACGAAATAGAAAATTTCCCCAGAGAGTTACTTATAGTTTCAAATGATTTAAAGGATGCAAAATTATATCTCCGGTGCATTTTTGTGTGGAACATCTCTGTTGCCACAGTATATAGGATTCTTGCACCAGAGACAGGAAAGCCTGAGTATGAGTTAATACTTCCTGTAATAGTGATGCTATCTCCAAATCTAAGGCCTTCATCTATTTTATCTGTTGTGATATAGAAGGAGTCACGCTTGTACTCCTCTACTTTGAATGTATATTGGTTAGGATATGAGTCTTGATTATCTGTTTCACTTTCTGTTATGTTTATGTTATAGGTTCCGTTTTGTACAGTTTTCCCGATAAAAAAGCTTCCGGATGCAGAGCCGAATTCATTTGTTTCAAGATTTTGCAATTGAATTACAGCACCTTTAACATCTGTTATTTTAACGATTAGCTTTTGAGAGTGGTTAACATTTATGCCATTTTTTTTATTAAAAGAGAATACTTTATAGTAAACAGTATCACCAGGGCGGTAAAGTTTTCTATCAGAAAATGCCTGCAAATAGTTATCTTTTTTTGCAAGGGGATTGGAATAAGTGTTTAGAAATGAATAAGGAGTGTGGTCACCTACTTTAAAAACTACATGCTTGATGTTGGTAAAATCCGGCATATCTATCATGGTAAAGCCATTAAATTGATAATGACCTTTATGAAAAATATTTACGGAATCAACTTTATAGTTTCTCGGGTTTGTTTTTTGTTGGGCAAATATGAGTTTTGCCTCTTTAATCGGTTCCCCTGTGTATATGTTTAATGGAATAAAATAGTTACGAGAGTTCATAAAACGATGAACTACCGTAGTGTCATTTATAAATACCCTCAAGAAAAGGTCACTATTTATCTCTTTGGATACGAATTTTAAAATATAAGCACCTTCATTATCAATTCTTGTTGAGTGAGCCTTTGAATCAGAGTACCCAAAAACGGAGTTTTTAAAAAGCAGTTTCTGACTTTCGTAAAGTGAAGCATCTATTTTAAGGAGTGAATCAATGTTTTTGCATAACCTTAGACTCTCTGCAGATTTCAGCAGAGAGAGGGGATTATTTACTTTAAAAATCAGCAATTCTCCCGCGTTGACATTTTTATGTTTAAAGTCCAGGTTAAATTCCTTTCCAGGGGCGAATTGTCTGGGACCATCGAAAAAAATATAAGGCTGATTAATTCTGCTTTTAAAAGATATTAAGGCGTTAGTCCCAGCACCCCCCGGGTGTTTTTTAATCCAGTATTCACAGTATTCTAATAGTTCAGAATATGAGCCGGACTGTTCTTTAATTTTTCTCTCTTTTAAAAGTACAAGCTCGTTTACAAATAAAGTTACATTCCGGTATGCCTTAAATTGATTAACGATTTGCTGATAGTCATCTATTTTTGTGTTGTCTGAAATATCTTCAAATGAATGTGTGTTTCTGTAAGAATAATACATCATCTTACTCACGAGATAGTTATCAGGGCGGGTAATCTGAACTTCAAGCAGCTCTTTGAATAATAACTCTAATCTTGAATTGAAAAAATTATATCTATCAGGGTCTGCAACATATTTTTGGATTACAGGTGAAAACCTAACATAGTCACTCTCATTCATTGAACTAATAATACTTATGAGAGCATATTCATAAACAGATGCATCTTGATACCCTGACATAAATTTGGTGCTGTCTATTAATCGGCTCCACTCTGACAAAGATGCCCCTCTTAGCTTTTTTATGTCGGATAAAATCTCTTCTACCCATTGTGATTTTAATTCATTAATCCATCCTTCAGTCTGGTCTCTTTCGAAATAAAAATGTCGTACTAAGTGTTTTAACATGTTACATTTAAAAAGCGTTAGTGCGACAGTGTCATTAAAATCTGACGCTTTTAATGAGTACTCTCTTATGATTGCATTCTTTTGTCTTACATCTATCAACGAGCTGTTCTTTATTATAACCTCCGATGCCAACACCATGTGTTGGTATGACTCTGTAGCTTTTGCCAACTCGTACAGCTCTTTTGCATGTGAAATGGCACTCGATGGCCGTTTCTCACTTTGTGCCAAGTCGATTTTTTTCCACAAACTATCAATTTTAACAGATGAATCCTTCCGGCTCTGTCCAATTGCATTTACAGGATAAGAGATAAAAAATAATGACAACCCCAAAAGGGTAGCTGTAAAAATTAATTTTGGAGATTTCATAAGATAAGGTGTTGTTAGATAGGATAGTAATACCGTAACAACTATCGTGCCTAATCCAAATACCCCTTGAGCACCTCGGCCCACTTAATATACCCTTTGCCAAGCAGATGCAGGCCGTCGTTGGTGTATTCGGGCTTTAAAAATTCACCTGTCTCCTCTTTGAGTGCTGAGTATGCATCGATGTATGTCAAACCCCGTTTTGTACAGAGCTCTTGCAAACCTGCGTTGATTTTCAAAACCTCTTCGCCTCGTGTGGTTGCTTTTAGAAAGAGTCCAAAGCTTGGATTCACAGGTAAAACGCTCTGAATGTGGAGTTTTGTGCAAGGTGAGTCCATAGCAATTTTATCTGCAATTTTCGTAATTGCTCTTACAATTGAGTCTGCAGAAACATCATGAGAAACATCGTTAATGCCAATCATGAGAAAGATTTTGGCAGGCTTACCACTTAAAATTGGTTCGAGGCGGTCGTAAACCCCTTGTGCAATGTCGCCGCTAATGCCCCTGTTTTTAATGTTCTTGTTATCAAATAGTTCATGCCATTCGCCAAAGTGGGTTATGCTGTTGCCGAGGAATACAATATCTGAATTTTTTATTGGGAGCTCTTCAAAGAGCGATGCCCGCTGATGGTAGAGTGGGTGGTATTTCCCCTGAGCAGATAAGATATTTACAGAGAGGAGCATAAGTGAGGCAGATAAAAGAACTGCGCGGACGAAAGTGAATCTGTTTTTCATTGTTTTATAAGAGATTAAACTAAGAATTCAACATTAAAACAACTGTTTAGCAAGCCATTGCATACATTAAAGCAACTGTCTACAATTCATTGCATTCATTAACGCAACTGTTTAACAAACCATTACAATCATTATTGCAATAATAATGCACTGATTACTTTTTAATACAGCAGTAGCCCAAGAAGCCCGGCCACAATAATTATGGTAATGGGACTCTTTTTGCCCCACCAGGTTGCAACAAAGGCCCCACCAAAAAGTGCCCAGCTCTTCCAGTCAACAAAATTGTCCGGAGTCACAAGCAGAATTGCAGCCGAAGCGATTAACCCCACAACTACCGGCTTTATCCCTTTGAGAGCAGCGTTAAACCATCTGTTTTGCTTGAACTGTTTGTACAAAAGAGCAATTAAAAGAATTATAATGAAAGAGGGGAGACAAACAGCAAAGGTTGCCAATGCAGAACCCCAAACATTTCCTGTAACCGTGTAGCCTACATAGGTAGCGCTGTTTATGCCAATAGGTCCCGGCGTCATTTGTGATATGGCGACAATATCGGTAAAGGTGGCGGCATCTATCCATTGTTTGTTTACCACAATCTCTGTCTGGATGAGCGATATCATTGCATAACCCCCTCCAAAAGTGAAGAGGCCTATTTTGAAAAAGGTTATGAAGAGGTTCAGGTATATCATCGTCGGGTAAAGTAAAAGTGAAAAAGGCCGAGGAGTGCTCCTGAGAGGATAATCCATATTGGAGAGATACCCAGTAAAACAATGAGTAAAACGGTAATAATTGGGATAAAGGAGGTGTAAATATTGAGGTTTGCCGATTTTGAAAGGGTTATGAGCGGTACCGCAATAAGGGCTACAACAGCAGGGCGTATCCCCTGAAAAATTCTGGCAACAATTTCGTTGTCTTTGTAATTTTCAAAAAAATAGGCAATTACCAGAATCATTATAAACGAGGGCAATGCACTTCCCAGAGCAGAGACAATACTGCCCTTTACCCCGCGCATCTTTTCTCCGATGAAAATTGATATGTTTATAATGAGTATTCCCGGGGCAGATTGTGAAATTGCAAGAACATCCAGAAACTCCTCTTTGTCGAGCCATTTTTTTCTCTCCACAACCTCACGTTGAATAAGCGGAATCATAGCGTATCCGCCACCAATGGTAAAGGCCCCGATTTTTGCAAAGGAAGAGAAGAGTTGTAAATAGATGTTCATACTACAAAATTAGCTTAAAATCTTTTAAGCCGGAAGAAATGGCAATAAAAATTTATGTATCACATAATCAGGCACATAATATATATGGTGGAAATTTCACGCAAATTATTTTTTAAATCTTTTGTTTGATTAAAAAAAGTCACATATCTTTGCAGCCCGTTTCGAAAATGAAACGCTGAAATGAAAGTTCTTTGATAGCATAGATTATAAGAGTAACAAGGTAGAGGTTTTTAAAATAAAAACTTCGTCAATACTTAATAAAAAGTTTGTCAGGTCAGATCAAGCAAAAAACATTAACATTTTTACAATGAAGAGTTTGATCCTGGCTCAGGATGAACGCTAGCGGCAGGCTTAACACATGCAAGTCGAGGGGCAGCGCGAGTAGCAATACTTGGCGGCG